>Ga0181524_10000405_pt1 | contig 52314 bp, 39 predicted proteins | sample PEATcosm2014_Bin_34_FD_119761 | JGI IMG/M metagenome (GOLD analysis project Ga0181524, IMG submission 119761) | Peatland microbial communities from MTU Mesocosm Facility, Houghton, MI, USA - PEATcosm2014_Bin05_60_metaG | ecosystem: Environmental > Terrestrial > Soil > Wetlands > Peat | place... | reverse complement strand
TGCGCAGCCGCGAAAGGCCCTTTTGGCAGGCGCATTATTACGATTTCAACGTCTCATCGCACCAGAAGTTCGTGGAGAAGTTGCGCTACATTCATCGCAATCCGGTCAAGCGCGGCCTCGTTATCAAGCCTGAGGATTGGCTCTGGTCAAGCTATCGCCATTATCAAACGGGCATGCACGGAACCGTAGAAATCGAATCGGAATGGACGGCCTGCGAGAGAGGCTGGCAACTGCCTGCGTGGATGCGCAACAGAAAGCTCGATTCCCCTTCCCCGGTCCCCAAAGGCGAGGGACCGGGGGCACCCTCAACTTGATCATGCGCGGTATGAGACCAGGGCCACCCGCCGGCCTTAAAAGGCGATGGATGGTGCACAGACTTGCCTATCAGCGAAGCTCAGGCGGGCGGCTGGATGGGTGAGTGGGCCACCTGCCTTGTACTCGGATCTTCAAAGCGCCCAGTGATCAGATATTTGAAATACGGAATGAGAACGTCATTCAGTTCCAGATAGTCATCTGTGAGAAGCTGAGGTCTCACCTCAGCACCAAATCGATTGTCGGGATGGATGAATCGAATGCGGTTTTCGTAATCATCCTCGAAGAACTTCTCCCATGGCGTCTCGTATCCAGCGATGGTGTTGAAGTGGGCTGATGCATCCTGTGAAGTGGGGTTGTTCACAACTGACTCGCGTAGCCTTTGCAACGTTAAACTGTGCGCGGCATCAAGCGCGATCCAAAGGAACATTAACGCAGCATCGGTGAATTCGCCATGTTTCCATGCCATCTGAGCCTTCAGCAGTGAACCAAGCCCTCTGAGCATTACGGGCCCAGCTGACGACAACTTGGTCCAGATGTCTCTGACTATTTCAGCAACGTCGCCGGTTCCGGACAGGTCGTAGGCATGTCCACCCAGTATTGGTGGCGTGTGAATACTGGCGGCCCAACCCCAGGGCGAGGCTGAGCCCCAATGCGCTTTCCACTCCCCTATCTGCTTGAGCAAGTGTTCGCGGCACTCCTGAAGCAACTCGACCGTCGTTGGTTCCGATTTTTCAGCTTTCAGAACCAGTCCACCAAATGGATAAGGCAAACCTGCACGGGACAGAAGGAGACTGGTGAAAAACGGTATTTCAAGCGGCGACAAATCATCTACTTCTGAGAAGCCCCAATCTTCTGTCACAATCCGTACAACCGAATAGCACAAGTCTTTTTCAATAGCCAGTGCGGCATCATCGAGGATGATGCTGTGCTCTGGGTAACTGCCGAGCGGCGACATCATAGTCACATGAAAGCCGCAGGAGACGGGCGTATATGAATACTCAAGGGGCATTTGTCTTTGCGATTGTCTCCGAAATGGCTCATGAAAAGCAAAGCCGCGGCAATGGTCGGCAGGTGGAATGTAGGGACAGGCGTGACGGACTCCGCTTTTCCCTAGGGCGGGTGGCCCCGGTCTCTAACCACAATGAGGGTGCCCCCGGTCCCTCGCTTTTGGGGACCGGGGATGGAAGCGGGCGGGTGGCCCAGATGCCGGGCGGACGTTGGCTCTAACGTCATGAATGGGTGCCCCAAGTCCCTCGCTTTTGGGGACCTGGGAAAGCACAAAAGCCCAGGAGTCACGGATCACCCCCCACAAGCGCCGATGTCGCCCGGGATGCCGCTGCATTCACGCTGAATCGCCCCAGCCTGAACTGAATCCTGCACACTCGTCCCGGCCCTCCAAACCGCGAGGGTCTCCACAGCCGGCGCAAACGCAGAAAAGCCTCCCATTTTCGACGCCAAACGCCCTTATCCTGTTCCTTTTGAGCACATTTCGCACCATTACCGGGAAATCTGTACCGCCTTTTCATCAAATTCGGAACCTTTCCCGGTACCGATTCGTCCCATCCGGTCAATTCGCAGGTCACTCATGAACTTTTTCACAACCGCGTGGACGAACCTTTGGGGCTCAAGCGAAACCCCTGAAGCGAACCTTGAACGCCATTCTGTAACCGCCTGGACCAACATTTCGGGTCGCGCAGAATCGCCGATGCCCTCATCGAGGGCGGATTTACACCGGCATGTCGGCCAGGCGTGCCCGCGGTTTCGGCCGCCTCTCTACGGAATCCGGCACACCGCCAGCGCGTCGTTGTGCCAGCGGCAGTCCAGGCCCGCCGGCTGGGGATACGAGACCAGCGCCCAGTCCACGCCGAACTCGGTCTTCAGCCGCTCGAAGTCCGCAAGCTGAAAGCGCGGCCAACCGGCCAGGGCCAACTGTTGTTCGTGCCAGGCGGGCGCAAGCACAGGCACTTGCGTCACCACCGCCGCATCCTTGATGCCGTCGGCCAACTGGCTCCGCTCGGCCAGCGCGCGGAAGCTGCGGAAGTTCTCGCCCGGCGCGGCCATGTACTGGGGGTCGAGCGCAAAGTATGCGTCGGCGGGGGTGTTCCGGCGAATCCAGTCGAAGGCATGCATCCAGGGGTTGGCGCTGGCCATCGACGGCAGTTCAAGGTGCGCGCCATTGTCGATCAGCTCCCGCTGCACCAGGAACATCCCGCCGTTGAATACCAGCAGGTAGACCGCCCAGCGCCATACCCGCGTCTTGAGCAGGAAGCGGCCCAGCAGTCCGCCCGCAACCAGGACCATGAAGATATAAACCAGTTGCAAGTAGCGCATGGGCTGCAGGGGAGTCAGCCGCACCAGCGCGTCCGGCGACAGCATGGCCATGGCCACAACCTGCATGCAGATGCCATAAGCAAAGACCGCCAGGGCCAAACGGGCCAGCCGGGTTTCGCCGTGCCTGTGCGCCACGCGCCAAAGCAACCAGAAGAGAAAAAGAGGCGCCAGCGCGCCCAGCCACTCATACCAGGTCCAGCGGTAGAGGTAGTAGTAGGTATGCTTATTCAGGGCCTCCCGCCAGGCGGGGCTGGAGGGCTCGAAGATCCATCCCAGCGGCGCGGCGGCAGCCAGTGAGCCGCGCAGGCCGCGCAACCGGAACGGAGCCGGTTCGAGCAATGTCAGCGTAAGGAGGCCGCAAAAGCACACTCCCAGCGCGGCCATGATCGGATGCAGCAAAAAGGCCAGAACCAGGAGAGGAATCGCCTGCCACCGCCTGCCTTCCAGAATGCGCGCCACGGCGATCAGGATCAGGGCGGTGGCTAGGTTGCGCGGATGCAGGTGCTGGTCGGCGATGTTCAGCGCCGTCCCCGCCACCGGCAGCGAGAACATGGCTGCCACCATGGCCACCGCCGCCCATTCGGATCGACTTTCGGCAAATATCTGCTCCGCAATCCTTTTTGACGCCCAGAGAATCAGGAAAAGCGCTGCCAACTGCCAGAGCAACTCCGCCCAGGCCACAGGCATCCCGGTCCAGCGCACAAAATGCGCCATCCAGCCGTCAAAGACGGTGGCTTGCAGTTGCAGCCGAAAAAAATCCGAATCGCGGGGGAACAAAGCGGGGTTCAGATCGGCTTTGACTCCGGTCAGATAAACTCCATCGTCTTCAAGGCCGGGGTGATAACCCATGACCAGAAAGCCAAGCGCCGTGAACAACAGAATAGGCAAGAACTCTTGAAATAAACGCTTGCGCCTCAAATAGAAATTCCCCGCTCCTGAAGACCGCTGCAAGCTTCTCAGCAGAACACCACACTCCTTGGCATACTTCCGGGAAGGCCACCGGCGCGTTCTCAACATATCAGACTTAGACGCCGGTTTGGCGATGGAGTTGAGGCCGCACGCAGGGTGTCGGTGGCGCAGCGCCGGAAAGCCTTCGGCGACACCCGCGCGGGAGAATTTCGTCTAAGAATTGTAGGCATCCAACTCGTGAACCTCCATTTACACTAGGTAAGCATGCCTTCAACAATGACGCCACCGTCCCTTTCGCCTTCAGCCGCGGCGGAAACTCTCACCCCAGCGCCGCCGGGGCGTGTGGATCGAGCGCAGGAGAAGCTGGGTCTCGTCATTCCCACGCTCTGCGAAGCGGAAAACATCGGCGGCCTGCTCCACCAGGTCCGTTTCGTGCTCGATCCACTCAACGTTCCCTACGAAATTCTGGTTGTCGATGATGACAGTCCCGATGGGACCGGCGCCGTGGTCTCCGCCATCGCACTCGAAGACCCCCGCGTGCGCCTCCTCGTCCGCAAAGGAGAGAGAGGCTTGTCCGGGGCCATCCTCCACGGCTGGCAGCACACGGATGCCACCATCCTCGGCGTGATGGACGCCGACCTGCAGCATCCACCGGAGTTGTTGCCAAAACTGCTTTCCGGTATCCAGGACGGCCGGGACCTGGTGATCGGCAGCCGTTACACCCCAGGCGGCGACCTGGGCCAGTGGAATCCAATCAGGAAGTTCCTGTCGGCCGCCGCAGTTTGGGTCACCTGGCCGCTGCAAAGGGCGCGGCTCCGGGCCAAAGATCCCATGTCCGGCCTCTTCATGGTCCGCCGCCGTTGTCTGCCGCAAATCGCGTTTCAGCGCTCCGGCTTCAAGTTGCTGCTGGAGATCCTGGTGCGCGGAGAGATTGAGTCGGTCGAGGAAGTCCCGTTCGCCTTTGGCCTGCGCTACAGAGGCGCCAGCAAGGCCAACTTCAAAGTAGCCTGGAATTATGGGCTGCTGCTGGCAAGGCTCTACGCCGGGAAAATAGGCCTCCGACCCCGAGCCTGAAGGCTGGCGGTTCTCAAAGCGCCGGCAGCAGCATCCTCAGCAGCAAAAATCCTCCCACTCCCGCGAAAAACACCAGCGCCATGCGAATGCCCGGCTCGCGGTTGACCTCCGGCACCAGGTCGGTGGCGGCCACGTAGAAGGCCACGCCGGCCGAGACCGGCAATCCATAAGGCAGCCAGCTCGGGACCAGCTCGATGACCAGCACACCTGCCACGGTAGCCGCGGCCAGCGCCACTGCGGAGTAGAGCGCCGTGGCGCGGCTCCGTCCACTGGCCAGCATCACAGACGCCATCGTGAACCCTTCCGGCGCCTTGTGCAGAAAGATGGCCAGAAAGATCAGCCAGCCCAGCCAGTTGGTAACCAAAAAGCCGGAGCCGATGGCTACGCCGTCGAACAGCGCATGAAGGCTCAGGCCCGCCATCACTGAGTCGCCCGTATGCCGCGAGACAAACTCGCCCCTGTGGGTCTCCTCGCCAAAGTGGAAGTGGGCGTTGATAGTGTGCTCCAGCAGGTGCACTACGCAATAGCCGGCCATGATCAGGATCGGCCCCAGCCGGGGGCTCAGCTTCAGGCTCTCGGGCGCCATCTCAATCACTGCCGTGGCCATCAGAAAGCCCGCGCCCAGCGCCACAAAGTAGCGCAGATAGCGCTCCACGCCGCGCGCCCGGACCAGCACCAGCCCGCCGGCCACGTCGGCCAGCGCGGCAATCGCGCCCAGGATGAGGGAAATCTTCAGCATCCGCCGCTACCCGCTGTGCCGGATGTGCACCACATCCCCATCCTGTACCACGTATTCCTTGCCTTCCAGGCGCAGCGTGCCCCTGGCCCGTGCCCCGGCCTCGGAGCCGGCGGCCAGCAAATTGTCCCAGCGGATGGTCTCGGCGCGAATGAAGTGGTGCTCCAGGTCGGTGTGAATCGCTCCCGCCGCCTGCGGCGCCTTCGACCCCACCGGAACCGTCCACGCGCGGCACTCGTCCTCGCCGGCGGTGAAGAAGCTGATCAGTCCCAGCAGCTCGTAGCTCTTGCGGATCAGCCTGACCAGCCCGCTCTCGCGCAGCCCATAGCTCGATAGAAACTCCGCCGCCTCTTCGTCGTCCATCTCCGCCAGCTCGGCCTCCACCTTGCCGCAGATGGCCGTTGCGCCTGAGTTGGGCCGGTGTGCAACCTCGTCCAGCTTGAAGCGGCTCACCGCCGCCTCCAGATCGTCCCCCAGCGTGGTGCTCTCGCCGATGTTCACCGCATAGAGAATGGGCTTCTGCGACAGGAACATGAAGCCCTTGATGAGCTTCTTCTCCTCCAACGTCATCTCCAGCTCGCGCAGCGGCTGCTCCTTTTCAAGCGCCTCTTTTGACCGCACCAGCAGCGCGTGTTCCCGCTCCAGTTCGCCGGTGCGCATCTTCCTCAGGTCCTTCTCCACGCGGTCCAGCCGCTTCTCAATTTGCGTGAGGTCGCTCACCATCAGGTCGAACTCGACGTTGCGGATGTCGCGCAGCGGATCGATGGGGCCCACGTGCGAAATCGCGTCGTCCTCGAAGGCGCGCAGCACGTGGATCAGCGCGTCCACCTGGCGCAGGCTGGCCAGGAACGCGGTCTCCTTCAGCGCCTCCTGCCCGATGGCCGCCACGTCCACGAATTCCACCGACGCATACGTGGTCTTCTTCGGCGAGTAGAGGGCCGACAGCTTGTCCAGCCGCTCGTCCGGCACGCGCGCCACGCCGATGTGCGCCTCGCGCGGGTTGGAGTGGCCCCGCTCCTCGAGCCGGGCCTTGGTCAGAATCTTGAATAACGATGTTTTGCCCACCTGCGGCAGGCCGATAATGCCAGTCTTCATGCACGTCCCATGGGGCTTCCGGCAGGATGAAATGCGCGCCTGGGAGCCTCTTCGATGATACAAGAGCAGGGAACAGGGAATAGGGCGCAGGGAGCAGGGAACAGCGAACAGGGAACAGATGCCGGCCTGGATTTTGTGGTCTCCCGCCCAGCTTTATCCGCTCGGATGCCTTTTCCCTATTCCCTATTCCCTATTCCCTGTCTTCGTCAGTGGATTCCGGTCATGATCGCGACCCCGAGGTCCATGGGCCAGTGAGCAACAATGAGCGGCGCCAGGCGGCGGATGCGCAGATAGACCAGCATGATGAAGAGGACGAGAGGAAAAAACATGAGAAACCGATACGCCAAATAGTGCCAATCGGGAACGAAGGGGACCATGCAGTGCTGCGCGGCGAACCAAAACCCGGTGATCGAGACGGCGATCCAGGTGCGGCCGGTGAGCGTCTCCAGCCGGGGCAGCACATATCCCTGGTAGGTCATCTCTTCCGTAGCCGACTGGATGATCCACCAAACGGTCAGTGTGTACACCGTGGCCCAGATGGGCAGGGAGTGCGCTTGCAGAATAAACTCCATGGGGACCTTGGCCGTGGAGCCGTACACCAACATACCGGCGAGATAACTGCCGCCCATCATGATTGGATAGGCGAGGACCAAGATGCCGAGCCCGAGCCACAGGTCGCGCCCCCTGCGCATCCGTATCGGCCCGATGAGGTCGCGGAGACGAATGCCTTCCTTGCGCGTGAAGTACCGCAGGCCGAGGAGACAGCATAAATCGCTTAGGCTGCCGTAGATGTTCCACCACTTGCCGGCCGTCCGGAACGGAGCGGGATGATGCAGGGCAAGCAGAACCAGCGCCAGCAGGGATTGCAATGTCAGCCACAGGACGGAGCGAGCTGAGACCAGCAGCAGTGGTCCGATCCACGGAATGCGCCCGGCGGCCAAGCGGTCCTGTATCTCAGAACGCGCGTTCACTTGAACAGGAGCTGAGCTTGCAGTTTCGCTTGCGGGCGCCATGCCGATCTGTCTCCGGCGCCGAGTCTAGCACGAGCCGGACGCGAGGGTCTGTGACGAACTCAAGACGCCTGCCTGCTCAGACGTGCGCGGATTCCGCCCTGGCCACCAGCACCACCGTCGCCAGTCCCAGCAGCAGAATCGCTTCTTCCACGTGCTCGCTGCGGTTGTGCAGCTTGTTGAAGTGAACGGTGCCCGAGTTGGCGGCGTCGGCTGTGTTGATCGCGCCACCGGCGGCAATGCGGTCCCGCTCCATGGCTGGAATGATGGCAAACTGCGAGTAGACGGTGAAGCCGATCATCAGCACAATGAGCCCCATCGGCGCCAGCACCGTGCGAGGCTTGTAGATGCCCCACGCCGGAGCCAGCGCCAGCAGCGCCAGCGCCACCATCCCCGACACCAGTCCCATGCCGTGCAGAATGCGCAGCAACTGGCCCACGATCGTGCCCGCCGCGTGCGTGTCCGGCCGCAGCGTGGTGAACGTAATGGCTGCCACGACAGGGAAAAAGATCTCCGCGCCCAGCCAGACGATGAGTGCGAGGTAGAGGAGCGTACGGAGAAGAGTCTTCATGAATTCAGTTCTCAGTTGTCAGTTCTCAGTTGTCAGCCGCCCGTGGTCAGATGAGCAGATTGCACACCAGCAAGGTTGCCAATAGCTCTTTGCAAATTCAGAGTAGCGCATCCATTGAAGGCGACGCAGCATTCCGGCACGGAAAACTGACAACTGACCACTGAAAACTGACAACTATTTCCTGTTCAGCGCCCGCTTCAGCACCGTCTCCAGCGCCGCCTTCACCTGAGCGTATTCCTCGGGCGCAATCGTACCGTTGATCTTCTCGCTTTCTGCTGCAAACAGCTCTTCCTTCAACGCGTTCAGCAACAACGTCTGCTTTGAAGCGGGTGCGCCAAAGGCCGCGTAAGCCGCTGCTTCGCCATCGGCAACGGCCCCAGTGGCAGTTGCGCCCGCCGGCTTGCGCAGCAGGAAGGCCGCCGCGGCCGCCAGCAGCATCGCCAGCCCGCCTAGAATCCACCACTTGTACTTCGACAGCGGATCGGGCGTATTGATGGGGTTGCCGATGCCGCCGCCCGGCTGGTTGCCCGGTGCGGCCGTACTTGAGTTTTGAGCCCCGCCTCCGGATTCCTGCGCTCCCATGCCCGCCGGCTGCTGTCCGGCCGGCGCGCCCTGCTGCTCGCGGGGGATCGATCCGTTCCCGGCAATGGTGAACTCCACCGGCTTGCCCGGAGCGGCGTTCTTCACCAGAAAGGTCTGCACGTTGGGGTCTTCGGGCACACTCTTGAAGTCCGCTCCCGCGCCCGGCGTGAAGGTCATGCTCTTGGGCAGCAGCACCGCCAGGTTGTCGGCCGGCAGCGTCACCTGCGCATTGAATGTGTACTTCCCGCTGCTGTAAGGCACGTGATAGGCGAGCTGGAAGAGCGTGTCCTTGTCGCCGTCGTCCGGCTGGATGGGGAAGTTGAACGCATAATGTCCTTTGGGCCCGTCCGGGTCCAGTTTGATGGAGGTGGGCAGGCCGTTGGGCCGCTGTCCGCCCACGCCGTCCACCACCGCATCGGCGGGCAGCACCACCTCAAACGACTTCGTGCTCCACTGCGTGGTGGGCGGCGCACTGGTGTTGTGGACGAAGTACCTCTCGGTCACCTTCAACTGGCCGTTGTCACTCTCCACCTCCAGCACGTCCGCCTCGATGAACACGCCCTGCACCTTAGGGGCCACGTCATAGACCGTGATGTCGCCCGGCGCGGCGCCCTGCGGCGCGGCAATAAAGTAGCCCGCGCCCTGGTGCGTTACCCGCACCAGGTAAGGGCTGTTGCCGGGCTCGGCGAGTGAATAGCGCCCGTTGGCGTCGGTGGTCGCATGAGCAACTTCGCCCATGCCCGCCTGCACGTCCACCAGCACCACGGGATCGCCCGCCGCGGGCTTGCCGGTGGTCTTGTTCGTGACAGTGCCGGTGACGGTAGTAGCCTGCGCCAGTGCGCCCGCAAGCAGCACGCTCAAAGCAAAAGTGCGAAAAACAAACCGGATCGATTTCATAGTCGTGAGGGAATCCTTCTTTTCGTGCGCGTGGCAAATCGGGAGTGGAGCCCCGTGTGCCGGTTCTCAGGCCTGCTGCAAAAGCTCAATCTCGGTCATCAGCAGCGCCGTCTCGTTTTCAAGCAAGGCCCGCTGGGCTTGAAAATCTTCTTCAGGATACTTGCCGGCGCGGTACTCGAAGTTCAGGTCGCGCAGGTTTTCGTAGAGCTGTTCCTTGCGCTCCAGCAGGTAGTCCAGCCGCGTCTTCTCGCGCTGGCTGGCAAAGACGTTCTCCGGCCAGAAAGTGTACACCAGCAGCGCCAGAGTCAAAAACACGCCAGCCCAAAAGCCTTGCAAACTTGTCATCGCTCAAAAACCTCCGTCGCTGCCGGTCTCCCGGCGAATCTTTTCCCGCAGCGCATCTGTCGCTGGGTCCTGGACCTGGGCTGCGGCCGGCGTCCTGCCGACGGACCACCGCCGCACCAGCAGGATGGTGCCCAGCAGCGCGGCGCCAAACACAGCGAACGGCGCAATCCAGGCCAGCAGGTCAAAGCCCTCGCCCGTGGGTGCGGCCAGCACGGTGGCCCCGTACTTGGCGGCGAACGAGCCCAGAATCTCCTTGTCGCTCTTGCCGGCGGCAATGGCGTCGCTCAGCTCGTTGCGCTCGCGGCCGCTCTCCGGGCAGCCCACGTGGTTGCACTCGCCCAGCAGTTGCGCGCAGCCGCAAGTGCACATCAGCCGGTGCCCCAAATCGTTGAATCGCGAGCTTGCATCTGTCGCGCCCAGCGAAAAACAAACGGCCATTGCCAGCGCTGACGCCTGTACAGTCTTCATCCAAAAAGAAAAACGCGTGGGAGCACTCATAAGCGGCCGCCCTTCAAAGCCGGCTCCGCCGGAGCCGTTCGCGCGGGCACGCGCAACGCGGCAGTCGCCGGGCTCAGGCTGGGAACCAGCGCCACCAGCGTGCCGAAGACCAGCACCGCCAGTCCCGCCCAGATCCAGCCCACCAGCGGATTCAGGAACGCCTTGATAATCGGCTGGCCCGTGTCTGGATTGGTGCCTTCATACACCACATAAAGGTCCCAGGCCGGAACCGAGTGAATGGCTACCATGGTTTGCGGCTGTCCGCTCACCAGGTAGACGCGCTTCTCGGGGCTCATCTGGAACTGCTTCTTGCTGCCCCTGTAAACGTCCAGCAGCGCGAACTCGGAGTTGTAATTCAGATTGGAATCCTGCGTGAAGCCCACACACTCCAGCGTATAAGGGCCGACGCTCAGCTTGTCGTGCAGCCCCAGTTCGCTCTCCACGCTGCGGTTAAAGGCCGATCCGGCCAGCCCGATCACGATAATCACCACGCCGATGTGGACGATGTAGCCGCCGTATCTCCGCGTGTTCCTCCGCGTCAGCAGCCAAGTGGCCACAATCAGGTTGCGCCGCGTCTGCCGCGCAATCACGCCGGCCCCGCGCAGAAACTCGCTCAGAATGGCCGTCAGCACGCCTACGGCCAGCGCAAAGTCCACCAGCGCGTAGAAGTTGCCGGTGTCGAAGGCGCCGTCTTTCCACGGCCGCACACCCACGGCCAGGCAGACGATCACCGTAACCCAAAGCGCAATCACCGGCAGCACAAAGTTGCGCCTAATGCTGCGGAACGACGTCGCCCTCCACGGCAGCAGCGGGCCAACCCCCGTGAGAAAAAGCAGAAACAGCCCGATGGGCACCGCCACGCGGTTATAAAACGGCGCGCCCACGGTGACCTTGTTTCCCACCACATATTCGCTCAGGATGGGGAACAGCGTGCCCCACAGGATCACAAAGCAGGCCGTCAGCAGTACCAGGTTGTTGAACAGGAAACTGGACTCGCGGCTCACCAGCGATTCCAGGTGGTGTTCGCTCTGCAGGTGGCTGCGCTGCAAAACGTAGGTAAAGACGCAGACCGCCAGCACAATCCCCATGAACACCACAAACCAGGTGCCGATGGGCGACTCCGCGAAGGCGTGTACCGAACTCACAAGTCCGGCGCGGGTCAGCAGCGTGCCCAGCAGCGTCAGCAGGAAGGTGGAGAAGATAAGCCACACGTTCCAGCTCTTCATCATGCCCTTCTTCTCCTGCATCATCACGGAGTGCAGAAAGGCGGTTCCGGTCAGCCACGGCATGAAGCTGGCGTTCTCCACCGGGTCCCAGCCCCAGTAGCCGCCCCACCCCAGCACGGCGTAGGCCCAGTGCATGCCCAGGAAGATGCCGGCGGTCAGAAACATCCAGGTCACCATGGTCCACACGCGCGTGACCTTGATCCATTTCTCGCCGGGGTAGCGCATCATCAGCGCCCCCAGGGCGAATGCAAAAGGCACCGAGAAGCCCACGTAGCCCAAGTAAAGCATCGGCGGGTGAATCACCATCTCCGGATACTGCAGCAGCGGGTTCAGCCCGTTGCCGTCGTCCGGAATGGCGCCCTGGTAGAGCGCAAACGGCGGCGCGGCAAAACACAGCACCGCCAGGAAGAAGACCTGGATTCCGGCCAGAATTGTGCCCGCGTAGGCATACAGCTTCACGTCCGTCTTGTGCGTCAGCCGCAGAACAAACCCATAAATCCCCAGCAGCAGCGCCCACAGCAGCAGCGAACCCTCCTGGCCGCTCCACAGCGCGGCAAACTTGTACGGGGCGGGCAGGGCGCGATTCGAGTGCTCCATGATGTAGGTAATGGAGAAATCGTTGGCAAACACCGACCCCACCAGCGCAAAAGCCGCCGCTGTAACGGCCACAAACCCCGCAGTCCCGGCCCGGCGCGCCGTATCGGCCAGCCGCTCGGGCGAGATGCGCGCCGGCTGCCCGGTCGCTATCAGCCGCAGGGCGACAGCCCCAGCCAGCAGATTGTAGGCGGCCAGCGCCAAAGCGATGAGAAGAGCAAAACTACCAAACGCTGCCATAATAGCGGTTCTCCAGTTAAATTAGAGCGAAGCCAGTTCAGCTGAATGGCTTTTTCCTTAAGAAAAAGCCTCCTTGCACGAGGCTGAAAAAGCCAGGTGAACTGGAGAACCGCTCTCTAGGACGCCATAATGATTCTCGCATGCAGGCGGGGAGCCGACTGCTCTCCCTGCGAGGCTATTCTCAAACCATCATAGGCCTTCGGCGTGTGATCTGGCTCACACTGAAGATGGAGAACGGGAAGCGGGCCTCGCCCAATGGGATCGACCGCTCACACTGTCTCGCACGCACACTGCGCGAGCAGTTCGCCGGCCGCTGTCAGCATCTCTTCGCCGGTAAAGGGTCTGGGCAGGAAGCGCACCCATCCGCCTGCGTAATCGTCCGCCGCTTCGCTGGCGCCGCCCAGCACCAGCACCGGCACTTTCGGCAGCCGCGTGTGCAATTCGGCCACAAACGCCGGGCCGCCAATCCCCGGCATGTTCAGCCCGGAGACAACCAGTCCCAGGTTCCCGGCAAATTGCTGCTGCTCCACCAGGCAAAGAGCCTCGGCGGCATCGCCCACCCGCTCGACGTCAGGGAATTGGCCCTCCAGAATCGACCTGCGTAGAAACGCCTGGAGGGGATCGTTGTCCACCAATAAGATTGTCGCCATGAGCCCCGGAAGCCAGCACGGCCCTGGGGGAGGGCCGTGCCGCATCTTTACCAACTAAGCAACTAGGATGTTACGAATCGCGGTCCGGTTGCCTGCGGGCTCTTTCACGGCCGTTGCAGCCGGGTCACAGAACCTGAACAGCCGCGGGAACGAGCCCTGCCCCTCACCCGAACAGAAACTCCTTCTCTCGTAGCTCCTTGATGCTGTCGCGCAGGCGGGCGGCTTTCTCGAACTCGAAGCGCCGGGCTGCGGCGCGCATCTCTGTCTCCAATTTGACGATATATAGGTCGAGTTCTGCCTGCGTTTTGAACACCGGCAGGCCGACCATTTCTTCTTCTGCCACGTCGCCGTACTCGGCCTTCAGAATTGCGGCCAGGCCCATATCGACGGAACTGACGATCGACTGGGGCGTAATGCCGTGCTCCTCGTTATAGGCCCGCTGCACGGTCCGCCGCCGGTCGGTCTCGTCAATGGCCCGGCGCATGGAGTCGGTCACGTGGTCGGCGTAGAGAATCGCGCGGCCCTCGATGTGGCGCGCCGCGCGCCCCATGGTCTGGATCAGCGACCCCGCCGAGCGCAGAAATCCCTCCTTGTCTGCGTCCAGAATCGCCACCAGCGACACCTCCGGCAGGTCCAGCCCCTCGCGCAGGAGGTTGATGCCGATCAGGACGTCAAACTCGCCTTTGCGCAGGCCCGCCAGCAGCTTGACGCGCTCCAATGTCTCGATCTCCGAGTGCATATAGCGGCAGCGGACACCCACCTCGGTGTAGTAGCCGGCCAGGTCCTCGGCCATGCGCTTGGTCAGAGTGGTCACCAGCACGCGCTCGTTGCGCCTGGCGCGGTCGCGAATCTCGCCCAGCAGATCGTCGATCTGGCCCTTCACGGGGCGGATTTCGACTTCGGGGTCAACCAGGCCGGTGGGGCGGATCACCTGCTCGACGACGACGCCGGCGGAGCGGGTAAGCTCATAGGGGCCGGGCGTGGCGGAGACGTAAATCGTCTGGTGAATGCGATTCTCAAACTCCTCGAACTTCAGCGGCCGATTGTCCATGGCCGAAGGCAGCCGGAACCCGTAATCCACCAGGTTCTGCTTGCGGCTGCGGTCCCCGTGCCACATCCCATGCACCTGCGGAATGGTGGCGTGGCTCTCGTCCACAAAGAGCAGAAAATCGCGCGGAAAGTAGTCCAGCAGCGTGGGCGGAGGCTCGCCGGGCAGCCGGCCGCTGAAGTGCCGCGAGTAGTTCTCGATGCCGTGGCAGTAGCCCATCGACTTGATCATCTCGAGGTCAAAGCGCGTCCGCTGGTGAACGCGCTGCGCCTCCACCATGCGGCCTTGAGACTCCAGTTCGGGCACCCACTCGTTCAACTCCTTCACAATCGAGTCGATGGCCTCGGCCCGGCGCTCGGGCTGCACCACGTAGTGGCTCTTGGGATAAATCGGCAGCCGCGAGTACTTCTGCTTGACCGTCCCAAACAGGGGGTCGATCTGGCTAAGGCTCTCAATCTCATCGCCGAACAGCTCGATCCGGTAGGCCGTCTCATCGTAGGTAGGGAAGACCTCGATCACGTCGCCGCGCACCCGGAACGTCCCGCGCCGGAAGTCCCCGTCGTTGCGTTCGTAGAGAATCTCCACCAGCCGCCGCGTAATATCCTGGCGGCTGATCCGCTGGCCTTTTTCGAGAAGCAGCAGCATCCCGTAATAAGCCTCCGGCGAGCCCAGCCCATAGATGCAGCTCACCGAGCTGACAATAATCGAGTCGCGCCGCTCGAACAGGCTCCGCGTGGCCGACAGGCGCAGCTTGTCCAGTTCCTCGTTGATGGTCGCTTCCTTCTCGATATACAAGTCGCCGGCCGGGATGTACGCCTCCGGCTGGTAGTAGTCGTAATAACTGACAAAGTATTCGACCGCATTCGAGGGAAAGAACTGCTTGAACTCGTGATAAAGCTGCGCCGCCAGCGTCTTGTTGTGCGCCAGGATCAGCGCCGGCCGGTTGGACTGCTCGATGATCTTGGCCATGGTGAAGGTCTTGCCGGAGCCGGTGACGCCCAGCAGGACCTGGTGCCGTTCCCCCGCCGCCAGCCCCTCCATCAGCTCGTCGATGGCCCGCGGCTGGTCCCCTCTCGGCTTGTAGCTGGTCACGAGTTGAAAGTCCATGGCAGGATTATACGCCAAGAGCGAAAATTGGGCGAAGATAAGGACGAGGTTACAAGACTGCCGCCGGTCAAAATGTATGGCTACAGATGGACTGCGCAGGTATGCCTACGGGCCTACTAAAGGGCGCGATTCTGTATGGCTAAAGGCGACGAAAGAGCGCGGTCGAGTTCAAAGCGAGAAAACGCAGGCCTGCAGGTGGACAAAAAAGGGGTAAGTGTAGGGTTGCAACCCTACCAAACATTCGCAAATCAGGCCGTTTTCAGCGTTTTTTGGCGCTTTTTTGGCATGTTTCAGGGCCGGATTTGTAGGGGTATAGGCCGACTCCGATCTTACAGGTTCGCGTCATAGACATAGCGGTTTCCAACTGCTTGGGACTTTGGTGGCCGCAACGGCGTCTTTCGAGATCGATTCCAGGCGGTTTCCGACAGAGTGCCGGCTGATCGAGGCCCATGTGCGGCATTCCAACCCACCCTTCGCCAGAAAAAAGGCGAAGGATGGGGCACCCACTTTTATGGCTGGGTCAAGGGTGGGGCATCCGGCCACCTTGTCCTTGATTGACACTTGACAGTCACTCTGCGACAATGTAAAGTACATAAATGACGCACAAGCGTCTTATGAGGACACATGATTGCATACGCTGTATGGAACAACAAGGGCGGTACCGGCAAAACCAGCCTTGCATTTCAGATCATCTGCCGCTATGCCCAGATGCACCCAGGGCAGAGGATTCTTGCTCTCGACCTCTGCCCTCAGGCCAATCTTTCGGAACTCTTCCTAGGCGGCCTGAATTTTGGGGGCAGCAAGAGGCTTCTCGAATGCCAGGGCGAAGTTCCACGCGCCAGTGTAGGGGGGTACTTTCAAATGCGCCTCCCGTCTCCGTACTCTCGGCCAGATTTCCGAGCTACCGATTTTCTTACCTCGCCGGCGCATTACAACATCAGCATTCCACAGAATATTGATTTGCTCTGTGGTGACCCGCTATTGGAACTACAGGCTAATGCAATGAATACGCTGGCAAATAACCAGATTCCTGGGACCGACACGTGGATCAAGGTCATCGATTGGCTCCGAGATTTCTTGGACCAGGTTAAGGATGCGTACGATGTCGCATTCGTTGACGCAAATCCGAGCTTCTCCATCTATACGCAGATCGCGCTTTCTATTGCGGATCGCCTCATTCTCCCGGTCATGGCCGACGATTCATCACGACGAGCGATACAAAATGCGTTCTCGCTCATCTATGGGCTTAAACTGCCGTCCGAGATTTATGCGAGTTATGCCTTTGCGACGAAGCTAGAGAATGCTCATCGAAGCCTTCCGAAGGTTCATATCGTGGCAAAGAATCGCATTACCCAATACATGGGGCCAGCGTCGGCCTACGCTGCTGTCCTTCGCACAATTGATGATGACCTCCGGAAGCTTTTAACGGCACGGCCCCAGATGTTCACTTTTTCCAATCCAGCTGACGGTGTTGCCGAGATTCGCGATTTTCAGACTACGGGCGTCGTCGCCTTCGCAAGGGGATGCCCCTTTTACTCACTGAACACAGGCAGGCTCGACGTTGGTGGCCGCCGGATTCAGGTCAACGAATCAATGAGACAGCTCTGTGAAGAAGCGATTGACGGGGTTGTTAACAAGCTTTGAAGGTAAGTTCGTAATGCATTCAGTACCGCTGACCGGCTCATGGCCGATTTCCGGCCCTACGTTGCAAGGCTGCGAGGGAGTGAATGAGCAATGTGAAACTCGCAGTCGGCGGCGCGTTTGAAGAGGAAGCTTCGCGACAGTTAATTGACGCCTGGCATCGCGCCGAGCGCGGTTGGGGTCAGTGGTTTCCCAGGTCTCAAAATCGAGACCTGGGGCACCCGGCGAAGAAACACGGAAGGCAAGCGTCTCATATGTTGAAGATGTATAATATCTCGCCATGAAGGTTCTCGGAATTGAATTCGAAGGAAGCCACATGAATTACGTCCTACTTGAGTCGCACCAGGACAGCTACGTTGTTCAGGCTTCCAACCGCCTCTCGCTCGGCGACACCAGATCGCGAGACAGCTTGGTCGCATTCCAGCACGCCGTAATTGTAACGCTTACCTCCACTGCGCCAGACAAGATTGCGATAAAAGCGAAACCTGAAAAAGGGAATATGCGAGCTGGAGCTGCGGCCCTCAAGATGGAGGGAATTGTCCTCGCGAATGCGCCCTGCCCATCAGAGTTCGTCTCCGGCGCACGAATCAACAAGTGCGCGGCAGCGGATAACTCGATTTATGCCTACCTTCAGTCGGCTTTAAAGACCGCTGCGGTCGTGCTTAAGAAGGAGCACCCCTAATGCCTGGCCTCCCGGAAGCAATCCAGGAAGCATTGGAGTCGCTGGAGGAGCATTTCCTCAATCTCGAGGCCAATATTCGAGGCGGTAACGGCTACCTGTTCTTCGCCCAGAATAAGATATCGAACGCGAACGTCGCCATCAAATTCTACGCGGGGGAAAGCGGCGACCAGCAACATGATGAACCCCGAAAACTGGCGGCGATTCAATCACCGAATGTTCTTCCGATCCACGAGGCCCGGAATATTTCCGACGGCTGGGCCTATTTTATTACCCCTCGATGCGACGGGGGAGATCTCGACGATACAATTCAATCCCGGCCGTCGATGCATGAGGCAATCGATATAGCTATTGGCATCTGCGAGGGGGTCGGTGCTTTGCATTCACAGAGAATGGTCCATCGCGATCTCAAGCCCGCAAATATTGTGATGCACGAAGGGAAGCCCCGCATCGCTGACTTTGGAAGCGTTAGGGCTATCGCTATTGGCGAGGAAGACACCCACTCGTCGCGGCACTCGGTCCTCTATCGCCCCCCCGAGTCATTCGTGAACGACAGATACGGTTTTCGAGGCGATATTTACCAGATTGGTCTGGTGACCTACCAACTGCTCGGCGGATGGTTTTCTTACGACGGAATAGAGTACCTCAAGGAAAAGGAGCTTCGCGACCTTGCACTCATTGCTGACCCCGTGGACCGATCATTGTTTGTTGACAGCGTGATAGAGAAGCGGTCACGGAGTGGGACCTTAGTCCGCCTGGGCTCTCTTCCGCCATGGGCGAAGAGAGCAAAGCGCGCAATTCGGTCGATGACAAACCCTAACCCGAGCGCACGGCCATCCACAGTGGCCGACGTCGTCGCGGCCCTAACCAAGTTGCGCGTAGAAAGCCACGACTGGCAATGGGCCGGGACGACCGCTCGGTTGACCGAGGGCGGGAGAACCCTCGAGCTGCAGCCGTGCCCGGGCGGGAATTATCAGGCCTACCAGACTAAAGGGGGTGCCCGCCGCAGGCTTGGGGGGTCGAAGGCAGCGAAACTCGAGGAGCTAGTCGAGGAAATCGAGCGATGAGATTCGGGGAGCCGGGTTTCCCGGCTCCCGTCCGTTGCGGCGGAGGACCTGGGAAACCATCATCCATCACCTCCGCTCCTTGCCGTATATATCCTTCCGCCGGCGCACAATGGGAACTGGGCGAGACCCTTCGACCCTGCTCAGGGCAGGCTTTGAAACCGCGCCTCAGGGGCTAAAGCCCGCGTTGATTTTGCAGCATTTGCGGCACGACTGAAGTCGTGCCCTGATACAGAGCCGGCGTTTTTCCGCCCATGCCGGCAAAGGCCTTCCCTCAGGGGCTAAAGCCCGCGTTGATTTTGCTGCATTTGCGGCACGACTGAAGTCGTGCCCTGATACAAGGCCGGCGTTTTTCCGCCCATGCCGGCAAAGGCGTTCCTCAGGGGCTAAAGCCCGCGTTCATTTTGAAGCTGTTTCGGCACGACTGAAGTCGTGCCCTGATACAGGGCCGGCGCTTTTCCGCCTGCTTTTTGGGTAGGCAATCCGTCAGGGGTTGAACGGGCTGCGGAAAAACTCGGGATTTCGTGTGAAATCGACGAAAAGCGGACGTTGATGTTCACTCGCTTTAGCCCTGTTCCTTCCTTGTTCCTGATCGGTATCACCTCCTTCCCCCTGGAGATGAGCTTATACGGTTGTGAGTACCTGCCGCCAGCGCCCCGGAGGTCCGGGGGCTGGCGGAAGGGCGGAGTTAGTATAATTCGATCCCGCCACCTGCTGAATCCATTCCTTCCGGCCACCTGTTCCAACCGTTTCCAGCCCTGAGTTCCGTGCAGGGAAAAATGTGCCTAATCCTGCTCACTCGGAACTATCCCCTGCCTGATTCCGTACCAGACACTACAGGAGCCTGGTGCGGGATAGCTGCATATAGTCCCGGTGCAAGGTCACGCATCCCCGGAGGTTTGGCACATGGCAATGTTCAACGATCAACTGAGGCAGGTTATACGCAGGCTCAGCCGGGCGCCGTTGTTTACAGCCATCACGCTGATCACGCTGGCCATCGGTGTGGGCGCAAACACGGTGATTTTCAGCGTGGTGGAGGGTGTGCTTCTGAAACCGCTGCCCTACCCTCATGCCGAGCAGTTGATTGGGGTGTGGCATACGGCGCCGGGGATCAACATCAAGGACCTGAACATGTGTGCGTCCATTTACTTCATCGATCGCGAGCAGAGCACCACGTTTCAGGATATCGGCGCTTACAGTGGCGACTCGCTGAACGTGACCGGCGCGGGAGAACCGGAACATGTGCGGGGGCTCGACGTTACCGACGGCGCACTGCCGATATTGGGCGTGACCCCGGCGCTGGGACGTTTATTTACTCGCCAGGACGATTCGCCTGGAGCGCCCCAGACCGTGCTGCTCTCCTATGCGTATTGGCAGCAGAAGTTTGGCGGCGCATCGTCCGTCATCGGGCGCCCCATCACTGTGGATGGAAAGACGCGGCAAATCATCGGCGTCCTGCCCCGGGGATTTCACTTCCTCGATCTGCCGGATGCCGCGCTGACAGTGCCGTTCCAATGGGATCGCAGCAAGGTCAAACTGGGCAACTTCAGCCAACGCGCCTTTGTCAGGTTGAAGCCTGGAGTCACTATGGCGCAAGCCAGCGCCGACATGGCCCGGCTGCTGCCCATTACTTTTCGCAGTTTTCCGGCGCCGGAGGGCTTCAGCCCCACCATCTTCGATAAAGCCCACATCAGCCCCAATCTCCGCCCCTTGAAGCAGGATGTTATCGGCGATGTCGGCAAGGTACTGTGGGTTTTGATGAGCTCCATCGTCCTGGTTCTGCTGGTTGCCTGCGCCAACGTCGCCAACCTGCTGCTGGTGCGCGTGGAAGGACGCCGCCAGGAGCTGGCCATTCGTTCCGCGCTGGGCGCGCCCTGGGGACGAACCGCGGCGGAGCTGCTCTTCGAGAGTATCGTCCTCGGCCTGGCGGGCAGCCTCATCGGTCTGGGGCTGGCCTACGGCGCATTGCGGGCCCTGGTAGCCGCTGCGCCCACCGGTCTCCCGCGCATCCACGAAATCGGCATCGACATTCCGGTTCTGCTGTTCACGCTGGGGCTCGCACTCTTCACCAGCCTGCTCATTGGTTCCATCCCTATCGTCAAATATGCCGGCGCAAGAGCGGCCAGCGGTCTGCGCGAAGGCGGCCGCGCGCTCAGCCAGAGCCGTGATCGCCATCGCGCTCGCAAGGCCCTTGTCGTTGTGCAGGTGGCGCTTGCGCTGGTCCTGCTTATTTGCTCGGGACTGATGATCCGCACGTTTCGCGCGTTGATGCATGTGTCTCCCGGCTTCGTCGCACCGGAATCAGTCCAGCAATTCCGTCTCTACATTCCGGAAACGCAGATACCCGACACTCAGCCCGAACGGGTGGTAAGGATGGACGAGGAGATTCTGAACAAGCTGGCCGCCATTCCCGGTGTGTCTTCAGTCAGCTTCTCAACTGAAGTTCCCATGGATGGGTACGATTCGGATGATTTGCTGTACGCGCAGGATCATGTCCTGGGCGAGGGCGAACTGCCGCCGATACGCCGCTTCAAATACATCTCGCCGGGATTCTTCGCGACTCTGGGCACGCGGCTGGTTGCCGGCCGCGATCTGACCTGGACAGATACTTATGAGAAAAGGCCGGTGGCCATCATCTCGGAGGCCTTCGCACGCGAATACTGGCATAACGCCAACGCCGCGCTGGGCAAGAAGATTCGCGTGGCCAGCACGGACGACTGGCGCGAGATCGTCGGAGTTGCCCAGGATATGCACGATGATGGCGTAGACCAACCCGCTCCCAGCGCCGTCTACTGGCCCGTGATGCTGGACAACTTCGAGGGCCAGAAAAGTGAGCTGGAGCGTGGTCTCGCCTTCGTCATCCGCAGTCCCCGCGCCGGTTCGCAGGCCTTCATGAAGGAAGTACAGGAGCAAGTCTGGTCCATCAATCCCGATGTGCCCCTGGCCGATCCTTCAACGCTCAGCGAGCTTTACACAAAATCCATGGCGCGGACTTCCTTCACCCTGGTGATGCTTTGCGTCGCGGGCGCCATGGCCCTGCTGCTGGGGATCGTGGGAATCTACGGAGTGATCTCGTATTCGGTATCGCAACGCACACGCGAGATCGGCATTCGCATGGCGCTTGGCGCGCAGCGGGGCGAGCTGACCGCATTGTTTGTGCGCCAGGGAATGTGGCTGACGGGCATGGGCGCAGCGTGCGGCCTGACGGTCGCATTCGTGACCATGCGTCTCATGTCATCGATCCTGTTCCATGTGAGCCCCGTCGATCCGATCACCTACATCACCATCACCGCCGGTGTTGTGGCAACCGCGTATCTGGCATGTTATCTGCCCTCCCGCCGCGCGGCGACGGTGAACCCCGTGAATGCCTTGCGGTCCGAGTAGCGCCGCTCATCTCCGAATGGTCGCGGCGCGGCATACGAGTTCACGCCGGCCAATCGGAAGCGAAGCCAGCATTTGACGGAGCGATTGGATGTGGCTAAGCGTGCAGAGGGGTTTACACTTCCAACGATTGTGCGTTCAGATTGCTCCCAAGCGTTGGATTTGTGGCGGAAAGCGAGAACGAGACCGCAGAGACTGGGCTGTTCATGGAACCGTCGGGCTTGACGAAGTTGGAACCTCGGAAAGGCGGTACCGATTGCCGGTCATCTGGTCAGTCTTGGCATTTGTGCGAAGTTCGACGAGCCGCTTCAAGAGCGCAGGAACCTGATCTTTCTGATCCGTCTTACGCAGCGCCACGATCAGGTGGTAGACGGCCTGCTGGTCGTTCGCGTCGAGAGCCAATGCAGCGCGGCCATGTTCGATGGCCAGATCCGTATGCCCATTTTCGAGGTAAATTGTGCTGAGCAGATCGTGAGCCGCAACCAGGCCCGGGTCGAGTTTCACCGCACGATTGGCGGCCTCCACTTCCTCCTTATACTCGGGACTCCCCTCCGGCCTTCCTTCTTCAAGCAATTCCTCGGCAAGCAGATATTGAGCATACGCTTCGTTGGGATGGGCCTTGACGGCAGCACGAAACTCGGCCAGCGCCTCAGCCGACTTGTGCTGCTGTGACTTGACAAGCCCCTCGGCTACTCCAAGAAACAAGAGCTGAGGATCAATTCGACTGGCAGTATCGAAATCTTCCGCGGCACGCGTGAACTCGCCGAGTTGAGTCAGCAAGACACCTCGAACGAGGTAGAGCCTTGGCTGATTCGGCAACTGACTGAGGCCGGCATTCAGTATATCGATGCCCACCTGAGGGGACGCATGATCGTAAGACAGAGTGGCAAACTGCAGATAGGGGTCCACGTTTTTGGGGTTCGCGAGAATTGCCTTGCGCAGCAGCTCGATGGCGCGGGGCGTGTCGCCTTTCGACTCAAGAATTTCGGCGGCAAGGGCCAATGCGTCCTGTTCAACCGGCGTCGTTTCAATTAACGGCTGGAGGGTCGCCAGCGCATCTTCCGCGTGGTGGGCATTCCACTGCGCAAGTGCGAGATTGTAGCGAGCCTCGCGTCTTGTTGGGTCCACTGAGAGTGCTTCAGCGAAGGCGGCGACTGCATCTTCGTCGTGCTTGAGAATGGCCAGGCACGAGCCATATTCGGTTAGCGCTCCCGGCTGACCGGCAATGACTCCGGCTGCTTTCTGGAAATGATCGACGGCGCCGGCGCAATTGTTCTTCCGGTATTCAAGAACACCGAGCATTGCATGAGACGTTGGATCGTCCGGCCGCTGAGCCAATACCCTCAGGAGCAGCGGTCTTGCCGCATCGTGGCCCATCTGAAACTCGGATTGCGCCGCCCCTTCCAGAGCAGGCAGGTAGGCCGGGGCGAGTTGCAACGCATGATGATATGCCGACAACGCCTGGGGAAGGTTGCCCATTGCTGCCGTAGCCATTCCACGCAAGGTCCAGATCCTGTAATCGCCAGGCTGTCTTGCCAATGCCGTTTGACTTAAACTCAACGCTTGTGCGAAATCGCGGTTGCGCAGCGCGTTGGCAATAGGGCCAACTTCGTCTTGCGCGGCCTGACCTTGCGCAAGACAGACGGGCACTAAGGCAACGAGGAAGCACAGAAAGCGCACATATCGGGTTTTCCCTGGCATCATTAAAACCCGTCGCCGGGCGAAAGAGCCCGGGCTCTCCAGTCCGCTCATCTCGCATCTCATCGAGGTTCGCGAAGATGGCTCTGCGTGGCATCAAGGCGCAAGTGACTCGGTGAGTTGAGGCGTTACGTTGTCGAAAAAGATTCCCTGCAATTGTCCCGGCGCCATTTGCGGAACGCGCAGTTCAATTGTATGCCGCACCTCGGGTGCGATTGTCGAGAGATCGGCGTAGAAACCAACAAATGAGGCCGCATCGACCCGGCTGGAGCTGTATGCCGGTTGCAACTTCAGGGGTTGGCCATCAAGCGTTCCGGTTACTGGGATGGAGTCCTTTTCATCCGCTGCCTGCACAAAGAGCAGGAGCCGCTCCGGCACCAGCCAGGTTGACTGGTAATCCTCTTGTGTCCACGGGATGGGCCACTTCAACTTGCGAGCGGCCAACTGATCCAGCACACGCTGCGGAACAACAAAGGTTCCCGTCAGTGAGCCATTCACGCTGGGAGCGACCGCAATCTCCTGAGCCTGGGCAAACCGGGTTCCCTCGAAGCGGACTTGCGCCTCGACGTAGCCGCCAGACTGCGTGAACTTCACGGCATTCCCGTTGACGGTCACGGCCGATACCTTGGAGCCGGCCGGAAGCAGCACACCAAGCTTGTTAATCGTGCCGGGCTCGCCGGCAGCATGCTCAACCGACAGGGCGCCTCCCTTCAGGGCGACGCCAGGCGGTGCGGCGCGGTGCAGAGCCGCTGCATTGAAGAGAATGGGTTGGTCCAGTTTCCCTTCAGGAATCAGTTCCAGGACTGTAGCGCTGGTCCCATCGAGGGTCAATTGCACTTGATCCCCACGGTTCCACGCACCCGTCCCCGGCTTTCCAAGCAGACGTCCCTCTTGCGGATATAGCTCGCGCAACAGGAATCTCTCTCCCTTTGTCAGACCAATCGTCGCATCGAGAGAAATCTGCGCCGGCAACTGCTTGTAGTTGGGGTTGAACAGGAACAAGTAACCGCGATCTCCCAGAATTGCCGCCGTGCCATCCACATGACCCAGGGCCGGCTGCTCGAGAATCGTGCGCGTGTGGCGCAAGTATTCCTTGTTCTTCGCGGTCCAGGCAAGCCAGCCGCGAATCCACGCCTTGTCTTCCGCCGAGAAATACCTGGCCTCCTCAGGATCTCGCGCCGGAATCATATCCACCACGTTGTTCCAACCCCCGGTGGCAATGGAGGAGATGAAGGAGTACCGGTAACCCAGGTAGTCCCAGTCCCGCGGCCGGTAGCGGGTATACATCATCTCCACTCCCTGGCGATGACCATCTGCCCCGGGAAGATTCCGCGAACGCTCGGTCTGGTGGGTGGCATAACCGGGAATGATCTCCTCCGGCGCAAACTGGTAGTTTCGATACCAGTAATTGACGAACCGCGCACGATCCGCGGAGACACGATCGAAATGCAGATCAGGATAGGGTTTGAAACTCTCCGGTTGCTCGTCGTTGCCGGTCGGGTGAGGATAGCTGCCGGCCAGCCAGCTCCATGGCCCAAACATCTGATAGGTCTGCCGCCCGTCGATGACGATCGAGGGCGCCGCCCGGCGCAGGGTCTCCATGACTCTCCGCCATCCGTACCACTGCGCATAGCTGCTGCTGCCCGGCAAATCCAGCCAGGTATAGTCGAACGAATAGCCTGCTATCCCTGTGCGTTTCTGGAACGCGATCAGATTGCGGATCAGGTAGTCCTGAAGCTCGCGGGATGCCAGCGTGGCATAGGTAAACGGGTCGCCATCTTTCGCGGGCCGCTTTACCAGCCAGGAAGGATTCGCCGCAAAGGGCACCGATGGGTAGACATAGGCAAGCAGGCCGACATGTTTCTGCTTGGCATAGGAAACCATCTCCGAGACACTTGCCGGAATCGAATCTTTGCCGGGGTCCCACTCACCCTTGCGAATCTTCTCGCCCAGATTGAGCCACAGAACATACTCCCAACTCCATGAGTCGGCGCTTTGCGCGCGATCTGCAAGGGTGGAATTGCCGGGGGCATAAAGAAGCGTCTGAATGCCCAGCGCGGACGCAGTATCGATGATGCGTTTGTACTCCGCTTTTCCCTCTTCCGTACCGACATCGATCTGATAATCGTTGAGCGTCCATCCAACCTCCACGCTGATGGACGCCGCCGGCGGATCAATCAGGAACGCACGTACACAACCGGTGAAGGCTGCTATCTCCGCTTCGTCCATCCCGTCATCCGGTGTTTGAGTGGGCGGAAGGTGCCATTCCAGTGCCATCTCGCGCGGCTTGCGGCCCCCGCTCAGACGATAGGCGCCAATCAATGCCGTATCGCTCGCGAACGCTCCCCACGCCTGCCGCCACTCCATCTCCGGCGCATAGGCGACGGTCACCGATTGCCCATCCCGTTGCACTTCGAGATAGGGATTCTGGACCGCCAGAAGCGCGCCTTCATTTCCAGCGAGGCGCAGGAACTCGCCGAAATCCTTCCCTGGCAAAGACTTCCGGCTCTGCTCGATGGTCCCGCCGAATTGTGGTACATAGGTTGACGGCACATAGTCGGAAATCACTGCATTTTGCACCGTCAGATCCCAGGGGACGACCCGGTGGACCGTGAAGTTCGCGTTGGGCGCGCGCAACACCTTGATCTGCTTGCCGACGAAACTCCAGGTCGCGCCCAGCCGGTAGGTTACCTGGATTCGATAGCCGGAGATTTCGTAGTCGTAAGAGACTTCACCGGCCTTGGTCTTTGCAATGGAGGGTTGCTGTTCTCCGCTTCGCAAAACGGTGTCGCCGATCGCCAGCGACCAGGCATCCCGCGCAAGATCGACTCGGGTCCCCGATGCGGCATCCTTGATCGACAGAAGGCCTTGCGGGCCGAATTCCGCGGAGACGGCCGCATTTTTCAACTCCAGGGTTTGCGCCAGCGAGTTTGCAGGCAAGAAAGCAAACAGACAGGCGAGACTCAGCACAATTCGACGTGTGGCTGGCATAACATCCTTATGGAAATGCTGGGCTGGAGTTGAGTGCAGGGCATTTCGAGGGACGATGCGGAGGTCCGAACTCCGACCGCCCCTCGTAACAATTGCAGTTGTTCAGGATGGGAACTGTTGTGCGAGCCGCACTGAAAGATATCGGCACAAATCCCCGCTACGCTTTCCGCGCCGCTTCGGTAGCCGAATTGAGGCTCGGGCCTCACGTCGATCATCTCAATCCGTGCGGTTTGCGTGAAGCCCGTCGCGCCAAGGTCCGTCCTGTTTGCGCTCCTCCAGGGCTAGAAATTAATCCTTGCTGCAAGCTGCAGGTAGCGCGGGAAAAGAGTGCTGCTGGTGGTGCCGAAACCTGCGCTTGTATCGTTGTAGTTAGCGTTCACGCCGTTCAGGTTGACCCGGTTGAACAGGTTGAACGTATCCAGCCGTAGCTCCAGGCTGACATGCTCGGCAATCGCCGTGGTCTTCTTCACGGTAAGGTCCGTGTCCGCATAGCCGGGGTTGCGGAATTGGTTCATTTTCTCGTTGCCTTCCGTGCCGGAAGCGCTAAACGTGGGCTGTGCAAACTGCGCATGGGTGATAATGCCCGAGTCGACAACGCCAGTGTACTCATACGACTTCCGGTTGGTCTTCTGGCTGTAGCTGACCACGTTCGGCACATTGTTGTTGTCGCCGTCCGCGGAGTAGTTGCCGCTGCTGGGAGTGAAGGCGAAGTGTCCCGCTGCCAGTTCGCTCTGGTAGTTGGCCTGCGTTACTGTCACACCTGCGGTGTCCACCAGGCTGAGGGGGTTATAGGCGCCCACGAAGAACGGGTTGCCCGACTGCAGGATTGTCGTCGCTGACAGTTGAAAGCCCGTGGTCAGTCTCCGCGTGAAGCCGTTCCCATTCTTCAAACCGGGAATATCGTAGCTCCAGCCCAGCGAAAAGCGGTTCGGAGCGTCCCAGGGCGAGGGGCTATAAAACTGTTTGAAGTTGTAGGAAGTCCCGCCGCCTCCCACGTATCCTTCGGGATAGTTGTTCCAGTCGTCCTTCGCGGCTGAGCGTGTGTAGGAGGTAGTCAGGAAGCCATGTGCACCTAACTTCCCCTTCAACGCCACGATGAACGCATAGTAATTTGAGTATGCTGCGTTGAACGCATAGTTGATGGTGCCAAAGCTGGTGTTGAGACGGGTTTGAATCCCGTCTCCCGTCCACACGCCAGTCGTCGAGTTGAACGCGGGGTGCTGGATCAGGTCTCCTGGGAATATGTTTACATCCACGCCGTACGTGGTGTTGCCGACGTTGCCGCCGGCCGAGACAAGATTGTACCCGTGCGATCCCTGGTAGCCTACGCTGGCCACCAGGTTCGACTTGAGTTGATGTTCCAACCCGGCCGACCAGTCCAGCGCGTCGGGGGAAGACATACTTGGGTCCGTTCCACCCACGCTGTTCTGCGCGCCGGCGATGCCGCCTTTGGCGTCGAGCGCCCCTCCAACAAACGCCGGCGCCGGGAAGCCGAACGGGACCGTGTTTTGCGTTCCGTAGCCGAAGATGGGCGCTGCGGTCGACCCGTTGTTATAGAAGGTTGGCACGATGTATCCGGGCGGATTGCCCTTCAAGCCGTTCTCGGCGTTGCCCAGCGTGAATTCGTTGTGGAACAGTCCGAAGCCGCCGCGTGCGACCCACTTGCCACTGCCGAATGGATCATATGCAACACCGAAGCGCGGGCTGAAGATCCAGTTCATATCGCTGCTGAACACATGCGACTGTTGCGTCATGATGCCGTTCGCAACCTGGTCTGCGAAGGTGGATGCCGACGCGAGATGGAAGTTAGCCAGCACGGTTCCGGCAAGCGCCACGTATGGGTTGCCAAAATTGTCGTAACGGATGCCATAGTTGACCGTCAGCTTGCGACTGACCTTCCAGGAATCCTCCGCAAAGACGCCCGACGTCGTCTCTTTATAGCCGTAGTTGCCGGGGTCGTACGCGCCGGTCAAGGGGTTATAGGAAATTCCGCTTTCACTGTAGGGGTTGTTGGCGATCAGGTCGATCATATTGGTGAATTGGAAGCTGGGCTGGTCATAGGCGCCCGCGAACAGTGCAATATCGTTGCTGCGCCATAGCTCAAAGCCGGCCTTGAAGCTGTGCGAGCCGACAATATGGGTCAGGACGTCGCGCCAATGATAGCTATGCTGGATGTAATCTCCATCGGCAAAGCCGTCTCCAAAACCCTGTCCCAGCCCGGTCACGCTGACGATTGGCACATCGAAGAGACCTGTCGCGGGCTCGATGCCCTCAATCCGGTTGTAGCCGAAAGATGCCTCATTCAACGTGCTTGAAGAGAAGGTGTGCGTCTCGTTCCCCTGCAAAGAGAAGGTAAAGAACTTGTCGGTCGTGGCAAACGCCGGACGGGCAGCCGGTCCGCCATTGTTGATGGTGTCGCGGAAAAACTGGCCGTAGACGCGATCTTTCTTGAAGTACTTGTCGATGCGGATGTTGTACTGCTCGGCGTTGTAGTAGCTGGAGCTGTTGAAATTGCCGGTGTCGAAGACCGGTGTGGAACAAGGAACGGAAATGTTGTCGTAGGCAGTAACATTCCCAACGCCACTGGCGCAAGCCTGCTGAGCCGCCGTGGTTGAGAGCGTATTGCTCCACAACGAGCCGGCCGTAGCCGCGAGCTTGGTATTCACCATGCGCGCGACCGGGTATTTTTGCAGCAATGCGACTTCAGGGCTGTTGGGCTCAACTGACTCTGCGAACGTGGTGAATGCCGGATCCTCGAACCCATCGAGCGAGGTGCCGTTGGACGCCAACGACAGGTAAGGCTCATAGCCGACAAAGAAGAAGAATTCCTTGTGGGGAATCACCGGGCCGCCCAGCGCAAACGACATATTGTTGACGTGATATGGATTCACCGGGGTCGGCTGCGGCACGCCGAATTCGCCGCGCGCCGCCAGGTTTTGATACTGGTAGTATTCGCTGGCCAGGCCATGGAACTGGTTGGTTCCGGACTTGGTGGTCATCGCTGTCTGAATCGCGGCCGCGCGGCCATAATCGACAGAATAGGTGTTGATTTGAACGCTTACTTCCTGCGTAACATCCGCATTGGGCGTCAGGTTCAACACACCGGGGCGAATGGTGCTGGTCACATCCATGCCATCCACGATGTACTGGTTGCCGGTTGCGCCTTGTCCACTGGCGCTGGCGTTCACCCAGTTTTCAGGAGCGAAGTTGGTGGATGTGCTCGATCCTGGAGAGTTTTGCCCTCCCGTGCCGGTAACGCCGGGCGCCATGGTAATCACATTGGTCGGATTGCGGCCCTGCAGGGGCAGATCCGCCAGTGCCGTGGTGTCCAGAGTCTGCTCGAAGCGGCTGTCCGAGGTGTCGATCAGCGGAGCCTCGGTGGTCACCGTGACTGTGGACGCAACTTTCTCCACGGTCAGGGTCAGCGGAACATCGCGCGTCTGATTGGTGGCCAGATTGAACGATACCGAGGCCGGCGAGAATCCTTGCACGGTCGTCGATACGGTGTAGTTGCCGGGCGCCAGGCTGTCGAAACGGTACACGCCACTGACGTTGCTGAACGCCGTCTGTGTGACGGCGGTGTCGACGTTCACCAAGGTTACCGTTGCCTTGGGAACAACGGCTCCCTTTTGATCTTGTACAGTTCCCTGCACGTTGCCATTGAATTGCGCGTAGCAGCTGGCCGTTGACATGAGCAACAGCAGCATCAGGATGTTGAAGAATCTTCGCGTGGATTCCGTCATTTTGGCCTCTCAAAAGCAGTTTGGTGTGTGCGAAGTGGCGCCGGATGCCCGGTTTCCGGAATGGCTGCGGGCATGACGCCCGGAACGATCTCAATCCCCACGTCCTGAAAACGTTTAGCAAAATCCTCTGCATTCAGGAACTCATCAACCCTACTCACTTGGGATGAGACGCGCATGAGATGTTATGACCATGCACGCATAGTACATATGGACTAGGCTTGAGAGCCTGGTTGCGAGATCGAGGCACACGGGGTAGACTTCATCCTGCCCGGCAATGGATAAGCTCTGCCAATACGGACGCATTCAAAGGCGAAACCGGTCGTGGCTCGATATGGCCTGTGTGGCCTGCGCAGTTGCCTTTTGGGCCGCTGCCTGCGGTTCCCATCAGCAGGTCAGGATCGCCGTCATCCCCCAGACGGAAGGAACTTTGTTTTGGGAGGCCGCACATACCGGGACGGAGGACGCGGCCGATCCAGCCGGAATATTCATCTATTGGAAGGCTCCCACGCGCGAGGATGATGTGGAAGCGCAGATTGCGCTGGTCGACCGTGTCGTGGATAACAACTATCAGGGATTGGTGCTCGCTCCGGATCAGGCCCTGTCTCTTATTATGCCGGTGCGGCGCGCTCTGGCGCACGGCATCCCCACGGTCATCATTGGTTCCCCATTGCCGATTCCCGCCGGAGGAAATCTCTCCTATATCCTCAACGACGACGTAGAGGGCGGCCGGCTTGCCGCGGAGCGTGTCGCCGGATTGCTGAACGGCCATGGAACCGTCGCTCTTCTGGGCATCAATCCGGACATTACCGGCATCATGATCCGCGCGCGCGCTTTCGAGCAGGTTCTCGCTCAGAATTATCCCGGTATCCGTATCGTAGAGGAGCGGATGGGGTCGTTCAACGTGCCGCACGAACAACAGGTGGCCGAGGATGCGCTCAGGGCCAATCCGGATCTCGATGTGATTGTCGCCCTCATGTCGACCACGGTCGATGGAACCCTGTCTGCGTTGGACACCACGCCGGAGAGGCGCTCAGTCAAGGTCATCGGCTTTGACGATGCCGGATTGCCTCCTTTCGATCAGAAGAGGAGTCTCGATAGCGTGATCCAGGGGGATACTCGATCCATGGGGCAGCAGGCGATCGAGCTCATCCATTCCAGGCTGCTCGGACAATCCGTGCCGGCAACGGCACATCTCCATCCGAAGCTCATCACGCGCGACAACATCAACACGCCGGAGGTCCGCCTGATGTTCTCGCAGGATTGGACACTTGGCCGCTGGCGCTGGAGTCCGGCGCAATGAAACTCCCGTCCTTGCTGCGCCGGCGGATCCTGGCTGGATTGCTTGCGAGCCTTGTTCTGGCCCTGGGGTTCATTGCGTTGCGCGCCTATCTGCACAGCCCGAACCGGGGTCTGCCCTATCGCGATTCCTTTGCCAAAGGCCGGGCCAACGAGTGGAAGGCATTTGGCGGCACATGGGAACTTGTGAATGGCGTCATGCGCAACGACTCGGATGAGCGGGGAGCGAAGCTGCTGTCGGGATCGCCCTATTGGCGCAACTACTCCATCGAAGCCGATATCAACTTGCTGGGCATCAGCGGAGACGCGGGTCTGGTGATTCGATCGTCGAATGAAGAGGAGGGCGTGAATGCCTACAGCGGCTACTACGCCGGGGTGCGCACGCTCGATAACGCACTGATCCTGGGCCGCGCGGAACACGGTTGGATGGAGGTCGTCAAACAGTACCCTACGCCCGGCGTCATTCGTCCGTTCCAGTGGTACCACCTGAAATTGCTGGCCTACGATTGCCAGATTGTCGCCGCTGTAACCACTCCGTCGCAAGCGACTCCAACTTCCCTCGGCATCAATGACCCGGACTGCGTCCATTCGGGCCGGGTCGGTCTCCGCTCCTACTCTTCCGGCGGCATCTGGCGCAACGTCGTGGTGCGCCCTGCAACGTATCAGGATCTGGTTGAGACGCTAAAGAGCGGGGAAGGTCGGGGAGATTCCGAAGCGAGGGATACAGCCGTCCCGGATTCAGAATCTCTCGGACTGCAACCTCGGCAGGAGCAACAAAAGGCAACCGTCCGCTCCAATGCAAACACGCAGATCATCGCGAATCTGCGCCTGACTTCTTTCGCCATGCCCGCGACGGCCACGGTCCGGGGCGTGGTCATCCTGACCGCACCGCTGCTCTTCGTTCAGGATTCCACGGGCGGAGTCTACATACCCCAGCCCACGGCGCCTCTGCTGAAGGTCGGCGACGAAGTTGAGGTCACCGGCGAGGTGCATCCCGGCGACTTCAGTTCTACGTTGGAACACGCCAAGGTTCAGGTGCTTTGGGCACGCACGCCCGTGCCGCCTGTCTCGGTAACGGCATCCCAGGCATCCACAGGCAGATACGACGCCACCTTCATCGAGGTACACGGGCGTCTTGCCGCCAAGGAGCGCGGACCGGACAACACGCTGATTCTCGATCTCGATGAAGGGCCGCAATCGTTTCGCGCCATCCTGAATCCAGGACGCAGCGACTATCTTTTCAGCAAGCTCAAACTGAACAGCAGTCTTCGCCTGCGCGGCGTCTGTGTTGTCGATGCCGCGTTCACCAAAAACCTTACTCCTTTCGTCCTTTTGCTACGTTCCAATGAGGACCTGGAAGTGCTTGCCGGTCCGCCATGGTGGAGTACAGGACACGTCATTGCCATTGTCATCGCCTCCCTCCTGCTCGCGCTGGTAGTCAACTTCGTTTACAACCGCATAACGCATTGGCGTCTTCAGGGCGTACTGGAGGAGCGCCAGCGACTGGCCCATGAGATGCACGACACCCTGGCGCAGAGCTTTGCCGGCATTGGATTCCAGTTGCAGGCGATTCGCAACGGACTGCCGGATGGGATGCCCACATTGCATCAACAGCTTGATTTGGCCAGCAACCTTGTCCGCCACAGCCACGAGGAGGCGCGGCGCAGCATCGCAACGCTTCGTCCCGAGGCGCTGGAGTCGGAAGATATACTCTCCGCGCTGGACTACTGCGCACGGCGCATGGTAGAGGGCGGTCCGGTTCAGGTTGTTTCGGAGAGAGAAGGCGACGAGAGGCCCATACCCTTGCGGATCGCGGACACCCTTTACCGCATCGGTCAGGAAGCTGTTGCCAACGCCGTGCGGCATGCACATCCCACCATCCTGAAAGTTCGGCTCACTTACAGCGGAAATGCGGTCTGTCTGCAGATAGACGACAACGGAACAGGCTTTATGCAGGGCAGCGGGCTGCTGGGCTTCGGTATCCGCGGCATGCGCAGGCGAGCCGAGAGCATCTCCGCGGCCTTTCAACTTCAAAGCAAGCCGGGCGAGGGCACGCGTATCCGGATAACGGCTCCATTGCCGCCTCGCGTGACCCTCGTCTCCTGGCCGAAGCTCTTGTGGAAATATGCTTGGGGGCATTGGATCGATGGCCGACCTACGAAACACGCCGATTCGCATTCTTATCGTGGATGATCACCCGGTTGTACTTGCCGGCCTCACCAGTATGCTTGGCACACAGGCCGGCATGGAGGTCGCCGGCTCCGCTTCCAGCGGCGAAGAGGCGCTGGAGATGCTTCGCGTGAAGCCCGCGGACCTGCTGCTGCTCGATCTACGCATGCCCGGCATGAGCGGAATCGACACCCTCCATGCCCTCAAGCGAGCCAAGATCAGTGTCCGCGCGATCATCCTCACCAGCTATGAGACGGACGAAGACATCTACCGCGCGGTGCAGGCAGGCGCGCAAGGCTATCTCCTTAAAGACGCGCCGCAATCGGACATGATCGATGCCATCCGGGCAGTTGACGCGGGCAAGCGCTACTTCCCTCGCCACATTGCCGCACGGCTGGCCGAGCGCATGATGCGCACGAATCTCACCACACGCGAACTGGAAGTGCTGAACATGCTTGCCCGGGGGCTCACAAACAAGGAGATTGGCAGCGCCCTGGACATCAGCGGCAACACGGTTCGCAATCATGTGAACAGCATAATCGAGAAGCTGGAAGTCTCCGACCGCACCGAGGCTGCCACCACCGCCATTCACCGCGGGATTATTGAATTGAACGGCTGATACTCATAGGATTGCCTGGGCGGATTGCGAGGTCTCCGGCTGGGCAAGGGGGTCTGCCCAATTTTTCTCGCCACGCGGACCACCAACCGTTACGACGACAGTCCACAGGAGTTGACGAAAAACGCCTGGCCGGTCCGCGCGGGACGGCACCTTGTGGGGACACCGAGCCGGGAAATCTCTGTCCGCGACGACCAGGGGACCCGGTCGCCCGCCGCGGCTTCCGCCGCCCGGCAGGAGCAGGCGCACAATGGACTGACCTCGTGGGGCGAGTTCGGCCCCATGCTGGCCATGATCCTGACCGACACAGCTAAAGGTAAGGTGAGCTGGAACCACTGCGAGCAGACTGCGGCGGGCCCGGTCGCAGTCTTCAATTATTCGGTGCCCAGGGCTTCATCGCACTTCCAGGTAAACGGCTCCCTCGCACAACACGCGCCCGTCGAGGCCAGATCCGTCACCATGCCCGGCAGCTTTGGACTGCAACCGGGTCTCGATGTTTCACGGGCCACAATCTTTCACATTTTGCCCGGTTATCACGGCTCGCTCTGGCTGGACCCCGCCACTGGGACCATTATGGTAACGGCGACGCGGCCGATGTAACCGGCTGAGGCCGCGGCCATCAGCAGCAGCACGAGGCGCTTGCTCATGGAGGAAGGCGAGTTTGGCCTCGCGGGGCGAGTCACGGAAGCCCTTTGTGAAAGATAAGTTCCGAATGCCCCGGCACACAGTAATCTTCAAGTTTCCCGACAAACTCGTAGCCATGCCGCCGATAGAGCCGTTGGGCGTGGTGGTTGAACGACGACACCAGCAGAAAAAGGTGCCCGCGTCCGGCGAAACGCCGCTCGGCAAAGCGCAGCAGTTCGGATCCGACTCCTTGCCCGCGCACCTCCGCCGCAACCGCGACGCTGGCGATGTAAGGCGACGCCGCCAGACCGTAGGGGGCGAGCAGGATGAAGCCCGCCGGCAGGTCATTCTCCCGGCTCCTGGCGACAAAAAGCTCGGAGCCGGGGCGGGTCAGCGCTTCGCGGCATGCTTCGAGATCGCGGCCCAGGGTGATCCAGGGCTCGGAGGAAGCCATCAGGCTGGCGCACCATGCATAGTCGTCCGGCGCGGCGGCTGCAACGTAGACCGGAATCTCCATTCGAGCCTCAAGAACAGCAGCATCATAACAGCGGCCCGACCTCCGCACAACGTTCGAGAACCAGGCAGAAGCCCACGGTCCCGCCCCAGGCAGACCCTGCCGTGGGGCGTTAAATTCATGAAGATCGTGGGCTGTCTGAAGCGCTTTAGGCGATGGTGCGGCACTTAGGAAATGCGCGCCCGCGGCGCGGATAAACGATAGGACCATGGAGCATGACAATGCAGGCGGCGAATGCGGTTCGGCCAGGTCGGCGATGGTGGGCAGCGACGAAAATTGCTGGATCAGGATGCGCCGGGGACCCTTTCCCTGCGCAGGCGAGAGGCTGATGGTTGGCGTGGGCGGAGCGTCTAGCAGCTTGACCATGACCTCGGGCGGCGCCTGGTACTTCAATTCCGTCGAGGAGGTGGTTTGTTGCGCCAAAACCGATGGGATCGATGGGACGGCAACGGCGACGGCAAAACAATGACGAACGGAGCGAGAGAACGCGGAGGACAGGAGCATCTTCAAACCGACGCAGCATACCAGAGTCTGCGGCAAGGAGCCGAAGCCTCGCTAACTAAATCATTAGTTGCACGTCTGATGAACCAGGGACGGTCGACGGGCGACTTCCCATGGACTTGCATCTTCAATGCCACCAAAGAGATCCATCACGCTCACCCAGGCTGAACTCCGGCTGATGAAAATCCTCTGGGACCGGGGCGAATCGACCGTGGCCGAAATGGTAGCCGCGATTTCCGCCGATGAGGCGCTTGCCTACACCTCCGTCCTGACGACCGTCCGGATTCTCGAGACCAAGGGCTACGTCAGCCACCGGCAGGAGGGCAGGGCGTTTCTTTATAGCTCCTGCATCGGGGAAATCGAGGCCAGCCGATCGGAAGTTCGCCACGTCTTGCAACGGTTTTTCGGCAACTCCCGGGAGCGGCTTTTGCTCTCGCTCCTGGGCGACGACGAGATCAGCCCCGGCGAACTGAGCCGGCTGAAGGAAGCCATTGCCAATGCGCCGGAAGATGCGCGAGATGCGCGAAAGGAGTCTTAAATGGAGCCCCTCCTTCAGGCCGCCTCACCGGTGTCCGCTGCCGCTGTAAGCGCTCTCTTTTCCGCCGTTTGGGAAGGCTCCGTTCTGGCCGTTTGCGTGCTGGTCTGCCTGCGGCTGCTGCCGCGGCTCAGCGCCGCATCCCGGTCTGTGGTTTGGATGAACGTCTTCCTGCTGCTGGTGCTGCTGCACATGGTCCCTCCCTTCAGAGAGCACCTTGGCATCGGCAGCCCGGTGGATGCTTCACCTGTCCGCCTGGACCTGCGCTGGAGTGTTGCCATCGCCGGCCTCTGGGCGATGCTCACTGTATGGAGGGGGACGCAGTTGATCCTGAGCGCCATCCGCCTGCGGCGGCTGGCAAATCGGGCCACCGCTGTACCTTCCGACCCGGCTCTGCTGGCGCTTCTCAAGGGTGGGCAACGCGGCCGCGCGGCTGAGTTCTGTACTTCCGTCGAGGTCGAGCGGCCCAGCGTGTTTGGCTTCTTTCGCCCGCGAATTCTCGTTCCTCCCGCACTCGTGGAGAGGCTTTCCGCCCTGGAGTTGCGGCAGGTGGTTCTGCACGAGATGGAGCACCTGCGCCGCGGCGACGACTGGACCAATCTGCTGCAGAAGATTGGCCTGGCGTTCTTTCCGCTGAATCCGGTGTTGCTGTGGGTGGAGCGGCGGCTCTGTGCGGAGCGGGAGCTTGCCTGCGACGACCGCGTCCTGCGCTCTGGCGGCGCCCCGAAGGCCTACGCTCTCTGCCTGACACGCCTCGCCGAATACTCCATGCTTCGCCGCAGCCTTTCGCTTGTCCTGGGCGCGTGGGAACGGCGGCCGGAGCTGGTGCGCCGGGTGCACCGCCTGCTGCGGCGGCCCCATGAGCCGATGGGCGGCCGGCAAACGGCGCTGGTAACCGCCAGCCTGCTCTTCGGCTTGTTAGGCGGGGCAATGATCCTGGCCCGCAGCCCGCAGCTTGTCAGCTTCGCTTCGCCTGCTCAAGCAACGGTGCAGGCCTGGTCCGCGCAGCCCGCCGGTCGTGGCGAGATGAATATTCGCCCATTTGGAGGCTCTCCGCAACTGGTCAAAGCGGCCATGCCCCAGCGGCCGGTTCAATCCGCACATACAGCGAAGCCGGTGCGGAGTAACGCTCGAAAGCGGAGCTTCGGGCGGCCTTACGCGCAGAGCCAGCAGGCGTGGGTTGTGCTGGCTGCGTGGAGCGACAGCGAAACTCCTCCGCACCTGGTATTCGCCGTGGCGCGAAGGAATCGAACCTCTTATGCCGCCGTCCCGATAGCGAATGGCTGGCTGATCGTTCAAATCTGATTCGAACGCTCCCTGGCGCAACCCTGGTTGCGGGTTGCGCTCAACGTCAAACCCTAACCGTCAACAAGGAGAAGGTTTCCCATGCTTCAAACAACTAATCAATTAGTAGCAATCGCAAAGAAGATGGCCGCGCCCGCGGCAGTCGCCGGAGCCTTCGCTCTGGGAGCGGCACTCTTCGTCGGCCACGGCAGCGTTCACGCCGCGTCGGCCATAGACGACAACAGCGTGGCGGCGCTCACCTCGCTCGATCACGCCATGGAGGCAGTTGCGGCGCGGGTAACTCCCGCCGTCGTCAATGTCGCCGTTACCGCGCGGGGTACCGGCGAGGCTGAAATCTTCGAAGGTCCGATGCAGGGCCTTCCACCAGGACTGCAACAGTTCTTCGGGCCGATGCAGCAGTTGCCCGCGCAACCGCAGATCGAGCACGGAGTGGGAAGCGGCATCATCATCACGCCGGACGGTTACATCGTCACCAACGCACACGTCGTCGATGGCGCGGTGCAGATCAAGGTGACGTTGAACGATCGCCGCATTCTGAAAGCGAAGCTGATCGGCGTCGACAAGCTGACGGACCTTGCCGTGCTCAAGGTGGACGCGGCCAACCTGCCCAGCATTGCCTGGGGAGACTCCACAAAGCTGCGGCCGGGCCAGACCGTGCTTGCATTCGGCAGCCCCTTCGGCTACTTCCAGTTTTCGGTCACGCGCGGAATCGTCAGCGCCCTCAACCGGCCGAACCCTTACTCGGATGACCCGCGCAAGCCGGGCAACTTCATCCAGACCGACGCCGCCATCAACCCCGGCAACTCAGGCGGCGCCCTCGTCAACGCGCACGGCGAGCTGATCGGCATCAACACCTTCATCATCACCAACAACGGTTCTTTCGCCGGCGCCGGCTTCGCCATTCCGTCGCAGATCGTGCGCGCAACGGCCGAGCAGTTGATCCAGCACGGCAAAGTCGAGCATGGCTACCTCGGCATCAGCATGAACGACGTCACGCCGGACAACGCCCACTTCTTCAATCTGCAGGATGCGACCGGAGCCATTGTTTCGCAGGTTACGCCGGACTCTCCGGCAAGCCGCGGCGGCGTGCAGACCGGCGACGTGATCACGCAACTCAACGGAGAGAAGATCGTCAACGGAAGCGCCTTGCAGGTGGCGGTGAGCGAGATGGCTCCCGGGACGAAGATCGCGCTGGGCGTGATTCGCGACGGCAAGCCGGTGACGTTGAGCCTGACCGTGGGTCAGTTCCACGGCAACTCTGAAGTGGCCGGCAACGACGGACGGGATGGCCCGCAAAACGGCAAGCTTGGCCTCGCGGTCAGCGATCTGACGCCGGATGCACGGCAGCAGATCAACGTGCCTGACCAGGTTCATGGCGTGGTCGTCCAGAGCGTTCGGCCGGCCAGTCCAGCCGATGAAGCGGGCATCCAGCCGGGTGATGTCATTGTCGAAGTCAACCGCAAGCCGGCGCAGTCCGCCAGCCAGTTTGCGAGCGAAGTGCGCCAGAACCGGGAAGGAAAGGATATTCTGCTCCTGGTCTGGTCGAAGGGCAATGCGAGCTATCGGACCATTCATCCCGATCAGGACGAACCACAGGGCTAGCGGCGCTGAGATGAGGCCGTCGTGGATCGAAGCGGCGGCCTCGCTGCTTGCGCTTTCGGGGCTCTCCCGGCTCGGCCCTTGCCCTTGCCGCCCGCGTCAAACTTGCGGAACAGGATTTTGCCGGCGAGCAGCCAACGAAGCGATTCCGCATCATGAGTCCGCTCTGGATAGGATGACCGCGGACGTGATAGCTTGGTTGCGTTTGCAAACAACAACGCCGCCGGACGACCATGAGCCGCGCCCGGCGCTATACCGGGAAAGCCGGCACGGTATCCGCCATGATGAAGAAGCGCCTTGCAACTCTGCTCTGTCTTCTGGTGCCCGGGTTCGCCCCGGCCCTTGCGCAGCAACCCCACTATCCGTTCAACGATCCTGCGTTGCCCATGGAAAAGAGGATCGACAACCTGCTTTCGCTCATGACCGTTGACGAGAAGATCGACTGCCTTGGCACACGCACCGGCGTGCCTCGGCTTGGCGTCCCGAATTATGGCAGCTCCGAAGGCATCCATGGAGTGGTTCAGCGTGAAGCCAGGGGCAAGCGCTTGCCCATTACGACGACGCAATTCCCGCAGCCTCCGGGCATGGGTGAGTCGTGGGACCCGGACCTAGTTCGCCAGGCGGGAGGCGTGGAGGGCTATGAAGCCCGATTCATCACGCAGACCGCCAAGTATGACCGTCAGACGCTGATGCTGTGGGGACCGCAGTCCGACCTGGCGCGGGACCCGCGCTGGGGCCGCAGCGAAGAAGTCTACGGGGAAGATCCGTTCTTCAACGGAACCATGGCTGTCGCTTTTATCAAAGGTCTGCAGGGGGACGACCCGAAGTATTGGCAAGCGGCCGCACTGCTCAAACATTTTCTTGCCAACAGCAACGAGAATCGCCGCGACAGCTCGTCCTCCGATTTTGACCAGCGCCTGTTCTGGGAATACTATTCTGTGCCCTTCCGGATGGGCTTCCTGGAAGGAGGCGCCAAAGCCGTCATGGCCTCCTACAACGCCTGGAACGGCACTCCAATGGCCATCAATCCAATCCTCAGGAGCATTGTCCGGGAGCGATGGGGGGTGGACGTGATTTCAAGCGATGGAGGGGCGGTCAAGCTGCTTGTCGATCCACGCCATCTGTTTCCCAACCAGGAGGCCGCGGTGGTCGCGTGTCTCAAAGCCGGCATCAATCAGTTTCTCGACAGGTATCTGGACGAAACCAAAGCCGCCCTGAAGGATGGTGAGATCACCGAGGCGGAGATCGACGGCCTGCTCCGCCCCAAGTTCAGGATCACGATCCGTCTTGGGTTGCTCGACCCGCCGGAGATGGTTCCCTACGCGCAGATCAAGGCCTCGCCGGAGCCAGTCAGAGACTCGCCCGAGCCCTGGAACGCGGACAAGGATCGCGCCGTCTCAAAACAGATGGCGCTCGAATCGGTGGTGCTGCTCAAGAACGAAAATGCCTTTCTGCCTCTGAGCAAGGATTCCATCAAGTCGATCGCCGTCATCGGGCCACTGGCCGATTCCGTCCACTGGGACTGGTACGGCGGCACGCCTCCGTATGCGATTACGCCGCTCAAGGGAATCAAGGATGAAGTTGGTCCAGGCGTAAAGGTCAACTACGCCGCCGATGAGATCGGCAACGCCGCCGTCAATGCGGCGAAATCTTCCGATGTCGCGGTGGTCGTGGTCGGCAACGATCCGACCTGCGGCCCTGATATGGCGCATGACTGGTACAACACAGCCGACGGTGGCGGCACACTCCCCTGCACCGTGCCCAGCGACGGACGCGAAGGGCGCGATCGCGAAAGCATCACTCTCGAGCAGGAGCAATTGGTGAAGCAGGTGTATGCCGTGAATCCCAAGACCGTGGTCATCCTGGTCTCCAGCTTCCCCTTCGCCATCAACTGGACGCAGGCCAACATTCCCGCCATCCTGCACATGGCCCACGCCTCGCAGGATGAGGGTACGGCTCTCGCCAAGGTTCTCTTCGGGGACTACAACCCCGGCGGGCGCCTGGTGGAAACCTGGCCGAAGTCTCTCGATCAGTTACCCCCGATGATGGATTACAACATCCGCGACGGCCGCACCTACATGTACTTCAAAGGAGAACCGCTCTATCCCTTCGGCTATGGCCTGAGTTACACGACCTTCAAATACTCCAATCTGCGGACTAACTCCCCAGAGCTGGCCAGGGATGGCACGGTCACGGTCAGCGTTGACGTGACCAATACCGGCAGCCGGGCGGGCGACGAAGTCGTTCAGCTTTACGTCGAACACCTGCGCTCGAAGGTGGAGCGCCCGCGCGAAGAGCTGAAAGGCTTCCAGCGCGTCACCATCCAGCCCCATGAAACGAAGACCGTACAGATTCCGCTCAAGGCTTCGACCCTTGCCTGGTGGGACGAAAAACTGCCCGGATTCCGAGTCGAGGCCGAACCCGTTCGCGTGATGATCGGGAATTCGTCGAGCGGCATACAACTGACCACCACGGTGCGGGTCCAGTAGCGCTGCCGGGCTGGATGCATCGCATTTCGATCTGACCCTCCACGTGCTGGGCCAGCCTATCTATCGCTCATTGAAGATGGATCGGAGAGCGATGAGCCGGCCGATGCAGGTCACGGTGGCCAGGGGGCGGCGTTTGCGAATGCATGTGGAACATCCAGCCATGTGGAACCCGCGGCACTGTTGGTCCAGGCGGTCGACCTGGGGGCGGCATTCCTTAAGAGCCTGGAACTTATGCGCCCGCTTTGGTCCGGCGCGGCGCAAGCGGACGCTGCTCGATGCTGTTGAGCAATTCCAGGGTTAACATGCTGTGGCGGAGTTCCAACAGTGTGGCTCTTTCTTGGGGAAATAGCCACTTGAGTGCATCGGCCCGCATTAATGCAACCCTGAAATTGCTGTCAGCGACCGCAAACTGGGATGCGACTAACTCTGGCACTGCGGAAACGCGGTAATGCGCAGCTTTGCCGCCGCGTAGGGAATCAGCGCAATGTTCTCCTCAGGTTGATCGCTGGCGACGGGGCTTTGCGGCAGCGGGTTGGCGGCGCCGTCTTCCGCGCGCCACTCGTTGAGCTTGCGGGCTTTCACGCGGAGCCGGACTGGAGCATGGCGGGCAGTGAATGGACCATCGGCGACCTCCGCCTCCGTGACGGCGATGCTCTTCGCGGGCGAGGCCTCATCGACGTTCAACGCATAGTTCCACGCGGTCGTCGGGAACACCTGCCAATCGGCGGTCATGCCGCGGTCGCGCAGCTTGACCCAGTCTTCGCCGATGCCATAAGAAAAGACCAGTGGCCCGCGCTCGACGGCAATAGAGTTATGGAACCACCGGGAGATGCGCGGGCTCATGGGAAAGACGATCTCGACGCGGTCGCCGGATTTCCAGGTGCGCTCGATACGGGCAAAGGAGCCAGGAGCCGGTGCAGGCGCGGGCTCTCCGTTGACGAGGATCGCGGCGCCCGCGGCCCATGCAGGAATGCGGAGCTGGAGTGGAAAACTCAACGGCGCGGCGGGATTGAGGGTGAGCCGCACCGCGCCGCGGAAGGGATACTCGGTCTCTTCCGTCACGTGAAGCTGTACGCCGCGCACGATCGTGCGCACCTCGCAGGGTGCGTAGACGGCTGCCACAAGGCCATCGTGAGCTGTCGTGCCCGGCTCGCCCGAAAGCATGAAAAGGCTGTTGGCAAACTTGGGCCAGCCCTGGTGATAGTTGGCCGTGCAGCAACCGAAGTTGGGCTCCAGGCCATAGAGATTCGATTCCGGCCCGTCGGTGCCCCAGGGTTTCGCATGTAAACTGCATTCCACCTGGTTTGGTTCCTGGTTATACTGGTGAGCCCACATATCGTCGGTGAACGTGCCGGGCAGCGCGTTGAACGCGAGCCGCTCCAGCCGGTCGCCCAGTGAGGCGTCGCCAACAATGGCCAGCGCGTGCTCGAGCGAGAACATGTACTCGACAACGGTGCACAGCTCCGAGCCCTGCGACGGATCAAGGCCCGCCAGGTGCTCATCGCAGGAGAACATGCCGTTGGGCAAGCCGTGGTATTTGTCCAGCCCGGCGATCATCTGAAGGGCGGCGAAGCGGTCTGCGTCCGACCCTGAGACCAGTGACCACACGGGGCCGGTCTTCACAGCCTGCCCGTTGTTCACGCCATGCGTGCTGAGGCCCACGTCCTTGAGTCCGCTGGCCGCCGCGAGCTTGAGGAACTCGGCTGTGATGCGCTGAGTGTACTGGAAGTGCGCGTATTGCTCCATCCAGTCAAATCCCTGCTTGCGCAAGAGGCGCGCCAAATCGAGCAGATACGCGGCCCCCGTGCGGTTATAGAGCCAGACCACGCTGAGCAACTCATCCTGCCAGCGGAATCTTGCCCAATCGCGCAGCGGACGCTGGGGCAACTGGGCCAACTGATATTGGAAGTACTTATCCATTACGGGGATCACGCGCGGGTCGCCGGTCAGCTCCTGGTATTGCGTGAGAGCTTTCAGCATAACTATGCGCGGCCACCAGTCGTCGTTGGAGGAAGGACCGATCATGCCGCTGGCAGCCTGATGATCCAGCGTCCAATCGACATATCTCTGCGCCTTGGCTTTCAAGCGCGCATCGTCCAGAAGATAGGCAAGCGGCACAAGACCGTCAAGGAAGTAAGGGCCGCGCTCCCATGATTCCCCTGTCCCGCCGAGCCAGCCGCTGTCAGGACCGACGTCCGCCCAGGTTTCGTCCAGGTGTCCGCTCAGTCCGTTGGCCTGTATCTGAAGCTGGCCCTTGAGCCAACCGCCGGGGCGGATGGAACCCCAAGGGAGAAGGTAAAACGCATTCGGGGCAAGCGGTGCGCGATTCCTGACCACTGACGGCATTTCGGAAAGCGCTTGCGCAGACGCAAGGACCGATTTACCGGAAGTCAACAGAAGGCGGCCAAGAGGGAAAGACGATCCCAGGCCGAAAAGGCCAAGCCGGTTAAGGAAACGACGGCGCGTGAAAACGAGCTTCGATGAAGGCGGCACTTTCGACTCCTGAGTCAAAGTTGCAGCAATTGTACTTAGCTCAACTTTCCCGCGCATGGTACACATGGTCTACTCCGGGCCTGTTTGTGAAGGGTACTGTTCCGGGCGGCGTCGAACTCATGCTGTATGGGAGATGAAGCGCTGCGGAAGAATCGACCGGACCAGGTCTCTGACCGCTTGTTTTTGTACCAGCTCTGTGGCCCATCATTTCGCCTTTTTTCTGGCGAAAGGATGGGAAACCGCGAACCTTAAAGTGCGACATCACGCGGTCAAAGGCCTAGCCGGCATAGCGCATTGCATGAGTGTCAACCGCTTGCTTCGATGATGCCTCGATGGATCGCGGTGGCCGCACCGGTAATTCCGGCGCCACGGCAGGGACCTGCACCGTGACCGTGACCGGCACTTCGGGCGCAACTACGGCCACGGGCACGGTTACTCTCACCGTGCAGTAGCCCGCGCATCTGGTTGGCTACCGCCGAGAGGCGCATCCCCGTTACCAGGAATTGCTCGCATCCATCTGTTGAGCTTCTGATTTCCGTCCACGACGTCGGAATGGATGAGCAGTTCCATGTTCTTTGTCTGGTAATTGTGCGGCGCCTTATTGGAAGAGTCATCGAGATACAGTGGATGGGCAAGGAACTCGCCGGCAGCGTGAGTGGCGAACGGAGTTACTCCTGCTACCACAATGGAAGGTTGCATGGCCGGGGGATCGAACATGCTCGCACTCGCTGACCCGCTCCCTCTGTCCCTCTGTCCCAGTGCGATAATCTGAAGGACACATCCATTTCCCTCCCCAGCACCCGGTGAAACCCTTGATCGTCGAAATTGAAGCGCTGACCAAAATCTACGAGTCCAAGCTCCGCGTCGTGGCCCTCGACGGCATCGACCTGGAGCTGAAGCAGGGCGAAATCTTCGGCCTCCTCGGCCCCAACGGCGCCGGTAAAACGACGACCATCAGCATTTCCACCACCCGCACCCTGCCTACCAGCGGCACTGTCCGCATCGCCGGAATCGACGTCGTCAAGCACCCCGCCCATGCCCGCCGTCACATCGGCGTCGTCCCCCAGTTCAACACCCTGGACCGCTCGCTCTCCGTCTACGAGAACCTTTACTTCCATTGCCGCTACTTCGGCTTCTCCCACTCCCACGCCAAATCCCGCTCCCTTGAACTCCTCGATCAGTTCCTGCTCACCGAGCGCCAGACTGTTTTCCCCGCGCAGCTCTCCGGCGGCCTCGCCCAGCGGGTGCAAATTGCTCGCGCTATTGCCCATAGGCCCACCGTCCTGTTCCTCGACGAGCCCTCGGCCGGCCTCGACCCGCAGAGCCGCATGGCCATGTGGACGGCGGTCGAGGGCCTGCGCAAGGAAGGCATTACGGTGCTGCTGACCACCCACTACATGGAGGAAGCCGACTCGCTCTCCGACCGCGTGGCCATCATCGACTATGGCCGCGTGCTGGCCCTCGGCTCCCCGGAAAAGCTCAAGTCCACCTTCGGCGCAAAAACCATCTTCGACCTCAAACTCAAATCGCACGAAGGACTTGAGCCGCTGATTGCCACGCTGAAGGCGCGCCCGGACGTGACCGTGGCCGAGGCTACCGCCGACGGCCTGCGCGTGATTGCCGCAACCTCCGACGGCCTCCTGCCCGACCTGGTGCAAGCCGCCGCCGGCTTCGGCCTGCGCGACCTGGCCATCACCGAGCCCAGCCTGGAAACCGTCTTCATCCAACTCACAGGGAGGGATTTACGTGAGTAGCTCCACAGGAAACAGGGAACAGGGAACAGAGAACAGGGAACAAGGACCGGAGGGGCCGGCGCAGGCGGCGAGGTACGCCTCGGGGATCTTTGCCAAGGCCTTTCTGGGGCTGTTTTTGCGCGACCTCCGCGTGCTCATGCGCGAGATTGTTCCCTTTCTGCTCCGCGTGGGCATGCAGCCGCTGCTCTTCCTGTTCGTCTTCACCTACATTCTGCCCCACATGGCCGGGGGGAATCCGATGGCGGCCGGCTCCGGCGCCAGCTTCGGCACCATCATTCTGCCGGGATTGATGGCCGTGGCCATCATGTTTTCCGGCATTGCCGCCGTGGCTCTGCCGCTCTCGTCGGAGTTCGGGATTACCCGCGAGATCGACGACCGCGTCATGTGCCCATTGCCCTTGTGGGCCGTGGCTCTGGAAAAGGTCTGCTTCAGCGCCATGCAGAGCATGGTGGCCGCGCTGCTGGTCATTCCCATGGCCTATTACATTCCCGCCGTGCCGGTCCGGGCCAACGTCGCCAGCTGGTTTCTGCTGGCGCTGGTGCTGGTGCTTGCAAGCCTGCTCGCCGGTTCCCTGGGACTGGTGATCGGGTCCACGGTCAATCCGAAGCAGATTGGGCTGGTCTTCTCCATCATCGTGGTTCCCATTACCTTTTTGGGATGCGTCTACTACACCTGGGCCGGCCTGGGAAAAATCAAGTGGCTACAGGTGGCCGTGCTGTTCAATCCCATCGTATATATGAGTGAGGGCCTGCGCGCCGCGGTCACACCCGGCATTGCCCACATGCCCTGGTGGGCCATCCTGCCGGCGTTGTTGGTCTTCACGGCAGCGCTGGGAAGGTTGGGACTGCGAGGATTCCTGGGAAGAGTACTGACGTAGCTTCAAGGCCACTCCAGGGCGATAAGGGCCCCAAGGGATTGGCCGCCGGCGTCACTTTTTGGCTTGGCCGCTTTCTTATACCTTGTGGAGAGACTATCATTGCATCGGTGCTTCCTAACGCTCTGAGGCCATGGGCCTATGGCGGGCGGGTGCTCACGACAGTTCAGGCTCAGGCATCGAATCCGCAGGAATCGATCACAGCACCCAGGAAAGCAACGGAAACATTGCGGCAATTCGCACAACTCGCGACGGACGGTTCATTACCCCACTCGAATCCCGGGAATTCGCGCGTCCGCTCCCCTTTTCTCAGCAGATTGCCGTTTCGGATTGCCGCGATTCTTGTGGCTCCGGCCTTGCTTGTCGCGGCAGGTTGCGGGGGCGGACCTGTGACCGCCGACCCCTCGAATGGCAGTTTCACGCTCTCCCCCGGCACCGGCTCCATTGACACCAACTGCACCGGCTGCAATGCCACCGGTGCGCAGGGCACATCCGTGGAGCAATTCGGGGCCACGCTCACCGGCGGAGGCGCGGCGGCCGTCACCTGGTCGGTCTCAGGCGGGGACGCGAATAGCGGGCCCGGCGCCATTACCTCCTCCGGCCAGTACACTCCGCCCAGCTATCTCACGGCCGACCGCGTCGAGGTGGTGGTGACGGCAAGGCTGAATTCAAGCACCTCGGCTACCGCCGTGCTGACAGTGACGCCGGGATTCCTGCAGCCGCTGACGCCGGAAAACGTGGCCCTGGGCGCCAACGGCCAGGTAACCGTGACCGGCTTCCTGGCTGAAGCGGGCGGCGAAGACGGCATCTCCTTTGCGCTCTCGAACTCCGCCACGGGCTCGACCGGCGGACAGGGGACGCTGGGCTCGACAAGCTGCCAGCGCGGCACGCAGACCTTCACCTCCTGCACGGTCACCTACTCGGCGCCGGCCTCGGTGGCATTCACCGGCGCAACCTACGTGGTGGCCACGGTGGGCACATCGTCTTCAAAGACCGCGGCCGAAGTGCTGCTGAACAGCGCGGGCGTCTCCAGCAATCCCGCCACCCACCAGGCGCAATTGGCGGCGCCGGTTCAACTGGGCAGCTCCGGCGGCAACAACATCGATTACGACATCCAGGGCAACCAGATTGCGGACTGCTGCGGCGGGACGCTGGGGTCGCTGATTCAGGACACCAACAACCACCAGTACCTGCTGAGCAACAATCATGTGCTGGCGCGCAGCGACCAGGCCAGCGTGGGCGACGCCATTATCCAGCCGGGACTGATCGACAACAACTGCACGCCCAACGGGGAAGGCGGCGGGACTTCGCTGGTGGGTTCGCTCACGGGCTGGCTGGCGCTCAGCTCCAGCGCCACCAACGCCGACGCGGCCATCGCCCAGGTGGCAGCAGGGGGGGTGGACCCCTCCGGCGGCATTCTTGAGCTCGGCGCCCGCCAGGCTGACGGTACGCTCGCAGCGGCGCCCCCCGGCGTCTCTTCGACCGGCGGCAAAGGCGAAGCTGCCTCGCTCGCTCTGACCGTGGCCAAGAGCGGGCGCACCACCGGGTTAACGTGTGGCGCCGTCTCGGCGGTCAACCTGGACGTAAACGTCGATTACTTCCTGGACTGCGCCGAAACCAAGCCCTACCTGACCAAGACTTACACTAACCAACTGGCCGTCAGCGGCAACCAATTCACCGACGCGGGCGATTCCGGCTCGCTGGTGATCGATGCCGGCACTGCCGAACCGGTGGGCCTGTTCTTTGCCGGCGGGATGGACGCATCCGGCGTGAGCCAGGGAGTGGCCAACCCCGTGGCCGATGTGCTGAGCGAGCTGAGCGGGCGGGTGGGCGGCGGGACATCTTATACATTCGTGGGCGCCGCTGACCACGCCGTCAGTTGCCTGAACTACGGCGACAACACCATCGCCGTGGCGCAGGCGCGCACCCTCAGCGATGCGGAGATCGCGCGCGCTCAGCAGGCACTGGCGCAGGCCCGCCTGCTGGTGAACCCGTCAGCCGGCATCCTGGGAGTGGCCACCGGCAAGAGCAGCGACCATGCCGGCGAGGGCGCGGTCATTGTCTATGTGGATGAAAACATGGCCGTAACCGCGCCGGCGATGGTGGACGGCGTGCGCACCGTGGTGATTCCCACCAATGCCCACGCGGTAGCCTTTGGCTCGGCGCCCCAAACTCCTTTTGAAACCAGTTCCGCGCCCGTTCTCCCCGTCGCGGTCCTCAGCCAGGCAGTGGCCGTCAAGCAGCAGGTCGCGCACAACCTGATGCGGGAGAATGCGGCCTTCTTCGGCGTTGGCGTGGGCCTGAGCCTGGACAATCCCAAGGAAGCGGCGTTGGCGATCTATGTGGACCGCAAGCACGTTCCCGCCCAACTGCCGGCCACCGTGGACGGCCTCCGCGCCCGCTACATCGTGATGGACCGGCTGCACGTGACCCGCTCCTATGCGGCTGCGGTGCAGTCCAGGCTCCATTGCCTGCCCCACGCGGCAGCAGGCCGTCCTGCCAGCTTCGATCCGCTCAACCCGGTCAGGCCCCAGGCTTTCAGGTTGAACTGAGCTTCCCCCTTGCAGGGTCGGGGCCAACATGGTTTGGTGCGACGGATACGGCTGACCTTGCCCGCGGTGTCGCGCAGTCGAAATTCCCACTCCAATTGAGGTCAGGACTTAGTCGCGGCGACATTGCGCGGCAGTGGCCCCACCGCCTGCTGCAGGTCTTCCACGTCCTCGACGCGGTGCGTTAGCGCCGCTGCCAGCATGAAGAAGATTCCACCCGCCACCACCGCGGAAATCCGGTTGTTGTTGAGCAGATGGTTCATGATCCAGCCGAATCCAAGCGATGCCACGATCTCAGGAATCACGACGAAGGAGTTGAAGATTCCCATGTAGACTCCGGTCTTTCCTTCAGGCAGCGATCCGGAGAGAATGGAGTAGGGCATGGAGAGCGTACTGGCCCAGGCGATCCCGATTCCGGTCATGGAGAGCAACAGGGGGAACTTGCTGTGAATCACGGCCACGGAAAGCAGCCCCAGGCCGCCGCATATCAGGCACAAGGCATGGGTTGCCTTGCGCCCAAACCGCCGGGCAAGGACAGGCAGCAGGAATGAGAATCCGAAGCACACCAGCGAGTACATTCCGAAACAAACGCCCGCCCACTCCGCTCCCGCGGAATACAGGGGAGAATTGGTGTCGGCGGCGCCGAAGACATTGCGCGCCACGGCGACCGGAAAGTACAGCCACATGCAGAACAACCCCAGCCAGGTGGAGATCTGGACCCAGGCGAGTTGGCGCATGGTGCGGGGCATCTGGCGGACCGACGCCAGGATTTCGCGGGCCCCTGCCGCGATGCCCGCGCGCTCGGCCTTCTGTTTTCGAAATTCCGCCATGTTTTCCGGCGGATATTCCTTGGTAGTGAAAACGGTCCAAAGCACAGCGCCCAGGAACGCCGCGGCGCCTACGTAAAAAGAAAGACGCACGGTAAAAGGAATCGTCCCCGCGGCCCTGGTTTGGGTCAGGTGAAGAACATTGGTCAGCAGGTAAGGCAGCGCCGAGGCAATCACCGTGCTAAGGCCAATGAGAAGGCTCTGCATGGCAAAGCCGCGCGTACACTGAGATTCCGGCAGCAGGTCGGAGACAAACGCGCGAAAGGGCTGCATGCTGATGTTGATGCTGGCGTCGAGGATCCACAGCAGGCCCGCCGCCATCCAGAGTGCGGAACAGCGCGGCATCAGTATAAGCGCCGTCGAACTGAGAATTGCGCCGGCCAAAAAGTAAGGCCGGCGCCGGCCCAGGGGGCCCCAGGTGCGGTCGCTGGCCTGGCCGACGATGGGCTGCACCAGCAATCCAGTCAGCGGCGCGGCCAGCCACAGAATCGGGATCTGATCGGCCCGCGCGCCCAGGTATTCGTAGATGGCGCTCATGTTCGCCATCTGCAATCCCCAACCGAACTGAATACCGAAGAAGCCGAAGCTCAGGTTCCAAATCTGCCAGAACGTGCGTTGCGGTTTGTCCATGGATTCGATTCTCCTGCCGGCGGCTTCTCCTGTCGAGGATTCTTGCTACCGGTCGTAAAGGGTGACCTGGGATCGCAGTCTCGCGCTGAACTCGGGGTTCAATGGGCCCGGACGTCGGCGCTGTCGTGCGCAACATAGATGGGGATGTCGCCTATGAAACGGATGCCGAGCTGTTGGCAATAGGTCTTCAGATGTTCCCACTGCCGGAAGAATTCGAATTGCCAATACTTGAAGGCCTTGAGTTCCGGCGCCAGTTTCTGCGACCACTCGTTCACGGCACGCGGGTTTCGCTGGCGAATCTGTGCGTCCCACCAGGTCCAGGCCGTTCCGTGGTGCGCATCCTTCAAGGCCATGAAGAGCGCATAGTCGTCGAGCCAGGGACTGGCGCTTTCGCAAAAACGGTCGAAGGCCGCGCGATCCGCGCGCGAACCGTCGGCAAAGAAAACCTGCGCCGCCCGGCGTAAAGCCGACCTCTTGAATTCGATGACCGGCCCATAGTCGACAAAGTCTTCGGGAAACGGCGGCGCCTGAGCCAGGTCCAGGTCTGACGACTGGAGCAGGCCCTGATCGCGCAAGCGCTCCAGACTGAAGAATATGGGACTGCCGGCAAAAGCGGGGAAGCACTGGTACGGGGAGTCGCCGTATCCGGTGGGATTCAGCGGCAGCACCTGCCACAACTTCTGTCCGGCGGCGAAGAGGGAGTCGGCGAATTCGTAGGCGAACGGGCCGAAATCACCGATGCCGAAGCGGCCGGGCAGAGAGGTGAAGTACAGCAGAATCCCACTACAGCGCGGAAATTTCACCCTGCAACCATACACAGGTCGGCGGCGTCAGGGCAAGGCCGCTCCTGCCGCGCTCTTTGGGGTCAGCTCAGGAAACGGAAGAATCGCGCACAACAGGATATTTCACTCATAGGCCAATTATTATTTCGAACGGCGGTTCGACTCGAAACGGTGGATTCACTTCCAGGGCGTGTTAACACTAATTGAGACTTTCGTGATATTGTTAGCAGGTGGAGATCAGCGAAGCGCAGTTTAGCCGCATTGATTCAGAGTTGCCCCGTCAACGGGGCAACGTGAGGGTGACCAACCTGCAGTTTCTCAACGCGCTGCTC
>Ga0181524_10000400_pt1 | contig 52739 bp, 52 predicted proteins | sample PEATcosm2014_Bin_34_FD_119761 | JGI IMG/M metagenome (GOLD analysis project Ga0181524, IMG submission 119761) | Peatland microbial communities from MTU Mesocosm Facility, Houghton, MI, USA - PEATcosm2014_Bin05_60_metaG | ecosystem: Environmental > Terrestrial > Soil > Wetlands > Peat | place... | reverse complement strand
TTTGGAGGTTTGCGGGGTGATCGGGAGGCCTGGCATGAACTCGAGTCTTTGAGGGGGAGGGAGACGAGACGGCTTGAGCAAATCGCGCGTTCTGCCCGATAGATTATCTATCGACTCAGGCGTCTTCATGGCTCACACACGGCTAGAGTTCTGGGGATTATCAATGAGCCCCCTGCTTCATGGCTTAACATGCCATGAGCCCGTTTCCCGATATTCCATGCCCCATTCACATCCGCATCCACAGCTAGGCCACAGTTTAGGCATGAGAATCTTCCAGCGACACGCTGACTACGCAGCTAACCGTCCTTCCAGTTGCGGAGTTTGTACCACCAAATTATGTTATGATTACTCTCTCTGTGGCGTATTTCTTATTCAGCTTCTAGAATGGTTAGTGTCTTAGCAAATTCTTTTCTTGTTCGTAATTACCCTTACGGCTGTCAGCGGTCAGAGAACGAGTAATGCCAACCCTAGCGAAACCGAACACACCGATTCTTTCAGGTCTGCGAATCTTTAATGATTACGTTAGACCACATGAAACCTTGAGTACTGATTCCCGTAACTTCAAATGTTAAGAATGGAAGATGCGTCCAGTTATTGGTTTTGAGAAGCATGTTTATGGCTTATCGTAATCTTCGAACCGTTCTCGTCCTTACGCTCATATTACTCGTCGTGGTGAGTGGCGCTCTTTCAGTCACCCCACCTCCCCCCGTCCAAGCCTGTAACACCTGCAACTTCCTACTCACATGGGGCTCCTCGGGTCCTGGTTCAGGCCAATTCAACTTCACCCAAACTGGTCCGTCTGGTATTGCTGTTGATTCCTCAGGGAACGTGTACGTAACCGACGCTGGCAATAATCGTGTTGAGAAGTTCACTAACACAGGCACATTCATTCTAGCATGGGGTTCCGGTGGTTCTGGTAACGGCAGATTCGTCTCTCCGGCTGGTGTTGCTGTTGATTCCTCAGGGAACGTGTACGTAACCGACGCTGGCAATTATCGTGTTGAGAAGTTCACTAGCAACGGCACTTACATTACTCAATGGGGTTCGGGTGGTTCTGGTCCCGGCAAATTCGGTCGTGCGAGTGCGTTTGGTATTGCTGTTGATTCAGGCGGGAACGTGTACGTAACCGATGGTGGCAATTATCGTGTTGAGAAGTTCACTAACACAGGCACATTCATTCTAGCATGGGGTTCCGGTGGTTCTGGTAACGGCAGATTTGCCTCTCCGGCTGGTGTTGCTGTTGATTCCTCAGGGAACGTGTACGTAGTCGACAGTGGCAATTATCGTGTTGAGAAGTTCACTAACACAGGCACATTCATTCTAGCATGGGGTTCCGGTGGTTCCGTTAACGGCAGATTCAACGGTCCGTCTGGTGTTGCTGTTGATTCCTCAGGGAACGTGTACGTAGTCGACAGTGGCAATTATCGTGTTGAGAAGTTCAATAGCACAGGCACCTACCTCACTGCGTGGGGTTGCACCAACGCTGGAACCGGCTGTCTGGGTGGTTCTGGTAACGGCAGATTCAACGGTCCGTCTGGTGTTGCTGTTGATTCCTCAGGGAACGTGTACGTAGTCGATGGTGGCAATTATCGTGTTGAATTGTTCGGCGACTCCACGTCACCCGTCCCAGAATTCAGCACAGTAGCAGTTGTCGCCTTCTCAGCGTTAGCAACGTCACTATACCTACTCAGACGAAGACGCACGTAAGCGTCGCAGAACGGGAGAACTTCTATCCGTTCCACCCTTCTTCTTTCAATTACTCACCAGGCATGTCTCTAGATAGTGAAAACAGGTGAGTTAGGACTTGCACTGAATCTTTCGTCATCTACAAGGACATGAGAGCGAGATTAGTTAGATGAATTCTTCGGTGACTGGTAACGCAAAGTGACAGAGAAGAAGCAGTAGCTTTTTTCATGCGTGCCGTTGATACCGTCATAGAAATGCTCGACCTTACGCGATATGTGTGTGACTTGCCTGTATTGTGGGATTCTCCAATCGATCATTCTCTAACGGATAGGGAGTGAAGACTATCCAGTACGAATAGCCAGCGAACTGGTCGGGCACATAAATGAACGTCAGGATGCACGTGTTCCCAGCAGTTATCTGACATACATGTTGATTTTGTTGTAGCAGCTGGAAATCGCAGAGCAAGATATGGATTTGAATCGGAAGTTCTTTGGCGGCAACGATTTTGTTCTTATATCTGCTTTTCCCATCACCATCGAGGGCCATCGCCGTACGAAGGCCTCAATTTTTAATCTACTGTCCGGAAACTTTGATTGTTGGTGTAGAGCTGAAAGTTATGCTGAAGGTATCCCCAGGTTGCAGTGTGATTGTGGACGTCGTGGGGGAGAGCGCCTGCCCGTTAACCTCGATGGCCGTCACTGTTCCGCCTGAGATACTGAGAACCTTGGGGGATTCCCAGTTCGTATAGGTCGTTCCGCTCGTCCATTTACTACTCGAACCGGAGTCAACGATGGTGCTGCCGGATATTGGCGATGAGATAGGTCCCACCGGATTATACCCAATATTACCCTCAATAATGACTGGTGCCGAGTTAGTTGCAATCGGAAGGCTTGTTGAAGTGATTGTGTTCTTCAAGAATTGAACGGTGCTGGTGGCTGAAGAGTAAATGTATATTCCTGTAGAAGCTGAACTGATGAGATTGCTTTCGATAAGGGCGTTCTCGGTTGGTTCCTCGTCTGCCTCTCCAATCGCTATGCCAGCACCCCACCCCGTAGTTGCAGTCGGAATGATCGTGTTACCCGAAACTATGACACCCTGAGTTTGACTAATCCACATACCAACATAGGCGACGTCTATGTAGTTATTGGAAATGGTAATGTTGCCACCAGCGATGCCGTTACCAGCGATGCCGTTATCCCCTGTGATGATTCCGTCGCCACTGTTCACACCGTACGGTGAGACATCCAAATTAATATTAGTGATAATATTGCCTTCACAAACTACTCCTGAAATTGTTTGAGTAGCTGACATTCCAGAAATACTGATTCCAACATCACTTGCGCCATTGATTGTATTGTCTTCAATTAGATAATTGGAGTAACCGTAAACTTGGATGCCGTTAGCATTACTGTTTACGACTAGATTATCCAATGTCTTATCATTAGTTCCACTTAGATATATTCCAACAGTCTTAACATCATGCACGTAATTATGTTCCACCACGCCATTGCTGCTGTTGTATAATTCAATGCCATCATAGCCTCCTCCTTGACCAGCACCGTTCTGATTAGCTCTATTGCCATTTACCTGTAAGTCATGAATGTACCATCCATTCGCGTTGTAAACTCCAATAACATCACTATTGAGGTTCGTAGCTGCCTGTAGAATAGTTGCATTACCTTGACCATATAGTTCAATGTTATTGTTACTCGCTGAATATGTCCCGATGGTTGTTGAGATAGTGTAAGTTCCAGATTCAATGAATACTCTGCCTCCTGAAGGCGATAGAGCGGATATGGCATCATTAATCACCGTTGCCGCATCCGTGCCGCTATAGACAACAGCACCAGTGGCACAGTTCTCGGCCTCAACGGTGCTTCCGCTCATGAAGATGCTGTATGAGCATTCCGACTGGGGGACCGTTGTGGCGGTGGCTGACGACGTAGTGGTTAAAATTGAAGTGGTGGTTGAACTTGATGTCGTTGTTGTTGCGGAAGTTGAATGAGTTGATGTCGCAGAGGTGCTCATAGTCGTTATTGTGGAAATACTTGAAGTGGTGGTTGAACTTGATGTCGTTGTGGTTGTTGCAGTAGCAGCTTTGAATGCGGCAATACAACCCGCCCATTGTGCAGAGCTCGCTGTTGTTCCGCTGTCGGCTGTTCCGGCCGATGAAACGATTTTTTCCAGGTATGCGGCACTGATTAGGTAATTGTATCCTGCTCCATCTAGAAGTGTGAAACCATTAGTCGGACTTGTTAGCTGGCTGCCTGACGCTGATACTATGCCTCCTATCCATAATTCGTTAGCTTGCGTGGTTGTTGGTGTTGTTCCAGTGTCTGTGGTTGTGCTGCTCCCGCTGTTACTCGCCGTCTCGTCTGTGGGACTGCTTGCTATTCCTTTGTACTCGCAGATATCCGCTACACCTGCAACAACACTGCTACCTACGGCGACAGATGCCGAGCTTGAAGCGCCAGAACCAACTACGCCTATCCATATTTCAACATCTAAGTAACCAGAACCCTGACCACTAGTCACGTGAGTCCAAGTTACACCTGTCTGCGTGATGGATGATACAGTTGAGTAAGCTGTGTAGCTTCGTGTGACTATCACAGCGATGAGAGTATCCCCTTGCTGAGGCGCTGCACTCATAGTCACGGAGATGGGGCTACTTGTCGATGTTCCTCTAGCGTCCCCTTGCACCCTAATTATTGCCGGAGCTGTTGTCATTGTAGTCGTACCTGACGTTGTTGTCGTGCCTGTAGTCGTTGGCGTGCTCGAACTTGTGGTTGTGGGTTGAGTCGTCGTGGTTAAAATTGAAGTGGTGGTTGAACTTGATGTCGTTGTGGTTGTTGCAGTAGCAGAAGTTGTAGAAGTAGAAGTTGTAGTTACAGAAGTTGAATAGGTTAGGTATTCACTCCAATTGGAGGTGTTCAATGTACCTCCTGACCATGTGCTTGAAAGAGTACCGAAGGGTTGCGCTAACACGATCCCTGAATTAGAACTGCCACTAGCATAGCTTGGTCCTGGGTCTACGCTATTCCACTGCCACATAAACCAGTAGTAATTGTTCTGGGTCAATTGCCCGTTCCAACCATTATCTGCCGTTCCAGACGATTCACTAACCACATTCCATGTGGAGCTTACAGACCCCGTGCTCGCAGAATTCCATAGTAGTTGGTATGGAAGACCAGTGTAGTTGACGTACATTGAAAGGTTACTGCCAGCCCATACGGTTGTGCATGAAGTGGTACTTGGTAGTGCTCCGTAGGCATAAGTGCATGAGTATGCAGTGCCTCCCCCATTGTAATTCCAGCAGCCACCTAAAGTCGAACTCGTATCGGCAGCTAAAAAGTACGTTCCGCTGCTAACACTGTATGATGACACACTGTAAGTTACCCAACCTGTAGAAGCAGAGAGCGAAATGGAGCCACTATCAGACCCAGAAACTAGAGCTGACGGATCGCCACCGACATCTGTGAAAAGCCCAAAGTGCACGGACTGCCCAGAACATGAAGTGTTCTGGTAAACAGTCACGCTAGAAACTTCTCCACCGAGACTTGGTGCAGCACTAGGATCAACAAACAAGATTGACGGAGCACCTAGGGTTATGCTTCCGCTACCCTTAGTTGCGTACCCGAAATCACCTGAGCCTGTGTCGCTGTAGAAGCCTAACGTGAAATGGTCACTGCTCGACCCTGTAGCCGTGTAGAAGTCAAATCCGCTCACGGTAGCTCCACTAGCACCTGTAAACTGAGTCCGAGTCCCCTGGGTATAACCTTCAATCTGAACATAGGTAATCTCCATGTTGATTATGTTCGTATAACTCGATAAGCTGCTTGCCGTCGAAGGCAAAGAGCCATAGGTTAACGATTCTACGTAATTTGAACCGCCACCACTATGAGCATAGTAGTAGAAGCTGGAACTGCTACAAATCCAACCCATCCAGTAGACGGTTCCTGAAGTCTCATAGTAGGGGCTTGTGAGCGCGAGATTATTGAAGCCAGTAGCAGTAACAGCGGTGCTTGCACTTGATGCGAGTAGGGCACCGGGTTTTGAAGATACGTTACTATACAGCCCTGTCTCAAGATCACCTGACGCTCCGTAGACGTTTACGCCAACCGCAGTTACAGTGGCGCTGGCTGTGGCGGTAAACTGCATAAAGAAAAGGTAATTATTTTGTGGAATTCCATTCGAATTACTTGATGTATCCCCTACCGCTTGAGTGCTTGACGGGTAGCTTGTTGAACCCGTACTCTTAATCCCGAAGTTACTTGAAGCGTAGACGTTGGGTATGTTGCTGGAGAGGTAGCCGTAGTAGTGAACGGCTGCAGCCATCTGTTGCTTTAGCCATGCGCTGCCAGCATTAATGGGATCAGAGAGGGCATTCACAGTGGGTGCATGAACAGGATTTCTTACAGGTAGTGGCGAAGGGCTGTTTATGTTTCCTGTGGTATGCGCAACTTGTTGCGCTGGTGGAAGGATTGGAACTAGGAAGAGCACTAGCACCAGAAGCACATACGCGAGAGATTTTTTACGATTCACAATTAGTCTACACTCCTCCTATACGCGACATCACCTGGGCAAGTCGTGGTTCCGTGCGTGAAGAGTTGGTACGAAAAACTCATTTTTTTGTAGCAGTTTCGCCATCTTAATTGAATCTTAGCCGCAGCGAAACCGATTAGGGTTGGGGGAAAATGTGCGCGTCTACACAAGGTGGATCGCGGTTTAAATCCTCACGAATGGCCGTATGCTGGAATTACTTGTTCGGCTCTCTGGCATCGTTGAGAACGTTGCGGACTCCATTGAGTAGAATGCTTTTCATCTGTCTCTCGGCCAACGAACGCCAAATTAGAATTAGCAGTTGCAAGAACAATTATTGAGACAAGAAGAATGCTAAACCTTAGCCGTTTGCCTCTCAGGCAGGATGTAAACACCAAAGATTATCATCAACCGGTGTTCCTCCATCGAATGATATATCAATATACCGTAAATAGAACATTGACGTTTCATCCAACCTCGACCATGTTTTTATCTTGATTTTGTCAAAATCAGGTGGTTTTTCTTTATCTGAACCTATATCTCCATCTTGTTTCGGATGCTACGTTTTTTGGGGCATGAACTTAGGTTTTTGCACGGCTCGCAAAACGGTTGCAGACTGTATCCCCAACCAGCCGAAAAACTGTCATGGTGAGGAGGTCTGTTGAACCCGAGAATTCGCGCCCACAATCATGTTCAGCACGCGCTTTCTGTAGTTTCCTGTAGGATTTGATTTGACGAATGTTCTTGAACAAGTGGGCTCGAATTAGCGGTATCCCTGGGATGGCAGGACGCCGCTTACGCTGGAGGCAAGTCTCACCCCAACCCATGTCAGGTCGAGCGTTTCGAAGAAGAGATTCAGCGCGAAATCGATTCTTAGCCCCTGAAGAATATCGTGAACCCTAAGAGGGATCCTCTTATGGCCTAAGACCTAATCCTCCAGCAAAATTTTCCGACAGCCTATTGTTATCAACGACTAGGGAATAGGAGGATTCGGGGCGCATTCGCGGCAGTTTGGTCTGTGACTCTACTTGCGATTACGTCTTAACAGGTTATACGTGGCAATTATATACGGTCATCGAGGCGAAGAGCACGCTTCACCATCTACGTGAGAAAGCAAAAGCCCGATTCTCTTGTAGTCTACAAGGACCTGAGAGCGAGATTAGATGAATTCTTCGGTGACTGGCAACGCAAAGTGACAGAGAAAAAGCAGTAGCTTTTTTATGCATTCCATTGATACCGTCATACGAATGCTCGACGTTACGATATCACGCTGCTGAGGCAAATGTTTCGGACAGAGTTTCCGTATCCTCACGCGTGGCTTTTTCTTCATGAAGCGGAGATTCTTGCTTGGCATAACCTCACATCGATTGCCGTTTGAGGGCGAGTAATTCATGGACCATGTTAATCCAGGGAATGCTTCAACCGTCGTGATCGCGTTGAACCCGACCGGTCTCGGTGCCGTGCGTTCTTTGGACAAAACTGTTTCCCGAGATGTTCCGATAATTGGTGTTTGTGAATCGTTATGGCGAGCAGGAGCTTACACTCGCCTTTGTGATAGGAAGTATTATTGCCAGGGCTTCGGTTCCCCCAAACTAATCGAGAACCTCATAGATCTTGGCCGAAGGTTCTCGGTGAAGCCTGTTCTCCTTCTCACTGACGATATGACGGTTTTGTTAGTATCAAAACACAGGCAGCGACTGAGCCCATATTACCATTTACTTCTTCCCACCAACGACGTGGTCGAGTTATTAGTAGACAAGACAAGGTTCGCCCTCTACGCGAAAGAGAACGAGTTTTCGATTCCGGGGACCTGGGTAATCAATGATAAGAATGACTTAGAAAAGGCGTCGCGGGAGATTCGTTTTCCCGGGTTCCTGAAACCACGGTACCGCAACGAAGAGTGGCTGAAGAGGGCTTACCCCAAAGGGTTTCGCTCAAAAAGCCGAGAGGACCTTATGCCCTTGTACGATATGATTCATTCGACCGAAGAGCATTATGTACTTCAAGAGTGGATCGAGGGCCCGGAGTCGGAACTTCACTTTTGTGAGGTGCTTTTTGATGACAACTCACGGTGTATTGCGTCATTTACCTGCCACAAGTTGCGACAGTGGCCTACCGAAGCAGGGATCGCCTGCATGGCTGAACCGATCTATTGCCCCGAGATCGAAAAGGAAACGATCAGGCTTTTTGAATCACTTCAACTGAAGGGGCTAGGAGCTGTTGAGTTCAAGCGTGATGCAAGAGATAAGCGATACAAAATTATAGAACCACGTATCGGGCGCGTAGGCACATTGTCGGAGACAGCCACCGCCAACGGAGTGAACTTTCCACTACTGACCTACGCATACTTGACAAAGATGAACGTTTCAGAAAACCCCGTACGTGAGCCCGTTCGTTGGATCCAAGAGGAGGGCGACGCCCAATCATGTCTTCATCTAATGAGAAAAAAGAAACTATCATTACGCGAATTGGTTCGAAGCTATGCCGGACCCAAATGCTTTGCGCTCTTCTCCTGGAGGGACCCTTTGCCACTAGTGGCGACAATATTGAAAGACCTCCGCGGAAAAGAGAGGGAGACATTATGGTCTTCTATTCGAGGCGGCGAAAGAGCGGGAAAGCCCTCCGCTGTTGTAGAAGCAGCGGACTTCTTGAACAAACGTTCGTAAATATCGAGTATGACTATTGGTACCAGCTGTACCGATGTTGAATGCTTCAGGTCCATCTTCGCTGGTTCCTGATCAGGCTGGCGGTGGAGGCGGAGTGGGGGTCGTCATGTTGAACCAGAGTTGAAGCCATGCCGTGCGATGTTCTCCATTGCTGTTCCAACCAAACGCGAGCGTGTTAGAATTTGTCTGCCACACCCAGAGTTCGAGGATCAGTCGGAAGTTGTAGCCGTTAGTGGCGGACCAATTGGATACATTGTAGGTTTCATTGTTGATTTGTATCGTGAGAATATGTGTGGCTCCAGCTGTTGACGTGGCGTTGGTTATGCTCCAGACGAATGGGAACTCCCAGGTCTCGTTATCCATTAGGGCTCGGTCGAATGCTACGAGTTCCGGTGCCGAAGCTGGTGTATCAGTCGTATCGTTGGGGGGGATCGTGGTTTCGTTGCCCAGCTTCAATCTGATCTCGACTAATTGTACGTTTCCCATGGAGTTGGTTACGCCAAGATACCATGAGACGGGCGAGGCTAGGTTAAGGTTGGGGTTGTTTTGGGGGTAGTAGTCAGCTGCAAGTCCGTTCGAGCCGAGGACGTAGAATTGGAAGAATTGCTCCTGTGGCCTGGGCGTGGTTGTCACAAAGGCGACGGTTTCCGCGATGACTATGAGGACGATGAAGACCGCGATTAGGCTTCGTTTATTCTGTGTTGAGGTGAGCTTCATTTCGCTTTAATCCTCATCTGGAAAGTTCTCTTGATCCGATACCTCTGGTAAAGTTCCACGCCGAATACGTAGGCGAACGTTCCGGCAACTGCTAGAATTAGGCCGGCGACGTATGTGATGATCTTGTTCGTGGAGGTTCTTTGGGTTGAGGTAGTGGTTAGGTCGTTTGCTTGATTGGTAACATTCGTCAGAATTTGGTTCACGCCTGATAATATGGTATTACCCTGGGCGGTTTGATTGGGGGGCAGGCTGGATGCTTCTTGGTTTAGTGCAAGCGCTTTGTTGAGGAGAGCTACCAGCGGAGCAGTTTCGTTTGGAGTAGCCCCCGCCGCTTCCGCATTATTGACGGCCACAATGGCTTGGCCAAAACTTGGTTGTAGAGGCTGGTTGATCTGAGCTGATGGGTAGAGCGGGCTGATCATGATTACTGCAATTAGGATTGCGGTGGTGAGGATCAGCCAAGCCGAGGCTCGTGTCATGTTAGATTCAGTGGACCAGTGTCTTACTGATCAATATAGCCGTAATGGATTCAAATGTGTTCTATAGTGCTCGTTAGTGGCCGTGTAGGAAAGTGATGCGTGTAACTTCAGCTAACTTCGCGAACATTCTCATCGTTAACTCATCGATGGTCTTGTTCAACATGATATGCAAGGCCCTGTACTTCGCAGAACAATTGGTTTCTAGCATGGAACATGACTTACGCAACAGAGCACGCGCAACAACCGACTTTTGACAGCCGAAAAATCGGCGGAAAACATAGAACAATCGACAACTTGACGTTATTATAGTTGAACATGTCTCACTGCGGAACGAACATATTGTTGACTGAAACATCAGGTCTTGATGGATTGATGCGTAAACATGGGATAGTGCGTGCGGTCGCTCTGACGGCGTTTGTTTTTAGTCTGCTTGTTTGGGCGTATGTCGTGGTAATTCAAGTAACGCATCCTAGATGGCTCGTTGAACCGTTCTCTCATGTCAATATTTACCCTTTCAATTGGCGACTTGACGAGGTGGGGATGATGGCTTTTGCGGTTGCGGCTGTGGGATTCTTGGTGTGGCAGATCGAACTGAATGCAAAGCAAAGAACAGGCAAAGACTCAACAGAATCATATCGAAATCCAGTAGAGCTTGATCGTTGATTCTACTTTCGCTCAACTGAAATTCTTATCGCAAACGTCTCCTGTTTTTCCTTTGGTTCCGGAGATCAATCCTCGACTCAACTATGACGCCTTCTTCTCGATCAAGCCTGCGAGCGCAAGGCCGGGCGGGGCGGGGGAACCAAGAGTCACGCTGGGTTGCTGAGGAACGTCAGGTTTTCCTCGAAGCCGGATACCTGCGGAATCTTCTTGAATTTCGCCGAATCATAGCGTTCGGTGAGTCCATTCTTTTTTGTTACTGCACACCGATTTTCGATTTCAGCGAGTCGTAGTCGGAGGCTGTTGCGGTGAATAGCTTAGGACGTAGGTTTCACCGTTCGAGTAAATCTGATTTACGGGTGGGATCTGATAGGGAACATAGAAATATGGGCTTGCCCCCGCTTGGTTGAAATTGAGCCCTTGAATCCCGAGAGTAGGGTCGGCCATATGGCTTGAAAAGAATAGCGCCATTTCACTAGGGGCGTCGAAGCCAGCAGCCTCCATTTGTAGCCGAGTCACGCGATAAGCAGTACTCAGACCGACAGTTCCGTTTTTCGAACGGAACACTTGGTCGGTTCGATTGAAGTATTGAGAATTTTCAATGATGCCCATCACGTTAAAGTGCCCAGCCTGGACGACTATTCCTGCTAATCTAAAATCCGTGAAGATGGGCATGTCCGCTGCGGAGTGACCTGACAGCCAAGTCCCCGCCTGCCACTCTGTCTGGCTGACCCTGAACTCTGAGTTGAAAAGAGGCCCCTGGCCCAGGTAGGATGTCACTGATAATGAGATTATTATAACTAGAACCAGAGGCAGTAATCTTGATTTCTTCACAGTTAACTTGCGCGAAATCAGCATAGAATTAGTCGTCGGCAACCATTCCGATACGACCCTTGCGAACACAAAAATCCACCCGCCTTCGAGGTACAAACCGATTCCAAAGACACCCAGTCCCAACAGAGTGCAAGAAAGGAAGAGATCGTTCCAACCTAGTCTCCTTCCCCTTACGGCCTTTGCTATATTACTCACAAGAAACACAGTTGGGACTGCGACGATGATTAAGGATAAAGTATCATTCAAAACTCTAACAGGCAGACGTGGATAATAAAATACGAACTCGGGATTGTAAACGACGTTACTTGCTAGGTGTCCGGTTCCGATAAAAGAGGACAAGCCATTCTCTATACTCGGAACATAGGCCGTGAAGTCGGCCTGGTCATACAGGACGAGATATGCGAGCGCGATAACCCCCACTAACACCGCAAGACGTGCAAACCTAACTTTGAAACCAGTACGATCGTAAAGCATTATGATGAGTCCTATTGAGATAGTCGTGGTAGCATAAACTAACAAAAAGCTGTGCTGATACGACACGGCGATTGGTACGACTAAAGTAGCTACCGTATAGGACCAACGAGTATCGCATATCATCAGGTATGCCAAGAACAGAAACCAAAAAACCCCATATGTTGAAATAGTGACCCCAGATTGACTTTCGAACAGTATACCAGGCGCCAGAAAAGCACCTAGTGCGAATATCAGAATCTGCTGGTAGAAAGGCAACCGTACCTTGGCCTTCCGCGCCAATCGACGGGCGATCGCCAGTGTGACGAGCGGAATCGCTACAGCTCCCTGCCAAGGCACATATTTGAAGAAAAGCCCCATTGGTTCGCTTGCTTGTATGCCCATCACGGTCAGAAGAATCGCATGAAGAAGGAATCCGCTCGGGTTCGATGCTGAATAGATTATTGGTGATGAATACGGAAGATGAGGATTAGCAGAGAAACCAATCAGATGTCCGCTTTGCATTATATAGTCCACCCCAAAGACGTATTGCATAATCCATCCGCCTTGGAATGTCGCATACGCCAGAAGCGGATAGAACCTGATCACTGCTGCCGAGGCAGCGACTATGGGGAAGGAGAAATACTTCAGGTTCAATCGTGGAGCCACAACGACCAATCAGTCTTAAGTCCGACACCGACGCGGATAGACCTTGGTAGAGGAGAAGGATAAATGAAAGCTCGCATAAGGAGATGCATATCAGAAACCTTCCTTACAAATCTTTGCACAAACCGACGCTGCGTGATGACGTAGGGCAGGTCGGCCAGAGCACTTTTGACAGCGCCCTCGCGTCCGACAGAAAAGCAGATATTGACAGCCCCGAGGTACTGATTTCTATGCCGACTGAAGGTATTTTCGCTACGCCGAGGCTAGTCAGTGACCTCAACGACTGCTACTTCTATCATGATATGGATATCCCGGAATATGGGCACGTGAAAGGTGACTGGGACCTTCGAGGAGGCGTGCGCGATTACCTAGGTGGCGTCGATTTCAAAGGCAAGCGAGTACTGGATGTTGGAACGGCCAGCGGCTTTCTTTGCTTCTACATGGAACAGCAAGGAGCGGAAGTCGTCGGATTCGATCTTTCCAAAGACGAATCATGGGATATCGTGCCTTATCAGCGATATGACTATGAGCGATTCCTGTTGGATCAACGAGAAAAAATAGGGAGACTCAACAACGGTTTCTGGTTGGCGCACAAAGCGTTCAGATCAAGTGTCAAGATGGTGTATGGGTCTGTTTACCAAATTCCCCCCGAAATAGGAACGGTGGACATCTCAGTATTCGGTAGCGTCCTGCTGCACCTGCGCGACCCGTTTCTCGCCCTGCAAAACGCTCTACGGCTTACCAGAGAGACAGTCATTGTAACCGAAGCCTACCGAAGTCTAAGTCTCCGAGGTTTCTACCGGAGTCTAAGGTTCCCGCTAAGACCTTGGAACCTGGGAAAAACCTGCATGGGATTTCTGCCTGACTTCAAAACCTGCGAGCCCAAAGAGACTTGGTGGCAATTGACACCAAGCATTATTCAGAGATTTCTTGCCGTGCTAGGCTTTGAAAAGACTCAAGTCCAACGCCACACACAAAAAAAGAGAACCACCGACACAGGTTATTCACTGTTGTAGGCCATAGAACGCATGGTTTTGAAAGGATTGGAAAAACGGGGTAGTGATATTTGCTTCTATATACTGCGTAATACACAGAACGAATCCTTTTGCCTCTTCGGATCCTATTTCCGCGCCTAATGCTCTATTGCGGCCTAGTTTGATTCTTTCTTAAAGGAGAACGCCTCGAGGATAATTGCTCGCGCAATCGCAGTTCTATCACGGCATCAAGGGTCTTACGCTTGACCATTCGTAGAACCAGCCATGCCAAGCTCTTATGTTCTTTGCCCTCGAATCTTCACTTGTCTCGGAGAGTCGGTTGAGCCAGTCAAGTTTAGCGTACAATGTGCTGTAACATCGATCGGGTGCTTCCCATCGGTTATCCGGCGTCGAGTCTCTCAACTGCATAGTGAGTTCTCTCTCTCAAGCTCTCAATGGTGTAGAATCATATCCTCGGTTATGGGAGCCTCGAGTGGGATTCCGTAATTCATTTTGTATCGATGGGGTGAAGCCCTAGCTTCGCCAGCAGTTTGCCCATCAGAAATCGTCTGACTCTAACATTTCTTAACGGAAGGTTCTCGTTATATCGTCCGCTTCCAGCTCGCCTGTTATCTTGTTTTCTTCTTGCGAGCGTCTCGCCGAGGTTTGAAAGGTTCCACCATACGGCATAGGGCATGTTCCTAACCTGCGGGGTCCAATAAAACTCAATTCCGGAGGATGGTGCACTCGCATCATTTTTTGAAAGCTTCTTCAAGAAAACGAATAAATCCCATGGTGCCAACAGGGATACCTTCGCAGCTATCTCCAGGACATACAGAATCATGAATGAAATGAGGTAATTCGCGTCAAAATTTTTGAGGACGAACCGGATCCGGTTCCTTACCAATATGCGGTCACGGAAGCCCGGGGCGCGCTTGAACGAAGCTGACAGGCGATGCCATACCTTTGCTGTTGGAACGTACATTATATCGAAGCCAGCCCGGATCGTCCTCGCGCACAGGTCTGTCTCGTCGTAGTACCCGAAATAAGTTTCATCAAACCCTCCTATTCTACTGTAAATGCTCTTGCGCACTGCCATCGCGGCGGCTGACGCATAGTCTACCTTGTGCCTGGGTCGCTCGTCCCTTAAGTGAAGCCCGAAACCACTCCACGTGTTCAGCTTCGGCCAGGTTACATCGAGTGCGTTTGATTCTTCAAAGGCAGCGTTTTCTCTGTTCCAGAGGAAAACCTTTGAGGATATGATGCCTGTATTTGGGTGATTCTCAAACTCGCCCTTCATGGATTCAAGCCAGTTGTAATCGGCAAGGGCGTCGTTGTTGAGGAACGCGAAGTACCTTCCTCGTCCAACATTGAAACCGTCATTGTAGCCTCCCGCAGGCCCGCGGTTTGTCGAGTTCTCGATCAGAATCACGTCTGGATAGTGCTCTTTCACGAACTCCGCGGAACCATCGCTCGAAGCATTATCCACCACTATCACTTCGTAATGCATTCTGGGAATACTTTGCGAGATTACTGAATCGATACAACGCCCGAGGAATTCTTTGCCATTCCAATTCGTGATTATTACACTGAACAGCACATCGGTCAAACCTATGCCCACTTAGTAGTTTTGCCTAAGCAAACTCAGTCACCCATCTAACAACTTTCAAGCATATTGCCTAAGTCTTCGCGCATAGTACGAAGCAGTCTTTCTTATACCATCCGAGAGTCTGACTCTCGGATGCCAGCGGACGCATTTCGCCAGCTTTCCGTAGTCGACTCTGAATCTTCGTATCTCACCACGCGCTAGAGGTTCCGGAAACCTAACAAACTCTATTCTTCCTCTGCCACAGACCTTTTGGACAAGTCTCGCAATCTGCAAAATACTGACTTCCTCCCCTGAGCCAGCAAAGAACGTCTCGCCCTCGACTCCCTTCCCAACTGAGAGACGGATAAGAGCATCTACCAGATCATCAACGAAAATGGGGTCTCGGGTGTGCTCTCCGCTACCGAACACCTGAATTGGTTTGCCCATTAAGACGTTTCCGACAAACAGATTGATGAAACCATATTCCGAATAGCGTATCTGACCGCGCGGACCGTAGACGTTGCTCGGACGCAAGATCACTACTGGCATACCGTATAGATCCCTGTAGAGAAGGCATGCGCGCTCGGCCGCGAGTTTGTTGACGGCGTAAACGTCTTTCGGCCTCGGCGTGTAAGTCTCGTCTACGGGAAGTTTCGAGGGATCACCTACAACTGCCCTAGAACTTGTGAAAACCAACCTTTCAAATGACTCGTTCTTCCGACATGACTCAAGAACGTTAACCGTACCGACATAGTTGATTTCAGCATCCATCTTGGGATCTTTCAGGGCACGCAATCGGTTGGTCTGCGCCGCGAGGTGAAAAACAATCTGTCCCCCACCGACTATCTCACACGCGCTGCGATTTCTTACGTCTCGATTTCTTATCGAGAATCTTCTCGCATTCGGGGCAACATTTGCCATGTTTGCTCCTGAGCCGCGGAGCATTGAGTCAATGATCGTGACACGTGCTCCCATTTGCAGAAGTTTTATCGACAAATTGCTTCCGATGAACCCAAGCCCACCTGTAACAAGGATTTCTTTCCCTTCGATGGGATTGACGTTTTTCATGCTTTGGACCAACTGAGCCTAGAACCTAGTAGGTTTAGTAGACAGTCATGTACGTTGCTTTCTCCGAAACTTTCCGTCCGGGAATATAGCACTATTGCAGCCCTAAAGCCGAAGAGACCAGTGGAGTGACCTCCCTAAGCGGCCCGGTCTGAACTACCAATCCTCACGCTTCCTTTCCCAGGAACACTATATTGTCGGGTGCTTTGTATTTGTCGAGGCGCGGCTTTAGCCAATTGTCAACCCAATTAGAGATCGAGCTGGAATCTTTAGGCTACTTCCGAGTTGCCAGTAGGAGCGTATCGTATACCTTTTGTCCCAAGACAGCCCATTCATAGTGTTTCGCTAGCGCCAAACCGTTAGAGCCAATCTTGAGAGCCAATGTTTCATCTGAGATTGCATCAACGATTCTCTGCGCAAAGTCTTCGGAGTTGTCTGCTAGCAGATAGTCGCGTCCTGCTGCGGCTTCTTGTATCCCTCTTATCCCCTCAGTGGTGGATACTACTGGTTTTCCTGCAGCGAAATATTCCAACGCTTTGTTTCTTACCCCTCCGCAGACAGCATTCGGCGGATACGGAAGAACGCACACATCAGACAATGCAAGCGCACAGGGCAAATTCTCCACAAAACCCGAATAGAGTACAGAACTTGAGGGTGGCGTGATAATCTTGCCACCTCCCAATATCAGGACCGTCAGATCGTTTCTTCTCGAATCCAGTATCTTCACAGCTTCAAAGAACCATTTGAGAGCTATTTCGTTACTCATGAACCTCTCAATGCGCGGACACGTGAAAGTCACTATCCTGTTGCCCCGCTGTATGCCCAACAGGGCCCTCATACTGTCTATTTCCTGCTCTGCTATGCTGGACCCATAGCTGCTTAGATCAACTCCGTTTGGCACCAACACTAACCTTTCTGCAGGAACCGCAAACCTAGTTTGCAGGAATTGTTTGAGCTCCAACGACACGACGATGATTTTGTCTGCTGCAGCCAGCGCCCTCTTGTCCATCTCTTCAGCGTTCTTTATCCTAGAAGGTTCAGACAGTCCACTTTCTTCCAACTCCTGCGTTACTGAGCCATGCATGTCGAGAACCACTGGCTTGCTGAGGAGATGTGAAAGGCGAATTCCAAGGGCTTTCATCCACCCAGACTGGTGAACGTACAGAACATCTGCGTGAAAGAGACACGAACGAGCCAAGATGTTGCAAACAATTACAACCTTCAATTTGGATCTCGTTCCTACTCGAACGAAAGAGGTGTTTGCAATCCCTTCCCTAGGAGGTTCAGGACATATGTGAAGCACTTTTGCTCCCGACGCTGACAGGCTTCTGTTAAGGTAGTAGGGTCTTGTTGATGACCCATAGAAATGGTTAGCATCAAGTCCGGAAATCATGATAATTCTCATGATAGCGTCTTCCAATCGATTTTGATCATATACCTTCCTCGAGCGTGCGTAAGACTCTCTTGACGCCCCGTCCCACGTGTCGTGTGCTTCAAATTCAGTTTCAGCCGCTCGTGTTTCACATATGCATATCGCGGAATGATCTGTACGACCTCCTCAGTTTCCAACCGTCGAATCGATTTCTTCCATACGAAGGGTCGTTCCATATCCTTGACCTATCATGAATGACTCTACCACGTTGTGCGATCGTTTGTTTCCGATGGTCAGGGCGAAGGGTCTGGTCGCCTTCATCTTTTCAAACTCTCCGGCACAGTTTGGTTGAAACATGGGTTTCTTGAATGATTGATTTCTGCGGATCATCACTCTTCTTACTTATTTGATACAAATTCCATCACGCTGCATTCACTTTGTTATTGAAGAATTCGAGATCTGCTTTCAAAATGTCACGTAGATTCCTGAAAGCTAAGACATATGATCGAAGAAAATAAATCAGTTGCCACGAATCTTGATGTGATCTGGTCATTGCCAATCTTATGATAGCCTCTATAAGTCGTCCGAACTGAGCCAACAGAAACGCTGGTATATTCAATATTGACTCATGAGATTGGTTCTTGAAGAAAATGTAGAAACGATATACCGCCATCATTTGAGCCCGCAAGTCTGCGTCAATCCTAGATGCAGGGGTAATTTTATGCAGTACTTTCGCTTGGGGAATGGCGTAGAGAGAATTGGGGTTGCTCCTCTGGACTCTATACGAGAAATCAAGATCTTCAAGGTACCCCCAACGCTTCAAATTAGTATCAAAACTATGTTTCTTAAAGACTGAGACCCGGTAGCACATTGCGAACCCGAGAAGCCTTTGTGCGATTATCGGCCTTGTAAGACTGCTTGGCAAAATGGTTTCCCCGGACCTGCGCACGCCTAATCGATTCTTCTCTCTGTATCCCAACATCAGAATCTTGGCTAGAATCTTCCAGGCATTTCCGTTGTCCAATTTGTCAGAAAGCAATTTCCCGCTAATAATCATCAAAGGTTCAACTCCCAACGCTGTCTCGTTGCTTCTTAGGAAGTTAGATAGCTCATGAATAACATCACGATCTACCAAGGTGTCGTCATCAAGAAAGAAGATCGCGTCTCCTTTGGCGAATTCCACTCCCAAGTTTCTCGCTGCAGGAAGCCCATTTGATCCTCCTTGCACGTATATTAGCTGACAACCACGCGGTTCGAACTTGGCGTGAAAAGATAATGCTACTTGCCGGGCAGATCTGTTTTGTGATCCATCTACGATTATTATTTGAAACGGCATTCTTGTTTGGCCGAAGATTGTCTTCATTAAGTCGGTCAAGTCATAGGGTCGATCTCTTGTGGGAATTATCACAGAGATTCTGGGGAAATCACTACGTGTCATGTGGAATCCTCGGTCGCGCGCCCCGGTTTGGTTGGCATAACTCAGTTTCTCCTATGTGAAGAAGGTGCAAAGGAGTAAAGCAAAGATTCATTCATCGATTCGTAGCGAGGGTTTCGTCGTTGAGAGCCTGGGTATCGTGGTCAATGTGTACAGTTCGATGATTGCTAAGAATAACCCGAACGTGCGCAATTGCCAGTTTCTCGTGGAAGTCATCTACAAGAACAGACCCCAACATTCCTATTCGATCCTACTCGACCTTTCTATTCCACAAATTAGCACGAAGACTGTCATCAGACGTTTTGCAATGAGTTTCAAGTTGCTGGTCCACTCGATTACTATGGAGCGATTACTTAGGAAGCAGACTCTGGCCCGAAGTTGCCAACTCAACTCTGACACCCAGGGCGTCAAGAATCGTAGGTGTGATGTCCACCAAATCCGCAGTCTGTTTGGAGGGCGATCTACCATGCCCGAATAAAATGAAGACGCCTTCTCGCCTATGCCCTCCTGAAACCATTCGATGCGCGTAGTCGGGAACAATCGGCTTGTCGTAGATTGACCAGTGAACGCCATATTCATCGCGTAGAACGAAAAGGATGTCGGGGAATTTATCCGCGAACATGCCATGGTACACGTTCTCCCTGGGATAGATCTCTTTTACGATTTTGACGTTGTTCACAGGGTCAGTCAGAGAATCTAAGAGATCCATTACCGTTTGTTTGATGACTTGAGTATCTTGTCCTGCTCTACGGATTGCCGTCTGATTGAGGCATATGCCACCGAAACTTGTCGAGCCAGCGAAATCGGAGAGTGTCGCCATGCTGTGCTCGAAGTCGATTGACAACCCTGACTTCCTAATCTCTTTAGCTTTAGGGAAGAACTTCCCAAACCTATACAGAAACCGTTCTGCCTTCAGCTTCTGAGCAGTGGTGACAGCAAAGGACCTCATCCTCTCCAGAGACTGTGACCTCAACTTACCTCTAGGAACTAGCATCCCCTTCTGTCGCAAGAACTCATTGAAATTCACCAGTTTGGTCGATCGCAACCTATGCCCATGGTCACTGATGACCATGATCGCAACGTCAGAGTCAATATTGCTGCGGAAGTCTCCGACTGCCCTGTCCATTAACACGTAAAACTCCTTTATCACATTCTGAAAGCGATTAGGTCCAGGAAACAATGGATCTTCAGGATCACCGAATCTCCAAAAGAAGTGTTCGATGCGATCCACAGTTACGAAAAATGTGTAGAACAAATCCCACTGAAGATCTCTAAGAAGCTGACAGGTGAGGCGGATCAAGCTCTTTGTTTCCTGCAGACAATGATCGAGGATTACGTCCAGCTCCACTCGTGTTGGATAATCTTCGAATCCTCCCAAGCGCGGCACATCGTAATCTTCAGTCAGAGATCTCGGAAAGCATGAGGTCTCTCCTCTCGTTAGTGAGGGACCAGAAATCATTGCGCCATTCACAGGCCACGCGGGATAGGCCAAGAAGGGGTTCAATATGCAAACTTTCTTGCCGGCCTTTGAAGCCCAGTCCCAGAACGTTTTACCTTGCAAGACATTTGGCACCAACTCCTTGACTTGGCCGTCAACTCCGCCGCGCCAGTAATCAAGAGAACCAAGCAAGCCATGTTGACTTGGATCCAATCCGGTGCAAATGGTTGCCCAAGCCGGGATAGAGTCTGGAGGGACCGTCGATCTAGACGAAAGGCTAATGCCTTGTTCTGCTAGCTCGGAAAGATTCGGAAGATCGTCTGACCATGTATGAAGCAAATGAGGATCGAAACCATCGATTCCAATGACAAGTAATGGTTTAGCGGTATCAATGGTCATGGCTTGGATCCACCGACAAAAAGCCGGACACATAACCACTAGTCTTGCGCGGCAAAACCGATGCAAGAAAGGCTTCTTCTCTGACAAATGACGCGTTGGAATCGCATCGCGATGGTGATCTTATCGATTCAGTTACGCTCATCATTCGTGCCACTTTTCATGTTGGTTATGTTAGACTCTCGAATTCCGCAATGTATCTATCGGCAACCTTCTTTCAGTCATATTTAGCATCTGCCAAAGTCTTGCTTTTTGGCCATCTCTCTTCATAAGCGCTCATTCTCTAGAAGTTTTGTCAAAGCTCTTTGGGCGTTCTCATAAATGTAGAAAGCACTTCTTACGAGGTGATACAAGAGTTCGTTATCCCTTGCAAGTTTGGCTTCAGAAACAAGTTCGTTAGGAATCCGTCTACGCGGTAGACGAGTCCTCAAGTGCGATCTGATCATATATCCTATCCAAGGCATGGCCAATTTTCTCCCATGATAGCGACATGACTTTCTTTCGGGTTTCAATGTGTACTAGGCCATCTCGTATGATTCTCAGGTTCTCTTTCAAGCAGGTATCATCGTCAAGGAAAAACAAGCCCTCACCTTCGTCAAAAACCTCATCAAGGCCACCGAATCTCGTGGTAATGACAGGCAAATTGCATGACATCGCTTCTAGAACGGAAAGGGGTAGGTCAATGCTCGCTATGTCGTTTCTCACCGGAAAGAGGTAGCAATCGACCATGTTGTAGAGGTCTTGCGGGTTTTCGAAATATCTCCTCCAAACTTGAACGCCCCTCTTCACAAGATAAGCCATCAGACGCTGGTCTGGCCTTGTGGACGTACTAGCGACCAAGATTACTGCCGTGTTTGGACCTACCGCATTCGCTAGACTCCTAATGCCTCGCCTCTCCATGATGTGCCCCACATGCAAAAAGACGAACCTGTCGTCGACGCCGTATAATTTCCTAAGTCTTTGTTTTGTGAGTTTCGACACTGGAGAAAATCTACCTGTGTCGACGCCGTTTGGCAAAAACGTTGTTCTTATTCCAAGACGATTCAATATCAAAGCAGTTTTCTGCGATTGGACCAGTATGATGTTTGGTCTCAAAGCTGAGAGCATGCTTTTAGCGAAAAAACCCAGTTGTGGCCGCTGGAGGCATGAGACTATTAATTTTGCGTTGCCTGCGCGAGCGGCTATGGTTTTAGCTCTCACTAGAGACCAATCGGTTAGACCCGACCACGGGAAATAATGTACAATGTCAGGTCGAAATCTTTTGGCTTGCTCTGATAATCTGAACGAGAGGAAAGTAATCCTCCGATCTCTCGAGAAAGGAAATTCTGCGTCAGTCTGCGACAATCGAATCGTTTCATGATGGTGTGAGACTTCACGCGTGAGATGATACATTACGTTCTTCATACCCTCATCCAAAGGACCACTGTACTCGCCTACGAAACAGATTCTCAAAGCGTTCCACCGAACAAAGCATATTCCGGTAATTTTCCAAGATATGTCTGAAAACGCATAAGCCTCAACACACTCACCAGGCGAGTATCACATGCCTACGGGGCACGCTGTATACTGAACTTGTCTCCTAGCGCCACAAACGAGAGCCCAACAGCGAGTAATGTGAGGAAGATCATAACCGGTGTGAGACCGATCTCCCTGGCGTATTTGAGAAGCCCCGACTAGCAGAACTAATGTGAAGCGTAATCCGGCAGGCAACGCAAAGCGCTCGATTCCATACAACTCACTACGTGCAATGTGTTAAGTTCTGGTTCGATCTTTGTACTTACATCGGGAGGGAAAACTGAGCGAAGAGGCAGGCTCAGGCCGTTAGCCTCCAGCGCAGTGAAGTTGGGAAGGACGTCATGCAATTGCGATAGCAGGTGGGGATCGAGACCGTCGATTCCGATAAGTACTAGCTTCTTAGGAAGCCGGATCATATCTCAATCACCAAAAGCGCCTAGAATCACGACTGCATCGCGTTAACAACATATTGCCTAATCGTACGACTAACAGTGGCGTACTCCTCAGATGCATCGATTACTATCATACGATTGATTCTTGAGAGCAACAGATAGGACGCCCTCCGCAGTCTGAGTTCATTTACAGAGCGAACGTCGGTTTTCCGTGCAAAGGCCTTGACTTCGTCAGCATCCATCAGGAAAGTCAAATCCGGTCGCGGAAACAGGCTGTAAACTGAATTGTTTGCCCATATTTCAAGCTGTATCGGAGACAAACGCAGATCAACCGCAATGTCCACCATCTGATCAAAAATGTACCTATCACACACCACGACTGTGCCCATTTTCATCGGAATGCGGACACTGAAAGTCACTTGCAAGAGCGAATCAATAATCAGCATTGTTCGCCAAAGCCGTGAGAGGAGTGTGTTAGAGGCGAGAGATCGGTTGAAGGGATTTCCCTCATCGGTCGAGAGCACGCGGTCGGAAGTTCTCAGAATAAACCTCTTTGCAAAGATGATCAGAGGCATGAAGACCTTCGGGGTGCCTCTAGACCAAACGTAACGGCAACGAATGCCGAGTCGTTCCATGTCATTAACCACCGATTTTGCAATTGTGGTTTTTCCCGATCCGTCGATTCCAACAAAACAGATGAGCCCTATTCTGGTCATACAAAGAACCTACTCCAAGAGATCTGTCATATGCCACGCCGCACGCAAACAGGATGGCATTCATTTCCGAATTTCATGGCGGATAATCTTCGACGTGATTCACAAGAGGCTATCAAATTCGTCGATATATCTTTGTGCAATTCTTTCCCAATCGAATCGCGTTTCGGCTACCAATCTTGCTTCCCGCCCCATCCTTCTTCGCAAGTCTTGGTCATTTAGGAGCGTTATCAAGGCCCGTCCCAACTGGTTACTGTTGCCTGCGTCAACTAGAATTCCAGTCTTGCCTGGTTCGATAGCTTCAGGGATGCCTCCCACGCGTGATGCCACGACTGGTTTACCGCTCGCCATTGCCTCCAATACAACGATAGGGAAACCCTCCTGAAGAGAGGGCACAGCAACGATGTCACAGGCAGAGTAGTAAAATGGGAGCTCCTCCCGTGGAACTTTTCCCGAAAAGATCACATTCTCCTGGATCCCTAGATCTCGGGTAATCGAGAGCATTTGCTGCTTGTAGCTCGTAGGACCGGTTACGATCAACCTCACATCAGGAATTTGGGCCTTCACATCCCTCACCGACCGAAGCAAATACGGTATTCCCTTCCTAATCGTTCCACAACCGACCGACAAGATAACCGGCTTGTCATCAAGCGAGTACTCGCTTCTGATTTTGCTTCTCGTGATCTGCGGGTTGAACTCGATCAAATTCACTCCGTTGTAGATCACCGTCATCTTCTCTTCAGGAATCCCGTAGTCCAGTTTGCACTCTTCTCTCGTCTTGGCGCACACGGCAACGATCTTGTCAGAGAGGGCGCAGTCGAGAGATGTCCCGAAGACCTTGATTGGAGTAAGCAGGTATTTCACAAAGTACTCATCAAGAGTCGGTGCCGCCTGCTCTGGTCGGAAACCCGTGAGCCTGCTTAGGGACCTCGATTCTGACAGATAAGATGTATGAAGTGTAGTCACAATCTTCGCACGGCACCTGCTAGCCACCAAAAGAGGGATCACACTTAGGCCACTCTCTTGATGGACGTTAATTACATCAAAATCCATTTTTCTAAACCAATTCACGTAGACCGCGCTAACTGCATAGAAAAAGCGCTTGCCGGATCCAGTTCTCATCGTGTGAAGATATCCTGGGACACGGGATCCAGATGTGAAGACGTATGCGTCCACCGAGAGTTCCTGCAAGCTCTTCTGAAGCCTGAAAACCACCTCACCTTGGCCTCCTGTCGTGTCCGGCTCGTACGTCGAAACCAAGAAACACACCTTCATGATTCCACTCTCAGAGCATCAGTTTCGACAGAATCAAATATCTTAATGTAAATCAGATTTCCACCATGATGATTCGAGCATCTGCTTCAACCCTTCTTCGATAGGTGTCTTGGGTAAGAATCCAAGTTTCTTGATCTTTGAGATATCTCCGATCATCCTCCGTATGTCGCCTTTCCAGTAATGCCCAGTATATTGCACATCGACCTTATTGGTTAGGCCAAGCTCGGCCAGAATAAGCTCAACCAAATGCCCAATGTTGACAGGGCTCTCACCCGAAACGTTGTAGACTTCTCCTCCAACCCCTTTTGTCGAAGCAAGTATTAGTGCATCCACCATGTCTGACACATAGCAATAATCTCGTACTGTGATTGGAGTTCCGAGCACCTGCAATCGAGTTGGACTAGTTCGTAGCTTCCTCAGCAGTTCGTAAATTACATACCTTGGCTGTCTGGGCCCATACGTGTTAAAGATTCTGATAGCAACAGCATCAATTCCGAATTCTTTGAAGTAAGCAATAGCGAGCTTTTCTGCTGCAAGCTTGGATATCCCATAAGGAGATATCGGGTTCGTTGGATGATCTTCGGTCACGGGCGTGAAAAGCGGTTCTCCATAGACCGCCGCCGAGGAGGCAAAAACCACCTTTGCTTCGAGACCCAGATCCACGATGGCTTCAAGAACGTTCAAGGTTCCCATAATATTGTTTTCCAGAGTATGGGAGGAGGTTTGCCAGCCCATGCTGCTTTCTCTCGTCCTCGCGTCAGCAGCAAGATGAAAGACAAGGCTCGCGGATCGCAGACTGTTTCGTACTGCATTCGCATCAATAACGCTCGCGTGTTGAAAAGTTGCCGCGGGGTTTAGGTTACTTCTTGAACCCGTCGAGAGGTCATCCAAAACCGTCACGTTGGCACCTCCGCGTACTAGTGTGTCGACAAGATGCGACCCAATGAATCCCGCTCCTCCTGTCACAAGGACTTTCTGCCCCGCTAGGTTCAATCCGCGTTCCTTCCAGCCAGATCACATTGTACACATTGGAAATAGGTAACCTCGCTAAAGCAATTGTCTAGCATGGCATCTATTTCTCGTAACAGTCTTTTCTCGGCGTGCTTAGTGAGAATTGCTACGCTAGCGAACGTGAAGGCTTGAGCTGCCCGGCTGGAAGGAGTTGCCATTGTCATCCCGCGAGAAGCGGAATCTCATTGTAGTCATTGCGCTTCTGGTCGCCTTCGAGATGATCGCGTATGTGGCCACGACGCCATTCATTCTACCTGTTTATCTCTAATAACCCAAGGTACGCCTGGTATCGTGGGTCATGCAACCAACCTCGCACTCTTGGAGCCCAACTGAAGACTCCGCCTGGTTCTCCGAACCTTTCTAGTGCTGTTAAAGCTTTCATTTTACCTGCGATACCGATGCTACTCTGACAGTAGTGAAGAAGCTGCCAGGTTATCTGCAATACCTGTTCCACTAATTTCGTGTTGCTGATGCAGCGCCTCACTCTGGCAATCCAGAGAGCGCATCGATAAAGCGCTTTCCTTGTCAAGCTCAACTTGATCCAACTGCCGTTTCTAATACTTCTCCGCCACAATTTCGATAGCAGAGCAAACCTCAAAGATCCGTTTCGTGAGACCATTTCCCTCAGAGCGTTCCGTGATTCAATTCCATAGAACAATACATTCGCGGAAGACGCCATACTGATCGATTCCACCTACATTCAGGCGCTTATGGAGTTTTGCATTCCCCATATGGGGATGAAACGCCTTAATGGAAAAGTGGGCTAGAACAAATGCAGTAGATGTGTCTTCGCTTTCACGTTTTTCCTAACTCTTGTCGAATTTCGAGTAACTATGATCCTGTGCCAGAGTGTGTTCATAGACTTTTTTGGTTTGGGTTGCAGTCTTGTTCCAGTTGAATTTCTCCTGGACGGTATTTCTCGCGTTACGACCGAGCCTCTTTGACAAGGCTTCGTCCTCAAGCAGCTCAACGATGCGTTGAGCCAAATCGTTCTCATTTCTCGAAGTGAATAGACCATTAATTCCGTTTTGTACCACTTCTGGAATTCCTCCTACGTTGGTAGTTACAACTGGAACCCCGGAGCTCATAGCTTCGAGGAGTTTGAATGGAAGATTCTCCCAAGATGAAGGCATGATAAAGGCGTATGCACTACGATACAGTGCTGGCAAGTCGTCGTAGTCGACATAACCCAGCAATGTATAATTCTCCCTCGGGACGCGACAACTTCTCAGCGTCTCATGTAACCCTTCTATGTTTCCGGCTCCTGCAAATACAAAATGGACTTTTCTATTCTCGCTCAGGATTAGAGGAATCGCACGAGCTAGGAGGTGAGCACCGCGCGCAACCGTGAGTCTTGATGCATAAAGAATTATTGGTTCTGCAATCTTCTCGAGAAATGGTATGTCTGAGGACGTTAGCGGTCTGAATCTTTCAGTGTCAACTCCATTGTAAATAACTTGACTCGTGCGGGATTCTAGCGAGTAGTTGGTGCGAATATAGTCTCTAGTCCATTCTGAGACTGGAATTAGGTTATCGCTTCTTCTCAGATAGAACTCTTCTGCGACTCTTAGCCAAGGATACAGCAGGAGTTCATACTTCTCTGAGGCGTCCATCTCTGACCAACTTTGGTGGGTCGCTCTGATCCCCTCGTACTGGTTCCTGACTGTGCTGTGCACAGTTGTGATGGAGGGTACGTGGTGGCTAGCGGACAGCTGGAAGAGGATATCAGACATGTGTGCGTGTTGCGAATGAATCAACTCAATTCGCTGTTCTTTCAGGATCTGCGGTAGATACCTCCAGATGTTCAATTGAAAACCTGCATTATAGAGGAATGTCTCATCAGCGCTACCCAACAAATGCACGTGAATCCTCTCGCTGAAGTATCCCAAAATCTTCGACCTCGAATATTCAATGGAACCCATTCTTCGCAGTGGAGCTACAACATGAAGCTCTATATCGTTCTGGACTGACAAATAGCGCGCTAGCTCAATGCAGTAAGTACCTATCCCTCCCCAATTAGGAATGAATTCAGGGGCGATCAGGACAACTCTCATGCTACGGCCTCTTCAGCTCAAATCTTTCTAGAGCAAGTTTGAACCTTCTACCCGCACCCACACCGGCAACTCCGACTGTGAAGACTACCAGCGAGAGCACGATCGGCGTCAACCTAATCCCCCATGGCGTATAGTTCAGAAGCAACCCAATCAAAGGTACCAATGCCAGACTCAACCCGACACTCAGCGCGAAACGTTCGATTCCATCCATTTCTCGACCTTTCGGAAAAAGAGCCTCCACGGTCACATAACCTGGAATAAACAGCACGAACACAGAACCCAATATATAGCGAACAACAACCAGCGGAGACTCCGTGGGTAACCCAAAGACTGCGAGACCCGTCAGCAGAGATATGGCGACTGAAAGGTAAAACCAGAGATTCCGATCCCAAAGCCTCATGTATTCGCGCATTGAGTTTAGTGCAGGTGGGACATCTTCCAGGTCCACGCGATCTTCTTCAGCTAATCGCCACACCAAGTCCGTGATTTCTGCCTCGGTTAGTGCGGGCAGTTTGGCTTCGAGCGCCTTGAACAGTGAATCAACTGTAATGCCCCTGTTCTCCTCTAGGTAAGTCAACACTTGCTGTTCGGTGCTTCCAATCTCAGGCTGAGTCGGGGAGTGGTTCTTCTTCAAGGCGCAACCTGCGATACTGCTAGGTCTTCGTTTGGTGATTAGTTTTACGGGTCCTTCTCATTTTAATGTGAAATGAGAGACGCATACATGTAGGAGACCTTTCGGAGTTCTCGGTTAATGACGTAGCTTTCCATTATGAACGTGACGGTGGAAACATTACTTGAATCGTTCCGCATGATGGTTAACCATGCACTCTGGGGGGGGTTACATCAAGGCATCCGCAGTCGCTTCAAGCTCATCGGAGCGGTCTATGAGGATTTCAAACGGTATAGTTAGCATACGCATTACACGCTCAACGCCTGCGAGGTCGCCTCGGCCACCCTCAAAAACCATCAACGGAACCATAGAACACCGGTCGCTAAATGGAACGCCATCTCATATCGTCACATGGCATCGGTCTATCTCATATAGAGGGACATACGTGATTATGTAATTCACCTGTGTCAGTCGATACCTAACCGTTGATGATCAAACCGACTGCCCATCTGTATGTTCGGAAGTGTGCAACTTGGCTGAGGGGTCTAATGCGGTTTCTGCTGCCAGGGGCGTATCCTATCTCGGGTTACAGAACATTGTCTCATCCGTTGCTCGAATTGTAGCTTTCGCGTTCTTCGCCCGCCTGATATCAGTGGATGAGATGGGCATATTCACGATCTTGAGTCTGGCGTACAGCGGAGCATCGGCGCTTATGGGTCTCGGTCTGGTAAGCGTCGTCACGAAATTCGTTGCGGAAAATGCAGCTCAAGGGAAGAAGGAAGGTGCGGCTTCGGTCTACTACAAGTCCCTTCTCTTGAGTGAGCTAGCGTCTATCCTGGTCGCGGCAGGCTTCCTACTTTCGAAATTTCCTGCAGGCGTTTCCAACCTGCCAAACTCGCCGCTAATCTCAGCCATCGGCATATTCTTTGTGATTGATATCATCGCGAACATTGGTCCAATCGCGGCGGCGGCGTTCTACGGATTACTCAAATTCAGAGACTATGCTTTGATCAACGGAATCTACGCGATCGTCAGGCCGTTTATGGTTGTTTTGTTCGTTTATGAGACCGCCTCCTTAGTTGGGCTGGTAGAGGCATGGGTAATCTCTGATACAGTCTTGGCAGTGTACATGTTCGCATATTTATGGCGGAAACTTGGTCCGCCCGTCTTTCGGTTTAGCACGAAATATCTTCTGAAACTTTCCAGTCCGCTTTTTTTTGCGAGCATCGCGTATTTCCTGTATGGCTCTTTTGATCAGTTAACCTTGATCCCGTTAGTTTCACTCACCGCCTTGGGAGTTTATGGAGCCGCGGTAACTGCCTTTAACGCTTACAACAGTTTCATTGGTGTTTTCAGCTCGGTTTTGCTTCCAGTCTTCTCGGGGGTGCACGGAGCCAAAGGGCCTGAGGTGTTGGGGGATTCGATTAGGACGGCGTCTCGTTATGTGTCGATTGTTGCGATGCCTTTGGCGTTCGCGTTACTCGCAGCTGCAAGGCCCGCCTTGACCTTGCTTGTTGGTGGGGCGTATCAAGGAGGCGTTATCCCGCTTTCCGTACTGGCGCTTGGATCTATCGCTAGCATAGTCGCACTGTCACTTGGCCCTGTCCTAATCGTTTTGAACGAGACAACGCTCTCAGCCCTAGCCTCTATACTCCCCCTCCCTCTCAGCGTCGTCTTTGCATTAATCTCAATCCCGGTGCTAGGAATCTTGGGCGCCTCGATTGCCCGCGCGCTCTCGATGGTGCTCAGCCTCTTGCTAATATGGTATTTCGTGCGGCGAAAGATCACTGTCAGACTGGATTTCAAAGCCATCCTGAAGAGCGTCCTGGCCAGCGGGGGTATGGCCTTGGTAATGGAAGCCCTCCAGCTACTGTATTACAGCCGATTTCTACTCCCGGTTTATCTTCTGGTTGGGCTCCTCGCCTACCTTCTTGCGATGCGGGCATTGAAGGCGGTCACTCCCGCTGATATTGACCTAATCCGGCGTATATTCGGACCACATTCCAGCGGAATCTGCAACCTTCTGTCGCGGCTCGTCGTACCGTAGGGCTCATGTGCAACCAATGGATTGTCCGCCCTGTCGCCTATGTCAGATAGGGTTACGGTTGAGAGAAAGGGGTTCGAGGGCTTCCTCGATGAAAACCAGAAACTCCTCGATCGCCACCAAGCACTCATGAATAGGGCTGACCAATTGTGGAATGAGAATAAGCAGTTACGGGATGGGCTTCAGGCTACAAAAACAAGGCTTGGGTCCATCGAATCAAACATGACCAATAATACGCGTCAGGCTGATGAGTTGCTGAGAAAAGCTCGGGAAACCATTTCTCGGTTAGTAAAAGAAGCGGACAAGCGAACTTCAAAGTAACACGTCTGCCCCACAAACCTCATCCCCCCAGTCCTCTCACACCTCACGCCCGTAACGGTCACAGAACCTATCCCCGGAACCCAACTCGCGCCCACAAGAACACACCACCCTCCCGAAACCAGCACCACAACGCTGACAGAACCTAGTAGCCCGCACAATCTGAAAACCACAACGACTACAGGAGATTCTCTCATCTTGTTCGAAAGTAACGACTAACGAAACTAGGGGTTGGGGGCGCTTTCGCGCCTCTGTTCGATCTGTGATTCTACTTGCGTTTGCGTTTTAGTAGGTATAGGCTGGCTGCTAGCGCTGAGAAGGCGACTATTGTGACTGTGCTGAATTCGGGGACGGGTACGTTGCTCTGTTCCAGGTAGACGTTTGCACCTGACCCTGTCTGGCCTGGTGAGACCGAGTAGGACCAGGTTTGAGGCGCATAGCCTGGTGCGCTGATGGTGAACGAGTATGTTCCTGTGGGGAGGTAGGCTTGGTAGACGCCATCATACGTGTAGAAGGTTCCTAGTGTGGCTCCGCTGGCGCCAGTCACGCTCACTCCGCCCCAGCTGAGGGTGCGGAACTCGTTACTCCACGTGAACGCAAGAACATTCCCAGACACGAAGCCGTTGAGGTCTACTTCGAATATGCCGCTTGCTTCACCGCTGTTGTGGGTGCCGGCGATTTGCCAGACGCCCTCCTGCGAGTACGGGCCGAGGTGGTTGGCGGCGAGGCTGTGGCCGATCAGTGAGGGGTTGAGTGCGGTGTCTTCTGTTAGGCTGATGCCTGAGGTCGCTGTTGTACCTGGGATGATGTGGTATGATTCGCCCATGAGTAGGCCGTTGACTGGCGGGTAGTATTGTGCGAAGGTGCTGCCCTGGGTTGGTGCTTGTACGCCGCCGCTTGCTAGCTCCATTGTGCTCGTGTTGTTGGCGTACCATGGGACGAAGTCCACTTCAGCCGTCCAGCCGCCTGTATAATCTGGCGCCGCCGAGATTCCAGTGTTCGGGAAATATCCTGGCACACCTACGCCCACTCCGGTGCCTGGGCTTGTGTAGCAGTCTATTTCGAAGCCGCAGATCGTGGTCGCGAATAATGGATCGTTGAAGTATACTTCCTGAGGGGCGCCGCGGGCCAGGACACCATCGTCGGTGCCTGCGGCTGGTACCTGCGGTACCCCAGCCATTAAGACATGCAGCAACGTCACGCCTCCGGGTAGGTAGTTGTAGGTGTTGAGGGGTTTGGGTACGGGGATGGTGGGGTGGAGTGGGCCGAACGGGTATTGGTCGGTTCCGTCAGCCGCTCTTGCGAATCCATTTCCAGTTATGTATGTGCCTTCGCTTGACATCCATTCGGCAACCAAGGTGCCCGTATCATCGAACAGCCTTACCCTTGCGGACATGTTGGCGTCGGTTGGCGTGATGATGCTCTCCTTCTTGAACAGGATGTCCAAGCTCACGTTAACGCCGATTTCAAGGTTGATTTTCATGTCGGCTACTTGCGTGGGTTCAGCGTAGGCGGAGAACTCTTTGTCCTGTATGTACCCGTAAGTGTACCCTCTCAAATTGTATTCCCCGCTCGGGATTGCTGCGGGGTAGAGTGGGAGGTAGCCTGTGACGGCTTGTTCGTATGTTCCTCCGTCCGGTAGGGTGGTTGGGCTCCAATGGGCTGGAGCGAACAATATTGTTCGAGTCGTGTAGTAGGATATGCCTCCTGTGTAACCACCGACAAAACCGAGATCGCCCAACTCTTGGCCGAAGTACGCGTCATTTGAGTTGCCTTGGTACGGCACTAGGCCGCTGCCTGGTTGCTGGTATTGGGCGTTCCATCCGCCTCCACACATTTGAACGGTGGAGTTTGAATCGTTCTGGAAGAGGCAGCTGGTCAGCACGGTGTCTTGCAGGTTAGATGGGACGTCGCCTATGAAGTCGATTAGGGTACCATTCGCGTATACGCCGATGTCGATCTCTTCACCGACCATGTATACGCCGGTCGTGGGATCATGTCGTGGATCACCGACGAAGCTCGGATCGCTTCCTACACTCGTGGGTATTCCCGTAACCGTGTAGCCGACTGGATTCCCCCAAACCCAATTCCTGCTCACTCGGGGTCGTTCCCAGTCGATGCTGTAGACTGTGATGTTGAAGCCTACGCCGCGGTACATGTGGTCGCTGACATCTGTCGGGTTGCCACTGAGTGTTACGGACACCTGTTCAACGGGGCCCTGCTCCAAGTAGCCGAGGACGTAGACATGTGGCGAGTAAGTGCCACTCGGAATGCCATAGTCCTCACCACCCCACGTGTCGTTCCAACCCCAGAACTGAATATTTGCTCGACCATTCTCAACTGCGTGGGCGTTCAGTTTCGCCTTATCGAGGTCGTTCCTGGTTCTCAGAGTCGAGGTAGAGCGAAAGGCTCCCGCGCCCCATCCAGACTTGGCGCCGAAAGTGTAGAGGCCCCGATAACCTAGTAGTGTCTGGTTGTAGGACCAGACGTTGCCGTTAGCGTCAACCAATACACCGGACATGACGCCGGCGCCCGTATCGATTGGTGAGGTTGTAATTGTATCGAGTGCGGTGTCGTGGAAGTAGACGGTTTTGTTGACCCAGCTTGAGAGACGTAGGTCAAGTGGCAATGTTACGTCGCCCGCCCACTCGTTCGGAGTCACATCAAAGTAGTACTCTTGAAAGGTGGAACCGTCCAGGGCTGTTTGAACGTAACGGAAGACCCACGCGCGCACATAATATCGCCCCGGTGTGAGGCCGTTAACCCAGGTCGCATAGACCTGTGGAACCATGCCGTCAAGATCCGTAGGCGCACCATACTCCCCTTTCACACCAAACTCAAAGTGGAATGGGGTCGTTGTGCCGCCGTTCACGAACCAGTGTTGTGGTGGACCAACGCCCTGCGGGTCTTGCATTAGGTTTCCGAAATAAACGCCACTTCCCGCTCCGTCACCCGCAGATACCTGGTAGTAGCCGCCGGGTATGATGTTATTCACCGCCGTTGCGGGGTTATGAACACCATAGCCATTGCTTGGCGTGTATTCATGCCACGGAAATGCTATCTCACTCCCAAGTCGCGGGTCATTGCAGGCACCCGCAGTATACCTACCAGTGTAAAGCTCCTGCCCCCCAGCAACGCATGGAAGAGGAGACCACGACACTAGGTTCGCGCTTGGGGCGGGGATGTTGTTGAGTGTTGGGCCATCGTAGAGTTCAATTTTGATGTACTCACCGTTAACGTCGGCTCCGGTGCCCTTCACCCCGTTGTTTCCACCCGGGGTTCCTGTGTCTCCCAGAGGCCAAGGTTCGTCACCGAACTGGTGCTTCGTAAACACGTTACCATGAATCACCGGTCCCGGCTGAAGGTAACAGTCGAAGTGTAACGATTGACCCTTTAGGACGGTTACGCTGCTCGCGCACAGGGTCTGTGGGTATCCAGCAGATTCCGCGTAGAGATCGTAGACACCGGGCGCTAAGCCCTCAACTTCATAGTGGCCGTCGGCTGTGGCATTCAAGTAACCGATCGCGTCAATTGTTGGCAGGTCCGGTCTCCGTTGACCAGTGTAGGGGTCGATGCGCATGCTCATCTTTGCCCAGACCCTCCCGGCTTCTTGGATTGGTTGGCCGTAGAGGGTTGAGTTGTAACCTGCATAACGGATTGTGCCTGTGAGTATGGCTGGGTCAACCTCACCCTTCACCAGCACTACGGGCCAATTCTCAGTTGGAATAAATTCTGAACAACTCCCCCCCGGAAGAGCCCCGGCTCCTGTACCCGTTCCTTCTTCTCCGCAGATTGACGGGGTTCCGCCAAGGAGAAGGATCTTGAAGAAGTATCGTCCTGCAACGGATGGTGCGAGTACTCCGTTGATTCGAACGTAATACCACTCTCCCGCGGTCGTGAAGTCAATGCCTTGGTGATCATAATATGGAGTGGTGGCTGTGCTTGGGTTTGATGAATCAAAGCCAGCGTCAGCTAAAACTTCAACCAATGTCCAACCGGGTGCATACCGGTCATTGGGGCTGATCCTCGCCACAGCAATCGAAGAGTAGTCATTCGTAATGGTTGATACAACCTGGGGCGATCCGGGAACACTCCAGCCTGGAGGGATTAGGATATCTACTCCCTGCCACCTCCCACTGAACCGAGCACAGCCAGTTCCACCATTGGAAGCCTGACACGCCGCCGTGGACCATGCTGTTGCGTTCAACGCGAAGATCAAGTCTCCTGGAGTACCCGTGAGAATAGCACCGAAGGGAGCATACGTGTCCCCTTCAAGCTGATACCAAGAATTGCTCGGTGCCCCCGGCGGGTTACCGTTCGGGTACGGTGCCTGATAACCGGGTGAACAATTATCGTTAGCTTGGTTCGGGTATCCATCATACGCGCATTGACCGCTGCCGGGCCATACGTAGCCGATAACGCCCGGGACATGTGGATCGAAATCATTAGTATGGTATGGATAAGTTCCAGTTAGGTCGCCAAGGGTAAAGCTAGCTTGGACGGGAATCCCGACTGCTAAAATCCCCACGATGAAAAGTCCGATAAGAAAAAACCCTTTCCACCGACTAATCAATTGCAGCCTATCCACTCAATTTGCTCCGATTTCGCTGGTTTTCGGGGCCAAATTTCCTCATGACGGTTTAATTATATATAAGATGGGCGGTCCATTCCTGATATAACTCTTCGGCTGGAAATCTCGCCTAGAAATTACAGACAGTGACGTCGGATTTTAGTACATTGATGTTTCACTGTCTCCTCTCTTGGGGGTCAATTGGGTTCTGTTAACTTGTCGGTTCATGATGCCTCAACTCGTTAACTCGCTTCCATCGACTTTCAGGATTGCCTACTGAGGATTCCTGTACCATTGCTTCACCTGGAAGCGCGATTGGCGCGAACCTCACGCCTCTCGCCAGAATGTTTCTAGCGGCGTTTACGTCTCTGTCCACGGTGAATCCGCAGGAACGACACTTGAGTTGTCGGTTCTCTTCGGGTTTCATTCTTGACCCACATATCGAACACTTCACCGAAGTGCCATGCGGATTCACGTAGATGACTGGTATGCCTTCCCACTGGGCTTTGTATTCGATTTGGAGCTGAAGCTCACGGAAACTCCAACTGTTCATCATTCCGCGATAGCCTCTCCCCTGCCAGTTGCCTTTACGATAGAGCTTCCTTATCCCCGTTAGTTTCTCCATGACTATTCCGAACCGCCTGCGTTTCGCGTCCACGACAATTTGTTTTGAGGCGTGGTGTAGAATCTGCTTCACTCTCTCTCGTTGTTTCCGACCATACTTTCCAGCTACCCTTCGACTTATGCGTAGGTCGTTCCGTTGCATATGCGAGCGAATCTCACGGTATATCGCTTTAACTTCCGTCGCCTTCGCTAAATTCTGCCTCGTCACCTCTCCGTCTGAGTCTGCCGTCGTCAAATTGTCAAGGTTTCGATCGATGGCAATTAGGCCGCGGGGTTGAATTGATTCCAGCTCCTTCGCATACGAAATGCTTAGCGCTTCGTTCGTCAATGTGACAGAACGAACTTGGATACCAGGTTCAGAGAGGACGCGTAGCACATGCTCGCTTAACGGGATGGGTAACGGTTGCCTAGGTTTGAATGGCAGCAAGAGCACTCCTGCTTCCGCTCTAATCTTGAAACCGTAACAGGTTGTCAATTGCGGGCGTCGTGCGTAAGGCTCCTTTATTTCCGGATTCTTTCTTCTGGCCTTACGGTAGTTCCGTAGGATGCCCGTGGCTCTGCTGCTTGCGCAGAGTTTGTAGTAGCTCATGGCATCGTAGGTCACGAGTTGATGGTAGGTTTTCGTGGAAAGTGATTTGAGGCTGGTCACGTTTTCAGCGAGCCCTATCCTTACGCAGTCATTCATCATTCGACGGAACTGCTCCAGCATCTGAAGAATCTCGGGGCGGGGCGTGTAGTATTGTTGAACTGATTTGACCGCCCGCATAACTCAACATCACCTTCCGCCTCCTTTAGGCATGAGAGGTCGGTGAAAGCAATGAGCCAACAAGTTAACAGATCGTTTACTCATGGAATAGTAAACGTAGATTTCTTTGCTAGGTGGTTCTAATTCCTATCCAACCAGCGTCCAGTTGACGACAAAGCGTCTCTCACCATAATGGGTTGACAATCGCGCGGTATCCGCCCAGAACCCTTAGGCTTAGTTCAGCTTGAATTACATTTAACGATGGCAACAAGTGAGTGCATTGTGTTGAGTTAACAGGATCGTCCGGTAGCATTATGAAAGGCGTGTTTTTCAAGGTTATTCGACGAGCCTCCATTTCTTCGTTATTACAGCCTCGGCTGGGAGGCCGTATAGGGCGTATCTCTGGGCTCTGGGGCACCTTTGTGTATGAGGACGGGGCCTTTCATCTTCCGGCATTCGCAGAGGTTTGGTCATCGCCTCCGGCGCCCGGGTGTCAATTGTAGGAAGAAGAAGGCCAACGCCGATACTACGAACGCTACCATACCCGTCAAATCGACGCGCAGGTTGAACGGAAAAAAGGTGATGTGAGTAAGGGGCGCGCTCATCAAGCCGAGGTTCAAAACTAAATCCGCCACCTGTAGAATAACTACGTAGAGCCAAGTAAGCAATCCAAAGAGAAATAATGTGGAGAGGAGAGCGCGGCGTGTTTCAGTTCTAAGCTTCATGTTACTCGCTACTACTTTCAGCTAGATGATAGCTCTTTTCGTGAATCATCGAATAGGAAACGTACGATCTCTCCATCTGTTCATAAGCTGCATTCCTATCCAAGTCCCGTCCGCTTGACGAAAAATATCACCTCGCCAACGTTTTATCTACGATGTTCTAGCAGCATAACCGATTCAGTAAACAACGATCCTCCTCCTGCCTACTCCGATATTCACTGGCAGAGCGGGCTTGCTAGTTGCAGAAGGGCTACGTGGCTGGTTTCACGTTATGCAAGTCTAGCGATAGTTCCTATCTCGTTCGGGTTAGTCGCCACCGCCAAGATCGCCCTACTGAAGATAACAAAGCTTTCTCTAAGGTGAAAAATAGTCCAGTTGTCGCGACAACTGTATTCGTGCTAACGTGGTATGGTCTAAGCTTCTGTGCAGACATGATTTGTAATCGCATGGAGGTCCCTAGATAAAACTTGGGGCACACATGTATCAAAAAAGGCACACTAATATACTTCAATGCTTCTATCCCTTTCTCATTATCACTGACGTGAAATCTGAAATGGCAATACATAATGACATCCAAGAAACCGTTGTCCGAGTCGTGGTTACCTTGCTTGGAGAATGGCATGGATGGATCATTTGCCCTGAACATGGACTAATTTTCGATCCGCTCATGCATGGTTTTTGGGAAAGTAATTGGAGAAGGCAGTGCCCTGTATGCGGATACTCCGTATTCCTCTAGGTAAAGTTGTCTTAACTTAAAATCAATAGGGTGGTTGGTCCTCCTAGGTAAATGGTCTCTGCCGAAATAGTATGAATCGGAAGAACCGATATCGATTTAAGCGCTTAAGCCGACGCCGAATTAAGCGAAGGTAGGGATCTGGGTTACCCAGTTTTTGCCAAGCTAGTTCCGATAAGCAGTAATATCACATATCATGTCCGGCTCCATGTTAGGATGCTCCCGCAAACGCGTCTTCTGTGAGCCCCAGAAAACTACGCCCGGGGGGTCACAGGTAGAAAAGGTCACACTTCGGAAGTTTTCCTCAACCGTTCTTGGTATGGTGAAAAGGTGGGCGCGGAGTTGGGCGGTTGGACGAAGTGAGGCGGGGTGAAGAATAATGTGGGTAGGGTTTCATTTGGCTGCTTCGATGATTATCTTCTTCTTGTCTGCAAGGTACACTGCAACCTCTTGCCCAATCTTCAGGTCTGCTTCTTTGACGATCTCGAGTGGGAGGTATATTGATGGTTTTCCGGCTGCTCTGGTGATCTTGCGTATGAGTTTCAGCCTTGGGCTGAGCAGTGCGATTCTCTGGCGGATCGCTTCTACTTGCTCCAATGTGAAGAGTTCCTCCCCGTCAACCGGGCAGCGCAGCGCCTTTACGTGCTTCAGTATGACCCCGAACTGCTCGTATGTGGTCTTCACAGTCTCATAGTTGACGCCGTGCTCAGGACATTTCATGCTGATTTCCTTCCTTTAGTAATCGTGATCACTTTGAAGAAGTCTGGGTATTCCGCGAAGATTACAACAATATTCCCGTACTTCGTTCGCCTGGTCGCAGACCACTTGGCTCTGCCCAAGCGGTTTCTTTTCCCGCGACGAACGATCTCCGAAATGAGTTCTGGTGATAAATTCAGGGATACGTAGCGTTGCGTAGCATGCTTCGTAAGAAGCACCGGCTTTTCTGGCAAGAACACTCATGCATGGAATACTGGCTGTCCGCAAAGATAAATATTACGTACAAAATACGTATTATGCTATGGAGGGGATTCGAACCCCTGAACACGTACGGGACAGGGTCTTCGATGGTTTCTGTAGCTGAAAGGGGCTGCGTCCACATCCTAACCAAAGGCGCCGTCCACAAAGTTGACCCCAACAACCCTCATCCCACGCCTACTGTCCCCACAAACCTCAGCCCCCCACCCCTCCCCCGCTAAGCATGCGCGCAGCCCTACCTGTATACATAATCCTTGGCGGAATCACCTACTTAGCACTCCTTCGCATACTCAAAGCCGTGCGGCAGCATGACATTGAACTCATACACAAATACCTAGGAACCAGACTGGTTTTCGTTTCCAGGGTGCTGGGCGCGATTCTCGTCGTCAAGTAGTCGGCGTCGTCGGCCCTATTGCGTCGTTGGGACACACACCCAGTCCCAAAGGGGCGCTGCAAAGCGGGTATTGTCGTAAGGGTAGGAACGAGTGGTTGACTTTGATACAGAAGGCGAGTAAATCAAGGAGTCCTAAACATGCCACGAAACACTTCTAGAAATAACCAAATGGCTGGAGCGACTAACAGAATCATGCCCAGAGCAAACATGCTGAGTGGCAGTATCTCGGTCGACGGGATCAAGTTTACCCGCCATGTACAGCAACTGAAATCGAGTTAACTCTTCCCCGCATGAATCCCATTCTGTGTTGTTACTCACATCACCTGCCGACGTGATGGCTTGTGAAATCCCGGTCCACAGGATCCTTCTGTCTCGATGTCCTACAAGCTCGAGCTTGATCCGCTGCCCATCTCCCTCGGTTCGACATTGGTTGCCACTCTTGGCGCTGACTAGCGAAGCATTATCGAAGGATGTAGGATGATTGTGTGTAGAATTAATCGAGGTTTCAAATGTCTTAGAGCGTAGTTCTCGGCGACGTAACGTCAAAGATGTCGGGACACCAACAACCACGTTAAGCTGGGGCGGAATCAGCGTGGTCGGCGCCAGTGGAGCGACGTGGAACTTCTACACGTACGACGGCGTCTACCAAGCCTTCTTAACTCCAGGCCAATACAAGTTCAGCATCAGCCAACCAGGGTATGCGCCTCAAACCTGGTCCTACTCGGTCTCACCAGGCCAGAGTGGCACAGGAGCGAACGTCTACCTGGAACAAAGCAACATACCCGTCCCAGAGTTCAGCACGATCGCACTGGTGGCCTTCTCAGCGTTAGCAGCTAGCCTATACCTACTCAAACGAAGACGCAAGTAGAATCACAGACCGACAGGGGCGCAGGAGCGCCCCAAACCCCTCTCATTTCTCTAGTCTTTAAGAAAAGAGACGAGAGTATCTCCTACTCGACGCTGACGTGGGCCTTGCTACTCTTCTCCTTCGCTGAATCGAGGGAACTCGGCGCCGTTAACTCTTATCCTCCACGATCTTTTGATGTATCACTAACTGTCGCTCAGTATATGCACGCCCGAAACCCCATTTCTCACAAAGATCGTCGGCCGCCTCCTCACTCCTGCGACCTGACTCGCTTTTTTTCGGAGGATTACCACTAGGCGACGACGAGCCGCGACAAAACGTCACGCATTCTGCTGAGACGCGGCCCGAAGTAGGTCAATGTCCCTTCCTTACCCCACGTCATGCCAAGCCATGGATTTGTTGACGATTGGCATTTTCCAGCCCAAGCCGAAGTCTAGTTCGCGCGCAATTCCAAGAACCGTAGCCGGTGGCAGAGAGAGAACCTTTTTCAAATGGCCAAGACATGCATTGTCCCGTGGGAGTATGGTTACGGAAACAGTTTCCGTGGAAATCCCGGCCGAGATCCTTCAGCTTGCGGAGCGAAGCGGCATTTCTCGGGAGAAGATGAGTGCGCTCCTAAGAGACTTCGCTATGTTGGAAATTTTGGCCTCGTCTTCAAACCTAACTAAGAAAAACGCGGAAAAACTCTCCCGTGAAATCAAGGTCTCGGCGTGGAAGAGGCTAAGACCATACGCACATTAATCCTGGACACAAACGTCCTGATCTCCTCTTTGGTAAGATCGGAAGGGATTACGAGAGCCAGCCTCACGATTCTAATTCATGACGAGAATTGCGAAGTCTTAGCTCCAGCCGAGGTAGTTGAAGAGCTCAGCACTCACGCACAAGAGATATCTCACAAAGCTAACATTACGCGATCACTTCTCGAAGAAACCCTGGAACGACTGTTGGAAAACGTTCAGCTCGCACCGCTCTCGTCATATCGGAACGAGCTCCAGGAGGCGTCGCAGTTCGTCCGCGATGAAGGAGACGCACCCTTCGCAGCGCTAGCACTCGTGAGATCACCTTCAATCATCGTCACTTATAACAAGAAACATTTCAATTCCAAAAGACTCATGCGCCGGCAGGTGCGAGTCCTAACACCCGTAGAGGCTCTACGCAGTACTCCGTGATCTCAAATCCCAGCAGTGAACCGTTGCGTGAAAGGCACACTCCACGCGACTTATGCGTTAAACAGGTTGCTGGAGGTCGCTGGGTAGTGGCCCATGGCGCAGATCAAACCTTCGCCCCGCATCAGGCAGGGCGTTGTGTCCAAGGTGCAGTATCTGCTAGTTGGGTTCGTCAGGTGTCCCAAAAACGCCCCTAACTGGTCTTGAAGGAAGGTTTCCTTTGAACGGCCAGGCCTACCATGGGTCAAACCAGTCGAAACAATTGCTTGATAAAAATGGGCAAGTGTTAATCTCAACTTCAGATCGCCTTCTTCCTCCCACCCTAATCCATTCATAACCAGATCAATCCAGCCGCGGTAGGGTTCCTGTGTGCGGAGTATTCTGAACATTGCGTCAACGAACCGCCCGCGGTCCGCGTACAAGTCTTCATGGGGATTAGGAATAACGTCGGCAATCGCAACGCTGAGTGTCCCCTCCTCAACCGCGTCGTCTAGATTTTTCTGCTGCGTGGATAGCTCGTGAAGTCTTTGTTGCAGGAATTGAATGTCTCGTAAGCGGCCCACCCTCTCCTCCCCCTCGGCGACAGCTCGTCGGAGGCGTTCCAGTTGGGGGTCTGCGCGCACACCAGGTGCGGCAATTGGAAGGTTGGCTCTTCGTGGTTCATCCTCACGAGGTTCATGAGCGGCCGGGCGAAGCGCGGCGTTGGCTGCGGCTGGTGCAGGTTGCTGGCCAGGGGGGTTTCGGGGTTCGTGAGGACCATTTCGGGGACCTGCTAGGACAATTCCTTGTCGTCTTAGCTGCCAACGTGTGTTGTAGACGTTTCCGACCGTGGACCCGAGCGCCAATGCGATATCCCGCGGATGCTATTGGCAGTCGCTTCCGCCTACGTCCTCCTACCACTCATGGGGATTACGGGGGCTTCAATCGCCCGCGGCCTCGTCATGGTCGTGTCCCTAGGCTTCACAATCACAGCCTTGCGGCGCAAGAACGCGGTAAGCATTGACCTAACGACGCTTTGGAAAACATTGGTCGCGGGAGGAGTGATGGCTGGCGTCCTCGTGCTCGTCCAGATGGTGTTCTACAGTAGTTTTCTCCTCCCTGCATACATGGTTCTTGGCATAATCATATACCTAGCCACCCTTCGTCTGCTGAAGGCGGTGCGGGAGCATGACATTGAACTCATGCACAAATACCTAGGAACCCGACTGGGTTTCGTTTCGAAAGCGCTAAGCACCATACTCGTCCCAGCTCCTAGACGCCTCTCACCGGAAGCGTGTCGAATCTCGGCTTTCCTTGACAGCCAGGGTTTTTAGCGGGTTGCTCGTAATATGCGGCTAGGCGAGTTGAGTTGAAGAAGCGGTTCTTCGTTGCAATCGATTTCTCGAGGTACAAGGGGAGATACGTAGCCGTGGTCGGAAAGAGAGTCGTTGCTAGCGGAACCAATGCGAAACAAGTGTGGTTAGAGGCCAAGAAGAAGAATCCTACAGCTCGACCAGAACTTCACAAGGTCCCGAAGGGCGAGACGCTCGTGTTGTTTACATGCGGATAGAGTTTCCCTACCGCAAAGAGAAGTCTTCGACTTTCGGGGTGATATTTCGGCCAGTTGCGAAAGTGACCCTGGAAAACGAATTTGATCAATGGTTATACGTTGACTCAGGGGCAGACATAACCCTCATCCCTCTGTCCGTTGGGGATCTAATCGGGTTACGCCGATCGAAGCAGGATAAGCTGCAGAGAATCATGGGAGTCGGCAAATCTTCAGTCCCAATCATTGTCAAAACAACTTTGATGTGCATAGGATCCATGAGTTTCCGCGCGAGAGTCGCTTGGTGTCAGGTGGAAGAGGTCCCGCCTCTCCTGGGAAGAACCGATGTTTTCAGTAAGTTCTCTGTGACCTTCAGAGAGAAGGAAGGCGTAACGATCTTTAGGGCGTAGAGAGCGCAGGCCAGTTCATCCGACGTAGACCACACAAAACATCTTTGCAAGCCAACACGCTGTTCCCACGAAGTTGACCTCCAACAAGCGTCTCCCATGCTGATTTTTCGGAAATGCTAGGCGTCACCCTCGTCGAAGTAGCCGCGGTGTAACAATGAATGGGGCGGGCAGTTCTTCAGCTACCGGTCTTACGACGGGGGTTTGCCTGCGTTAATCGTGGAAACAATCCTCTCCGAAACATCCGTCCCAACACATGTGACTCCTGAAGCGGCAAAGTTAGCCATCGTTGAGAAACCAATATACCCGGTCCCCCAGACCGCGACCTTTTTTCTCCTTCTAGAAGTTGTCGTCGCAGCTGTTCCGTTCCCAATATGAATCGTCGAGGAATACCGGATGTATCTAAATTAACTCTTTGTAGCACACTCACCCGTTTTCGATAGATTCGATGAGTTGAACCAAGCCTCTCACCAGTTCGATCTTTTTCTTGCTGAAGACCGTGCAGGAGCATGATATTGATCTAAATTACTAGTATGACTTTGTAGATTCAGCAAATTACTTCGGCTTCAGTAGATCTCTCAACAACCTGTTGAGGATTTGATCCCATTCCGTTTGAAATCGGTCCCTCATCGTGTGAATGAGCATGGCCTCCGGTGCTTTCTCTCCGAACAGTAAAGCCGCCAAGAGCATACTTCTCGGATCTGTGTCTATGTGTCGCAGCCTACGATGTTTCGGACCTAAGTGACGAGTGGGCGAATCCATCCACCGATTCAGTTCCCACCATGGACCTGGACCTAGTACCCGCTTCTGATCTCTGACATGCTGACGGTTTGACGGCATCATTTTCCCCGCAAAAAATTCGTAAAGACCCGTCTTCTAAACCCTGCGGCGTCAATCAACAAAACTGCGGAGCGACAACATCTCTCGCCTCCGAAACGGCTGCGCTAAATACCTTGTGCGACGAAATCTTGGATCCTCAACTTTTTGTGACTCGAATCATGAAAGCAAAATTGTGAAGGTAAAGTGGCAAATTTGCTCAGTCACCTACCAGGTTTCGACTGGGAATCAACATCGTCCCCCCGTAGGGCTGGATCCGCGCTAGCTGCGAATGAATTCCTCGCAGCTCTAAGGGAAGACGCCGAACGGGCTCACTCCAACCGTTTCACATCGGATCAAGCGGCGGAGTGGATGAGTCGAAGGGGGTACTCCCGAACCTACACACAGAAGATGCTGTTTCGACTGAAGAAGAGACAGTTGCTCAGTGCTTCCCGGTCTCCGAGACTACTCTTAGCGGGCTTCTTCCGAGGGGTGTTAAATATCTATGAGATCACAAAACGAGGTATAGATAGGGCCGACTGGTGGCTCCGCAGGCACAGCATATTCGGATTCAAGGCGTTATCCTGCATCGGTCAGAGAAACGAGCTTGCGCGATCCATGGTCGCGGACGCTCTTCCATCGCTTGCACCCAGCCTTGGACCGTTCACTTTGCGATTCAGCGACCGAAAAGGCCTCGGGTGGTTGTTATCCAACCTGTCCGGAAATTTGTCATTTTCTATTTCGTTTCCAGGCTTTGACGGTGCGGTCTGGTGGATCGAGCGCCTTAAAGCCGAAGGGACCGTGCCTCGTCACTTGGCCAAGTTCCCGTTCGCGTCATTAGCAAAGACACACGGGTTTTCGGACGAGCAGATCCTCATCAGCGTGCTGTACAAAAGCAATCGATATTGGAAAGAATGTTTCCAACGCCTCCAAAAAGAGATAGACGAGGAGCGAGAAGCTCAATCAACACGGAAAGAGCTGATTGCCTTGTTGATCAAGATAGTTTTCGCTCTGCAGGAGCAACGCTTCGAGAAACTCCTCGAAGAAGAGAGAGCTACTAACCGTAAACTCGCTGAAACGAATGGGATTATTGATCGAAACATTGCGCTGTCCTTGATTGCTTATGCTTGTCGCATGTGAGACGAAATTACAGGCTGCTTGCTGTAGTGGTCTCAGGTGTTCAGCAAGGTGTCAAACGCCATCTCCGTCCTCCTAGGGGTTTGTTGAAGAATGCCGTTACGAAGAACCATCTCGTTGCCGAGATTGAAACGGAGTTGGAACTCGAAATCCGGTGCTCAAATAGGCGATTAGCACAGGGTACATTCTATTCCATGAATTGGACGTCTTTCATTCCCTTGAGTTCTCTATCTCCGGTCAGAACCTTCGCGGCGAATTTGCGAGCGGTCGCAAGGATGATGCTGTCTCCGAGCGAGAGCTTCACTCCATGCCTTACCTTCGCTGCTTCCACGGCGATGCCTTCGTCGACCGGTGCGATGAGGCATCGTTCTTTGATCGTCTTTCTCTCTAGTTCGGCCTCTCTCGGACCATAGCTCGAGAGAAACCATCCATAGACCTCCGCTATGTTAACTGTCGAAACGTATGCTTCCTCACTTCCCTCTATGATTGGCCGAACCTTCTCACCAAGTGCGCTCCCGCGATAGTACTCTATCCAAGCCCAAGAATCAAGCAAAACGGTCAATTTCTTGTCTCCGAAACCGAGGTAGTTTTCTGTACTTTCCAAATCGCGACGACTTCATCGTCTTGTGTTCTACGAGAAGTTTGCGAATCAACTCATCATACGTGGAAGCGCCCGCTTCACCCATAACCCTTCTCAGCTTCTCAGCCGTCTCCTTCCCCACCTGTATCGTCGTCGCCATAATCTCTTCCCTCGAGTCTATGGCGCTATAACGCTATAAGGCTTCCTTGAGAGAAGTCGGAGAGAAACTTCCCGACGCGTACAGAAAGACGAGGTGCGAACGGGATTATTCACATTACCTACCCCGTTCAGATGAGGTGAAAGGTATGTTACGTGGATCCGGAAAGGGTTGTAGGTTCGTGGGTTTGAGTGTGAGAAAGAAGGTTCTCTTCGTGTGTACGGCGAATCTACAACGCAGCCCAACAGCCGAGAAACACTTCCAAAATTGGGGAGAATTGTGGGAGGCGAAGTCAGCGGGCATCATGCCCGTCCCCGAAGGAAAACCCCTCTCTCAAGAACTCGTGGACTGGGCGGACATCGTAATTTGCATGGAACCAGAGCACGCTGAATATCTCGAAGCCAACTTCCACTGCGACCCAACCAAATTGAAAGTCTTGAACATAGAGGACATATACTCCCGATACGACCCCGAACTAATACGGCAATTAGAACGAAGAGTCATCCCAATCCTAGAAGCCGCCACACACCCCAGAACATCTCGCTCGTAACGAAAGGCACGTTGCGATGTCGTTGAGCGTTGGGCTTAGGCGTGGGAGGACGTCACCCTGCGGGTTCTGTGCACGGCAAAGAGTGCATCCGTTCTCAAATCCCATTCAAAGGAACCTTGTTCTGCTAGGATGGAAGTCTACTCCTGGGCAGGCCGGCTGACGTCGGAGAGTCGTAAACTGGATTGGTTTTTCTACTGGTATATATGGCCGGGCGCGGTTCGCGAGATGATCCACGAACTAGAAGGAATGAAGGGAGGAATGATGAAGCTATTCGTAGGCCTTACTTCTTCGCGTTCTCTGCATATGGTTTCCATGGGCTGTTTCTTTCGGCGGAACATCCAAAACACATGCGCGATTCTCAAGGAGTGCGAGATTCAAGCGTTTGAGGACTTGGAATCCCACTAACATGCGGCTTGGCCCGGAGAGAGTGGTAAGAATATCGGTTTCGATTTGTTTGCCCGCAACCTCCAGCAGCGCTGGTGCGGATCGCATAGTTAGGGTTCCTGCAAGTGTTGCGTACGATGGCCGCATATCGTCTGGAACCTCAATGTCTGATAGACGAAGCAGTTCGAAAATGTCGTTGGTAACCATCGTTGGGCCATTGAACCCGGTATCAAGTTTAAAGACGGCCCTTCCTCTCTCGGGGAATCGGTGATCAAGTAGCGGGTTTAGTATGCTGGCCTCAATTACGTAACCCCAATCTGCGGCTTCGAAGCATTCTCTAAGCTTCAAGCGACCCGCCAAGCCATTCACCTGAGGGCTGGTAATGAACGACAAGTGCTTTCGTCGATCGAGTCTCCTTCAATGTCCTGAAAGCCTGAGACAGAGAGCGAAAATGTCCGAGATAGGTTCCGTTGGCGATCACAAAATAATCGTCAGGATGCTGTGAGAACCTCTTTTTCATGGTAAGGTAAACTTCTACGTTTCGCTCCCTCTCTTCATCTCTAGGCCTCTTAGTAGCTAGCCAAACCTTGACGGCCTCATTGAAGATCTCACCCACACTCTTACTTTGGGACGCCGCCTCAGCCTTGAGGCGGGCGTAGAGTGTTGGGTTCACTTTTTTGAGAAGAACGTCCGACAAGCGGGGTCAATCGACGTCGATCGTTAAACAAGTTTATTAAGTTTACCTCGCCTCCAGCGGACCGGTATACATCATCCTCAAAACAGAAAGCGAAAGCAGAATCCTTGATGATTCTAGCCTTGATTTCAGCAGAACGAAACAGAATATCTCCCAAGACTGGATGGAGGGGAGAGACATTAGTCAAAGTGGCGATACTAAATCTTCACGAAAACCGCGAGAGAGTTAAGGACATTGTCCACGGCTTGGACATGGAGGGGTACGTTGCTGTGCGCATTCCGGTTCGGACACCCGTTCAAATACACGTTCAGACGCCTGCGCGGCTTCAGGAGCACCCCACCGCGCCACAAGCCGCGCCAACTACCTACGGGGCAACTTCCGGTTCAGGTACAGGTTCCGGCGCAATCAGCTGCGCCTAAACCCGCAGCGGATTCACAATACTTCCGTGTTCACTGTAGCTATTCCCATTCCGTGTCAACATACTTCGATATCTCAGCGTCTCGAGTTATCACGGTGGCATGCATTTCCTTGGCAAGTGCGGTTAAGAGTGAGTCGAAGTAGGTTAGTCCCTTCGCTCGCATTTCTGAAGCGGTAACGTGGGCGGAGATTGTTGTTGCAGCTAGCCTTTGTTCAATGAAAGCGGCAAGGGCGTTCCAGGTGGCAGATATCTCGCTTTCCGTGTAGCCGTTATTCCGCATTACAAGGTCGAATTCGATCATGGTTGAGGTTGGGACGCGGATTGATTCGGATGTTCGAAGTTCTTTCAGGTACATCATTCCAGTCTTGTGATGCTTGTTGGTGGGGTTCATCGCGCTAACTAGAACCATCGTGTCAAGCAGTTTCAATGGTTGTCTTCCTCTCGGGCAAGCTTATGAGCCAACTTGTCTTCATCATGTCTACTCTCATTCCAAGTTCGTAGCTTCTCCCGCCCGATCTGTTGCGCTTTCTTCAAACTGATTTCGCTGGATTGAAGAGTGATCCTGCCAGTTTCCTCGACACTCACTATCAATTCCCCGGGAACCGATATTCCGCTCTGTTCTCTAACATCTTTCGGGATTACAACGCGGCCTTTAGGATCGATTTCAACCGTCTTCATGCTCAACCTCTGGCCCGATTCAGTCTGTCCCACCTAATCACCTTTACGGCCACAAACATGAAGAAGTGGGATCTTAGTGCGAGAGAGGGGATTCGACGTCACGGCGCTCTCAATACTTGCAAATCAGGGACTCTTGAAGTCTTCAATATCGTTGGTAGCTAATGTCATCTCATGGTTCATGACGATGGTTGCAATCAGCGCGTCCCGAAAACTAATCAAATCTCCCTTCTCTTCAAGATAGGCTAGAATTCGGCCGGCTTCGTTTGAAGACTCATCAGTTAGGTCCAATATGACGAATATCGATTAGGACTGACGTGTCTAAGCAGATTGAGGAAGCTTCCAACGTTTCCATCCCTCCCGCAACGCCTTCGCTATCTCCCTAGCCTCTGATTCCGGCATATCCCAGCTTCCAGCTACCTCACTTATCTTGCCCGTCTCTCTCGCTCCCTCTAACAGATGCCAGATTGCCTCTGATCGCTCAGGCCTAATTATTCACATTACCTACCCGTATGGGTTAGGGATGAAATCCAGATGAATCTGAAGATTGTTCCGTTCCTAGCATGGTTCGCCATAGGCATCGCCGGCACATACGCCACAACCCAACTCCGTCCGATGGTAGGTTCTGAAATAGCAATCAACCTAGCCCTCCTCATCTTCCTACTCGGCGGCATCACAGCATACAAAGTCAACGAGCGGTTAGGCCTATGAGTCAAAGCATTTCCGCATGGTCCTCCTCGCTCCTCGTAGACCTCGGAACCGGAGGCATAGTCGGCTTTGCAGTAGGATACGCCTTGAAGAAGATCCTCAAGCTGTTGCTTCTCGTCGCCGGCACCCTCCTGCTAATTCTAACGGCAACCATCGAGTACTTGCAACGCAGCGGCATCGTTGCGATTCAGGTAAACTATGATGTCTTGAATGCGTGGATCTCTTCGGTATCAGCTTGGGGGATGAATCAACTCAGTGCTGTAACGGCAGGAGTCTTCCAACTAGGCGTGGGTGTGACCGGTTTGACAGGTGGATTCGCGATAGGATTCTACAAGGGATAATAGCAAATCAGAAAGCGCTCCCCAAAAGGCGTTGGGCGCGTCGCTAAGCAAAGAGCATCCGGAATAGCACGGCTTACTCCCGTTCTTCGACCGTTCACATTACCTACCCATTCTCTATTGATGAATCATGTCAAGCGACCAAATTGGAAACGAGAAAGATGCTTGCCCTCTCAGTGGGCAACATTTGCTGAAGCAGGAGGCGATTGCGCGATGAGAGGCATTATCGAAGTCGAAGGTGCAAGAAGCTTCGAGATGCTGAAGAGATGGCCGGTGCCTCTCGTCGTGGACTTCTGGGCGCCACGGTGTCAACCCTGTCTCGCAATGCGACCAGCATTCAAGAAGATGGCGGCAAAGTACGAACGCGAAGCCATCTTCGCCAAGGTCAACACGGATGAGCATCCAGAGCTCTCAAAGGGCGTCGTCTGTCTTCCAACATTCGCCGTATTCTGGTGCGGACAACTGCTAGGCAGCACGGTGGGTGCAAAACCGCTGAAGGACTTCGACTCCGAACTCAGCCAACTATTGTCCAAGAAGAAGGAGATAATCAACTGGAACTATCCGCCCGAGGACATGCCGCGGGAGGAACTTGAGCGGTTCTGGGGCAAACCTCGAAAGAGAAAGTCACTCAACGTGAAGCGGCTTTGAAGAGGGATATTCTTGTGGAGAGGATGAGAGATTTACAAATTAGCTGAAAACTTACAACTCCCGGAAGAAGCAACTTCTATCGCTGGCTGAAGAAACGCAATTATCCGCCGGGTTATCAAATTCTGTGTTATAACTGCAACTGCGCACAAGCTCATTCGGGTTACTGTCCACACAAAGGAGCAAAAAAGCAATGAGTTTCAGAATTTCCGATTCTCTTGAGTTGCCACCCGATTCCGCCAAATGGACAAATGCCGTTCTGGCTATACGTGGCGCGGGTAAGACGTGGGCCGCTGCAGATTTTGCTGAAGAACTTGTCAGGCATCAGATTCCCATCTTAGTCGTTGACCCGTTGGGTTTGTGGTGGGGACTCCGCGTCGGAGTAGACAAAGACGGCGATCCCGACCCGAACGTTGCGGGTCTGCCGGTGGTAATATTTGGTGGGCGCCATGGCGACATGGCTCTGCCGATAACGACGCAGACGAAGGGCAAGCGTGAGTGGGAGGAACTGGACGCAGAGAAATTGAGAGTCATGGTCAATTCGATTCTGGAATCAGGAATCAGCGCGGTCCTCGACGTCTCAGGTCTATCCAGCATTCTGAAACGCCGCATCGTCGCTCAGTTCGTTTACGAGGTTATGCGTCAATACGAATCAATGGGTGGATATGGTGTACGCCATGTTTTCTTGGAAGAGGCCGCAGAGTTCGCACCCCAGCATTTCTTTGCAGGCGATGAATCTCACAACAGCTTGGGAGCCGTCGGCAAACTTGTCCGAGAGGGCGGAAACTTCAACATTGGATGCACGCTGATAACGCAACGCCCCGCTGTCTTGAACAAGGATTGTCTGACACAATGTAACTGCCTCTTTGTGCTTCGTATCCTACATAAGATTGACAAAGACGCGGTGAAGACATGGGTTGAATCCATGGCCGACCCAAAAGACAAAGCCATCGTGAAATGGTACGAGGGATTGAAGACCCTGAACAATGGTTCCGGGTGGGTTTGGCATCCCGAGCAACCGAACGAAATCTTCCAAGAAATCCAATTCCGCAAACGCACAACCCTCCACGCCACACGCGAATATTTCCAGGGTGTCGGCAAGACTCCGCTAACGTTGCAGGACATCAGCGACTACTTGGATAAGTACAAGAAAATCTTCACACCAGCGCCAACAACTCGACCGCCCCCAGTCAGAAATTTCGAAGCGCCAAGTGTTTCGTATGACGGAATCACGTACCCCATAGCTCCGGCACCCGGCGAAGCACCCCTCACCCCTGTGTCATCGGGCACAGAGAAAGTTGCAATCAAACAGGACTACTCAACCTACGAACTTCGCAGAGACCACGTCAACTATGTCATACCTGACAGTGAACTGACCACATGCTTCGCAACCGAACACCTCGCAAAACAATCCGGCAACAAAATCGACTACCAATGCAAAAGCCCAAACCAATCCCGCGTTGTCGACATCGTCCGTGAGCATCGTCTCGCTGTCTGCATAATCCTAGTCCTCCTGCTGAGCGCTTGGTACCTACACATCTAGGGTTTCATCATGGGTTTCAACCGTAAGAAATGGTTGATGAGGCGGTTCTACGAGAACTATGACCCAGCGGAAGCTCGTCGAGTAAACAACGCAATCTGAAGAAGAAGCTATCGAAAATTCGAAGAAATTAAAACGCAGGTAGACCCTAGATCGGCATGCTTCCAAGAGATCAAGTCAGCTATTCTCTCTTTCAATCACCGAAAGAGTTCAAAGACTTTCGATGCGCGTTTCGCCGTGCGCAGTACCCGCAGGATAAATGGCGCGGTCGGACTATTTTAGTCGGTGGGAGGACGTAAGGAATCCTTACTTAGTAGACCTTACTAGAGACCTTGCTAGAGGGAAAGGTCGGTGGCTGCAAGCCAAGTCGTGAAAATAACTTCAAAGGGACAGTTTACGCTTCCAGTTGAAATACGGAGGGAGCTGTCGCTGGGCAAAGACAGCCACGTCTATGTGACGAAACTGGGGCGACTC
>Ga0181524_10000399_pt1 | contig 52788 bp, 55 predicted proteins | sample PEATcosm2014_Bin_34_FD_119761 | JGI IMG/M metagenome (GOLD analysis project Ga0181524, IMG submission 119761) | Peatland microbial communities from MTU Mesocosm Facility, Houghton, MI, USA - PEATcosm2014_Bin05_60_metaG | ecosystem: Environmental > Terrestrial > Soil > Wetlands > Peat | place... | reverse complement strand
ATCTCATCGTGGGAACCAGTACTGCTGCCTTGCAAATATGATGCATCTCGGTCGGCCTCTACACCTAACGATAGATAGCCAACACGTTCTGAAGTTCGTTCGAGAACCGTTCCTTGAGACGGTTAGCAGCCGGCGCCCCCCAGACCTCCACGTTGGCGTTGATCGTTACCCGTGTCTCAGGTTTAGTGTTGAGGGCTTCGATGTGAAAGTCGAAAGTGCACTTCTTGCCCATGAGGCCGACGCTCGTCTTTGAGTAGAAGATGCCGTTACCGCTGATCGTTCCTTTGTCCTTATCCTTGTGCGTGATGAAATAGCCCGTCCGCTCGATGGCCTCCTGGGAAGCCTGGAAAACCTCGTCGTAGGTGTGCTGGTAAACCCGCGTGAACTCCTGGTCCTTGTCGCTCTTGGACGCTCCCGGAGCCAAGCATGAAGCTGTCATTACCACCAAGATTACAGCCAGCTTGCCGACGGTCATACCAACTGGACATCGAGATCGTCCGTACTCGTTTCGGCGCATATCAGTACTCTCCTTCTAACTTTTACGGCCAGGGCTTGCGTGCTTGCGATGCCTGCTGGCGCTTGTTCGTAGCCGGATTCATTCTCAGCTCTGAATTGCGCGAATTGTACTGCTCGCGAGCGGTTTTGCAAGTCAAAAGCCGCGTCTGCAAGCGTGACTTGGTTCCCGCACTTTCTGTTGACAATCACGGGATGCGCCTTTATGTTTTTCGTCATCAAAGTCTTAGTCGCGAGTGTGTATAAAACACAATCAGCGATCCTGGGAGGGGCTTGGTGCGCAAGATATTAGCAGTAGTTTTTCTCGCCGCCGGAATGTGTGTCTACGTCCATGCAGCCGGGCCACAATTTCAGCTCATGGAAACTTCAATCAGTGATATCCATCGCGCAATGCGGGCGGGCACAGTTACCTGCCGCAGCTTGGTCCAAGGATACCTGGACCGCATTCAGGCTTACGACAAACAGGGCCCGGCGCTCAATGCCATGCTTTACGTGAACCCCAAGGCGCTGGAGCAGGCCGAGGCCATGGATGCGGAGTTCAAGCGCACCGGCCAGATGAAGCCGCTGCATTGCATCCCCGTGGTTCTGAAGGACATTTTCGATACAGCGGACATGCCAACCACCGCTGGATCGCTCGCGCTGAAAGGGGCGCAGCCGTCCAAGGATGCCTTCACGGTTGCACGTTTCCGGCGGGCCGGAGCGTTGATCTTGGGCAAGACGAATCTGCACGAGTTTGCACTGGCCGGCGTGACCGTTAGTTCTCTCGGCGGGCAGACGAAGAATCCTTATGATTTGTCCCGCACGCCCGGCGGTTCTTCCGGTGGGACGGGTGCAGCACTGGCGGCCAACTTTGCCGTAACCGGAACCGGTACGGATACCGTGAATTCGATTCGCTCGCCAGCTTCCGCAAACAGCCTGGTTGGCTTCCGTCCGACCCGTGGACTGGTGAGCCGCGCCGGCATCGTGCCCGTCGCTTTTACGCAGGATGCGGCCGGTCCGATCACGCGCAATGTCGCCGATGCTGCCGTCATGCTCGACGTGATGGCTGGCTACGACCCCGATGACCCGGTGACCGCGTTTAGTATTGGTAACATCCCGAAGACCTATACCGCCTACCTTGACAGGAATGGCTTGAAGGGGGCACGCATAGGGGTGCTGCGGACGCTATTCGGCAGTGGTCCCGACTACGAGGAAGTTAATCGGGTGACTGCGGCAGCGATCGAAACATTGAAGAAGCAGGGAGCGGTGGTTGTGGAGATCCAGGATGCCAGCTTAGATACGGCAAAGCTGAACGCCAATCTCGACGTGCAGAAGTATGAATACAAGTCACAGATTAATGGCTACCTGAAAGAGCACGGGGACCGCGTTCCCGTGCATTCTCTGGCCGAATTGATCGCGTCGGAGAATTACCACAAAGCTTCTCTGCAGAAGTTTCTGGCCTCCGCCGAAAGCTATCAGGACGGTCTCAATGAACCTGATTATAAGGACCGGCGCATCAAGATCGAGGCGCTGAGGGTGCAACTGGCCGATGTGATGGGGAAGAACCAGGTTGACGCCCTGGTGTTTCCGCACCAGAAGCGCCTGCCTGTGCTCATCGGCGACATGAACCAGGCGGACCGCAACGGGATTCTGGGCTCCCTCACGGGGTTTCCGGCGGTCGTGATTCCAGCCGGCTTCTCAAGCCCGATGAAGGATGCACCTATTGGGGTGCCGGTGGGCATCGAACTACTTGGCCGGCCATGGAGCGAGCCGCAGCTGCTCAAGATTGCATATGGTTTTGAGCAGGCGACTCATGCCCGTAAACCACCACAGTCAACGCCGCCATTGCCAGGAAAATAGACTCTGCGCGGCGATAGCAAGCTTGTCATCATGCAACTGGCCGGCAAGTGGAAAGCGAGGGAAGGCTGCGGCTGGCATGATTTTGGAACGCGTATTTTGAAGAAGACCGGGAACCTGAAGCTGGTTATGAACACGATGGGCCACGTGAACATCAAGACTGCGATGAGCGAAGGTATGCCGTAGATCATGGAAGCGATAGCGGACGGGTAGATTCGCTTCTGTCTGCGCCGTCATCCAGGAACGCTTCACTTCCTGGATGGACTTCTTGTGGAAGAGGAAGATTGGACCGGATGGACAGGCACGCTTCTTGAGAAGCTCATACAGTCGACCGCTTATGGGAATCTCCCGCGCGTCGATCTCCATTCGCGGGGCGGCCGTCTTTCGGCAGACATCCAGTCTGTCGTTGCCGCCGATTACGTCCGGAACTTGCGGGAGGAAGCGAAGAAAGGCATCTACGGACGATTGAAGCAGGGTTTCTATCCCATGCGGGCTCCGATCGGCTGCTCCATACTGCCGGCGGGCGCCCTAACAGCGAATAGCTTGACGGATTAAAATCGTCTGCCAATGTCGCAAGCAGGCGAAATGGGTATACAATTGCTGCCATTCTCGAGGCGAAAATCATAATCTGCGACTGGGAATTCTGAGATTAGTGTGCCGCTGGAGATTAGTAGGTTCGGACACTGATCGAAATTGACCATGTTTGCATTGGTAATGACAAAGACAGGAGGGGACACGGCGACGCCTTGTTCCTCTCGGCAAAAGGCGGCCTTTGTAGTCCCGGCGTTGATCGGAGGGAGCCGCAGAGGCCGACGTCGGTTCTGCGTCGCTAGCCATTTTGAGGCGCCACAAACGTGGATCATGCAGCTTCGGCGTGACAGATTGAACCGCTGCTAAGTGGAACAAGGAAATCGATCACATGCAATCCGCACTGAATACCGCCGCAATTCCGCACGCTCGGTGGATAAGAATCGTATCGCCGGCGATCATTATCTACATCGTTTCATACATGGACAAGATGAACATCGGCTTTGCCATGGCCGGAGGCATGAATGAAGAACTGAGGCTCTCCATGGCCGTTGCTGGCTTCGCGGCGGGAATGTATTTCATTGGGACAATGGTATTGCAAGTGCCGGCCGGCCATATTGCGGAACATGGTAGTGCAAAGAAGTTTATCCAATACTCGATTATAGCGTGGGGAGGTTTGTCTTTCCTGACGGGATTTGTGCAGAATGCCTGGCAGTTAATAGCAATGCGTTTCTTGCTCGGGGTTGCCGAAGGCGGCGTATATCCGGTTGTCTTGATAATTGTTTCTAATTGGTTTCCAAGAAAAGAGCTTGGGCGTGCCAACGCTGTTTGTCTGATGGGCTTGGCACTTGCGGCCGTTTTAACTAATCCGCTATCGGGATGGTTAATCGCCAGGTTCGGCTGGCGCTGGCTCTTTTTCGGCGAAGGTTTGATATCTCTGGCGACGATATTCGTCTGGTTCCCGCTGATTAGCGACCATCCGGCAGACGCAAAATGGATATCTCGGGAAGAGAAAGACTACTTGGTCACAACATTGGCGGCGGAAAAAGCCGAAAGGGTAGCTGCTGCCTCCAAGCAAAGCGGCCGTGCGACATGGTCATATAAAGAAATACTTGCGAATAAGCATCTCTGGCTCCTGACCGCGATATACACCTGCGCATGCACGGGTCAATGGGGTTATATATTTTGGTTGCCCACACTGGTCAAGAAGCTCACGAAGGCGAGTTTGACGAACGTAGGCCTGCTATCCGCGTTGCCTTTCATCGCTGCAATTGGAGGGTTGTATATTTTTGGTGCTTTGTCGGACAGAAAGGGCAATCGCAGGCTGTGTACTGCTACATGTCTTAGCAGCTTTGGTATATGCTTCTGGATTGCCGCTCAATTCCCTGCTTATATCTGGCTTTCCTGCTTATTACTGGTATTGACAGGCGTATTTACTAAAGCTTGGCAGGGAACATTCTGGGCCATGCCGGATCTAGTATTGGCGCCAGGAGTCTCCGGAGCTGCTCGCGGCGGCATCAATGCGATCGGGAACTTGGGCGGCTTTATTGGACCGGCGCTGGTCGGCTTGGTTGCGACTAAGACTGGAACTATGACCTACGGCGTTTACAGTCTGAGTGCCGTATTGATACTGGGTGGCATTATCACGATGTTCTTGCCTAAAGTTACTGCCGGGTACAAATACAAAGCGGAAGCAAAAGCGGCAGATCGAGAAAAGGCGACTGCTAGCTAATCACGCTGGATAAAAGTTCGCCGTTGCTTGCCGAGGAAAACCGAACGCAGTACAAGTGTCGAGAAGCCGCACAAGCTAGATCGTCTAATAGGGTGAATCGGGCAAAGGGAGGACGCAGATGAATTCAGCTATAGGATACAAAGAAGCGGAGGTGGTCATCGCGGGGGCCGGCCCGGGCGGTGCGCTTGCCGCAATTGCGGCGGGACGGATGGGAGCGAAGGTCCTTCTCATCGACCAGCTTGGATTTCCAGGCGGCATGTTCAGCGGTGGAAACATGTCCGTAACGAACTGCTGGCCGTGGGCTGGAATAGGGAAGGAGATTTTCGACCGCCTGAAGGCGCGCGGCGCGGCCATCAGCCATCCCAACGACCCTCCAAATTATCCGTTATTTCACTTCGGCGCCTACTCCTGGCGCAATGTGCCGTACGACCCCGAGGCTGCAAAGCTGGTGCTGTTTGAAATATTGCAAGAAGCTGGTGTAAGCCTGCTCCTGCATTCGTACGTGACCGGCGCCATCATGGAAGGCAATCAGGTTCGGGGCGTTGTGGTCGAAAACAAATCTGGACGGCAGGTGATCTGCGGCAAGGTCATTTGCGACGGAACTGCAGACGGTGATGTCGCTGCCTCCGCCGGTGCGGAGTTCATCAAAGGTCAAGACCAGGGTGACGGCACCAGAAAGCTGTTCCCGATGACGATGCTGGTCCGCCTCAGCCATGTCGATTGGCCACGCGTTGGCGAGTATTCAAAAACGGACACGGGCTGGGACAAAGCCATTGCCAGAGCCACCGCCGCCGGCGATCTGCCCTACTACAAGGCGCGGGCGCGCGACATGGTTCCCTACGTGGGACACCCACGGCCAGAGATGGCGCACCTCTGGTGGGAAGACGGCGCCCTGCTCTGGGGCGGCACGGTCGACGGTGTGGACGGCACGGATGCAGATTCGCTGACACACGCCGAGGTGGAGTGTCGGAAGCAGTGGGTCTCGGAGCTGGCGTTCCTGCGCAAGTATATTCCTGGCTTCGCAGAGTGCCGCGTGGAAGACAGCGGCGTGACCGTGGGCGTGCGCATCAGCCGCAACATCGTCGGCGAATATATGTATACGGGATACGACATCCTTGAAGAGCGGGAGTTTGAGGATACGGTTGCATATATCACTCCGTTGTACTTGGGCGTGCCTTATGGTTGCCTTCTGCCGAAGCAGGTCGACAACCTTCTGATCGCGGGCCGCTGCATTTCGACGACTCCCGGACAGACCACCTCCGGGCCGACCTTAGGCTCGTACAACAATATGAAGAGCATTCCGACCGTCATGACCTACGGCGAAGCGGCTGGAACCGCTGCCGCCTTATCTGTGCGGCAAGGTGTAACACCGCGGCAACTCAACCGAGATCTCCTCGTTTCAACGCTGAAGAAAAACAGAGCGGTCGTTGATCGTGCTGAAAGAGATGCCATGATGGAAAGCGAGCGGCTTCCTGACGGAACTTCGTTCAAGCCGTACTTCGAGAGGCGACAGGCGGAACTTAGGGCGCATTGGGAAGTGAGAGGCTATAAGTTTGAAAAGGCGAAACAGGTGCTGGTGACGCTCACTGGCGCGAAGGCATAGCGACCAGAATGCCTGCCGGAGATCGTACCCAGAACCACTAACAGTCTGCCCCGAAGCATTGATTCGAGGAGGATGAATCATGCACGCCACAAGTGGAGCCGTTGTTCTTGGGATCGTCGTCTCTTACTTGGTCTTCACCACCGCAGTTGGGGCGTGGTCGGTAAAGTACTCGAAAGACACCAACAGCTTCATGAGTGCGAAGAATCAGATGGGCACGTACATCATAAGCGTGTTGCTGGTTTCCGAGTTTGTCGCCTCGGCTTCGACGCTGGGAACTTCTCAGACTGCCTTTGAAACCGGGATTTCGGCATCGTGGGTGTTTATTTCGATTGCTATCGGGTTCCTCCTGTACTCCTTTCTCTTAGCCGGGAAATACAACGAGACGAAGGAGTACACCATCTCCGGGATCATCGCGCAGCGATACGGCAGAGAAGCGCGTTTGATCGTCTCCGCGATTATGATCTATGCGCTGATTACGGTAAACGTGGTGGCTTATACAGGCGGAGCGGTGGTATTGGGAACGCTCCTCAATATCCCCATCACGTCCGCCGTGTGGGTGATGGCGACAGCAGCGACTATATGTGTCGCTACCGGCGGAATTCGAGGAGTCGGCTTCGCAAACATGGTGCATTTCGTGGCCAAGTATGCTGCGCTTGTAGTCACAGCCGTTGTTGCACACAACATGCTGAAAGCTCATCCGGGGGGCTGGGGGGCTTTGCCGCCGATTTATTTCTCGATGACCGGCGTGGGCGTTTCGCAGATCGCGGCATGGACAATCGGGAACATCGGGGCAGTGTTCGCCACCCAGTACGTCATACAAAGCATCAGTTCACTGAAGAATGCGCAGGAAGCGAAGAAGGCCAGTATGTTCGCCAGCCTCTGGCTTTTGCCTGTCGGCTTCATTGCCGCGTATATCGGCATGGTGGCGCGAATCCTGTTTCCTAAGATCAAGAGCGTTCAGGCACTACCGATCTTTCTCAAGTATATGGGTCCGTGGACAGCGGGAGTCGTGGCTACGGGGATCCTGGCTGTGGCCTTTGTCACGATCCTGGCCTGCCATCTCGGGGCGACGGCGCTGGTGATGAAGGATTTCTATGCGCCGCTGGTGAAGCCGAGCGAGAAGCATCAGATTCTCGCGGTCAGGATCTTAGCAATCATCCTGGGAGTTCTTCCCGTACCGTTTGCGTTATATGTACCAGCCCTGCTCAAAACGGTATTTTTTGCGAGAGCGTTGCGCGCGAGCCTTACCGTCATTGTCCTGTTTATGTTTTACGCCCCGAAGGTTGGGAGCAAGAGAAGTGCAACAGTCAGCCTGGTGTTGAGTGTGCTGTTTACGACGATATGGTTCGTCCTGAAAAATCCGTTTGGGATTGACAACATGTACGTCGCCGTTGCCACGCCGTTCGTTTGCTTGCTGGGCGGGGCACTCTTTCGCCGGATGAGAGCGTCCAGCGAACTTGAGAAGCAATCCAAGTCAGCGACTGCGGGAATACGAGGGGAGGGATTCTGATTGCTCCTCTCGGCGCGGGCCCCTGCTTTGCCCTAACACGCGCCCGGGAACATGGACCACAAACGAGGGCATGCTGTCAGCGGGGATTTGCTCGGCGAAAAATGCCGAATTAACCTACGGCGAAGCTATTCTGGAAATCCCAGTCCCCGCAGAGTCCTCCTCGACCACCATTAAGAAGTAAAACTTGGGGTGTGGAGAAGAACAGGATTTCGGTTCTTTCCACCGCCTCTCAGCAAAACTCTAATCTCAAAGATTTTAATTTATACTGACGGGGAACCCGGTGAGGCAAGAACTCCGCGATAAGGTGAAAGCGGCGATTCGGGAGCTGAAATATCGCCCCAATGGCACCGCCCGCGCCATGCGCACAAGCCGTACCGGAAACATCGGCCTGGTCGTCCCGCGCCTTGCAAACCCCCTACATCCGGCGTTGCTGCACGTGTTGGGTGGCGCTGTCACCCAAGCTGGGTTCCGCGTTGTCGTCTGGAGCACGGATGACGTAGACGAGAAAGCTGCCGCCGACGCGGTGAGAGGAAGTCTTGTCGACGGCGTTATCATGACTGCCGCGACTACCGCCTCTACACAGCTCTATGAGGCGGTGCAACTCAAGGCGCCCGTCGTTTTGGTTAATCGTGTGGTAGAAGGATGGCCTTGCGATCAGGTGGCCAGCGACAATGTCGCCGGCGCGCGCATGGTTGCTGAGTATTTATTGAATTCGGGCCGCCGCCGTATCGGAATGGTAGGGGGGATTTCGCTGGCCAGCAGCATCCGCCAACGCCAGTTCGGGTTCCGCGAAATGCTGGCAAGCCGCGGACGTGCGCTGGACGAGAGGCTTTGTGAACTGGTTGACCGATTTTCCTACAGGACTGGTTTTGAGGCGGCGGCGCGCCTGCTTGATCTTGCCGAGCCTCCCGACGCCCTTTTCTGTGTTAACGATTTCCTCGCCCTGGGGGCAAGAGATGCAGCTCGCAACCGCGATTTCGATGTTCCCGGTGCACTTTGGATCGTCGGTTACGACGACATCGAGATGGCATCCTGGCATGCTTTCGACCTTACGACCGTCCGGCAGCCACTTTCGCAGATGGCGGAATACGCAGTGCGTTTTCTGCTCGAACGCATCAGCGGCTACGAAGGTGAGGGCCGGAACATTCGTCTGTCGAATGATCTTGTACTCCGTGGATCGACTTCGCGACGGCAGAACACTTCAACTTCAGCTAGCAATAGCTGTACCGAGCCGCACCCGATTACGGAAGACAAATGATGAGGGCTTGTGCCTCGTCGATACTTACAACGCAAAAGGAGCACGATGAAAATCACTGGTATTGAAGCAATGATCCTGCGAACCAAGATGGATAAGCCGTTCACGTCTGCACGGGGATGGTGGTACAAGACGAAGAACGCAATGCTGGTGAAGGTCAGCACCGACGAAGGTATTGTGGGCTGGGGCGAGGCCTACGGTCCTGGTGAGATGACCAAAACCGCTATCGAAACCCTCTTGGCGCCAATGGTCTGCGGCGCCGATCCCTTCAATGTCGATGTGCTGTGGGAAAAGATGTACCAGCGCGTCGAGGACTACGATCCGCAGGGCTTTGGCGTGGCCGGCATCAGCGCTATCGATATCGCTCTTTGGGACATCATGGGCAAGACGTTGAACCGCCCCGTATACCAATTGCTCGGCGGAGCTCATCGCAAGACGGTCAGAGCATACGCCACCGGACTTTATTTCATGAGTGAAGACGACGACCACACCGCGCCTTCGGTCGAAGAAGCCCTCATGTACAAGCAGCAGGGTTTCACCGGAGTCAAGATGAAGATCGCGCTGCCTCCGCGCCAGGAACTGAAGCGCGTTGAAAAAGTACGTGTAGCATTGGGCTCCGAGATTGAACTGATGGTCGACGCCAATCACGGCTACAACCTCAGCAATGCGCTTCTGCTGGGCCGAGAATTCGAGAAGATGGGCCTGGCTTGGTTCGAAGAACCGGTTTCGCCGCACGACCTCGACGCCTACGCCGATCTTAGAAGCAAACTGAGCATCCCGCTGGCTGGCGGGGAGAACGCTTTTACGCGCTATGCCTTCAAGGAGATCATCGAGAAGAGAGCGATGGACATCATCCAGCCCGACGTTTGCTGTGCCGGGGGCATGACGGAGACCAAGAAGATCGGCCACATGGCGGAAACCTACGGCATTGGCGTGATACCTCACGTATGGGGTTCGGCGGTTGGACTCTTCGCCGCTCTTCACACGATGGCCTCACTTCCGCCCGCTCCGCATAGCTGGCGTCCAGCGCCGATGTGGATGGAATACGAGCAGACCGAGAACCCATTCCGCGATCATCTCGTCGCTGAACAAGTTTGTCAGAAGAACGGCATCGTCAGCGTGCCGGAAGGCCCTGGGCTCGGCTTCACCATCAACGAAGACACGATTAAGCGGTATCGGATTGCGTAGGTAAGGATAATGACCATCAAAGCCGATGTGCTGCGCGATTTTTACTATCGCGTTCTGATCGCTGTGGGTACAGGAACGGAGGAGGCGTCGATCACGGCCGATGCGCTGATCGACGCGGACCTCCATGGACTTGAAACTCACGGCGCTTTTCGAATTCCCGCCTACGTGCGTGTCGCGATAGAGAACGCGCTCGAACCCAGGGGGAAGCCACAAGTCGAATGGCGCAAAGGTGCGCTCTCTCTGGTCAACGGCAACAACGGATGGGGGCAGCCGGCTGCCGAGCTTGCCGTGAGCGAGGTGATCGCAAACGCCAGAAATAGCTGCATTGGCGCCGCCGGCATCCACAACACAAACCATATCGGGACTTGCGCATACTATGCACGAATGCTGGCCAGAGCGGGGCTGGTCGGATTCGTTACCACGAACTCGCCTCCAAACATGCCGCCTACGGGCGGCGCGGAAGCCGTGCTCGGAACCAATCCTATTTGCTTCAGCGCCCCGGCCTCGGGCGGTCGCGTTGTCGTAGTCGACATGGCGACTTCAGTCGTTGCCAAGGGCAAGATTATGCTCGCAGCGGAGCGCGGGGAAGCAATTCCAGCGGGCTGGGCGGTAGACAAAGACGGGCATCCAACCACGGATCCGAAGGCGGCTCTGGGCGGCTACCTTCTTCCTGTCGGCGGCCCCAAGGGATACGGCCTTGCCCTCTTCGCCGACATCTTTGCCGGCGTACTTACCGGCGCAGAGGTGGCAAAAGATCTGAACACGATGTATTCGCCACAACTGAAGAAGTCTGGTGTCGGCGCGTTTCTGTTCGGTATCGATACAGCCGCCTTCGGAGCCGGTGATGTGAGTGCGCGGATGGATAAGCTGATCGAGATGGTAGTTGGGGCGAAGCTCGCCGAGGGAGCCACGAAAATCTACCTGCCCGGCGAGATTGAAGAATCGACGGCCGGGAGACGGAAGCGGGAAGGCATCGCAGTCAGCGCATCCGTGCTCGCAAACCTCCATAAAGTTGCCAATGATCTTGGAGTAACGCCGCTGGCGGTGCAGTAAGGGGAACTCACTTATGTTTCATGCTCTACAACTCGAATCGGTGGATAACGTTGCCACGGTAGTCGCCGACATCGCTAAAGGCAGCGTCATAACCGTCCAAGCTGGAGCTAGAGCGGTGACGCTCTCGACTTTGGAGTCGATTCCGTTTGGCCATAAGATAGCCCTGCAGCCGATCAAGCGGGGCGAAGTTGTCACCAAATACGGGCGGCCAATAGGCCGGGCACTCATCGACGTAGCAAAGGGTGGCCTGATCGGCGCGCACAACATTGAAGGCATGCGGGGCCGAGGCGACCTCGCAATCCAGGAAGGCGAGGCCGAATGACTTTCTTAGGTTTTCCTCGCCCTGGCAATCTGGCGGGGACTCGAAACTATATTCTCATCGTACCTGCCGGCAGGCTTCTGAATATAGCTGCAACTCGAGTGAGCCAGTATGTCCACGGAACCAAGTGCGTGATTACCGCCGGCGAAAACGGACGGCACAAGAAGGATCGCGAACGGCTTGCGCGAATCTACGTGGGTCTGGCAAAGAATCCCAACGTCTATGCGACCGTTGTACTTGGGGCAAAGAAGGGCTTTGGCTACCAGGAGGTTGAGCCTTACAACCTGGCGCATGAAATCGCGAAGGCGGGCAAGCCGGTCGAGGTCTTTACTGTCGAGGAGTCCGGCGGGCTGGAGCGGCTGGTGGAAGATGCCATCGATCTCACCCGCCGCTATGTTCACCAAGCGTCGCTCGTCAGGCGTGAGCCGGTCTCGATGGACAAGCTCACGATCGGCGTGAAGTGCGGGCTTTCCGACGCAACGAGCGGCATTGCCGGCAACCCGTCCTTCGGCAAAGCCGCGGATCTGCTGATCGCGGCCGGAGGCAGTGCGATCTTCTCGGAAACGGTGGAGTTGATCGGGGCCGAGCAGGATATCGCAGCACGGTGCGCGAATGCGGCAGACGCGAAAAGGCTGCTGGAGATGGTTGCCGAAGTGGAACTGGCGGCCAAGCGAACCGGCGAAGACATCCGCGCGATCAATCCCCTGCCGTCGAACATCGCGGCCGGCCTGTCCACGCTGGAAGAGAAATCGCTTGGGGCGGTGCGTAAGGCGGGAACCTCACCCATCGTCGGCGTGCTCGAGTACGCCACACAGCCGAGCAGGAAGGGCTTGCATTTCATGGATGGCTGGCAATCGTCGTTTTCGTTGCCGATGAGTTTAGCGGCTGCCGGATGCCAGATATCGATTTACCAGCTCGGCGGCGACGACCTGCCGAGCAATGATCCACCCATGCTGGCAACGAATACCGGTGTAGTTGCACCGCTGATGATGATCACCGGCAATCCTAGAACGGCGAGCAAAGCCAAGCGCAGCATCGACTTTTCATCGGGTGCCATCATCACGGGCGAATCCACTGTTGAACAGATGGGTGAAGCGTTGTACGCGAAGATTATTTCCGTTGCCTCAGGAGAGCTTACGAAGGGGGAGACTATTCGCTACTCCGACCCGCTCGAACCCTACTTCCTAGGTCCGGTGTTCTGAGGAAAAATCATGAGACTGGTCAGCTTCCACGCCGAACAGAAGGTGCAGCTTGGCGCATTGGTAGACAACAGCACAATCATCGACGTAAATGCCGCCGCGGCGGCGTTTGGACTCCGCAGTGCGACTGGCGTCCTCGATGTGCTGGAATCGTCGGATGGACTAGCTCGAATTGCCGCGATTCTCGCTGCAGTGAAAGGCAAAAGCGGTTCCTGGGCTTTGGCGAGCAGCGGTGTAAAGCTGGCGCCTCCCATTCCCCGAACGGCGAAAATTCTTGGCGTAGCACTCAACTACCACGATTTTTGCCTGCGCGGAAAGCTTGAGACCCCAACCGCACTGAAAGTCTTTTCCAAGCTACAGACGACAGTGGTGGGTCCCGAGGACGTGATCGAACTTCCCACCGGACACAAAGTCACCTACGAAGGCGAACTCGCGGTCGTTATGGGCCGGCGAGCGAAGAACATTCCGGTTTCCGAAGCCTGGGATTACGTGGGCGGCTACACCGTGCTAAACGACCTCACCGCCAACGACGTCGCGAGGGAAGACGTACAGCTTATGCGAGGCAAGAACTTTGATACGTTCTGCCCGATCGGACCGACTCTCGTCACCAAAGATGAGGTTCCAGATCCTTACAAATTACGCATCAAGACCACCGTTAATGGAGTAGTGCGCCAGGATTCAACGGTGGAACAGCTGATCTTCAAGATACCGGATATCATCAGCTATTTCGCGTCGTTTCTAACCTTGGAACCCGGCGATGTTATTGCCACCGGTACGCCGGCCGGCACTGCTCTACAGCACGACCCTCCGGCGTTTTTGGCAGTGGGCGACTTGGTCACGGTTACCGTCGAGAGGCTGGGCACGATCACAAACAGGGTTGTCACTGCAACAAAAGATGTGGCGCGCACGACTGCAAACCTTGCCGCTGGCTAGGGAAGGAGAAGGATATGCACGGTTTGGGAATGTTGTTGGAATTACGATAGCCTATATCGTAGGCACGACCCTGATAGGGATGTGGTCAGTCAAGTACGTGAAAGACACCACGACCTTCATGACCGCCAAGAACATGCTCGGGCCTTGGATCATCGGCGTGCTTCTGATGAGTGAATTTGTTGGCCCCGGCACTTTTATAGGCGTCGCCGAATCGGCTTTTTCCAAAGGCATATTCTCGGGCCTGGCCCACATTTCCCTATCGCTTGCCTTTCTCTTATACGCCTTTTTTATGGCGCCGAAGTATAACACCGCCGGTGAATACACCATCTCGGGCATATTGCAAAAGAGGTATGGACAAGGTACGCGCTGGATCGTGTCACTGGTCATGATCTATGCCCTGCTTGCGGTCAACGTAACCAACTTTACTGGCGGGTCGGTAACCATTGCGACGATGCTTAACCTTGATGTTAAGACGGCAAGCCTGATTCTCGCCAGCCTCATAGCCGCAATCGTTGCCACCGGCGGTCTGCGTGGAATCGGCATCTCGAATCTCTTTCACATCGTCGTGAAGTACGTTGCCCTGGTCGCGCTCGCCTTTACGGCCTGGATGCTCCTGAAGGCGAACCCCGGAGCAGCGGCTCGCATTCCGGCGACACACTATTCTATTAAAGGGACCGGGCTCTCGCTGCCTCTGGTCTGGGCACTGGGCAATATCGGCGCCGTGTTTTCCACGCAGTATGTCGTGCAGTCGATTAGCTCGTTAAGGGACCAGAAGGAAGCTTTCAAAGCGAGCCTCATCGCCAGCATCACGATCATTCCTACTGGCATTTTCGCGGCCTATGCTGGCTTTGCCGCGCGCGGACTCTTTCCCAATATCAAGGGAGTCACCGCCGTAGCAGTGCTAATGAAATCCATGACTCCGGTGTGGGCAGGAATTGTGTCTGCCGGCGTTATCGCGAGCGCCTTCGTGGCTCTTTCAGCGTGCATCCTGGGTGCGACGGCACTGTTCATCAAAGATTTCTATGTGCCACTCGTAAATCCAAACGACCGCCAGACAATGATTGCGACCCGGGTTGCGGCGATCGTCATTACGTTTATCCAGTTGCCCTTTGTCTGGTATGTTCCCGCCCTTTTATCCACGCTGTTTTTCTCGCGCGGTCTTCGGGCATCGATCGGCGTGCTGGCCGTGTTTCTCTTCTATCTGCCGAAGATTGGCTCAGGCCGTGGAGTAGTTGGCGGCCTTCTCTGCACCATCGTCGGCACCACGATCTGGTACGCTCTTGGCAATCCCTTCGGGATTGATAACCTCTACATCGCGATTGCGATGCCGGCGCTCGGCATGTTCGTCGATCACTTCATTACCACATTAGGGGCTAAGCGAGGGCTCAGCCCCGCCGTAGTGGTCGCAACTGCGCCCACTCATGAGACGCATGTGAAACCATAGTGGGCATTTGCCTTTAAGAACAATCTGGAAGGTGGCGAATATGGCGCAGTCCGACCCTACATCATGTACCCGCACGTCGATCTCGGCGCACGAGGCACGCATCCCAGGAGCGGCGCTCCTCAAGAGGGCGCAGGAATACGATGAACACTGATAACAGTCTTGCCGGACACTTTCTCGGGCACTGCAGTTCGCGGCTTGAGGTGCTCTCTTCCTGGGCGGACGATTGCTTGAGTCGCCTTACTCATGATCAAGTCTGGTGGCGCGCCGGGGAGGCACAAAATGCAATTGGGAATCTGGTCCTGCATCTCTGTGGGAATGTTCGCCAACGTATCTCATCGTCACTTTCCAACAATACTCCCGATACGCGAGACAGGGATCGTGAGTTTGATTCGCGCTCTTGCGCCACACCCGAGGAGTTGCGCGAACTGCTAAAGGCAGCGGTCGCCGAAGCGATTGCCACCTTACGGCAGTTTCCCGCGGACCGCCTCCTGGAACGGGCCCAGATACCATACTACGAACGTTCCGTAATGCAGAATATCTTTGCGGTTGTGGAGCATTTCGCTCAGCACACTGGCCAGATCATGTTTGCTACCAAGCAACTGACGCATCAGGAATTGGGCTACTACCCACACCTGAAGCGCAAGAAAGCTAGTAGCTAAAAGCCGACGGAACTGCCGCGAGCAGGATTAGGTACGTCTGTTTACGGCAACGATTCATGTCGAAGCGGTCATAACGAATGTGAGTGGAGGACTACCGTGACGGATTTAACTTGTGATGTCCTGGTTGTGGGTGGTGGTATTGCTGGCGTAGCTGCGGCTACCGCCGCGGCGCGACAGGGTTCGAAGACCATTCTGATCGAGAGCAAAACATTTGTGGGCGGAGTGCCTGCGACGGGCTACTGCTTGCACAACTTCATTGCTAAAGATGGCCGCCAAGTCGTTTTCGGTCTGGCGCAGGAGATAGTAGATAACCTTATCGAAATGGGAGGCGCCGTTGGGCATGTCCCTTATAAAGGATTTGTCTGCGCAGTGACACCGATTGATGGGGAAATGTTCCGGTTCCTGTCTAACCGACTAGTGGATGAGGCTGGCGCGCAAATGATCGTTGGAGTTATGGCGGTTGGCGCGGAAGTGGACGGCAATGGTCGCATCTCAAGTGTTCACGTCGCTACAAAGAGTGGAATAAGCAAGATTCGCGCGAAGGTGTATATCGACGCAAGCGGAGACGGTGACTTGGCGGTGTTCGCTGGCGCGAAGTATGGCAAGGGCGATGACAAGACCGGCAAGATGCAACCGGTCTCTATGATTATTCGGTGCTATGCGACCGATAACAACAAGATTGCGGAGCAGATTAGCGTTGTGACGCCCGCGATGGCAAAGCGTCGGGATCACCCAAATCCCATCCCAGTCTACTTCAACGGGCACTTTGGAAGATGGAACGATTATGTCCTTGAGAATGGCATTTTCCCCAATAAGGATCACAAGGTGTTCTTTAATACGGTGTGGCCGAACCATATCAATGTGAACACTTCCGCTGCCACCGGGATTGATGGGACGGATTCCGTAGACCTATCCAAGGGAACTGTGCAGCTCACAAAACAGATCTACAAGATAGCCAAGTTCCTGCGGGAATTCGTCCCCGGTTTCAAGGACGCTTACTTCGCGCCTTCTTCCTGGGCACAGGTGCGGGAGACTCGGCGGATCAAGGGATTGTGTGAAATAACCGATCAGGACATACTTCAAGGCAAAAAGTACGCGGACACGATCGGCAAGATATGCTTCCCGGTCGACATTCATGATCCCGATACTGGGCAGGCGCACTTCCAAGATATCGGGGATGACGGAACATTCGATATTCCCTTTCGGGCCTTGGTCCCAGAGGGGTTGGCGAACGTGCTGGTTGCCGGTCGGTGTATTTCTGCTTCTCAGTACGCACAGGGAGCCACCCGCAACCATGCCCCCTGTTTGGTTACCGGGGAAGCCGCCGGAGTAGCCGCTTCCATCGCCGCGAAACGGAATTGCTCAATCCCCGAGGTGGACATAAAGCAGTTGCAGCGACTCTTGCTGGAAAACAAAGTCTTTCTGGGTGAGGGATTCTCGCCTGTAAAATCCGCTCAGGGACTGGGTCGTTAAGCTTGCGGGGAGTTCCGGCGGGGACTCCCTTTTCCAAAGATCTCGTGCGGCGATCTTCCGCGGACAACAGCCGTTTTGGCCTGCGCAGGGCCCCGCCCGTCAGGTAATGAAGGAGTTCTTTCAGTGGCAAACGTGATCATGATCGGCATAGCTCTATTGTATGTGCTTATCACCACCGGCATCGGTGTGTACATGAAAAAGCACTCGCGCACTTCGTCCGGCTTCATGACAGGCGGAAAGCAATTTGGCGCCTTCGTCATCGGAGCGCTGATGATGTCGGAGTTCATCGCGGTTGGTTCCACGATCGGGACGGCGCAGACTGCATTTTTGAAGGGGATTTCGGCATCTTGGAATCTTTACACTCTAATGCTGGCTTTCACCGCATTCGCGTTGTTCTTAGCGAAGAAGTTCCATGAAAGATCCGAGTATACGATCTCCGGTGCAATAGCCAAGAGTTACGGTACTCATGCCAAGATCATCACGTCACTCATCATGACGTACGCTCTGGTGGTCTCCGTTATATCGACCTACGCGGGTGGCGCAGCAATGGTGGCACTTCTCATGCACGTGCCGAAGTCACTAGCTGCTGTCATTGTGGGAGTAGTGTCAGTTGTCTATGTCGCTGCGGGAGGTATGTCGGCTGTTGCCTATACGAACCTAGCGCATGTAACGGTGAAGTATTTGGGCGTGATTATCTGCGTGGCCGTGGGATTGGGTGCAGTTGGCGGAATGACGGGACTAAGAATGCATGTCAGTCCGCAAATGCTGAACTGGACGGCGATTGGCTGGCCCACGATCATCGCGTGGACGATCGGCAATATGGGAGCAATCTTCTCAACTCAATACATCATCCAGGCGGTAACCTCGACAAAGGACGAGCGTAAAGCGAGGCTGGCGAGCGTTTATGCCGGACTGCTGATAATACCGATCGGGTTCATGATTGCACTAGCAGGGGTGATGTCGAAGGTCATTTTCCCGATAGCTCCCTCTGCTCAAGCGCTACCAATCCTCGTGACGCTCATGAATCCCTTCGTCGGGGGCTTAGTGGTGGCTGGGTTAATCGCCGCAGTCTTCTCGGCATCATCGGCGGGGGCTCTGGCTTGCGCAGCTCTTTTGCTGAAAGACGTCTACTTGCCTTTTGTGAACAAGAATGCAACCGAGGCACAGTCTCTGAGGTTTTCGCGAATGGCAACAATTATCATGGGGCTCCTACCGGTCCCGTTTGCTATCTTTGTTCCGCAAATCCTCAATACCATGTTCTTTGCTCGTGCCCTGCGAACCACGATTGCCGTGGTTGTCGTCCTGATGTTTTACGCTCCGCGGTTCAGTAGCGGTCGCGGCGCATCGATTGGCTTGGTCACTGCTGCGGTGGCCACGACAGTCTGGTATATGTCGGGCAATCCTTTCGGAGTCGACAGCATTTACGTTGCGTGCGTTACGCCGGTACTCGTTATGGCTATCGACCATCTGTTTGCCGGAAAGAGACGGAAATCTGGAGAACCGCCCATGGCCGCAACGATAGTAAGCCAGGCACGGTAGAAGGAGTTAAAAGGCCCCAAAGCCAGGAGCTCAATAGATAGCCACTGGTGGGCGGGATTGCGATTTATGGAGGAACGACAAAATGGAATTATTTGGCACATATGACGTAGTTGTAGTTGGCGCCGGGATCGCCGGGGTCGTGGCTGCGATACGCGCCGCTCGTGAGGGAGCCAAGACGCTGTTGTTGGAAGCCAGCGGATTTCTTGGAGGGCTTGTGACTGGTGGCAGGCAGACGAAGCCAACCGGAGTTATAAACGGTGGGACATTTCGAGAGCTGCTGGACAAATGCGTTGGCTATCAGGGTGCAGACCCCGTACCGAGGGAATCGTTTTGGGGCGCCTACACCGGAGCATTCGACGCCGAGACCATGCAGCGGGTCATGATGGAAACAGTAGAAGATGCCGGGGTCGAGGTTTTGCTGCATGCTCAGGCGGTACAAGCGGTCAGGGAAGGTAATACTCTCAAGGCATTGGAAATTCAGACGAAGTCCGGGAGAAAGCTTGTACTGGCGAAGGTGTTTGTCGATGCCTCGGGCGACGGGGATGTGGCCGCTCTGGCGGGCGCTGAGTTCATGCTCGGCAGAAAGCGGGATGGCCTTACGCAGCCTATCACCTCGTATCTCCGGGTTCTGAACGTCGACATTCCCAAACTCGTAGAGGACTGCAAAACCCACATGGACGACATGTGGGAACTGACCCTCCCAACGGACCAGGCAACTCGCAACGAAGACTATGTGCTGGTGTTTTTCACTACAGGATTTACGAAACGGATCGAGCAAGCGAAAAAAGAAGGCTTCAAATGGATTGTACCCAAAGATCATATGAGCCTGAAGGCCGGACTCATCCCTGGTGAAATCATTGTGAATGTCACTCGTGTCCACGGCAATGCGCTCGATGATCGTACTCTCAGTCGTGCTGAGTTTGAGATCAGGAAACAAGCTTACTGTGCATTCGACTTCTTGAAGCGTTATGTAAAAGGATTCGAGAACGCCATTTACCTGGAAGTTGCTCCCAAAATCGGTGTTCGCGAGACGCGACGAATCAAGTGTCGGTACGTTCTCACCGGAGCTGATGTTCGCGGACAAGCACGCTTTGAGGACGCGATAGGCCTGTGCAATTCCCCGGTGGATATCCATGAACCCGGTGGCGTCAGGGCAACCATGGAGAACGTTGGGACGGGGTACGCCATCCCCTTGCGTTGCATTGTCCCGGAAAAGATAGAAGGCTTGTACGTCGCCGGCCGATGCATGTCTGTGGATGAGACTGCATTTGGGTCTACCAGGAACCTGCCCGCTTGTGCCATGACCGGAGAAGCCGCCGGGGTAGCGGCAGCTTATTGCGCCAAGCATGGCGTGCCAACACCGCAAGTTCCTGCAGAGGCGGTTCAGCAAAGATTACGAACAATCGGCGTAGTGTTGGGTACCCCGCTAGAAATTGCTAGTGCGCGTTAGCATCATCGTTGAGAAGATCGAGGATCTAGTGCGCTCGATAATTGGAGGAGATTGGTTACATGGCTCAGGGACCTAGTGTTGCCAAAGCAAAACTTCAACCCGAGAGGTCTCGCACGCGCCGGTCCATAAGCGCAATCGGGGCAGTCATTTGCACCCTACTGGCCATATACCTTGCCTTTCACCAGCCGCCCCAAGGGCTGACCGTAACTGCCATGCGCGCATCAGGCATCCTGGTCTGGGCGGTATCTTTCTGGATTCTGGAAGTCATCCCGGAATATATCACCGGCCTGCTGATGTGCACGCTCTGGGCGATGACCAAGGTCGTGCCGTTTGAAAAGGCCTTTGCCTACTTCTCAACCTCGACTTGGTGGATCATGGTTGGCGCATTTGGCCTCGGCGTGGCCGCCACCAAATGCGGTCTGTTGCGGCGCATCTCACTGTTCATTTTGAGATTGTTTCCAGCAACCTTTACCGGGCAGGCCTTGGGATTGCTGGGGGCGGGAACGGTCGTGTCGCCTCTCATCCCCAGTGCGAACGCCAGAGGTGCGATCGCCGCGCCTATAGCGTTGGCTATCAGTGATTCTCTAAAGTTCGACAGAAAGACCGACGGGGCCTGCGGATTGTTCGGAGCTATGTTCGTCGGCTTCTGCGTCGTAGGGTCGCCGGCTTTCCTAAGCGGCTCCTTTACCAACTATGCCACGATGGCTCTCTTTCCTAAAGCCTATCAGAATGTTACCTGGGCCTTATGGCTGCTGTATGCACTGCCTTGGGCTGTTGTCGTCTTCATAGGCAGTGGACTCGCTATCTATTTTCTCTACAAGCCGCCTCAAACTGTGACCTTGCCGAAACGGTTTGCATCTGACGAATTGTCCCGCCTGGGGCCAATGGGGCGAGACGAGAAACTTACCTTCGTTGTTCTGATGACCACGCTGGCGCTGTGGATGACGGAAAGTATTCACAGGATTGCCTCGGGAGAGGTCGCGGTTGTTAGCATCTGCGCGCTGCTGGCGTTTAATGTCTTAAACCGTGACGATTTTCGTAAAGGCATCGACTGGTCTGCCATTATCTATGTCGGTTGCATTATGAACATAGGCGTGGTATTCCAAGTACTAAAGATCGACCTGTGGCTTGGACATGCATTGGAGCCGATAATCTCCAGATTCTTGTCTAATCCTTACCTTTTTGTGGTGGTACTGGCGCTTTCAGTCTTCGTCGCCCGCTTCATCATTATTTCGCTGGCCGCGACCGCTGTTATCTTTACGGTTGTTTTGACCCCATTGGTTACGATTCATGGTATGCACCCATGGATCATCGCCTTTGTTTCGTTTGCATCTTCCAACATCTGGTTCTTCTTCTTCATGAACTCGTATTACTTGCTGTCCTTCTACGGAACCGGCGGTGAAATGGTCGAGCATCGTCAGATGATCAAGCTTTCGTTTGCCTATGCAATGATTGCCATAGTCGGATTCCTGGTGAGCGTGCCGTACTGGCGGTTGCTTGGGCTGATTCACTAGCTAGGCGAAGCACAGTGAGAGGAATTCTTAAGTCAGTCAAAGGAGCTATGAAATGGAGATATATGGTTCTTATGATGTGGTGATCGTTGGCGCCGGTATTTCCGGAGTGTGCGCTTCGATCAAGGCGAGCCGCGAAGGAATCAAGACGTTGCTGGTGGAAGCAAGCGGTGTTCTCGGCGGCCTGATTACCGGCGGGCGGCAAACTAAATCCACTGGACTCATCAACGGCGGGGTTTTCCAGGAACTGCTGGACCGTTGTGTGGCATACAAGGGCGCTGATCCCGAGATCAGGAGCTCCTACTGGGGAAAATACAGTGGGCAGTTTGATGCGGAAGTGATGCAGCGAGTCATCGTTGAGGCTGTCGAAGAAGCCGGCGTCGAACTTCTGCTTTATGCTCCCGTCACCGAGGTGGTTAAGGATGGGCGACGAGTCAAAGGCATCAAAGTCCAGGCCAAATCCGGGCCCAAGCTTATCCTGGGTAAAATCTTCATCGATTGCTCTGGAGATGGCGACCTGGCCGTTTTGGCCGGTGCGGAATCTATGGTCGGACGGAAAGGAGACGGGCTAACGCAGCCGATTAGCGCCTACGTTCGGCTGGTCAATGTTGACTTCCCCGCGGTTGCCAAAGACTTCCAGGAGCACAAGGATGATATGTGGGAACTGAACGTTCCCCAGAAAGAAAACGCCACAAACGAAGATCATGCGTTGGTGTTTTTTGCGACGGGCCTCACGAAACGAATCGAGCAGGCGAAGAAAGACGGTTTCAAATGGATCATTCCCAAGAACCACATTACGTTTAAGGCGGGCCTGATTCCCGGTGAAGTCAGCTTGAATATTACGCGATTCCATGGCAACGCGTTAGACGAGCGGACGCTGACGAAGGCGACGATCGAGATCCGGAAACAAGCCTACAACGTATTCGACTTCTTGAAAAAGTATGTCCGCGGCTTTGAAAAAGCGATTTTCCTCGAGGTTGCCCCGAAGCTCGGTGTACGTGAAACAAGAAGAATCGTGGGCGAGTATATTCTTACCGAACATGATGTGAGGAATGAAGCACGCTTTGAGGACGCAATTGGTCTTTCAAATTGCCCCGTCGATGTGCATGAGCCGGGTGGTGAAAAAGCCATCATGGATAGCGTTGGTGCGGGATACGGGGTACCTTACCGCTGCTTGGTACCGAAAGGTCTGGATGCTTTGCTGCTGGCCGGCAGATGCATATCGGTGGATGAGATAGCGTTCGGTTCAACCAGGAATCTTCCGGTATGTGCCATCACGGCCGAAACTGCCGCGCTGGCTGCTGCTTATGCCGTCCGGAACAACGTGGAACCGCGCAATGTCCCCATTGGGGCAATTCAGAGTGCGCTTGGCGCAGCTAAAGTGGTACTTGGAGCTCCCGAGCAAGTGAGAGCTTTGTAAGGGGCGATCTTATTCGAGACGAATCAGGACCAGGGACACTGAGAATAGCTTCGAGATCCTGGTTCTTTTTTTCCTCATAACATGAACTACTGGGCTAATCGCACTAATTTGACGGCGGAATTGGACTGTAGTTTTGGGGACGGAACTCATGTATACCGTGACGTCCGATCATCCAATAGTCATTGTGGGAGCCAAGTCATGATTATGGGCGTGTAGTCGGCCACTCGGATATATCCGTCCGCCTCTTGAGGCTTGGGAGCTTCGGAGCGTTCTCCTTGCCAGGTATTTGGTCGCGAACAGCCGGAAGGCATGCCAACCAATGGATATGGTGTCCACTGCCGAGTAGGGTGAATACTGGCTATCCGCAACTTGCTCGAGCCGGTAAATTCGGCCCCCTTCCCGGAACGGTCTATCCGCCCGAGTCCGACATCGGCGGCAAGCTCCAACGGGGTTTTCAACTTCCCAGAAGCCGACTTCGGGACCGGCTTGGCAGATTCCGGTCTTACGGCCCTCCCCATGACTATTGTTCGGCTCAGCGTCCCAACACGATGGTCATGAAAGTGGACGTGATGGCGAGTTGCTATCACATCCCCGGGTGATGCAAGTCATATGATCTGTCCGGGTGAACACATAAGGTTGGTCTCCACCCAAGTGGTTATCTTTCCGTCGATCCTACCACTCGGGCGAAAAAGACCTTGAACTCCACCGGGACCGCTCCTCCAAGGCAGGATTCGACGGTTGGCCCCTTAAAGGATCGAAGTACGATGCGCGGGTGATCCCCGAGCGGCTACTTCGGCGCCACCGACGTTAGAGAAGCTCGCAGCGTAAAGTCCCAGGAACTTAGCACGGGATTGCTGCAGCGATTCTCCATATCTGAAAGCAACCTAAACAACTGTATTGCTATGCGTTACATAGCGTCATTGTCTCAGTGGAGGCGACAAATGTCTGCGGTCATCCTTTATGTTGATAGCGACGTTGGTTCGCGACGGACTCATAAGCTGCTTCTGGAAAGTGCAGGATATCAGGTGCTCACGGCCGAAACTGTGGCCGAGGCGTACCGGATCTTTAGCTCCGCTCCCACTCCCGATCTGGTCATTGCCGAGTACCACGTGGTGGAGGACGCTAACGGCATCAAGCTGGCTGCGCAATTGAAGTCGGTTCGCCCCGAGTTACCTGTTCTTTTGCTCTCCGCAACGGAAGAGCCTGCTGGATTGGAACATGTAGAGGCTTTTGTACACAAGCTAGAGGGACCGACAGTTTTCTTGGACAAGGTGCAGCAGTTGTTAAAGCTACGCATGTAAGCAATGAGTTGGTGCTCTTCGGGTCGAGAGATTGGAGTGCGGAGGCCGTGGTGCGCGAAGTCGAGGCCGAGGGTTCCGTCGTCCGCCAGATGGACGCGAAGTCAGAGGATTTATGCCGCCTCTTCGTACTTGTGTTTGAGCAAGCCGGAAATGGCTCAGAGCAGTTCGGGAAGCGGCACCGGTTTGTACAGGATCATGTCGGCCCATGGGGCGTTGATCTCGCCGGCTTTCCCCGTGCAGAGGAGCATGGCGACGTTCGGAGCGACGCTGCGGGCCCGTTCCGCTAGCAACTTTGCTTCCGGCACGGCTTCGAGCAGAACCAGATCTACACGCCTGCCGGCCAACTTCAGCAAAGCATCTTCGGAGTCCCCGGCGGTGAGCACGTCGTACCCCGCCACGCCGAGGATGAGCGCCACGGTCTTAAGAATCACCGGTTCGTAATCAAAGCATAATATTGCAGGCTTTTCGCGCACGGTGCGCCTCCTCCCGACAGAACTAGATGCACAACTACCCCGTTTAGTGGCAGATATGCTGGCGAGGTGACAGCATTGCCATAATGCTAGCGAAATAATGAGTGCAGTTCATATTCAAAAGCATCAGATTAGGCAGGCTGCTCCGAAGTGCTTGTCCGTCACTGGGTTTCAAGCGTCGGGTCTTTATAATCTAAGCTCCATTCGTATAACAGGAAAAGAGGCTCTTATGGCTGGCTCCAAGCTCAGCCGGAGTCGTACTGGTCCACGCGCGGAGGGAGCAAGAACAAGATCCCAGCCAGCGCCGGTCTCATCCGTGAAAGCACAGAAGAAGCCAGTCCGGATCTCGTCCGCGGCGTTTCCCATCGTAGGACTCGGTGCTTCGGCCGGCGGTCTGGAAGCGTTTACCCAACTGTTGCACGCCTTACCCACGGACACCGGCATGGCATTCGTGCTGGTGCAACATCTCGACCCCAAACATCCCAGCATCCTGACGGAATTGCTTGCCAAATCCACTGCCCTGCCGGTGCATGAGGCCGTTCACGGCGTAAAGCTGAAACCAGACCACATTTATGTGACTCCCCCCAATGTCAAACTAGCGCTTGAAGGCAGCGCCTTTTGCCTGACGCCGCGCGCCGAACGCGCCGGCAGCGGCATGACCATCGATTACTTTATGAGGTCGCTGGCGGAAGAGCAGGGCGATCGAGCGATAGGCGTGGTCCTATCGGGCACGGCCTCGGACGGCACCCTCGGGCTGGCCGCCATCAAGGCCCAGGGCGGAATCACCTTCGCCCAAGATGAGAAGTCGGCCAAGTTCGACGGGATGCCGCATAGCGCCATTGCCTCCGGGTGCGTGGACTTTGTTCTGCGTCCGGCGGAAATTGCCGCTGAACTGGGTCGGATCAGCGGTCACCCGTACCTCAAGCACGCCGAGCCCGCGAGTACCAGCCCAGTACCGCGCAAGAGCAGCTCCCATCTGCGAAGAATCTGTGGCTTGCTGCACAGCGCGACGGGAGTGGACTTCACCAACTATCGGCTAACCACGATTCGCCGGCGCATCGAGCGGCGCATGGCAGTTCACAAGATGGACGGCATGGCCGAATACGTTGACCACCTGCTGAATCATCCCGAGGAAGCCCAGGAGCTTCTACAGGACCTGTTGATACCGGTCACTAGCTTCTTTCGGGATCCCGCGGTATTCGAGGCGCTGAAGACCGGGGTTTTCCCGGCGCTGCTGCGGAAGCGGGCTCCCACCGAAGCTGTTCGGATCTGGATCCCCGCGTGCTCAACCGGGGAAGAAGCGTACTCCCTGGCGATGACGCTGCTCGAGTTCGTTGCTGAGGAAGGGCTCAGCCGTCCCATCCAGATATTCGGCACGGACTTGAGCGAGCGAGGCATAGAACAGGCGCGCACGGCACGCTATCCGGAGACGATTGCACGCGAGGTCTCGGGCGAACGCCTGCGGCACTTCTTTGTCCGGGAAGACGGCGGTTACCGCATCAGCAAGACCATACGGGACATGTGCGTATTTGCCCGCCACAATCTGCTGGCCGATCCGCCCTTTTCGCGCATGGACCTGGTCAGTTGCCGCAACCTGCTGATTTACCTGGAACCGCCTTTGCAGAAGAGGGCGCTTGCCTTGCTGCACTATGGGCTCAAGCCCAGCGGCTTTCTTGTGCTGGGTACCGCGGAAAGTACCGGTGCCACACCCCAGCTGTTCGGGGTGGCGGACAAGGCATGCAAGATCTTTACCAAGAAAGCTACGGCGGGCCATCTGCACTTCGACTTCGTCGCCGCGCGCTTTCCCATTGAACCGACCAGCGCACGGGTGATGCTGGCTGGCAAGACTCAGGAGAACGATGCCAGCTTTGACCTGCAAAGAGAAGCCGACCGCATCGTGCTCAGTCAATATGCGCCCGCCGGGGTGGTGGTCGACCGCAACCTAGAGGTGGTTCAGTTCCGGGGGAAAACCAATGCCTTCCTGGAGCCGTCGCCGGGCCGGGCGAGTTTGAACCTCTTGAAGATGGCCCGCGGTGAATTGGCGGTGACCATAAGGAAAGCCATGCAGGAGGCCATCAGGCGAGGAGCTCCGGTTCGCCCTCCGCCGGTGAGCCTGGACAACGGCCGCGAAGTGAGAGTGGAAGTCCATCCGCTGCAGGTGCCGTCCGCCGACGAACGCTACTTCCTGGTCAGCTTCGAGGAAGTTCCCTTGGCCGCTCGCCTGAAGCCGCGAGATGGCGGTGGCGGAAAGCGCGTGACCGCCGGCGGTCGGGAGATCGCGCGGCTCGGGAAGGAATTGGCGACCGCCAAGGAAATTACGCGAACCATCATTGCGGAATACGAAGCCACCAGGGAGCAGTATCAGGTTGCCAGCGAGGAGATCGTCTCCGCCAACGAGGAGTTGCAGAGCACCAACGAGGAACTGGAAACCTCCAAGGAAGAGCTGCAATCGATCAATGAAGAACTCAACACTGTCAACGAAGAACTGCGCAGCCGCAACACAGAGATGCATCAGGTCAACAACGACCTCTACAACCTGCTGGGCTCGATCAATGTGCCCGTCGTAATGCTCGGCCGCGATCTGCGCATCCGGCGCGTGACGCCCGCCGCCAGCAAGTGGCTGAAGGTGATTCCCACCGACGTGGGCAGGCCCATTACCGACATTCGTATGCCTATCCGCGTGCCCGATCTGGAGAAATTGGTGCTGAGCGCGATGGACACGGCGGCGGTTAAGGAGCGGGAACTGCAGGACGAGGACGGGGGTTGGTGGTGCCTGAGAGTTCATCCCTATCGCACCACTGAAAACGCGATCGACGGGGCGGTACTGTCGCTGCTCGATATTGACAGCCTCAAACGCCATAGCGACGACCTGCGCAAGGCCAAAGAGTTCGCCGAAGCCATTATTGAGACCGTACGCCAACCGATTCTGGTGCTTGATGCGGATCTGCGGGTGATAAAGGCCAACGATTCCTTCTGCGCCGGCTTTCAGATTGCCACAGAGGAAATCACCGGGAACCATCTCCACCACCTGGGAACCGGCCAGTGGGACATTCCCCAATTGCGCCTCTTGCTGGAGGAAGTTCTGGCCAAAGACACGGCATTCTCCGACCTCGAGGTGGAGCACAACTTCCCGAAGCTCGGACCCAGGTTCATGCTGCTCAGCGGCCGCAAACTGCAGGACGTAAACGACCATCAACCTCGTGTCCTTCTGGCTATTGCCGACATTACCGGACGGAAGCGTGCCTTGGAGGCTTTACTGGCTTCGGAGAAAATGGCCGCGACCGGCCGGTTGGCGGCGTCGCTGGCGCATGAGATCAACAATCCACTCAGTTCTGTTGTCAGTGCTGTGTATCTGCTCCTCCACGACGAAACGCTGAACCCGCCTATAAGGGACCTTGTCCAAACGATGGAACAGGAAGTGGGGCGCATAACCCACATTACCAAGAGTACGCTCGCCTTATACCGCGAAGCGGAGTCTCCGGTGGACGTAAAGTTGAGCGAACAAATCGAGAGTGCGCTGGCGATGCTTGCCCCGAAGCTCACGGCCAAGAAGGTGATGGTGGATAAGCAGTTTCGGTCCGACAGAACCCTGCGTGCCTTTCCAGTAGAGATCCGCCAGGTGATGGCCAGCCTCATCACTAATGCCATTGAATCGCTGCCCGAAAGCGGAACGATCAAGATGCGCGTTACCGATGGCCGCAGTTGGATGAACCCGGAGCAGCGTGGGGTGCGGGTCACTGTTGCCGACAATGGCACGGGCATACCGGCGGTCAGTCAGGGCAAGATCTTCGAACCTTTCTTCACCACCAAAGGAGAAAAGGGAACCGGACTGGGCCTGTGGGTGGCACGTGGCATCGTGGAAAAGTACCGCGGCCAGATTCGTTTTCGCAGCAGCGATCGTCCAGGTCGCTCCGGCACCTGCTTCTCGCTGTTCCTGCCACAAGGCTAGGACCGGTGACTTAGGTGGCCAGACTCGATTTGTGGTTTCTTTCAGGTTGCACTCAATCCTGGGTCCCGAAACCGCGTTCGCGGAAGTGAAGGAGTGCGACCCCGCCACTCTATTGATGTCGGATGCTTTCACCGGTACAAAATCGTGTACATGTGAGCACCTCCTCTGTGGCGCGCCGTGGCCTGATTGTTTGACGCGCCAGCGATGCCTTTCGGCAGATAATCGGGGGCGGATACTTTCCGGCTGGCCCGTCTCCGACCAACAATACCGGTGTTTGGTACGTGTCCTGTAAGCGCTCCGCTAGTGGCGGCTTCCACCGCCGTGTTGCACACCCTACTTCCAGCCCCATTTCTGGAAAATGGCATGTGCTTGCGCAGTCTGCAAAAACGCAACGAACTTCTCCGCAAGGCCACGGTTGGAAGATGTTTTGGTGATCACAATGGGGGTCCCGCGATATAGCTTCTGCTTCGCAGGCAGCTTGACCAAGTCGGTGACGTCTGTCAGTCGATAATACCAAGACTCGTAGGTGATCCAGGCATCCAGGCTGGGATCGGATTTCCATCTTGCAATTGCTTCGGCGCTATTGCCGAGCGAGATTGCAATGTTCTTCTGAATTCCCGGAATCAGTCCCGCTCGACCCGCCAGGTCTTCCCAGAGCCCGAGCTGGCCGGCGCCGTTCACGTCGACAATACGAACTCCGGGCCGGGTTAGGTCAGCAAGTGAACGGATATTCTTTGGATTACCCTTTCTCACCAGAATGCCCGCCGGACGCACATAGAGTTCCACGCGCGATTTGTCGTCGAGCATCCCGGGGTGCTCGAAGTCAGTCAGCATGTACTCAGCCCCGCCGAAGATCAGATCCGCGTCGTTCTGTGCCTGAGAAAACCACTTCGGTTCGGGACCGGCCGTAACGGTGACTTGCACGTGGTTAGTCTTGCCGAACACATCTGCACATTCCTGCATCGGTCCAAGCGGGCCGCCCGGTCCATACACATGAAGAATTGGCTATTGCGCCACTACCTGCAAACAGGCGCACAAACAGGCCGCAATAGTTACAGCGATCTTACGATACATGCCTTCCTCCTCGTACGTCCTGCTTATATTGCAGTCCGGCAACAATCTCACGAAAATGCATGTGTCTACTCATTGGCCTACCGCGTTTGCCTATCGTAATTTCACCACGTTCAGGCGATTACGGCTTGCTTGTCTTAATTGGCGTTCCTGGCGCATTACTCCACTCGAAGAATGATCCCTCGTACAAGACCGGATTAAAGCCAAGAAGCTTAAGGGTGAAGTAGTCGTGCGAAGCCTGAACACCAGTTCGACAGTACACCACCACGTTCTTTCCGCGCTTCACGCCTGCCGCTTCGTACTTGGCCAACATCTCCGGCGCTGGCTTCAGAACAGGATTGTCTTTGCTCGCCAGGTTCTCCATCCAGAAGACATTCTTCGCCCCGGGGATGTGCCCGGCCCGCGGCACGCCGTCACCGGCTTTTGTTCCCGAGTATTCGTCCGGTGGACGGGCATCGATCAGCGTGGTCTTCTTGCCGGCCACGATCTGCTTCATGGCGGCTAGATCGGCAACCAGCTCCGGACGAGCCTTTACCGTCAAGTTGACGGCTTTGAAGGCGGGTGCAGCCGTGCTTACCTCGCGGTGTTCCGCTTTCCATTTTTCCAATCCGCCGTCGAGCAGGGCGGCATGTGTTCCATGGCCAAGATAATCAAGCGCGAAGTACGCGCGTGCGGCGAACAGGCCACTCATATCGCCATAGATCACAACACGCGATTTGTCGCCGACTCCTACCCGTTCGAAAGCGATCTTCATAGCATCGACGGTGGGGAGTTGGTTCGGGATGCCATTACGGGTGACGGCAACGTCGCTTAACGGCAGGAAACGCGCTCCGGAAATATGGCCCGCGTCATAAGAGGTCCGGTTGGGAGCGACGTGGAGTACGACGACATTCGAATCATTGAGGTGCGCAGCCAGCCAGCCGGTCTGAACCAGCAGTTTTGATCCAGCTTCCGAGCCGGTGGCATTCGCCGTGCCCATTACTATCAGCACCAGACAAATCAGTGTCGCGATCAAGATCTTATGCTTCATTCATGCTCTCCATCTCAGATTGTCTGGTGACGGCACAGTCACGCATCGTGTGCGTCTGCCAGAGCAAGCCTGCTGTTCAAAACTCCAGATGACTGGCCGCAGATAGTTACACGATGGGTTTCGTCCCGACAAGTTCAGCCACCTTGGCCAACAACTGCTCGCGGTCCGGCGGTTTATCAAAGTAACCAGCAGGTGGACGCAGGTGGCGGCGATTCTCGATGAACCGCTTGAACTCGTGCGTGATCCCCGTCAGGACGATCACCGGGATCATGGCTGTTTGCGCATCCTCCTGCAGGTTGCGGAACATGCGTACACCGGTTTCTTCCGGCATGCAGATGTCCAGGATGATTAGATCAGGACTGTCGGACTTAGCTTTCGCCATGCCCTGCTTGCCATCCGCGGCTTTGATCACCGAATAGCCATTGTCTTCCAGCAGCGTACCGACGAAGGTGGTTATGTCCTCTTCATCATCGACGACAAGAATCTTTGCTTTGTATTCCGTCATAATAGTCACCTCATTTCTTCTTTAATGCGTCTAGCGCGCGTTGCAACGTGTCCGTATTAGCTGTTGAAAGTACGGCGGCCAGTTCGCCGCGAAGTCTTTCCGAGTCGTTCGCTCGTTCTTCGGCCGCTGGAATGCCCAGCAAACTGCGAACGGCCGAAACGTAAGAATCGTGCCGCACGGGTTTCTCAAGGTAAATGCCCCGGCCGGACATAGTCATTTCGTTGAAATCGGCCTTGCCCATCTCGTCGCGGGCATGACCCGTAACGATCAACACCGGGATCTTTGAGAGCGCTTTGTCCTTTTGAAGATCATGATAGAATCTCGCGCCGGAATGGCGAGGCATCACCAGATCCAGCGAGATTAGATCCGGTGCGCTTCGCTGCACCGCTTCCAGAGCTTCGAGCCCGTCCTTGGCGGTTTCGACAACAAAACCGGCATCTTCAAGAGCAGTGCGCAAGTAATCGCGGACATCTGCCTCGTCATCGACTACCAGAATCCGGTAAGGCTTTACATCGGTCATTACATTACCCCATGACTTGAGTTTGCGAGCCCTGGAGCCGAGCTGGCAATCGCCTGCAGGCGCTCGCGCGACAAGCGAATGCGGAAGGTGGCTCCTTCGCCGGGCGTCGACTCCACATCAATCCGGCCACCATGCTCCTGCACCATTTTGCGAGTTGTCAGCAGGCCGAGGCCTGTTCCCTTATTTCCCTTGGTGGTGAAGAATGTAGTGAACACTTTTCCACTCACTTCCCAATCCATCCCGCCCCCATTGTCAACCACCTCGAAGATCAAGTCGCCAGCTTGTTCGCAAGTCCGCAGGATGACTTGGCCCCCTCCGTCAGGTCGCATGGCAGCGGCATCGATCCCATTCGAGAGCAGATTCGTGATGCATGTTTCCATTCCCTGCGCATCGAGCGGGGCCGGTTCCACTTCGGCGTCTAGCTCAAGCTTCAGCTCCACACCTTGCAGACGAGCGGCGTCCACATAAAGGGCAACGATGTCGCGGGCGAGTGCGTTGGGATCTGTCGGGCGCAGCTCCGGCAGCCTGCCCTTGGCAAAGCTGAGGAAGTCTTTTACCAGACTAGTCGTCTTCTCGAAGTTGCGCTGCAGCATTTGCCATCCGGCGGTAATTCGCGAGGCGTCACCCTTGGACAGACCGCTGTCCACCATGTACATTCCGCCCTCGAGGCCCATCAAGAGATTCTTGATCGTGTGTGCCAGTCCCGCGACTGTTTGGCCAACGGCGGCTAGCCGTTCCGCATCCAGTTTCTCCTGTTCAAGACGTTTGATCTCGCGCACGTCTTCCATAAAGGCCGCACGCCCAAGCTGCCGCCTTCCACTTCGCAATTCAACGGCTGAAAAGTGAACCGGAATTTTCTGCAGTTGTGCCGAGCGCACAGAGATTTCAGGCAGATCAAGTTTGCCCTCGGGCATGGCACCAGAAGCAAAGAATTTCTCCGGAAGCATCTGTCTCAGCCGAGCGGCCGTTGGGGGCTGGCCTGCTGTCCATTCCAGCAGAGCGCGTGCCGCCGGATTGACAACCTTGGGATCGCCGGAGGAGTCGACCGCGATGATTCCGGCAGGCGAATTGTGGATCAGAGCCTCGTAGTAGTCCTGAGTCTTTTGCAATTCCCGCTCGAGTTGAGAGACCTCAGTGATATCGGTGGCCATCTGAATGACATGGGAAACGCCTTCCTGGCCGCGCAATAGCGGAGAACTGGTCACAATGTAATATGCGGGGGACCCGTCCTTGTGCACGCCAACCTCGCTGGCTGCGTGCTCGGAACCGTCGGCAAAAGTCAGCGTAGCCGTACAACTTCGGCAGGGACTCCTGCGCCGTTTGCAAACCTCATAGCAGAATTTCCCCTCGGGGATGCCGAAGATTTCCCGGAATTTGTCGTTCGCTTGAGTGAGGCGATAGTTGCGGTCGATCACAAAGGCCGGACAGGGCACGCGCTCGAACAATCGGTCGTATTCCCGTTTCCACGAGCGAGTCTCCGTCAAGTCCGTCTTCATCGCCATGACGTGAGTAATCTGTCCGCTGGCGTCCCTCAATGGCACGAGGTGTGTCGCGTAATGGCATGTCCGACCGTGCCGGTCCACTCCTGTGTCGTCCGCCACGCGCATGCGCCCGTCCTCGAATGTCTCTTTCATAGCGCAGGGCTCGCATGGCCGCGATGCTCGCTTGCACACCTCGTAACAGCGACGATTCCGCCAATTTCCGAAGTACTCCTCGAAGTTCCCGTTTCCGGCTACGATATTGAATTCGCGGTCTATGACGGCCACATTGAACGGAACCAGCTCGAACATACTGCGGCCCAGCAGTTGGTCCAGCTCGGATTGATTTAGCTGTGCCATTTACTTCCTCTACTTCCTCGCTTCAGGTGTTGGAAGCACAACGTTCTGCCCCGTCAGCCCTGCTCTGCGGAGTACGAGTTCGCGGGAGTCGATGACTTCGCGCCTGTCCTTGTGACACCAGTCGCAGCGGGTCATTTCAGGCTTGCTCTTCTCCTGTGCCTTTTTCACATGACAGCCGATGCAAAGCCGGTGCATTGCCTCGGTATAGGCAACTGCCTGGTTGTGTTTAACAGTGATCGAAGCGCCGGTTGGGACGAGGTTCTTGTGGCATTTGTCGCAGCGGACCGCGCTTTCGGCAGTGCGCACCTGGCCCGTGGCGTGGCATTGGTAGCATGCTACGCGCGCCCCGGAGGGCGACGCATGCCAGTCATGCCGGAATGCGTCAACCGGCAAATACATGTCCCGGTGGCAACGTGCACAAGCTGAACCTTCGTCTCTGGGCAGGTTCATGTGATGACATTTCACGCACGACTCTTTTCCACCTTCGCGCTTCTCGTGTTCTACGTGCTTGAACGCAACCCCGAAGCCGTCGAGGTTCCCGTCGATCCATAGGACTTCGCCACCGCGGGCGCGTTGAACCGGTGTTGCATCGATCCCGCGGCTTTCGGCCGGTTCAACCTTCAAGAAGCCGAAGCCCACGGCGGCGGCCAGAATGAAGGCCAGAGAATATGTGGTGCGGGCTGCAATGCCGGGAACTCCCAGCCAGGTAGCGCCTACGGGATCGAACTCCGGCAGTTTGAGCGGATCGGCGTTCGGATCGGCGGGCCGTTCTTCCCAAACCTTGAAATGCTCAATCATAAAAAGGAACGCCAACACTGCGGCGGAGACCACGCCCACACTGATGGCGATTTCAGTCCAGGATGGCAGATAGAAAGCGCCGTCCGGCCTGGGGTGGGCAACGCCACCAACGTCGATACGGTTGAGGACTATACCGCAGACCGCGAATGTGGCGGCTGTCCATTGACCGGCGCGACTGTGCCGCACACGTGAAGCAGAGAAGAGGGCGATGGGAATGAGCGCCATCACCATGACTTCGAACCAAAACAAACCAGGCCGCCAGTCGGCCACAAAAAGCTGTGCTGCCTGCCGCCGAATGATAAGGTCGGCGATTCGCACGATCACATAAATCGTTAAGACCCAGCGGCACGCATTGGCGAATGACGCTAACAGGTCTGTCTCTGGCTTGCGGTGGTAAAGGTATGCCGTTAGATGACTCTCGAAAATCACCATCGAGAGTCCCAGCCCAATCGCGGAGATCAGGAACATGACTGGAAGAATCGGCGAGTACCATAGCGGATGCAGCCGGTAGGGCATGATGAGGAACAGCGAACCCAGCGATGATTGGTGTAGAGATGAAAGTCCAATCCCAACGATCACTAGTGGCAGACGTGCCTTGACGAGTGTTGCGCGGATCTTCGCGAGGCGCGGGAACTCTTCCGCCGGAACCGGAAAGAACTCCAAGGCCAAAACCGTGAGGTACAGCATGACGCACCAGCCGACCTCAAACAGCGGCGATCGAGGGTTCCAGTAGACGATCATGTGCCAGATGTTCCAAGGCAGGCCCAGATCGAACAGCAACCCAATTGCGACCGCGAGATAGCCGAGAAACGCGGTCAGCACCGCAGGGCGAACGATGGCATGGAATCGCTCAAGTTTGAAGATGTAAACGGTAGCGGTAACTATGAATCCACCGGCGGCCAACGCCACCCCGCCCATCACGTCGAATCCGACCCAGACACCCCACGGATTCGCATCCGTCAGATTCGTGCTGGCACCCAACCCAAACAGAAAGCGCGCCGCCGCAACCGATGCCGCCAAGCCAACCAGCGTCCAGAGTGCCAGCTTCAGTCTGCGAACCCTATTCATGCGATTCGTCCTTCCCCGATGTGTCCTTCTCAATCCTCATGCGGCGCTCGATGATCCACGACAGTCCTGCCATGCAGGCCATGACACCCGTAAATGCAAACGGGACGGCTTCCATCGCAGTCGCCGTGGTTGCCGGCAGAGGCTTGGGGCCAACCACGTGGCCTGCGGACAGGAACGAAAGGTCGACGTTTGAGATATAGAGCACCGAGGTTCCGCCGGCGTCGAATTCTCCCCAGACCTTGTTTACATACTTGCCCGGGTCTTTCGCTATCCGGTCATGCGCCTCCGCCAGTAGCTGATCGCGATCTCCGAAGATGGTCGCTTTGGTTGGGCACGCCTCGGTGCACGCGGGCTGGCGACCCGCTGCAATTCGGTCGTAGCAGAAAATGCACTTGCGCACATACGGCACTGCGGCCTGCCACTCATAGCGGGGAATACCGTATGGGCACGCCATCATGCAGTACCGGCATCCCATGCACTTGCTGCCCTCGTACACCACCGCTCCGAGCTTTGTCTGATGGAGGGCGCCGACAGGGCAGGCCGAGGCGCAAGCCGGCTCAAGGCAGTGCCGACATTGTTTGCGGGCGAACGCATGCTGTGGACCCTCGACGACCGACGTCCAGTTCTTAGCCGAGAGACCGTCATCGAGGTCCCACCGGCGCGGCAGGTCCACGGGCAACTGGTTCTGCTTCTTGCAGGCGACCACACACTCGTGGCAGTTGTTGCACTTCGTAGTATCGGTGAGGATAGCCGCCTTCATTGGTTGTCCACCTTGCCGTGTACGGCTGTCGCGATTTCCAGCCGTGCCTTTGGCAACCACGTTGGTCTATCCGCGTAGCCTAACGTGGCGGCGACCCGATCGCCCGCGCCGGCGGGAAACTTCCAAGCGATGGCGGTGACTAGTTGTGACAGCGGAGCGAGCACGCAATGCGCGATTTTCGTAAACGGGATTAAAAGCATGATGAGGTTCGCCATGTACACATGAAGAAGCATCAGCGACTGGTAAGTCTTTGGCCCGATCGCAACATTCGTGCACAAGAATCCCGTGATGAACGGAACCACCAGAAACAATGGCCAAGCGAAATCCTGCAGGCGGCTGAGCTTGCGCGCTCTCGAGTCAAGAACTCGGCTGAGAAACAAAGCCATGCCGGTTACAACGACGATCACGGTGAGGTAGTTTGCCAAGGACTGTGGGATAGTGAACCATGCAAACCCGACAGAACGCTTCCATAGCAGGACGTGCGCAAATAAGAATGGGGGAACCAGAAGTAGCCCGACATGAAATAAGAAAGAAAACGTGCTGTAGGCTGGCCGCTGGCGCCAAAGCCGCGTTACGGGAAACAGCCAGGCGATCGTCTGCCTCCGCACCTCACGCCAGTTCACAATCTTGTCCGGGCTCTGTCGATACGCCTCCCCTATTCCAATTGCAGTGAGCACCACTGACCGCAGCAAGCCAAGTAGCATCAATGAAAATGCAATACGGAACAGAGGTCCGCGGCCGAACTCAATCCACGTTTCCACTGGCGCCCCCTGATTCGAAGTCGATCGCCTTGTAAACCAAGTCGTGCAAGCCAACGATTTGGCAGTCGATTCCTTGGTCTTCCATCAATTCTTTTAGCTGCTTCTTACAGTTAGCGCAGGGCGCAACGCAGTACTTGGCGCCAGTCGCCCGAATCTGTTCAGCTTTGGCCTTGCCCCCCACCAGCGTTCGATAGGGTCGTAACTCATCCATGGATACGGTTCCGCCGCCACCGCCGCAGCAAATGTTGTCATGCCTGTTCGGCGTCATCTCAACGTAATCACTGCAAATAGCTTTGAGAAGCTCCCGAGGCTGCTCCACAATCCAACCACTCCGGGCGAAGTTACACGGATCGTGGTATGTGACCCGTTCGGTGATCACGTTCGGCTTGAGCTTCAACTTCCCGTCCTGCCATGCCTTGTGGGTGTACTCCATAATGTTGACGACCGGTCGCGCGTGTTTTTCGCCGCAGAAGGTCGGATAAAAAACTTTGGCAGTTCGTGAAGCGTGGCCGCACTCGCCGATCAGTAGCTTTTTCACCTGCAGGCGCTCCGCTTCCGCGTGGACTTTTTTCACCACGTGTTCCAATATCTGGTCGCTGTAGAAGAGGCCGTAATTGATGCCGTCAAAGTAACCCGTGCCAATGGTCCATGAGCCGCCGGTCGCGCGAAACACTGCTGCATTGCCCATCAGCGTGTCAGCTTCCATAATGTAGTCCGAAACGGCGGGAAAAAAGAGGTATTCAGCACCTTCTACATCGACAGGGAATGTAACATCCACGCCCAAGCCCTCTTTGATTTCATCGCTCAGGAACTCCAACGTATCCAACAATGCCGGGACCGGCACTGCCGACGTATTCCCGCTGGAACCGGTTAACTGCTCGCGAACGCTGACAGCCAGCGCCCGGGGGATAATCCCAATCTCTGACAGGATGTAACGCCCCAGGTGAGTCAGCAGACCGTGGTCGATTCCCATCGGGCACTCGAAGTGGCAGCGACGGCATGCCGTGCAGTTGTAAAATGCCCCAGCCATCTCCTGGACCTTGTCATCGGTCACTCCAGCATCGCCCAGTAGCCGTGCCCTCAAAACGCCGGCGACGGTGAAGTGGCGACGATAAACCGACAGCAACAATTCCGAGCGATAGCACGGAATGTCTTGCTCATCGCCAGTAGCCAGATACACCTGACATTTGACCGTACAACGCGAGCACTTCGCGCTGACCCTGACATAATGGTCCAATGCCACGCGATAGTTCGTATGCTTCAGGATGGCGGCGAATGCCTCAAGGAAGCGCCGGGCACGATCATGGACGTCAAAGTCCTCCACGTGGTAGCGAACCGGCAAGCGCTGCCTCCGTATGACATCCAGCTTCTTCACCGAGTGGAAGGCTTTTCCCCGATCTTCTGGACTGATAAGCTGCATGACTCCTCTGTTTCTTGATCGATCGATGCCGAGAGCACATCTAGATGCAGTTTGCGTCTAGAATCCTAACACTCTTATAGCCTCGCGCAAGGCCGAATTCTGCAACGGCGAGCTTATTTTGTATGTCATTGGATACAAAAGGGCCATCACTGATTAGGTGTACTTATCACCTTGCTGAATGCCCTTTGCGGCGTGCGACGGGGATTTCTGGCAGTACTTTTTTGCCACATTCGGTTGAGACATTCGCCCATTTAGTCAACAGCCGCCGCTCTCGGCTGCCTGGCAGCGACCTTCTGAAGTAAGCAAAATAGGTGCGTGTTACACTTAGACTCAAGCGGCGTTTGGAGGTCCTTAAGAATGCCACGTGGAAAATGTCCCCGTCACCCCGTCGACTATCCCTGCACCTGCGCCATGGGTCACTTGTACCGGTTTATTGAGCCGGTTCTCTTGTTGATGATTCGAGAGCGTGGGCATGCTTATGGTTACGACCTGTCGGGAGACCTGGGAGATTACGCATTTACGGATGCGGATATCGAAAGAGCAGCGCTTTATCGCACGCTGAACATCCTCGAAAAGAACAAATACGTCACCAGCCATTGGGACACGAAGGGTTCGGGACCGGCACGAAAGGTGTACTCGTTGACCAAGGACGGTGAACACCACCTGCAACAATGGGCGGAGGTGCTTCACAAAGTGAGCAAGTCGATGTCGCACTTCGTACGCAAAGTGGAATCGCTCAACGGGGCACGACGGCCTACCCGAACGAAGCGGGCTTCAGCAGGCTCTTAGAACGTGCATCTATTCACAGTGAGGGGAACGGGATGAACAACTTTCTAGGGGCTCTAGCATTTATAGCCGTGTGGATATTGGTGAGCCGCTGGGTACTGCCACGCTTCGGCGTTCAGACCTGAGGGATGTCGCCAAAGAGCCGAGTTGCGGCTCCCGCTTCGTCGAGTCAGGACGAATCAGCTCCAGCGCCAGGTCCAGCCTGTAAACGGTAGATACAGTCATGGGTGCGGAATGACTCGCAAAAAGCGCGCTTTTGCCCTTTGCCTACTTCGGTTGGGAAATCAGCATAGATGGCTGAGTCGGCCCCACCAACAATACAGGAGACTTTTTCGCCCAAGTACGGGAAAGCTCGCTCAGTGGACCCGCATAAATAGCATCCCCTGTGCAAGCCAGGTCGCACTCGGCCTTCTTGCCCTGCTTGACCTTATCCAGGCATAAATCGCACTTCTGCATTTTGCCGTCAGCGCCATATTTTGGTGCGCCGTACGGGCACGCCTTGCCGCAGGTTTGGCAGCCTTTGCATTTGCTCTGATCGACCACCACGATGCCGTCTTCGAATCGCTTCGCAATGGCCTTAGCCGGACACGCGGCCGCGCACGCCGGTTTGGCGCAATGCATACAGGAGAGGGACTGGTTCGACAAGCGGACATTCGGGCACTTGCCTGACTCCACGGTCGTTACCCGCCGCCAATAGACGGATTCTGCCGCTTTATTGTCATTCCAGTCTTTACAGGCAACCACGCAGGATCGGCAACCGATGCATCGACCTGCATCGAAATAGAATCCGTACTGTGTCGACATTCCGTCCTCCCCTAGGGAAGCGAATTTCAGATTGTCTGATTTCAGATTTCAGATTGAACAACCAAGAAAACGCCGGTTTCTCTCAATCCTGAGCCGTTGCCCTTCAATCTGAAATCAAAAATCTTAAATCTTAAATAAACTCAGGCCTTCTTCACTTCCACGAGCACGCTGTTGTAAGTGGCTGCGCCGCCCACCCGATCGATGGTGTCCGTGGTTAGCGTGTTCACTCCTCCGCCGCGGTCAACTCCGTCCGCTCCCAGCCTCCGCCATGGCCCTTGGTGCATGGCGATTACGCCGGCGGGCACGCGTTCGCTGATCTTGGCCTTGCGCTCGATCACGCCGCGGTCATTGAAGACGCGCACAGTATCGCCAGCTTTGATCTTTCTCTTGGCCGCATCGGCTGGATTGATGAAAACGTCGACCGGGTAGAGCTCATTCACCCAGCGGTTGTTGGAACGGCTGTGCAGCCAGGCAACCGAGTGAGGCGTACAGATCGCGAGCGGATACTTCTTGGCCAGCGTGTGCCGGACATTTTCAAACTCGTCTAAATAGGTTGGCAGCGGGGGCAGTCCTCTGGCTTCCATGGTTTTCGAGTAAAGCTCGATTTTGCCGGACTTGGTCGGAAATGGCTTACCTTCTTTGACCTGAGATTGGAACGGAATGAAGGGCCGCGGGCCAACGAACACGACCTTTTCCTTTTGCAGACGCTCGAGAGTTAGACCTGCCAGTTGCGGAGCGCTCGACGAAGCTTTCAAGGTCTCGCGCATCCAATCCACGTCCTTCCAGTCGGAATGAAACTCGGCGCCAACTCCCAGGCGCTCGGCAACGGCTGCCCACATCTCCAGATCGGAGCGGCATTCATACATCGGCTCGATGCACTTCTCACCGTATACGACCGCATGGCCAGCTTGGGCGTAGTAGCCCGCGTCGTTGCCCTCGAAGACAGTCGTCGCCGGCAGCAGAAGGTCTGAATAGCGGGCAAATGGAGTCATAAAATGGTCAGCGCAGATCACGTAGTCGAGCTTCTTCAAGGCTTTGGCGATCTTGTTCGAATCGCCCGTCTGATTGATCACGCTTGCACCGTGACCGATCAGCATGCGGATAGAAACGGGAGCAACTGTGTAGTCGGGTTGGACCGCCTTGCCCGAGAGAATCGCCTCCGCGATCTGGCATTCATTTACCTGGATCGACACCTTGTTCTTTTCAGCCGCGCCCAGATTCCCGATACCGATTGCCTTGTTGAAACCAAATCCCGTCGTGGCGTTCGTGCCGGGCTTGCCCACGCTTCCGGTGATCGCGGCCAGCGCGCCACAGGCGAGCACCCACTGTGAGGGGTCGCACCCCACGCGCGACGGACCGTCTCCCGGAAACAGGGCCGCCGGTTGTTTGCTGGCATATTCGACGGCGAGGCCGATGATCACCTTTGCAGGCACGCCGGTGATTTTGGCCGCCCACTCCGGGGTGTACTTTTGTACGTGCTGCTTAAACTCTTCGAAACCGAACACGTGCCGGGCCACGAAATCCTTGTCGTAGAGATCGCGGTTGATGATCACGTTGGCCATGGCCAGCGCCATCGCCCCGTCGGTTCCGGGCATGATGGGTATCCACTCATCCGCCTTGGCCGCCGTTTGCGAGAAGAAGGGATCGATCACGACGATGCGTGTCCCTTTTTCGCGTGCATCCATCATGATCCGCATGCCTTCGCCGGCAAAATCGACACGCCGGTTGCTGTCGGCGAAGCCGTAGCCCCAAATAATCGCCAGCTTCGAATCTTTGATGGTATCGAGATCGCTCTCGGTGTTCATCGTGCCGTACATCATCGGGGCAACGGAAGTCTTGTTAGAGATGCACAGCGAGCCCCACACTGTCGCCATTCCGCCCAAAACGTTCGTGAATCGCACCTTGGGCGCCAAGCGGGCCAGGCCCATGGTTCCGCGAGCCGGATAAAATAGGATGGCCTCATTGCCATACTTGCCGCCGATCTCCTTGATTTTTCCGGCATAGGTGTCTATCGCCTCGTCCCAGGAGATGCGCTTGAACTGTCCTTCCCCGCGCTCACCGACCCGCTTCATCGGGTATTGCAGGCGGCTTGGGTCGTAAACGGTCGAGCGCAGCGCATGTCCCTTCGTACAGCAAAGGTAATCGGGATGGTTGGTAATATGCGTAATCCGCCCTTCCTTCACCGTTACCTTCAAAGGACACGTCGCCGTGCATAGGCCCAACGAGGGACAGCAGGCGGCAAACTCCTTCTCTCCCTCGGCAGCCAAAACCACGTCTGGCTCTCCAAAGAATTTCAACATCGGCTCGTCGGCCAACTGATCGCCCACGGCCGCGGCGATGCCTGTAACCGCGGCCGATTTCAGAAAAGATCGGCGGCTCACCCAACCCTTTTCAATGCCGTCACTCATCGGATCGCCTCCTGACTCGGAACTGCCTGCCCCTTGAGTCTCGCTGTCACCTCGACGCCACGCTCATCGAAAATAGACGCTCAACGCAGACGAAAGCTTACTTACGGCGTTGCCAACTAGGTGATCATCCCGCAACGCAGGCTCAACACAATTCAACCCATGAGCAAAGCATCGTGTGCGGCGAAATATACGGTGAATGTGAGTGGATGTCAAACGCTTCTTTTCCCGTAGCTTGCGGTGAATGTAAGTGGTCTATGAATAGATGTTTTATGCACTTACACGCCGCGCGAGATGGCCCCAAACACGCACACGCCGAGAACCTTCCGTCGTATGTACAGACGCTGTCTTCCGAAACGGGCCCAAAAATAAAATCAGGTTAGCCGGGCACCCGCTGATTATGCAATCCCCAGGTATACCGGCCAAAACATCTGTTCTGCTTTGGACTGGTTCTCTTCCCGAATGGGAGAGTAGCTCTTTAGGGGATTCCGAAGCTCCACGTGGTTGGCCTCTCCGCACAGGTCCTGCGCCCGCAGATACTTAGGCGTTCACAGCCAATCAGCAGCAGCCCTAAAAACTGAATTAAGGTGAACGCTGCATAGGCGATCGCGAAGCGTCGCGACTATACTTAATTATATAAATGTGCATTGTGGCTGCGAACCTTCATTCACGTTCGACCTCGCAAGATTTCGATCCGTTAAAGAATCCTGCATTCCTCACAAAACCTAAACTGCGAATCCCTTCGAACCTTGAGATCTGCCTCACAACTGCCGTAACCGGCCTTGTGGTGTTCGTTTTCGCGCTGGCCATCCAATGGTTTATCTACGATCGACTTCTGCACGAAGACGGACTACGCCTTGTCGGATCGGCTTTATCTTCCATCATGGCAATGGCGCTTGTTCAATACATGAAGACAACGGCGCGGGATGATCGGCTCAAGGAACTTCGACGCCTCGAAGCGATTGCTCTCATCAATCACCACATCCGTAATTCGTTGCAGGCGATCGCAGTCAGCTGTAGCAACGATGCCGCCACGGGTGCCGTCCGTGAGTCGATCGACAGAATCGAGCGGGTGCTCGCTGAAGTCCTGCCCTCGGTACACCAGCCGGATTAGCCCGCCTTCTTTCGGTCAAAACGCTGACATCAACACATCCCAAAGCCCGATGTGCGAGCCTTCAAATATCCACCACTTCAAGTCCGAAGGCGAATCGTAACTTCCTACAACGCCCCGATCGCGGCCAGCGCGCGTTTAACTTCTTCGACGCCTTCAGGCGGCAAGGGCTCTTGCGGTGCCAGCGGATGCGGGCTCGCGAAACGGACGATTGAGGTGTACCGATATCGACCAAGGTGCCCCAACGAATTTCGGGCAGAAGCGTGCCTCGACGAGGTGGACGCGCTATACCAGAGACATCCCTGAGCCACCAATTATCCAACAGATTGGTGGCTTCTTCCTGCTAGCAACAACGCGACACGGCGAGGCCGTCGGTGTGCGGGTGCAACTTGTGATAGTACGCCAGCACGTCCTGGCCGAGCAGTGGGGCGAACACTTCCCTTTCCGCGCAAGTTCCCGCGTTTACAAATGCCAACGGGTCCAGGACTACGTTTGGGTTGCCGGGCACATCGTGCTCGTGACCTGTAGGATATGCCGGCAGCACTACGGAGGAATTTCTTTTCTTCCCTGAAATCAAACTCTCGCTACGAACTGTTATGCGGTCACCGCGCACCTTCTCGATCTTGAATCTGCAGTCGTCACTACTGATAGTTTCCAAGTGCTCTCTCAGAGTGCTTAGAGTAACTACCTTAACACTCTGAAATCGTTTCGTAAGCATGTGCATGGTGCACCCCTAATGGTTGCCCTGCCCATATATTACCGTAAGTTGTGCCGCATATAATTCTTACTTTCGTTTGCCCGGTTGACCGCGCCCTCGATGCCACCGAGAAGGCGCAGATTGACCTTGGACGGGGTGAGAACGAGCAGGTGGAATTCAAGCCCTTGATTACGCCCAACGACCCGAAAGAGACGGAGATTGTCGAAACGGCAATTGCCTTTGCAAATTACTCCGGCGGAGCGATTTATATTGGCGTCCGCGACCGCGACGGGTTGCCATTGGGTGTTGCCGAACTTAGGAAATCGGCAAAGAAGGACCTACAGTCCCATGCTGACCTGCAGGCTCTTTTGGTCGCACAGTGCGACAGAACGCGTTGGGTAATCACCAACAAAATCCATCCTATTCCGCAATTTCGGATCGAAATCGCTATGCCCTACGGTGAACCCGTAGTTCAGGTGCAAATCGAAGCCGGGAGCGGCGTGCTATACGCAACTCACGATAACCAGATATTTATTCGCCGGGGAGCCACGAATCGCCGGCCTGGGGAAAACGAGCTAAGGCAGTTGCTGCAGAATCAGACCTGGGACATCATCAACGCAGATAGCCGCTAGTATCTAAGGAGCCGCCGCGGTTCTTGCCTTTATCCTTCTCCTGAGTAAAACTGCCGCCAGAGCGCCGAGGCAAAGGCCGCTATCAAACTTGCCGCACGCCAGCGTGTTGAAGCTGTATGGACATGTTTGGATATCTTGTGTCCCGATCTGGCGCTGGAGGCGAAGAAAGTACTCGCCGAGAAGGTATTGGACTTGAGCAGGGGGGAGGATCGGAAACCACCTCGGATAATGATCACCCCGGCGCAGGTGGCAAGCATTATTTGGCCCAACACGCAATGCATTAACCCCCACTGCCCGATGGTGCTCTTCACGAATGAGATTGCGAACGAACTCAACGAGTTTTTCAAGGGAGAAGAATGAGAGTCCTTTTGGCGACGATACGCGGTGCGCACATCGAATCAGCGGCACCTTCAGAGCGTCGTTTCCCCAACGCCGGATGGCTATTTTGGGGCAAGCACCTGGTTCAGGATCGGGTGTTCTGCCCCGAGCTGACCCTTGGCGTTGCCCCAATATAGTTAGGAGCTCATCCAACGGGCCTCGTTGAACAGCCGCAGGTCTTTTGTGGTTTGGGTTGTGCTGCACAGCCAAACCCTGCTGCCACCCCGTTTGCCTCGGTTACATGTCCCTCTGGTTTTCTGATCGCTTTTTGAGCCGCCGCCTCAATCTTCTCAGCGGCCACCGACTTGATATTCCTTGCGATTCCAATTGCAACCTCGATCTGCCGGTCGGTCGCGCCTGATGTACGTGCTTCATTTACGAGCCGATCGAACTCTCCTACTGAATTGACCGCGAATGCCGCCGCAACAGAGACGAGTGCCCGTACGACTCCCTGCTGAGCAACCCACTCGTCTGGCAGCTCTGCGATGGTTCCATGCTGGTCAATCGCCCACGCGGCCATAGCGTCGGCGGCCGCGCGGCGCACGTCAGCGCCGACATTGATGGCTAACGTTGTTCCCCTGCTGCACACGCCCGCTGCACGTGCAGCTTCCAAATGGTGCAGGATGCATGGTTGGCACCCGGCAGCTACGGAAACGCCGAGTGCTATGATTTCTTTCTCTCTTGTGGTCAGCGTAGTGTCCTTGCTCATAAGTCCCTCCATTGGCAAGGACGAAACAGACCGTGAAATGGATACGGCTATCGCGAAGTTTTCGGTTCACAGATCAGGTCGCCAACTTCGTTTCGGAGAAGATCGCAGCCCGCCCGTAATTCCGCCTGAAGCCTCCGCCGTGCACGATGAATACGGATCTTTACGGTTGCGACCGGCAAATTCAGCGTGTCGGCAATCTGTTGAGCGGTAAGTTCGTGAAGATCGTGAAGAAGGATCACGGCACGGTAGCCATCAGCCAACTTGTTGATGTAATCGTGGACGCAGGCGCTCATTTCCCTCTGTTCGATCACCTTCAATGCCGGGGGACTGCTGGTATCCGCCAGGTTGAGAGCATCGAACTCGCCGCTGTATTCACGTGGTTCGTTGCGGGTCTTCTGCCGAATACGATCAAGCGTAACCCTGGTGGCGATGCGGTACAACCATCCGAGAACGGCTTCTGGATCGCGCAGCGTTGCCCGCCCGACGTATGCACGCAAGAATGTTTTTTGCGTCAAATCGTCCGCCTCGCTGCTATCACGCACCATGCTACGGATGTACCGGTAGATACGTGCGCGTTGTGCCTCCAGCGATGGGACCGCTATGGATGCAACAGTTTCCTCAACTTGGGCCATGGCATCATCCTCACATGACTCTATAACGACAAATCTGCGACAGCTAAGCCGCCGCTCGCCTGCTTCAGCCAGGCAACGGTTTCGTCAGTCGAGGGAATCCGGCCTGCAACTTTGATTTCGCCATTGATGCTCACCGCAGGCGTGGTTAGTACTCCCGCTTTTGCCATTTCCGCGAAGTCAATGGCTTTATGCACCGTCGCTTTTACTCCTGTCTGCTCGACGACATGACGCACTCACCGCTCGGTTTCTTTGCACTTGGCACATCCAGGACCGTACACCGTGATGTTCAACAGGATTTCCTCACTTACATGATGAAATTGAACACGTAGCCGACTATCAGGATCCCGACCGCCACCACGCCGACGAAGACGGCGATCAACTGCGGCCGAAGCACTTTGCGCAGGATGATCGTCTCGGGCAGCGACAGGCCGATAACCGACATCATGAACGCCAAAACAGTGCCGAGAGCGGCGCCCTTGGCAAGCAACACCTGCACGATCGGGATGATTCCAGCCGCATTCGAATACAGCGGCACACCAATGGCCACAGCCAGCGGCACCGACCACCAGGCGCTTTTGCCCATAATGGACGCCATGAAGTTCTCCGGCACGTATCCGTGCATGCCGGCGCCGATGGCGATGCCCAGAAGAACATAGGGCCAGACTTTCCCAACAATGTCGCGCACGGATTCCGTCGCCATGCGAATCCGTTCCGGCCACGAAAGCTTCTTCTCGGCAGCCGCGGCCTCGCCGAACTGAGTGGCATAAACCCAAGGCTCAACGTAGCGCTCCATCTTTAAGCGACCGATTGTCCATCCAGCGACAATAGCGATCAGCACCCCCGTCCCGGCATAAATCGCTGCGACCCGCCAACCGAACATCGCGAACAGCAGCACGAGTGCCACCTCGTTAACCATGGGAGCGGAGATCAGGTAGGAAAGGGTCACTCCCAACGGGATGCCCGTAGTCACGAACGCAATAAACAGAGGCACGGCCGAGCAGGAGCAGAAAGGCGTCACGATGCCAATCAGCGCGGCCAATACGTTCCCAACCGACTCCCGCTTACCGGCCAGCATCGCCCGCGTCCGCTCTGGTGTAATGAACGATCGGACAATTCCAATCCCAAACACCGCCAGGGTCATCAGCATCAGCACCTTTGGTGCGTCGAAGACGAAAAACTCAACCGCGGAACCTAGGTGCTCGCCGCGCTTGAGTTGCAGCAATGAGTATGTGATCCAGGCTGCTGCCGGCTCGAGGTACGAATAAAGAAGCAACCACGCAACGCCGGCAACCGCCGCAATAAGCCAAGTCCGGGGCGAGATTGCTGAATGGGTTGGCCCAGGAGACGCTTCGGGTTTGCTGCAGCATGAGAGGCTCGGTTCGGGAGACGGTTGGGGCTTGGCACAGCATGGTTGATTTAATATCGGCAGCTTGAGCTCGTTCGCCATTTTGCGTTCTGCAAGGCTTCTCACGACAGCTTCAAGCACATGAACTCGGCGGAGGCGCAGCAGACCCACTGTGTTGTATCCCCAAGTCTTTTTTCGTAGTCTTCCCGATTCGCGGGAACAAAGCCGAAACGAGCAAGGAAACCCTGCGCGGAGTGCGTGAAGAGCACCAACTCTTTGAGTCCTTCGGCCCTCGCAAAATCTACGAGAATCTTGGCGAGCTTTGATCCGATCCCGGATCCCTGCCGCCTGGGTGCCACAACTGCTGATCGCAAAATTCCCACCGTGCCGTATCGTTCGAGGCCAATGGCTCCCGCCAAGCGGCCTTCCGCATCCTTAGCGATAAAGAAGTTCCCGAAGTGTTCGGCAACGCCAGCGGTCGGAAGCTGTACAGACTCCAGCAGATGCAGCACCTTTTCGAGATCTTCAGCGGCAGCCCTGGTGACTGTCGCCACAGTTTCGGGACTCTTACAAGCGGTGGCTGCTCTGGGAAGAGCGGGTGAACAACAACTCTGAATAGATACTGTCGAAGGTTTGGGTTCACAGCACCCCGTCGCTCTTGCCGGCTCTACCGGTTTGGCGCAGCAGCTAGATGATGGAGGCACGGCCAAAAGTGGTTTGTAGGCACGCACGAACGCGCTCATAAAGCTGCCGGTAACCTGTGGCGCGACGGCATCCACATCAATGCCCTGGGCGGTCAGGACTTGACGCGCATCGTCGATTCCGTAAACGCGGGTGGGCTCGATCTCGATCTTTTCGAAGCCGGCGGCGGCCAGCTTACTGACGTATTCCGTATCCTGAAGCGCCCCAGCCATGCACCCGATCCACAGCTCTACATTCTTTCGTATTGCGGAAGGAACTTCCCCACGTACCACCACGTCGGAAACTGCAAATCTTCCGCCAGCTTTCAGGACTCGGAACGCCTCGCGGAGAACGCGGTCCTTGTCCGCCGAAAGATTAATGACGCAGTTGGAGATGATCACATCGACCGAATTGTCCGGCAGCGGAATGTTCTCGATCTCACCCTTGAGGAACTCGACGTTGTCAACGCCTGCTGTCTTCTGGTTCTCGCGCGCCAGGGACAGCATTTCGTCCGTCATGTCCAGCCCGTAGGCCTTCCCGGTCGGTCCCACTCGCCGCGCCGAGAGCAACACGTCAATGCCACCGCCCGATCCCAGATCAAGCACGATCTCGCCGAGATTGAGCTGAGCAAGCGCGGTCGGATTGCCGCAACCGAGCGACGCCCGCAGCGCCTGTTCGGGAACCTCGCCGCGTTCCTCCCCGTTGTAAAGATTCGAAGTAATGGGACTGCAGCACGACTGCGGCTCAACGCCCGCGCCACAGCAGGAACTCCTTCCCGACTTCGCCTGCTCGGCCGCCCGCCCGTATTTTTCTCTCACGGCTTCCTTTATATCGATTGTGCTCATTTTCTCTTTCTCCTGATCAGTCGCAATGTCACTTGGGCACACTTCAACCCTCGCGCTTTCGTCGCGTTCGATCGCCCCTTCTATGCCTTGATCCGACCGATTGCCTCTGGTTCGATTACCTGATTGCGGGTACAGCACTCGTCATACAGGAAACCGAGTAGCTCCCGCAAAGCCTGTGTATTGGCCGTGTAGCGCAAGAACGTGCTTTCTCGTTTCGCGGAGACCAAGTCCTCGTTCTTGAGCTTCTCCAAATGGTGCGACAGGGACGAGCCGGGTATCTCCAGTTCACTGACAATATCGCCCACGACCATCCCGTTCGGGTAGGAACGGCACGATTCCAGGAATCAGCCAACCTGCGACAACACCGACCGCCATGGCGGCGAAGATCCAGGCGGTCAGGTAACGATCGAGAAAACTCAGACGCGATGTAACTCTGTTCGTCATCTCTTCTATTCCCTCGAGGAAGTAGCGGTCCTCGGCCGAGCCAGCGCCGAGTATGGGCGCCACTCGCTCACGGTGCAGGAACCTGTCGCAATAGCTTTCTTCAGCTTCCGCGAGTCCTCGGCCAGTACCTCCGAGGACTGGAACGCGTCGCGAAGGAAGCCGAAGAGCGACTTGTGAAGTCCTTCAGTCGACTGCGCCAGGCGGTAGTACGTTCGCGCGCCGTCCCGGCGATCCAGCACCAGGCCGGAGTTCTTCAGATACGTTAGGTGACGGGACACGTTAGGCTGCGGAGACTCCAGCACGTACTGAATATCGCAGACGCACAACTCTCCGTGAATCAGCAGGTTAAGAATCCGAATTCGCGTCTGATCCGCCAACCCCTTGAATAGTTGCTCCAACTCTTTCATCGGTGGATCTCCCGTCCAGATTGTAGCAGCCAATCCTCGCGTATGCGTATCTATGTATACGTGTATTATTGAATGACTGCTGTGATGCAGGGCACCGATCGGCGTGACCTGCTGTGGGGTGATCGATGAAACCGAAGGTATTGTTCCTTTGCACGGGCAATTCAGCCCGCAGCCAGATGGCCGAGGGCTACTTGCGCCATGTTCTCGGTGATCGTTTTGAAGCGATGAGCGCTGGGATCGAACCCAAAGAGCTCAATCCGATTGCGGTCGAGGTGATGGGTGAGATTGGTATCGACATCTCGAAACAGACTTCCAAAGATGTAGTCACGCTCCTGGGCCAGCACGTTCCGTATGTTGTAACCGTCTGTGACAACGCTAAAGAACGCTGCCCGATTTTTCCTGGGACCTGGAAATTCCTTCACTGGAGCTTCGAGGATCCCGCGCAGGCCGCAGGGACACACGAGGAGAGACTTGCTTTCTTTCGTCGCGTGAGGGACGAGATTGCCGGGAAGATCGACCAGGAATTCGTTCACAGCGATATAAGTCGAAAGCGAGCGTAAGCACTATGCCGATCCGAGCAACAATCGCCGCCGCAGCTCTCGTGCTGGCCATGTTTTATGCCTCTGGCCGGGACGATCACTCCTCGTTTGAGCATGAGTAACGAGCGACAAACATCAGTTTTTAGCTCACCGGAATCGACCCCGCTAAACCCTTTCGATTGAGGGGTGCGAAGACTCCCCCGGAGAGGGGGTTTTTAGCTCACCTACTGAAGCCGCATACGGACGGTGCCGTACAACGCGGGGAATTCACTACTGAAAAGCAAGATTCCGGTTTAGAACTTTTGCGACCGCGGGCGGCGCCAGAGCTGTTGCCGTTCAGATGTGATGAGAGTGGGGTTGAGGTCGTTAAACCATTTGCTTTTCTTTCTTCCTGGCGCGGTATTCCTTACCTTTTGCGTGATACCAATCGTAATGACTTGCTTTCCGCTCACAGTTAAGAGAGCAGTATCGGACGTTCGGCTTGGCATTGGAAAACACTAAGTCGCACATTGCGAATTTGCAGATTTTGAAAGAACCATGGCAATGCCAAATGTCCAAGAAGAACATCAGATACATCGCGTCAAGCAGGCTATCGCAGCGCCACGATGAACACAGCCCTCCCGGACCAAGAAGTACCCTCGGCTTTACCGGCTTCACCATTCTTCGATCTAGTTCGCGAGCAAGGATTCTTTCAGCCTCAGAAATCTGATCTGGCCTGATTTCGTCAGTTCGCGAATTTCTAGTCGCTGCCCACTTGCAGTAGAGATCGGAAAATTGCCTTTGATCGCGCCAGAACTCCTCTACATCTATTTTCGACCACGTCGATTCATTTACTCCGAGCACATTGGGTAAGATTGGCAGTCGATGAAGTGTGGACATCCAGACAGCGCTTGGAGCGATGATACCCGTTCTGAGTTCTTCAACTCGCCCTCTCCAATCTGCACCAAAGATATCGGTCATTTCCGATTTCTCTACAGGAATTGGTCTATTGGGGGAGCCGTATGTGTGGAGGAAGGCAGTCAGCGAAGAATGACCTTCATCACGTTTAAGATTAGCGAAGACGAGGTGAGGCGGGAAGATTGTATCGCGGCTGTTTGCCCACACCCTGTAAAGCGCGAACGGGTCAAAAGCTCTGTCCAATTGTTGCCCATACGCAAACGGAAGCTGCACCACCACTCCGTGAAATGGTTTGATTTCATCCCGTTGCGGGTTATCTATGGAATCTCTTGCCACGGCTAACTACGCCTCCGTCTGTCAGCATCGAGCTTTACTTGAAGCTTGGTTGTGGTTCCGATCACTTCTACCGTGTCGTCGCCAGCTTTGCTTTCTCGAATAGACTCAAGAGTGGATCCGCCGCGATTGAAAACCAACCTACATTCTCTCGCTTTGTTCCGCACTCGGACGCAAAAATGCCCAGAATCCCCCGCCAATCAGGACAAAATAGCACGGCATTGGACAAGATGAGGCGTTTTTGTCCAATGCCGAATGGATAGGTGTTCTGGACAGCTATCCAAATACAAAAAGCAGTCAACCGCAAGAGCGATCAGGCCCTATCAATCGTCGTCAAGCGAGCATGTTCAGCGCTTCCTCCAGTACCCCCTTGGTCGCCTCGACCTTGTACGCGTTCTTGCTCAGTGGCCGGGCGCCCTGAACCGAGGCGGCACAGGCGGCGCCGACAGCGCTCTTCAGGTCCTTGCCTTTCAGGGCGCTCTCCGCT
>Ga0181524_10000395_pt1 | contig 53116 bp, 44 predicted proteins | sample PEATcosm2014_Bin_34_FD_119761 | JGI IMG/M metagenome (GOLD analysis project Ga0181524, IMG submission 119761) | Peatland microbial communities from MTU Mesocosm Facility, Houghton, MI, USA - PEATcosm2014_Bin05_60_metaG | ecosystem: Environmental > Terrestrial > Soil > Wetlands > Peat | place... | reverse complement strand
GATGTCCGGGGATGATTTCGTCAATCAGGATGTTGCGCACGTTCGGGCTTGCGCTGTTGAGCAGCGAAACCGAATCGCCGCTGCAACTGGCCGCCTGGTACCAGACGACCGGGATTTCCTTCACCGTGGATTCCATCGCGCTGTTCCTCCTGCTCCGCGTGAGCCATGACGCTCAGGCCGTCTGCACGACCGCCAGCGGTTGGCCCACCTTGACGGACTGATTCTCCTGGACCAGAATCTGTTTCACGCGCCCGTTGAGCGGGCATGGGACCGTGAAGGTCGCCTTGTCCGTGAACATCTCGCAGAAATCCTCGCCCTCTTTAACGAGATCGCCTTCGCGCACGAAGAAGAACGAAAGGTTCGCCGCATCGGGCGCGCCGTCGCCGAGGGAAGGCAGTTTCACTTCGGCATCCGCCATGGTCAGAATCCTCATGCAAGGAACGAATTTCCATCGCCGTCCTGCACTTTCTCTTCCGTGCAGGACGGATTTCTTGCGGCGGCTTCAAAAATGAATGCCGCGCCCGAGCCAGGCCAGGGCAGCCTCGGAGAGCGCCTCTGGCATCGTGGGGTGCGCGTGAATCGTCTGCGCGATCTCGGCGACGGTCGCTTCCATCGCCATCGCCAGGCCGGCCTCGGCGATCAGGTCCGAGGCGTGCGCGCCGATCACGTGGACTCCGAGCACCTCGCCGCTCTTCGTCTCGGCGATGATTTTCGCCCAGCCCTGCGTCTCGCCGATCGCCTGCGCCTTGCCCAGCGCCATGAACGGGAAGCGCGACTCCTTCACCTCGATCTTCGCCGCCGCGCACTCCGCGCTCGTCATGCCGACCGAGCCGATCTCGACCTGCGTGAAGACGCAGGACGGGACGACGCGATAATCCATCTTCCGCTCGTGCCCGGTGGCGCATTCGGCGGCGATGATCCCCTGGCGCGAGGCGACGTGCGCGAGCTGGATCTTCCCGGTCACGTCGCCGACGGCGTAGATGTTCGGCACGTTCGTGCGGCAATGCTCGTCAATGAGGATCGCGCCGCGCTCGGACTTGACTCCGGCGGCTTCGAGCCCGATCTCGCCCGAGTTCAACGCGCGCCCGACCGAGACCAGCGCCTTCTCCGCGACGACGCTCCTCCCGCTGGAAAGCTCGCACGTCACGCCGCCGCCCTCGACTTTCACGCCCTGCACCTGCGTCTGCAGATGGATGTCCGTGCCCGATTTTTTGAAGATGCGGAAGAGCTCCTTCGCCAGGTCGGCGTCGCTGCGCGGGAGCAGTTGGTCCATCATCTCGACGATCGTCACGCGCGCCCCCAGTTCGCCGAAGATGCTGGCCCACTCGACGCCGATGTAGCCGCCGCCGACGACCAGCACGCTCTTCGGAATCTCCTGGAGCCGCAGCGCGTCGTCGCTCGTGAGCACCGATCGGCCGTCGAAGGGAAAGCCGGCCGGTTTCAGCGGTTCGGAACCCGTCGCCAGGATCAGGTGGTGAGCGCTGACCTTGCGCGGTTCACCGGCCGAGATCACTTCGGTCGTGTGGCGGTCTGTCAGCCTGCCGCGGCCGGCGATCACCTCCACCTTGTTCTTCTCGAGGAGCGATTGCACCCCTTTGCGGAGGCGGGCGCACACCTCGTCCTTGCGCCGGCTCATCCGCGCGTAATCGGGGCGGACGTCGGAGCACGCGACGCCGAACTCCGCGCCGCGCCGCGCCATGGAGAACGCGCGCGCGCTTTCAACCAGCGCCTTGGTGGGAATGCAACCGCGGTTCAGGCAGGTGCCGCCGAGCTCGCGCTCCTCGACGAGCGCCGTGCGCGCGCCCAGTTGTGCGGCGCGGATCGCGGCGACGTAGCCGCCCGGTCCGCCGCCGACCACGAGGATGTCGTAGTTCACGTTGCTCTCCCGTCGCCCTGAGCATCCGAACGTTCGCGAAACGGCGCGAAGAGCGCGCATTATAGCCGCGCCGTCCGTCATGGGTCAAGGCCAAGCTCCGGAGCTTCCGGCGCCGCGGCCCGCGCTGCGCCGCCGCGCGGCCAACCCAGCAGGCGAGGCTGGCGGAACGCGTTCGGCGGCGGCGGTGTCCGGGCCACCTCGGCCACTTGCAACTGCTGAATCCGCCGGCTCAACTCCGTCAACTCGGCCTCATTGAACTTGCGGGGGATGTGATATTGCTCTTCGCTCAGCCGCCGCGCGGCGATGTAATTGGGCAACGCAGCCTCGGAATTCCCGCCCTCGTCATACAGTCGCCCGAGGTTCAACGGCGTATCCGGGTTGCTCGGGAAAAGTTCCTCCGCTCTCATGTAAGCCGTCCTCGCGTCCTGGTAATCCTGCGGCAGATGGTGTTCGCGCCATTGAATCTCGCACAGCCGCCCCAGCCGCATGTAATATTCCGAGCGCATCGGATCCAGTTCGATGGCGTCCTTGGCGCTGTAGATGGCCAGGGAGATCACCGACACGTTCTCCGCCGTCCGTCGGCGTCCCGCGCGCCACTCCCCGAGGTAAAAATCGGAGAGCAGCGCCTGATTCTCCGCGTCCATCGGGAACCGCTGGACGGCCTCCTCCAGATCGCGCCGGCAGTCCTCTTCGGGACGACGCGGCTCGAGCGCGCGGTCCCGCAGGACGTTGGCTTCCCCAACGCGCGCCACCAAGCCGTAGAGCGTCAGCAGGACGACCGCCGCGGCTCCGAACATCAGTCCGAGCCGTTGGCCGGGCCCGATCTGGCGATCCACCGCGTACGATTCCTTTTCCTCGCTGAGTCGGGCCGAAAGCAGAAGCGCCATGAGGATCCACGCCGTCTGAAGCGTCCCGCCGATGTAATGGTGGAACTCGCCGAGGCTGTGCGCGAGGAAGGCGATGATCCCGCACGCGACGCCGATGGTCGCGTACGAGGAGCGGCCCAGCGCGAACGGGTCCTGGCTCCGGGCGTTCAACAACACATAAGCCATCCAGGCCAGCCAGATCGTGCAGAGCCATTGCCAGCTCCAGAAGCCCGTCGAGCCGCGCAGCCCGCCGCTGCACAGCGCCTCCAACCCGAGGACCACGGCGGACAACCCCAGCACGCCCGCCGTGGCGGTCGCGTTCAAGGCGGAAGGTTCCGGTTCTGCGAGGACCGGCTCAGCGCCCATGCGCGTGACCCTTCGCCAGAACAGCACCAGGAATGCCCCGTAGGTCACGATCCCGATCAGGCCTGTTTCAGCCGCCAGTTGAATGTAATCGTTGTGCGCGCGGCGCGCCTCCTGGTCCTCCGGCAGTTTCTTCGACGCGTAGAAGTCCGCGAAGTTGTCCAACCCCACTCCGACCAGCGGGTGTTCGGCGAAGATCGAAACGCCGGCGCGCCAGTAGCCGTACCGAACGGAGGTCGAACCGAAGTAGTCTCCCAACGCCGGCAGGTGTCCGGTGGCCTGGGCGGTCGCCCAGACGATGATCAGGCCCGCGCAGACGACCACAACCTGAAGCCTCCGCTGCCACAGCAGCGCCCCGAACGCCCAGACCGCGAAAACCGCCGCCGCGAGCAGAAAAGCCAGCCAGCCGCCCTTGGACTTCGTGAAGTAAAGGGCCGCCAGCGTCGCAGCAAGCAGTCCCAACCTGATAGCGAGGCTGACGTATGAAAAGCCCCGCGCCGGGGCCTGCCCCCGCAATCCGGAACCGGCCGCCGGAACACCCGACGCATCGCCGTCGCTTTCGCCGCCGATGCGAGAGGGACGGCTCTTCCACCAGTCCAGCGTCAGCCCCATGAGCGCCGGCGCCAGCAGGACCAGGAACCCCGCCAGGGAATTGGGCAGGAAGAACGTGCTGAAGATACGGTCCTTCTCCAGCCGGCCGTACAGGTCAAACGCGGTGTCCGCCGGCAGCCGCAGATCGCGAAGCACCGCGTCCGGGTCCTGCGCGAAGATCGCGCGCGCCCGCGGCAGGTCCACCGTAATCTGGTGCAGCCCGTCCAGCGAAATCGTGAACGTCGCCGCGCCGATCATCAGCAGCACCATCAGCCGCCGCCATCGGGAGCGCGTCTCGTTGACCAGGAAGACGAATGCGACCATCGCGGAGAGCCACGAGAAGAGAGTCAGCATCGCCGGATACTTGTAGACGGCGTTGATGGTGCCGCAAACCAGCGCGCCCCCCAGGAGCAGCAGGATCACCTCGAGGCCGGTGTTTCGAATCCGCACCCGGCCCTCGAGCGCCATCGCGATGACCCACAGCGCGCTGGACAGGATGAAAAACATCTGGATGATGAGCCGCAGGACCGGGTTGCCCTCGAAGCTCGGCGCCAGCGGGCCAAGCCCCGCGGCGAGCAGCGTGATCGCGAAAGCGATCTGCCGGACGCGGAGTGCGATGACGGCGGATTGCGGGGGCGGCGCGGCGCTGCTCGTGCGCGGCCGCGGCCCGCGGCCTCCGGCGTCAGTCGTCTTCCGCTTCATGTCACGCGCCGTTCTTCCGCCGCCCGGTCGTTTCCAGAATGGCGATAATGGTGAAGACCGCCACCGTCTGCGCGAAGATGACCAGGATCGCCACGGAGCTGGCGTAATAGAGAACCGTCACGCCGAGGGCCACCGTCGCCGTCACCAGGTAAATCGTCAGCACCGCCTGCCACGGCTTCATCCCCAGCGCCACCAGCCGGTGCGAGAAGTGGTTCGTGTCGCCCCGGAACGGCGAGCGGCCGGACCGGATTCGGATCCACGTCACCGTGATCATATCGAACAGCGGCACGCCGAACATCATCAACGGGACCACGATCGGAAAATAGGGCCGCTCCGGCTGAAAGAACGTGAACTGAACGGTCAGCACCGCCAGCGAATACCCGATCGTCATCGAGCCGCAGTCGCCCATGAACAGGCCCGCCGGCGGAAAGTTGAAGACCAGGAACCCCATCAGCGCCCCGATCAGACAGCACAGCGCGCCGCCGACGAAGTAATGCACCGTCTGGAACGCCACCACGCTGAAAAATACCGCGATGATCCCCGCCACGCCGGCGCTCAGGCCGTCCATGTTGTCCAGGAAGTTGAAGGCGTTGATCAGCGCCACGATCCAAACGACGGTGATCACCCCGCGGAGGATGCGGCTCTCGATGAAAAGCTCGACACTGACCCCGCTCAGCACGAGCATCACCGCCACGCCGGCCTCGACCGCCAGCCGCAGCCACGGCGACAGGCTCCATCGGTCATCGGCCAGCCCCACCAGGCACACGATCACCCCGCCGAGGAAGATCATCGCCAGTTGCGGCGCCATGCCCACGACGCCCATCACGTGGATCTTCAGGTTCTCCGGGATCGGCAGCTCAGCGGCGAAGTTCGCCGGTGCGCCGCTGGCCGCGCGCAGGTAGAAGCAGAACGCCACGGAGACCCAGATCGGCAGCCATAGCCCCAGGAAGATCGCCATCCCGCCGCCGACCGGCGTCGGCTGCTGGTGGATCATCCGGCCACCCGGATGAGCGACCAGGCCCAGCCGCGGCGCCCACCGCATCACCAGCAACGTCCCCAGCAGCGAGATCGCCATCGAGGCCGCCACCAGCAGAATCAGAAATCCGATCATTTCAATTGCTCAATCAGTGTCCGGTTCGCTCGGCATGGGGCGTTTTCGCGCCTGCATTATAGGAATCTGCCGCCCGCCTTTCCACTGCGAGTTGACCGGCCGGGCGGCCGGGTGATTTAATGCGCGGGACGAACCTTGCGAAGGTTCGTACAAACCTTCGCAAGGTTTAGCTTGTGGGAGGGACGGCCTTGCGCACGAAGCTTCTCGCGGTCGAATGGATCGGCGGACTCGACGGTTGCCTGCGGATCATTGACCAGACGACGCTGCCGGGCGAAGTGCGGATGATGGAATGTCGTACGCCGGAGGAAGTCTTCGAGGCGATTCGCCGCCTGCAGGTGCGCGGCGCGCCCGCGATCGGCATCGCCGGGGCGATGGGCGCGGTGCTGGGAATCCGGAATCTCCCCCGCGCGGACTCGCCGGAGCTCATCGTCGAGCTGAAACGCGTGGCCGCGCAACTCGCCTCGGCGCGTCCGACGGCCGTCAACCTGAGCTGGGCGCTCGACCGCATGGTGCGCGTCGCGGAGGAGAACTCATCGCTCGACGCCCCCGCATTGAAGCAGCGCCTGCTCGACGAGGCGAAGCGCATCCGCGACGAGGACGCCGCCATGTGCCGCGCCATCGGCGAGCACGGCGCGGCGCTCTTCAGGAACGGCGACGGCGTGCTGACTCACTGCAACGCCGGCGCGTTGGCCACGGCCGAATACGGCACGGCGCTGAGCGCGGTCTTCGTCGCACACGAGATGGGCAAACGGCTGCACATCTTCGTGGACGAGACGCGCCCGCTGCTCCAGGGCGCGCGGCTGACGGCTTGGGAACTCTCGCAGGCCGGCGTCGAAATGACGTTGATCTGCGACAACATGGCCGCGCAGGTGATGCGCGAGGGGCGCGTGCAGCGCGTGATCGTCGGCGCCGACCGCATCGCCGCCAATGGCGACACCGCCAACAAGATCGGCACCTACTCGGTCGCCGTCCTGGCACGCGCGCACCGGATTCCTTTCTACGTCGCCGCGCCCTCGTCCACTTTCGACCTCTCCATCGCCGACGGATCGAAGATCCCGATCGAGCAGCGCGCCGCCGAGGAAGTCACCGACGGCTTCGGCCGCCGCACCGCGCCTGCGGGCGTGCGGGTCTACAACCCGGCTTTCGACGTCACCCCGGCCCGCCTCATCGCGGCGATCATCACCGAGCGCGGAATCATCCGCCGCCCGAACGCCCAGAAGATCCGCAAGCATCTTCGAACTTGACCGGAAAAGCGCGAAAACGGAAACGGAAAACGGATTTGAAACCACAGAGCGATAGCGCGAACTGGCGAGCGCTGCCTATCGCCACGGATTTCCACAGATACGGATTCCTTTTCTTTCCTTAACCGTGTTCATCCGTGTGCATCCGTGGTTTCATCTCTTCTTTCGCGTTTTCGCAGTCGAACTACTCGTCACGTTAGAAGGCGTCTTCGTGAAAAACGCACCGCTGCATTCCTGGCGGCTGTCGCCGAAGAAAGCCATCGCGCTCCAGGAGCGGCTGCGCGATCGGATCGTGGACTGTCCCATCCGGCCCTGGCCGCAGTTCGTCGCCGGCGCGGACATTTCATACGCGAAGCGGACGAATCGCCTCATCGCGTCCGTTGTCGTTCTGCGTCTGCCGGGACTGGAGACCGTCGCCGAAACCTGGGTCATCCGGCGCGCGCGGTATCCGTATGTCCCGGGCCTGCTGACGTTCCGGGAAGCGCCGGCGCTGCTCGCGGCGTTCAAGCGGCTTCGGAGCCGGTGGGATGCCGCCATTTTCGACGGGCAAGGGCGCGCGCATCCGCGCGGCATGGGCCTCGCGGCGCACATCGGATTATGGCTCGACGCCCCCACGATCGGCTGCGCGAAGAGCCGCCTCATCGGCGAGGCCGCGGAACCGGGCCCGGCGCCGGGCGACCACGCGCCGCTCAAGCTTGACGGCCGCGTCGTCGGCGCCGTCCTGCGCACGCGGCGCAACGTCAAGCCGCTCTTTGTCTCGGCCGGCCACAAATCCTCCCTGGCCGATTCGATCCGGCTCGTCCTCGCCTGCTGCGCCGGCTATCGCGTCACCGAGCCGATCCGCCGCGCCCACGCGCTGGTCACCCGCCTGCGGAGTTCATGCGAAGCCGGATAAAAAGAAAACCTCCGGTCGCCTTGAGGAGGTGACCGGAGGTTCCGAGTGGCTGGCCAAATAGGTCGGTTGGCGAACCGCTCCGGCTCCTCTTTCCAATCAGGCGCCCGAGGGCTTGCCCGCGCTCTGTGTGGCGGGGCGCCTGGCGTATCGTTTTCCAGAGCAGCCGAGAAACAGCTTGATAGTAGAGAATTGAAGAGTGCAATCTGATGTTCGAAGGCGGACCGGCCGCAGGAGAGGCGGCCAAATGGGAAATCCCGAGTCAAATGAATCGCATTAGCGCCCTGCTCCACAAGTGTTGAGAGGCGACAACACGCTGTTGAGAGGCGACAGCATGCGGCATTCGACATCCCGCACCGCCCGACTCAACGTGATATCGTAACCAGCAGTGCTACCCATGCTTGCGGCAAAATAGTTTTCTTCGCGTTTTGTGCCAAGTTTGGCACGAGGGTTGCTGCAATCGCAAACGAGTCAGTTTGGGTGTTTACGCTTTCCTTTCACGGCACTGGATAGGAGGAGGGCAGATGAATCGGGCTATCAGGAGTTGCGTAGCCGTCTGCGCATTGATGGGGTTGTTCGCGGTCTCCACAGCAAATGCGACCAGCGTCCTCTACTGGGTTGATGCGAACCAGGGCACGAACCCGTTCCCGCAGGCCATGGCTGATCTCGGACTGACCGTCACGACTGCGACGGACGCCGCCAATTTCAATTCCGAACTCGGCCTCGGCGGCTGGAACTTGGTCATCCTGTTCCAACAAGACGAGGACTGGGCCGGCACCATCACCGGCGTCCCCGCCTACCTTGGCGGCGGCGGGAAGATGATCCTCGACAACTGGTACGGCTATACCGATACCACTTGGAACAGCCTTTTCGGGGTTACTTATACGGGGACCGATAACCAGTCCTCGGTGACGCTCGACGCGCCCTTCCTGCAGGCGGGCATCGGCTCGTCGCTGTCTCTCACGAACCCCGGATGGGGCATTTATTCCTATGATATGGCGCTGGCCGGCGCGACGGAAGGCGCTACTTTCGGCGACGGTAGCGTGGCTATCGCCTACCAGGACGACCAGACAATCATTAATGGTTTTCTCGGCGACACGTTCGTAGACCCTAGCGGCGCCGGTGTGCAACTGGCCGAAAATGAGATCGGCTATTTATTGACCGGCGCGCCCCCCTCGACCGTCCCTGAGCCGGCGACGATGACGCTGTTGGGGCTCGGGCTGGCCGGGCTTGTGGCGAAGGTCGCAAGGCGGAAAAATCGGTAGTCCGGCGAAACAAGCCGTTTTCTCGTCGTTCTGTCTTCAAAGAAGCGCTCCTTTCGGGGAGCGCTTCTTTTTTGGGAGAAGGGACCTTACTCCTCATTCGCATTCGCCATTCGGCTCCTCGTCCAAAGTGCCAACCTCATCCGGCCCTTGCATCCTTCCCTGACCGTAGGTATTCTCTTCACAAATCGAGGGCCGAATAGAATTGATGCTGTACCCGGAAGCCTGATGGCCTGCTGCGCCGGCTATCGCGATCCGCCGCGCGCACGCGCTGGTCACGCGCCTGCGGAGTTCATGCGAACGACCACGAAGCACACAAGCAGGTTGACAAAGCATCTTTTGAGCGCCATAATATCATCAAATAGGAGGGCTGGAATCATGCGGCTGACAATTGATATTGACGAGAAGCTGCTTCGGGGCATCCAGAAAGCGACCGGGAATCGTAAGCGCTCGCCGGCCGTGCGCGAGGCGCTCGAGCGGTACCTGCACGAGCGGGAGAGGAGAAAACTCCTGCGCAAAGTCCTCCGTGGCGAGACGGATTTCGGCATGACGAACGAAGAACTGGAGAAACTCGCGACGTATGATTCTGATTGACACTTCGGCGTGGATCGAATTCTTCCGGCGTAGCGGCGATGCTGCCGTCAAGTCGCGCGTCGCGGGGTTGGTGGAAACGGGCGATGCGGCGTTCTGCGGCCCCATCCTTTACGAGCTCATTCTCGGCGCACGTCCGGCGGAGACGCATTGGGTTTGGAAAGCGCTCGGGTTCTGCGGATTCCTGGAACTTTCGGCCGCCGCATGGGAACTGGGAGCATCGCTGGAAAAAGGGATGCGGCAGAATGGCATCACGGTCCCCCGAGACGACATCCTCGTCGCAGCCGCTGCGTTGCACCATGGCGTCCCCATCTACTGTTGCGACAAGCACTTCCAGATCATAGCAAAGCATGTGGCGCCCAAGTTGCGATTGGTCTGATTTTATTTTCGCGCTTCGCGCGCCCTTCGCTTAGGCCGATTCGCCTCGCTTGCCTGCCAGGCATCCTGTCCGTAAAATGCAACTCGCCTCGCCCGCTGACCGGCCGAAGGCCATGAGCGAGCGAAGCGAGTCGAATGGCTGGCCAAATAGCACCTACGGTAAACCGCTCCGGCTCCTCTTTCCAATCAGGCGCGCGAGGGGCGCGCGTGGGCGTATCCTATTACAGAATATCGGCTTGCGCGCCTTTTGACGGGGGATCCCCCGAAGATTTGCCGCAGGCACTTTGCGCCCCCGTTCCCCAAGTCCTTGACTTGTACGATCAGCGCGAACAAAGAAATGCCCTCGCCTTTGCAGCGAGTTTCTCTACCTGCGCAGGTGATCCCACCATCCGTGAAGATGGCTGTATCCGATGCCCTGACCGTTGCCGGCGGTGAAGACGCCTATCATCCCGCCGCCGATTGCAACGATTCCGAGGGCTCCGCCACCGATGGCGATGCCGCCGATGGCCGCTCCGCCGGAAGCCAGAACGCCGACGGCACATCCACCAATGGCTATTCCTCCGAATGCCACGCCGCCGAGCGCAATGCCGCCTCTCGCCAAGCCGCCGATCGCGAGCCAGCCCGTGGCTACGTCGCCGAGCGCAATGATGCCGCGCGCACGTCCGCGCTTCTCTCCTTTTTCAATGTCCGGTCCATACGCAATGTCCCAGAGGGGCAGACCGATGAAGGTGCGCTTTGAGCGCCGGCGGACCCCACGACAGGACAGCCGCGTAACAACCTGCGCAGCGATGCGATTCGCCAGGGTGTTGTCCGAATCCGCCGCCCACTGCGCTGGCACGCCGAGCCGCCGGAGGACTTCTTCGAGTTCAACGACGGACACCGGGGATTGGTGCTGTGCCAGTTCGCGCTCGATGTGATCTCTCACGTCGCGGAGCACGTCGTCGGAATCCACGGAGGCGCTTTCACCGAGCGCTACCTTCGCCTCGGCCAAGTAATGATCCAGCAATGCCTGGGCCTCTGGAGTGAATGTGGTCATCCTATTGCTCCTTTGCCAGTCCCGCTACGCCCATTTGGACCTTCCGCCAATACTCGTTCATCTTCGCCAGTTGCTTGACGCCTCGAGCGGTCAGTGTGTAGTACTTGCGCGCTGGTCCTTCGGAGGACTCCTGCAAAGTTGTGCTCACCAGACCTTCCTGCTTGAGGCGACTCAAGAGAGGGTAAATGGTGCCTTCGCTGATGACGAGGCCCTCGACGTCGCGCAAGAGGCGGACAATATCCCAACCGTACAGATCACGCGTGCGAAGGGCGTTGAGGATGGACAACTCCAAGAGCCCCTTGCGCAACTGGGTGGCCCAGTTGTCGAAGAAGAATTCCTTTTCCATAGTTACAGTATAGTGTATGACAAGGTAGCTGTCAAGACGCTGTACTTGGGAATTCCGAGCGTTCCAGGGACGCGCAACTCACCCTTGACGTCGGTCCTCACGAGAGATTAAGAACAGCCTGAACACCCTATCGGAAATATCAGCGGGATGGCGATGATCTCCGCCCCGCTCCAGTCCCGCTAGACCGCCTTCTTCGCGGCAGGGACGAGGCTTTCGACGGTCGCCTCGGCCATCGCCAGGTCCGCCTTTGCGTCCGCAAGCGCCGTGGAGAGGCTGCCATGCGCCTTCGCGACCTCGCGAGTGATGCTAGGGTGCATCCCAAGCACCGTGTCGCGTGCTTCGGGGAAGGCCGCGAGGCAGAGATATCCTTGCTTCCTGGTCAGACCGGGGTCGTCGGGCGGTCGAGACCGACCGCACTCAGCGTCTGCCGTAGCATTAGTTTGAGGCCCCATTTCCCGGCGCTCGTCTTCAGATATATCCCGCGCCTTTGCGCGTCTTCCCCTCACGCGTAGAATTCGCAAAAAATCAGGTCGAGGGGCCGCCGCGGTGCCGTGCTTCGGTTTTGACCGCTGGCATGCTCTTCAATGCGGCGATCAAGGTCGGTCGTGTACCCCGTGTAGAGACCACCGTCCTTTTGGCTGCGGAGGACATAAACGCAATGGGGAAGCGGCTGCATGGCTTTACCTCTCGTAACGGACACTGTAAACTGAACTTGCAGGTGGGCTGCCCCAAAGTAGAGCCTCGCAACGGCTCGGCTCACTTCGGGGCGGCGCCATGAAGCGCAAGAGGCCCACAAGTCGTTGCCGTAGTCGGCTTGACCTATGGGCCTCTCGCTGCTTCATGGCTGGCCATCCCGGCCCTACGGTAAACCGCTTCGAATCCTTGTACCCATCAGGCGCGCGAGGGGCACGCGTGGGCGTATCGTGTTACAGAACATCGGCTTACGTACCTACTTTGATTGAAGAATCCCCGGAATACCGCAAATCGCTATTCCGTGGCCGCGATGGGTTGCGTGCGGCCAAGACGAGAGATGAACGACCGACAAACAATAATATTTTTTACGCCCTAACATATTTATTAACTGCATGTTATGAAATCAGAGCACACGGCTAAGCCGCAAAAAGAGCGCGTGCCGCTTGACATATCATAAGTTTTATGGTATAATATATGCTCGACTCGACAGGGGATACGGTAAAATGGGCGAATTCCACCCTCGGACCGTGCATGATTCTCGTCGCGCGGCGGTCAGTTTGTGGGAATCCGGCCTGCTTCAAGAAGAAAGGCGAAGGGTGGTCCTTCGCAGCGTTCGGGAAACAGCGTAAAGGGGATGATATGGCACGCCCATCATTTACCGGCCCGTCGTTTACGGGAAAGGCAGACAATGTTCTTTTCGTGGACGGCGTGCCGTTGACTCCGGATGGAACCCCTGTTTTAACCGACAGGCCATTCGGGCCAAAGTGGTTCAGCGGATCCCAACCTATTTCGGTATTTCTTCCGCAAGATAAAGAGGCTCGAGAAATCCTCTCCTGGTGGTTTACGGGACAAGGGCAAACCGTGGTTCTCGACAACGATCCTGAATGGTTGAAGTATATGTGATGGCAAATCCCAAGATCGTGAATGGGAGCGCCGGCTGCTGGATCCATATCGAGGATGAAGCGCGTCAACGCGTACGATCTCCCTCCTACCACTGGAATGGCAACGTGAGAATGCAATGGCACATGGAGATCGAAGACGGTTATGACACCGGCTATAAGCTATTGCATCAGACGGCTCCCGAACGGGGGGATTTTCAGGTGTACGGAAAAGCGGCGGTCACGGAAGAAGGCGACCGCTTTACAATAGCCTACTCCCTCAAGTACGCTTGGCACGATTCGCTGCACCCGAATTGGACTCAGCACAAGTATGAAGCCGCCGCCGCGTGGGCATTCAAGGAGTTGTTCAATCTGGCCGCGCCTCCTGATAAGAAGGTAGGCGAGGATTACTATCTGGATATAATCTGGACGGCACCCTGCAACGTGGCGGTTGACAAAAGGACGTTGCGCGTAAGCGGGACGGGCTGGCCGTTCACGAAATGAATGATGCGTCAATGAGAACACTGAAACTGTTTGCCTTGGCCGGAATCATCGGCGCTATCAATGCATGGGTGAATTGGGCGCTGGCGGTGGTCCTAGTCGCATATTATAATCCCTATTCCTTGGGGATCGGCAGGGGCGAAGGCACCGGGATGGACTTCGCGATTGTGATCGCCCTTTTCTATTCACTGACACTCGGCGCCTATCTCTGGATTCGGGATGTGCCCGAAAGGAAAAACTTCAGCTTGGCGCTCTATGCGCGGCTAACTCTCTTGCCCGACGTTCTCATAGTGGCCGCGTCCCTCTTCATAACGACCGCCGTCGGCGATTGGCTGCCTTCTCTATGCGGTCTTGTCCTGTCGCTGGGCTGGAACATCATTCTGGCGGAGGTGATGATCGCGGGGCCGCTGGGCCGCCATTGACGCGCTCCCTTCATGGGAGCAGACGTTAATCGCGACGGGCTGGCCGTTAACGCGGTGATCGCGCAACAAAAACAAGCGGCCACGGGGCAGTCGCTGCGTGAGCAACTGGCCTCCGTGGCCGAGCACTTGCGTAACGGTACGCCCGAAGAGCGCCGAGGTTGGCTCCGTGCCTGCGTAGAGCGCGTGACCATCTACGCCGACCAGATCGCCATAGACACGTTTCTCGGCAAAGCTCCGGTTTACCGTAACGCACTGGATGGCTGAGGATCCAGGACTCGAACCTGGAATGCCTGATCCAGAGTCAGGTGTGTTACCATTACACCAATCCTCAGCGCAGGCTGGAATCTATTATAATCTTGCGCTCGCAAGAGTCAAGCCAGACAGGCTCCTGACGCGGATTTTTTCACCACGGAGACACGGAGCACACGGAGACGCACGGAGAAAAAGTCAGGATTCTAAAATCCCGGGGAAATTGCTCAGTGCTTCTCCGTGCTCTCCGTGCCTCCGTGTTGAAAATGCGCAGTGTTTACGTGGTGAAAATGAAAACAGGTTGAAAAGGTCGGCATGGGAATCTTCGGCGGCTTTCGATTCGACAGGGCGAAGAGGATCCTGATCGTCCGCAACGACCGGATCGGCGACGTCGTGCTGACCCTGCCGATGGCCACGGCGATCAGGCAGCGGTTCCCGGAGACCGAAGTCCACTTCCTGCTCCGGGGTTACACTGCGCCTCTTGCGGCGGAGCATCCCGACGTGGGCAAGGTCGTGGTCGTCCCGGACTCGCTGAAAGACCGCGCGGCGTACGACCGATGCCTGCGCGAAATCCGCTCGGAGAAGTACGATCTCGCCATCGTCGTCCACAGCAAGGGCGACGTGGCGCGGCTCGTCTGGGACGCGAAGATTCCGTTCCGGATGGGCAGCGGCCTGCGCCTGCATTCCTGGCGCTACAATATGCCGGTCTTCCAGCGCCGCCGGCGGCCGAAGCGGCACGAGCTGGATTACAATCTCGACATGATCCGCCCATACGTCCCGGTCCCGGCGCGCGAGGAAGTTGATTTCCGTCTGCGGCCCGACGAGAAGGCGCTCCTGCGCGTCCGCCGATTCCTCCACGAGAGGAGAATCAGCACCCCTGAACCTGGTCGAATGGGCCGCTACACCATCGTTCATCCCGGCAGCGGTCGAAGTGCGGTGGACCTTCCGCTGGAGACCTTCGGAAAGCTCATGGACGCTTTTGATTTTCCGGGCGAGGTCATCGTCACCGGGACCTCCGACGAATCCGCGCTGTATCGCGGCCTCGCCTCCGCTGCGAAGCGCAGGCTCGTGGACGCCACGGGGGTCTTTTCGCTGCCCGAACTCATCGCGCTGATTTCCGGCTGCGACCTGTTCCTCTCCAACAGCACCGGCCCGCTGCACATCGCGCGGGCGCTCAACCGGCGGCTGCTCGGCTTCTATTGCACCGTCCCGGCCTGCCACCCGATGCGCTGGGGGCCGTACGCGCAGGAAAAACCGAACACGGTCCTGCCGCCGGGCGAGAGCTACGAGACCTTCCAGCCGGACAAAAAAGTCAGCATGGAAGGGATGAAGAGAATCCGCGTGGAGACGATCGTGGAACGCCTGGGGGCGATCCTGCCGAAACCTTCCGATCGGGAATGACGGCAGCGTGTCAAATCCGGCTCGCCGAAAAGAGCGCGCTCAAACCGCCCTGAAGCGCTGCGCTGCATGCCGCCGGGCGTGATCGGCGCAGGGATTCTCTTGTGCGCGGCGGCCGGCGCGCAGGAGGCGCCGCCCGCATCCGGCGTGCGCGCGCCATGCTTTCAGGGGAATTTATCCGGGATTCCAATCTTCTGCAGTGTGCCGACGTTATCCTTGATGACCGCCGTCTCGGCATCGTGTTCTCCGAGGTCAACGAGCAGCCCTTTCAGCGATCCCTCGTGCATGACGTTGTCCTTGATGATCGAGCTGGCCAGTCGCCGGACCACGATCGAGTAATCGGGCGACCATTCGCCCTTGTTGCCGTCATCCCTTCCGGCGGTCATGGCATTGCCGATGAAAACAAGGCCGCGCACGTTTTCGAACCGCGCGTGAGAGCTGTCATACTCGCTCTCTTTGCCCCATTCCGGTTTGCCGCTCCGATAGATCACGTTGCCTGTCGCGGTGATGACGGCGCAGCGACTCTCGCCTCTCGGCAACAGGGCGATGCCGCTTCTGCCGGAACGGTCAATGTAGTTTCCGGTGATGTTGTAAGTTGAGCCGCCGTGGAGCAGTATTCCGCCCTGTCTGTTCCATTCGATCCGATTCGCGGTCAACGTGTTCGAAGCGCTCTCGTCGTACGCCCCGAAACCCGCCATCCCGTTCCCCGAAAACCAATTATCCATGATAAAACCATCCCAACCGCGCACGCGCAGCCCGCACCCGCCGTTGCCGATGCAGTGGCTGTGCCGGACAGAGAAGCACCAAATCCGCTCAAGACGAATGCCGTCGCCCGTGAACTGCTCAACCCGGCATCCGTCAATCCGAGGCGTGTCCTCCTGCGAGCCGTAATCCGGTTTGTCTACCATAATGCCGTGAATCGGGCGCTCGCCTCCGAGTTTGCCGCCATGCAGGCAGATTCCGTTGACCAGGGCGCCGTATGCCCCTGTGAGATTCAACAGGCACTTCGCGCCGCTGTCGTTCAGGCGAATAACGGCGCCCCGGCTGTTGCGATAACTCCACACCGGAAAGCCGCAGATACCCACGCCGGGAGACATTCTCAGTTCCCCGGACATGTACAAGCCCTCCGGCACAAAGACCGTCCCCTGCGTGCCGGCCGCGGAATCCAGGGCCTTCTGAATGGCCGCAGTGTCATCGGTTTTGCCATCTCCCTTTGCGCCGAAATCTCGCACGCTGAGGATATGCCGCTCAACCACGGGCTCGCTCCTTTCCTTGACCTTCTTCTCCTCCGCCGCCGCGATACTGCCGGCGCCGCTCAGCAGCATCCCCGCGCCCGCCGCGCCCGCCGCGACGAGAAAATCCCGCCGCGTCCGCCGCGCCTCAGTATCCATCGGCCGGCCCTCCGTTGGTTCGGGACTTCCCATTTGAGCGTCCTCCGATCACGACCGTCGGGAGTCGGCTTGCCCGGAGACGACGTCCCCCGAACGAAAAAGCGCTTGAGGCGGGACAGGCGGTCAGGCTCTGCTCCTTGCCGGCTCGAGCGATTGCTTGCTGCGGGTCTTCTGGAGCTCGACGGACGGCTGGCGGCGGCTGAGGAGGTCGAGGGAGACGGCGATGACCTCCTTCGCTTCGTCCGGCGTGGTCGTGCCTACGGTGACCATGTCCTGCTCGCGGATGGTGCTCCAGACGAAGGCAAGGCCGACGGGGACGATCAGTCGGCCGGCGGCGAAGGGTTTGATGGTCATCACCGGCTTCTTCGCTTCGGCGATGATCCGCATGACCCAGTCCACCTCGACCTGCATCAGGAAGCCGGCGGCGTTGTAAATCTGGATGTAGGTGGCGACGTCCGCGTTCATGGCGTCGGCGTAGGGGATGACTTCCGGCATGTGCGTGGACAGGCCGGGGATCATGCGGCGGTCGCGGATCATTTTCGTGTAGCGGTCCAGGTCGCGGATAACGCGCGCGCGCCGGTCGGTGAGCGCGTCGGTCACGCACTGGTGCGGCATGCAGAACACGCCGCCCAGTTCGCGGCAGCGGTCGAGCACCCGCTCCGGCTCCTGCTCCGGCGGCCCGCCCAGCGTGAGGTTGAAATCCGGGGTGAGGATCGAGATCATCTTGCGGCCGGCGCGGTCTTCCGCGTCGCGGATCGCGTCGCGCAGCATCGGTGAAATCGGGCTCATGATCGCGTCCACGCCCGCCTCCAGGAAGACCGCCAGCAGTTCGGCCACCCGCTCGCGCGTCTGGAAGGACTTGATGAAATTGGTCTTCGCCGTGCTTTGGTGCGAATAGCCGAGGATCCAATTCGTCCCGACAATCATCCGAGGCAGGGAAACGCCGCCGACCAGAGTTCGGGGAAACTCGCCCATCTACCTTCCTTTCAGCATGAGTCCGGGATTTCCCGGACGACCGAAGGTTCGCGACCGTCGCGAGCCTTCATACCCTATTGTACCTTATGCAGCCGCAAAAGCAACGAGCAGCCCCGTACGGACCGGCCTTGCGGATGCCGGTAGGGGAGTCTACGCGATCTTCGCCAGCGCTTCTTTCGCGCAGGCCAGGAGTGCCTCCTGGACCTTCTCGGCGGCGGAGTGGGTGACCTCGTGGCCGCCCTGGGGGACGGCCTCATCCGTCGGCAGATAGCCCACCGAGTCGTTGGCGATGGATACGACGGCGGTCAGCGGCAACGGGCTCGCCTCGCGGAACCAGGCCGCGTACTCGCTGAAGAGCTCGCCCGGCACCGCGAGGAAGCACAAGTCGCCCGCGCGCAGGGCCTGGACCTCCGTGGTGATCTCCCTGCCCGTCTCGCGGCCGGAGCCTTTGGACCAGTTCCTCCGGGAGAGGAGCTTCCACTCGCTGCGCCCGGTGCGGACCGGCCCGGCGGCGACCGGATAAAGCTTGGCCGCCGCGTCGAGGACGATCTGCCCGAGCCGCTCGCCCATCTGCCGCGGGTGCTCGGCGCCGACCATGATGCATATGCGCGGGTTGATGTTCCCGCCTCCGGCCAGGGCGAACATCGCCGTCCGGGCCGCCCCTCGGGCTTCAAGATAATCCTTCATGTACCCGACGTAGTCGGCTGAGATGCGCAGGCTGCTGGGGCCGAGCACGACCGGGTGGCAGCCGTAATTCACCAGGAGCGCGTCGCGCCGCCCGTCCGGCCGGCGGACCGCCACCAGGAGCACGGTCGGGTCGAAGTAGCCGGTATGCCGGCCCTCGAAGTCCTTCCACTCGTTCTCCCAGACGCCGTTGGGGCGAAGCACCCGGCGGTTGGAGCCGAGCTCCGGCGCCTCGGTCCAGGCGGCCTCGAAGGCGCCCGGCGCCGCCGCGTTCCAGGCATCCGACAGCACCTGCGCCAGCCGTTTCTCCAGTTCTTCTTTGTACTGGAGGTCAATCGGCGTGACGCCCTCGCCGTATGGCCTCATGGATGCCGGGCCGGAGTGCGTGTGCGTCGCCGAGACCAGGATCGCCTCCGGCGGCAGGCCCGTCTTCGCGGCGGCCGCCTGGCGGACGCGCAGGACCAGGTCGCGCGGGTAGCCGATTGTGTCGCTGGTGAGCATGATCCACGCCCCGCCGTCGCCCTTGCAGGCGAGCGCCTCGGCCCGCAGGCGGTGGCCGACGCCCGTCGCGCCCTCCTTCCGCGACTCGTAGCCGGCCAGCTTCACGCCTAACGGCGGGGTGATGTCAATCGTCGCGACGCCGATCTGGAGGGAGGAATCAGCCTTGGCCATTTTTGCCTCGCTTTCCTTTCTGGGGGCCTGACTCGGCTATGAAACCCTACTTGCCGGCCGCGTGTTCATAAGGACCGATATCCACGGCCCGGCCCTGGACTCGCGGCTGGCCGTCCAGGTCCTTGTCAAAACCGTAATCGGGGAAGGCGGCCCTGGGATAGAGCCCGCTGACGTCCGCGCCCGCATCCTCGGCCGGGCTGCCCGCCTTGAGGTGATAGTCCTCTTTCGCCGGAGCGACGAAGATCTCCTCGTCATCGGCCGCCTTCTTCTCGCTCGCGTCGAAGAGTCCCTGCCGCGGGTCCAGGTAGATGTTATTCCTGAACTTGTTCGCTTTTCCGTCAATGGCGGCCTCTCCGAAGAACGAGCCGATGATGTTGTTCTCGAAGGTGCACTCCGTGACCACCTTGTTCACCGCGTAGATGCCCTGGTTCTCCGGCCCCAGCATGAGGTTGTTGAGGAAGAGCAGGTTCCTGTGGGGTCGCCCGCTCCAGAGTCCGACGGCCAGCGTCGTGTCGCTGACCAGCGAGTTGTTGATGACGAACACGTTGTCGGAATCCTGCAGCGTGAGCGGCCGGTCGGCGTGGGAGACGCGGTTGCCGGCGATGAGAATGTCGGCGCAGTCCACGTAGACGGAGATCGCGTTGGAGTGGACGCCGTGGTTGTCCGTGACGCTGTTCCCGACGACTTGGCTCTGCGCCGTCCGCATCAGCCAGATGCCTACGTAGCCGCTCCTGCGGACGAGGTTGCCGCGGACGATGCACCGCCTGGCGGGATGGACCAGGATGCCGCAGCACCGCCGGTTTTCGCACACGCGGTTATTCTCCACGAGCACATCCTGCCCGTCGGAGACCGCGATCCCCGCGCCGTGCGCCACGCCGCCGGTCCGGCCGTGGTTGCCGAACCGTACGTCGTTGTCCCGCACGGTGATGAACTCGCTCTTGCTCACTTGGACGCCCATCGCCATCTGCTCGTCGGCAGCGAACTTTTGGATCGTGAATCCCTCGATCACGACGTGCCTCCGGCCGGCGACGACAAAACCCGTCCCCAGCCGCGAAACGCTCGCGCCGGTTTTGAGAAGCTCTTCCGCCGCGTGCGGCCACAGGAAGACCCGCTGCCGGCCCTGTTCATCGCGGAGGACGTACTCCCCGGCGGTGTCTAGGCGCCGGAGGCTGTTCAGCACCGCGTAGCTCGTTGGGTTCGTCAGGTTGCCGGTGTGCGTCACCCGGTGCGCGGCGGGATCGTAGGCGGTCACCTTGACGAAATAGGCATAATTGGGGCTGGCGTACACGATCAGCCACGCGCCGTCCCATGCGTCGGCCTGCGGCTGCGTGAAGACCTGCGGATCAGTGATGGTATTGGCGGTCGCCTGGACGATCTTGCGGTGGCCTTCGGGGCGGTCTTGGTAGAAAGGATCCTTCGGGCTGGGATCCTGCGCCAGCCAGCACATCTTTTCGCCCTGGTACATGTTGGACGAGAAGGGCGCTACAGGCGCGGAAAGCCATGCCCGGTAGATGTTTTTCCAGTTCGGGTTGCCGCCGGCCTCCTCGGCCGACTTGCACGCCTCCCAGCCGTAAACGACCTCCGAGCCGTCAATGACCGCGCGGGCTTGACCGAACCGGCCGCTGTTGCCGTCGAAGGTGATGGGGCTGCCCTCGGCGCCCGAGCAGTTCACCACGATGCTGCCGCGATACGTGACGCCGCCCTTGAACAAAACCGTGTCGCCCGGTTGGAGGGCGGTTTCCTTGACCCTGGCTGCTGCGGCTGGGTCGCCAGGGCAGTGCTTCATCGCCGCCTGCGGCGAGAGGCCGTCGTTGTCATCAGATCCGCCATTGAAGTCCACGTAGAAGATGCGTCCTGAGGCGGCTGGGCCGGCCATCAGGGCGGTCGCCATCAGCAGGCACGAGGGGAGCAGAACAAGGCCGATCCGCCCGATCGCGATCACCTCTCAGGTCCCTTCGCCCAGATTTGTTTTTTGGTTGTCGTTTGTCCTGCGGCACAGTCCGTCATTCCGCATCCGATGCCGAGCGCCGGAGCCGCCGGATCACTTCAGGCTCGGCGGCCCGCCGCGGGCTTCGTCCTGCAGCCTGCGGTTCCGGCTGACGCAGTCGGCTGACAACTCCAGCCCCAGCTCTCGAACCATCCTCATCACCGGGATATTCGGGTCGTTGGACCAGAAAATGCCCCCGTCCTCCGCCTCACTGTAGCGGAAGCCGACCGCCTTGCCGTACTTGTCCGTCAGGGCTTTGCCGTTTCCGAGTTTGACTTGCCAATCGAGCAGGACGTACGAAAGGTCAATCTGCTCGACGAGCACACTGGATGGCGTGGTCGTCTGCGCGATGACGGCGCCCGTCGGATCAACCAGCGTGGCGTTGTTCCGCCAGGTGCTCGTGAGGATGTAGTAGTGGTGCTCGTGGGAACGGCACTGCGCGCCGATAATCTGCGGAGACTGAGTGGACCACACGACGATCTCCGCCCCCTTGCGGGCCAGCGTCTCCCATCCGGCGTCGTAGGACATGTCGAAGCAGATCTGAATGCCCAGCTTCCCGAAGTCGCACTGAAACACCGGGAAATCTTTCCCGGGCAGCGCGCCGCCTTCCAGGACATTCGCATCGTCGGCGACCACGTACACCTTGCGGTAGGTCCCCGCCACCTGCCCTTGCCGGTCCAGCAGAACGCACGCGTTGTAGACCTTCTTCCTGGAAGCGTCCTCGGCCAGGTAAAGCGGCACAATGACGTAGGTCTTGTGCTTTCTGGCCGCGGCGCCCAGGATATCCAGCACCGGTCCCTGAATAGGCTCGGCGATCTCGGCGGCGGGGCCTTCACGGCCGCCGTTGATGGCCGTTTCCGGCAGCGCAACCAGGTCCAGCCCCGCGCCGTACTTCTCCTGCGACTGTCGCGCCATGTCGTCAATGAACGCAGAGAGCGTCTGAAGACGTTTCTCCAGGCCGGGGTAGTCGCGGTACATGGCGTACATCAGCGACCCGACGATGACTTTCCGCGGCGGAGAATCCCGTTGTGTGGTGGACATGGCGGCATTTGACTCCTTTTCTGTCAGTGCGGACCGGCCGGATGAGGTCTGCGAAGCGACGCAGGACAACAGCATCAGAACCATCCCTCCGGCCGCCGCCAATCCCACATGATAATTCTTCATCTTCCAACTCCATGAGAGTTTCCCATTTGACTGCCCCTCTCAGGACGACCGGCTCCAAAACGACGTATTGTACCCCCGAAGCGTCCTCTGTCAAGTACATTCCCGGCGGCTTTCCGGCCTTGGGGAACTATTCGAGCCCACGCGGGCGCCGTGGAACTCCGTGCGGGCAGGTCATCCGTGCGGAACTCCACTCTCCATCGCCGGCCCGAGCAGATACGCCAGCACGAACGTCTCGACCGTGCCGATCACGATCAGCCAGCTCCAGCCGAGCGCGACGTACTGGTATTGCGCCAGGACCGCCAGCTCCACGCAGGTCAACGCGCTGAGGACCATCGCGACGATATTCCCGGCGTTCGCGCGCCGCTTCGTCAGGATCCCGAGCAGGAAAACGCCCAGCGTGCTGCCGCCGGTGATGCTGATGATCTTGAACGCCAGCCACAATGCCTTCTCGACCGACCGGCACTCCAGCGCCAGTGCGATGAGGATCAGCCCGAAGCCCACGATCCCCGCGCGCGAGACCCAGAGGTAATGTCTCTCCGAGCCCGATTTATGGATCAGCGGACGGTACAGGTTGGTGACGAAGGACGTGGAGAGCGAGCTCAGCGGCGAGTCAATGCTGGTCATGACGATCGCGGCCAGCACCAGCCCTTTGAGCCCCGCCGGCAGCGTATGCGTCACACAATAGCCGAGGATTTCGTCGGGCTTGCCGAGCGCCGGCTGGCCGCGCTGCTGGTAGAAGACGAAGAGCAGCGTGCCGAGCGCAAGATAGCAGCAGAGCAGCGGCAGGGCGGCCAGAATGGTCGAGACGAGCGCTTTCTGCGAGGAGCGCCGCGTCCGAACGGTGAGCAAACGCTGGACGAGTTCCTGATCGGCCCCGAAAACGGCCAGGCTCACAAAGAACGCATTCGCCGTCCCGGCCCAGAACGTCGTGGCGTCGCCCAGGTCGAATCTGAAGTCGAACACGCTCAGCCGCCCCGACGCGCCCGCGATGCGCCACGCCTCCGCCAGCCCGCCGTCAATGTGCGCGAGCAGCCAGCTCCCGACGAGCGCGCCGGCGAGAAAGAAGACGCACGCCTCGAATGCGCCCGTCCAGACCACCGCCTTGATCCCGCCGAACGCGATGAGGGCGACGCTGACGGCGGTGAAGACCAGGATCGCCTGGGCGAGACTCCAGCCCATGATGAGCGAGATGCCCAGGCAGGCCGCGTAGAGCCGCACGCCCGCCCCGAGCAGCCGCGTAATGAAGAAGAACGCCGAGCCGGCGTACTCCGTCTCCGGGCCGAATCGGCCTCTCAGGAACTCGAAGACTGTCGTGCAATCGTGCTTGTAGAACACCGGGATGAACAGGAACGCCACGAATATCCGCCCGGCCGCCGAGCCGACGAAGAACTGGAGATAATGCCAGTTCTCCGAGTACGCGACGGCCGGGACGCCGATCACCGTCAGCGCGCTGATCTCCGCGGCGACGAACGACAGCGTCGCGACGAAGACCGGCACGCTTCGGCCGCCGAGGAAGAAATCCCGCGTGTCCTTTTCCTTCCGGCCGGCCAGGTAGGCGATTAGTCCCAGAATGGCCAGCGCGACGCCGACCACCGCAAAATCCAGCGGCGCCAGCGCCCTGGCCGGCGCGGACTCGGCCGTTGCGGCGATCATCTCGGCTCGTTCTCCACGGCGGACCGGAGGGAACCGCCGGCTTGCTTCAGGAGCTTCCCGGCGGCGTTGGAACTCATCTTTCGAACCTGCATGACGATCGCGACCTTCGCGCGGCCGCGGGATTCCTTCAGCAGTCGTCTCGCGCGCGCGCGGGAGACGCCGGTCGCCGCCATGACGATCCGCTCCGCGCGATCGCGCAGTTTCTCGCTTCCGGCGCTCACGTCCACCATCAGGTTGCCGTACGCCTTGCCGCAGCGGATCATGGCGGCCGTCGTCAGTGTGTTGAGGACGAGTTTGGTCGCGGTGCCGGCCTTCATCCGGGTGGACCCGGCGAGAACTTCGGCGCCGGGGACGGGATTGATGACGACGTCCGCGCGGAGCAGTTTTCGCGCTTCGGGCGCGCAGGTCACGAAGATCGTCGCGGCGCCGACCTGTTTCGCGCGGTCCATCGCCCCTCGCACGAACGGCGCCAGCCCGCAGGCGGAGATTCCCGCGACCACGTCGCGCGGTTTGATTCTTCTTCGGTCGAGCGCTCGCGCCCCGGCCTTTGCGTCGTCTTCCGCCCCCTCGACTGCGCGCCGCAGCGCCCGCGCGCCGCCGGCGATGATTCCCTGGACCATGAACGACCGCGTGCCGAACGTCGGCGGGCATTCGGAAGCGTCGAGCACGCCGAGCCGCCCGCTCGTTCCCGCTCCGACGTAGAACAGCCGCCCGCCGCGCTTGAAGCTCTTCACGATGAGGTCCGCGGCGGCCGCAATCCGTTCCCGTTCTTTGGCCACCGCCGGCGCGACCTGCATGTCCTCGCGATTGATGATCTCCACGATCTCCAGCGTCGAGCGCCGGTCAATGTCCAGGCTGCGGCGGTTCCGTTTCTCCGTCGTCAGCCTTGAACGATCCTTGAGCGTTCTCATCGGTTTCCCGGTAGTATCTTCCCTAGAACGACGGACTTGTACGCGCCGGTTGCGGATGGCACGTTGTTCGGCACGCCGCGGATCGTCTCGCGGGCCAGGAGGGCGAACGACACGGCCTCCTTCGCGTCCGCGCTGAGTCCGAGTTCGTCCATCGCGACCACGGACGATGGCTGGAGGTCAGCCTTCAACCGCTGCACCAGCAGCCGATTTCGCGCGCCGCCGCCGCAGAGGATCACTTCGTCAGGCCACTTCGGCAGGAAGCGCCGATAGGCATCGCGGATGCTCCGCGAGGTGAAGGCATTGAGCGTCGCGAGGATGTCCAGCGGCGCGGCGCCGGCCTTTCTCGCGCGCCGGAAAACCTCGTCGGCGAACGCGACGCCGAATTCCTCGCGGCCGGTGGACTTGGGCGGCCGGCGCCGGAGAAAAGGATGTGCCAGCAGTTCGGCAAGCAGCGACGGGTCAACGCGTCCCCGCTGCGCCAGCCGGCCGCCGTCGTCGTAGTTCCGCTTTCCGCGCGTCAGCCGTTGAGCCACGCGGTCCATCATCATATTGCCCGGGCCCGTGTCGAATGCGATCAGGTCGCCGATCTTCGGCCGGGCCGGCATCCACGTCACGTTCGCGATGCCGCCGATGTTCTGGACCGCGCGGCTCCTGCGCGGATGGCGGAAGAGCAGGAAGTCGGCGTAAGGGACCAGCGGCGCGCCTTCGCCGCCGGCGGCGATGTCGCGAGGGCGGAAGTCCGCCACGGTCGTGATCCCGGTCCGCTCGGCGATCACGGACGGTTCGCCGATCTGGAGCGTTGAGCCGGCGTTCCCTCGCCCTGGCCGTTTGGCCTGTGGAAGGTGACAGATCGTCTGCCCGTGCGAGCCGATCAGGTCAATCGAGCGGAGAGGTATCCGGCGCGACCTCGCGAGCGCCATGAGCGCCCCGGCGAATAGTTCGCCGAGGAGGAAATTCAGCCGGCAGATCTCATCCAGCCGGGCCGTCTCCGGCTGGAACAGGGCGAAAATGCGTTTCCGGATTTCCGGCGGATAGGGGAACGTGCGAAACGCCAGCGTGCGGATGCGGCGAGGCGCGATCTCCACAATCGCGGCGGAGACGCCGTCTGCCGACGTGCCGGACATCAGCCCGGCAGTCCGCAACTTCTTCTTGCGCGCCAGCGCGACGAGTTCCTTCATTTGTTTCATAGTTGCTCGACGAGCGCGACCATCTTTTCGTAATTCCGGAGCGCCCGGTCGGTCAGCCTTCGGCCATAGGGACAGGCGGAGGGCATCAGGACGAAGCCGCGCCCTTCCCCCGAGGTCCCCTCCGCGATAGCTCTGCGGACCTTCTGCTCGAAATCGGAGCTGTTCAGGTTCTCGATGTCGCTGGCCTCAAGGTTGCCGAAGAGGACCCACTGCCGCCCGTGCGCGCGGCGGACCTCGGCGAGTTCCACGTCCCCCTGGGGCGGTGGTTCGATCGGGTCGAGTCCCATGCAGCCCGTTTCCGCGATGGCGTCCAGGATGGCCTTCAGTTTTCCGTGACAGTGGATCCGGGCGAAGCCGCCGCGCCGCTGAATCGCTCGCACCATCGGCTTGTCATACCCGATGACGTACTCACGGAAAAGCGCCGGCGGCAGGTAGGGGGGCGAGGCATATTCCGGCCCGCAGATGCGCCACAGCCGGCCGGGCAGCGCCTCGGCAACCGCTTCGGTCCGACGCCACAACGCGCGGGAATGCCACTCGAGCAGCCGGTGGAACAACCGCGACTCCGTCATGGCGAGGACGGTGAACTGTCCTAGCTCGAACATCGCCGCCGAGAGGCAGAGCGGGTCGGGGGTGTCCAGCATGACGATGCCGCTGTCGCCCAGTTGTTGCTCCGCCTCGAGGATCGGCTGAACGTCCACTTCGCCGACGCGCTCGTCCGCCGGCATCTGGAGCCACGCCCTGACGTCTTCGGCGTCCTTGAGCAACGGCTCCAGGACCCAGGTGGTATTCACGTCCGGGTCGCGCCGGCTGCGCGTGGTCAGCGTGCGCCCGCCCGCCTGCACCGTCCGGGTCGTGATGCGGCTGCCGTTTTCATATTCTGTCTTTGTCGCCGTTGCCTCGTCCAGCGGGCTTGAGCCGAGGTTCCTGAAGCGGACCGACCGCATGACGATGCGGTCGGTCTTCTCGCGGGCCAAATCGAGCAGCGGTTTCCAGGACGGGTGGGAGTAGATGTTAAACGGGTCCCTGTTCGCGGGATCCTCGTCAAGGCCGTTGATCTCGTAGAAGTTCAGCGGCGGCCGGTCCACCGGCCGGCCTTCCAACGTTGCCATCAGCCGCTCGCGCCTGTTCATAAGGCCGATCCGCCTCGATAAGCGTCCACCTGCTGATCTTCCAAGAGCAGCGCTTTCTCAATTCTACCATTGCTCCGCGGCGCCGCGCCGAGGAAGGCCAATTTAATTTGCATGATCCTGCTTTCTCCGGAAGAAGTTTAGCCGCAAAGAGGCGCAAGAGGCGCAGAACCAAAGAACGCATCAAAAGAGCGCGGCTTTTCTCTTGCGTCTCTTGCGCCTCTTTGCGGCGATTCTTTTGCGTATGGAGCGATCATGCGCGCGCTGAAACCAGCTTTTCGGGGACGCGGATCTCGATGTCGCCGGTCACCTGCACCTGGCAGGCGAGCCGGATTCCCTGCGCCTTCTCTTCCGCTGTCAGCAGCGGCTCTTCGGCCGGCAGCCGCTCGCCGCCGCCTTTCACGACCTTGACCTTGCAGCGGCCGCACTTGGCTTGTCCGCCGCAGACCGACGGGACGAAGATTTTTCTGCTCCAGAGGGCGAAGAGAAGACACGAGCCGGCCTTGACCGTCTCCTTGCGCCATCCATTAACGGTGATCGTGCAGTCGGCGCCCACTCGAAATCCCTCATTCTTTCCTGCGTGCATTGTTGATAGCCGAGATTGCGCGCGCTGTCAAGCGTGTGCGCATCCGGACGTGCCGGAAGCGCGCTATCCGGCGCTCGATCAAGCCCGCCTGAACGCTGAAGCGATTTTCCGCAGGCATGGCGTCGGCCGCGTGGAATTCGTATAATCACAGCCCGTCGCCGACGGCCGCGATAACGTCTGTGTCGGGACTCGCGCCTTGCTCGACCTTGAAAAAGCGCTGAAGCAGTACTGGGGCTACGGCTCGTTCCTGCCGCTCCAGAAGGAGGCCATGTCGGCGGTGGTCTCCGGGCGCGATTCACTGGTGGTGCTGCCGACCGGCGGGGGCAAGTCGCTGTGCTTCCAGGCGCCGGCGGTGATTCTGCCCGGAATGGCCGTCATCGTCTCGCCGCTGATTGCGCTGATGAAGGACCAGGTGGACGGCCTGCTCGAGTGCGGCGTGCCAGCCGCGCGGCTGGACAGCTCGCTGACCGCGGCCGAGCAGAACGACACGCTGCAGAAAATCCGCTGCCGCGCGCTCAAGCTGCTCTACGTCGCGCCGGAGCGGCTCGTTTCCGATTCCTTCATCGAGCTGCTGAAGCGCACGAGGCCGTCCTTTATCGCCGTTGACGAGGCGCACTGCATCAGCATGTGGGGCCATGACTTCCGGCCGGAGTATCGCCAACTTGGGCAACTGCGCGACCTCTTCCCCAGGATGGCGATTCACGCCTATACCGCCACGGCCACAGAAAAGGTCCGTGCCGACGTCGCGCTGCAACTGCGGCTGGCCGATCCGAAAATCCTCGTCGGCTCGTTTGATCGGCCGAACCTCGTCTATCGCGTCGAGCGCCGCGAAAACCGGCTCGGCCAGGTCGGCGCGATCCTCGATCGGCACAAAGGGGAATCGGCCCTGGTCTACTGCATTCGCCGGGCCGATGTGGATGAGCTGTGCGCGAGCCTCGCCGCCAAGGGCTATCGCGCGCTGCCGTACCACGCCGGAATGGACGACGAGGCGCGCAAGGCGAACCAGGACGCGTTCATCCGCGAGCGCGCGGACATCATCGTCGCGACCGTCGCGTTCGGCATGGGCATTGATAAGTCGAACGTCCGCTGCGTGATCCACGCCGGCATGCCGAAATCGCTCGAATACTACCAACAGGAAAGCGGCCGCTCCGGCCGCGACAGCCTTCCCGCCGAATGCGTCCTGCTCTACTCCGGCGGCGACTACGGCGTCTGGAGGAGCATTCTGGAAAACAGCGAACCGGTCGCGCGGACGATCTCGCTTGAGAAACTCAACCACATGTACTCGTACTGCACCGCCAGCGCCTGCCGCCGGAAGGAGATTCTGGCCTACTTCGGCCAGCGCCTGGCCAAGGACAACTGCGGCGCATGCGACGTCTGCCTCGGCGACGTGAAAGGGATGAAAGACTCGCTCGTGACCGCGCAGAAAATTCTTTCCTGCGTTCTCCGGCAGGGCGAGCGGTTCGGCGGCGATTACACCGCCCAGGTTCTCACCGGCTCCAGCGACGAGCGGATTTTGCGGAACGGCCACGATCAACTCTCGACGTACGGGCTGCTCCGGGATTTTTCCAAGCGCGCCGTCCGCGACTGGATCGAGCAATTGGCCTCGCAGGGATGCCTGGATCGCGTGGGCGAGTTCAAGGTGCTCGCTGTGACCGAGCAGGGCCGGCGCGTGCTCAAGGGCCTGCACACGCCGAACCTCCTGGAGCCGCCGAAGAAACGCGAGCCGAAGAAGCGGCCGGCGAAGTCCGTGCGCGCCGCGAAGGTCCCGATGGAGGGCGTGGATCAGGCGCTGTTCGAGGCGTTGCGCGCGCTGCGGCGCGAGATCGCCGACTCGAAGGGCATTCCCGCCTACGTCGTCTTTCACGATGCCACGCTGCTCGACATGGCCGGCCGCAAGCCGACGACCGAGGCGGAACTTCTGAAAGTATCCGGCGTGGGCGAGTGGAAAGCCGCGCACTACGGGCGGGAGTTCCTCAGCGTCATCCGGGGGCATGCGGAAAGAATGGACGGCAGCGGTATGAGAACAGCCGATCAATAAAGCACAACTCGCTCCGCTCGCGCCGAACTGCTCCCCGAACGCGACTCCATTCGTAACCACACTTGCTTTTCTCCCCCCGAGAAAAGCGCTTGACAGGCACGCGCCGGTCGTTGTAGTATCTCGCTCAGGCGCGTAAGGGTGCCTCCTGGTCTGCGGGAAGGGTTGAACCCACCTTCACCAACAATTGCTGCGGAGCCTTCTTTCCGCCTGTGGTTGCAGACCCCAGGCACATAGAGGAAAGGAGGCTATCATGCCTCGTTCTCTTCCTTCCAAGCCGAGCCTTGAGTACGTTCGTGAAGAGGCCAAGGATCTGCTCACGGCTTGCCAGAGCGGCGACGCGTCTGTGTGTGAAGTTCTTCGTTTGCACCACCGCTTCCAGCGGGCAACCGATCGTGAGATTCTTGCCGCCGCTGTGTCGCTTCAAGAGATGCAGCACGCGCTTGCACTGGACTATGGGTTCAAGAACTGGGTCGGACTCAAGAAGCACCTCCAAAGAGCGGAAAGGGCAAGAAGCAGCCTCAGGTACTGGGAGAGAGGATGGGGTGACACGCCCGAGGAAAAGGTGAAACGAGTCTGTGATGACTCCGAATGGTCGGCCCTGATTGATGAGGAGGCGCGTCTGGAGCCCCTCAGCGAGGAAGCGACGAAGATCCGCGGATGCATCGCGCGAATGGAGCCGTGTCATGAGAGCTTCGCCGAGAACGTGAGTGGAGTATTGAAGATGATCGGTTCCATGACGCCCGGAGATGTCTTGGACTGCGGTAAAGCGGGCGTAGCTCGGGCAGGGAAGGCGAAGGTTTTCGCTGCGGCCCTCCAGCGCTGGGACGATGCAAGAACCGAGCCGTCGGGTACCGCTGAGGAGGATGAAGTGAAGAGACTATTGGGCTCCCCAGACGATAGGAAAAGGCCATTGGTTGTTCAATTGATCCAAAAACTCGGTGACAATGCGTGGCATGCTCACCCTCCGCAGCCGGAAGACTTCGACAGGACCGAAGCGCTTGTTGACCACCTTGAAATATGCGCGCATTATTGGGAGCAAAGCCTACATGTTCTGCTGGAGGAAATCGGGGCGGGGCGTCGAACTAGAGGCTGGCATTCATCCGACGGCTTCAATTCCTGTGGAGATTGCCCTAATCAGGTGGGCAGACTGATGGACGTGCTTAAGGCTCTTGACGCTTGGCTCTCTCGCAAGCCCAGCGTTGGTGAGCCGACGGCAAGCTCGCTCGGCGAGAGGACGCAGGAGAAGGCATGGCTCGTGGCATCGCTCTGCAAGCATATCCGAAGCGCCACGGATATGGGACGAATCATTTCAAGTTGACTCGCCGGAGCCGAGGCGTCATCGGGACAGAATCTAGTGCAGCTTTCGGGGTCCAAGACGAACGCGGTCATGCCCTGCCCCAACGACCCGATGAGAAAGGAGCGACGCCAGGAGGGCGTCGCTCCCTTCCATGCTCCTCGGCGAGGACTTGAACCTCGAACCTAGTGGTTAACAGCCACCCGCTCTACCGATTGAGCTACCGAGGAATCAGATTGTAAGGTCGCCCGATAGTCTATCAACTGGAGGCCCATTTTTCAAGGCAGAGCGCGCTCCGGACCGGCGACAGCACATTGACTAACATGCCAGGCTACCATACCATAGCGCTTATCCGTGTCCCCCTATCAACTGAACCGAGGGCGACCTATGACACCCGCCGAGAGATCCCGGCAACTGCGTGTAGAAGCCGATCAGGTTCTTGAAATGATACGGTTGCGCGAGCACTGCCGGGCAATTGGCGATCTCACGCCCACCGGCAGCTACTTTCTTGACCTCATGATGTACCCGGACGTAGACCTCTACTTGCCGGCCAGCTCGCCGGAAGAAATGATGAAGGTGGCAGGCAAGCTGGCGTTGCACGATTCCGTCATGGAACTGGTCTTTAAGAAAGGAGAGCCTGGCGAGCTGGCGGATGGGCTTTACCTGAAGCCCGTCATCCGGTTCGGCGCGTGGGAACGGAACTGGAAGATTGACATCTGGTCCGTTTCTGCCGACGTGGCTCGGAAGAAGCAGGCGGAACTGACCGACCTCAAGGCGCGCATGTCGCCGGATCAAAAGCAACTCATCCTGGAGTACAAGTTCGGCATCCTTACCGCCGCTGGCCGGACTCCCATGTTCAGCGGCATACACATCTACCGTGCTGTGGTGAACCTCGGCTTTACCGATTTCTCGGAGATCAGCAATTATCTTCGAGAAAACGGCATCAGCTTGTGACGGGGAATCGAATGACCGTCCTTGTGGATTCGCACGCGCATCTGGACGATGAACGGTTCGCGCCGGACCTCGGGGCGGTTCTGGACCGGGCGCGTGATGCGGGAGTTCAGCGCATCGTGACTGTGGGCGCCGGACTGGCTTCATGCGAGGCTGCCATTGCGCTCGCACGGCGGAATCCAGGGTTAGTGTGGGCGTCGGTCGGGATTCACCCGCACGATGCGGCGGGCGCGGACGAGGCCGCGCTGGCGCGGCTGATCGAGCTTGCGCGAAGCCCGGGGGTGGTGGCGATCGGCGAGACAGGGCTCGATTATCATTATGATCGTTCGCCGCCCGACGCTCAACGGGCGGTCTTCGAGGCGCAGATCCGGATGGCCCTGCGGCTCAATCTGCCCGTGGTGGTTCATTGCCGCGAGGCGTACGAGGATTGTCTGACGGTCCTGAAAGGGCACGCCGCAAGCGGGCTGCGCGGGGTGTTGCACTGCTTCGCGGGAGATCGGCCGACGGCGGAAGCCCTGGTCCGGATCGGCTTTTTCATCTCGTTCGCCGGGCCGCTGACTTTCCCCAACGCCGGCAATCTCCGCGAGGTGGCTCGGCTCGTCCCGATGGAACAACTGCTGATCGAGACAGATTGCCCCTATCTGGCGCCGCAACCGGTGCGGGGTCGGCGGAACGAGCCGGTTTTTGTGCGCCATGTGGCGGAGGCGCTGGCGGCGGTTCGCGGGGTGACCGCCGACGAGGTCGCCGCGCGGACCGCGGCCAATGCGGCGCGGCTCTTCGGGCCGGCGGAACGGTGTTTATGAAATTTCTGCGGGAGAGGCTTGCAATTTTCCGCACTTCTGATACAATAACTCCGTCGCATTCGGGCTCGGCGCCTAACGCGGCGCCGGGGCGCGGTCTGCTGGCTGTTCCGCAGCATTCGTAAAGCGTCAGGCTTCCTTGGAACTCGCACGACGCCTGGTCCCCGAGGCGGACGGTCTAAAGCCGTCTGCTCATACGCCCTTTTGTTCTCTGCGTGAGGCCGCAGCACATGGGTGAAAGCCGTGCCAGACTGGAGACGACGGAGCGGCCTTCGCCGTTCGTCTACTTCTGCGTCAAAGTCTACTCGGTCGCGGCGAATACGTTCATTGCAGGCGTTCGGCAGCCGGTGTACGCCGCCATCGTCGGTTCGGCGGCGGTGATGATCCTTATCAGTCCTTACATCACGATGTTCACGCTGATGCAGTCCACGAAGTTCATCACCGACATGGGCCTGGCCACGCTGATGCTCGCCGGGCTGCTCGTAGGGGCGTTCACCGCTTCGAACGTCATCTCGCAGGAAATTGACAACCGGACGGTGCTGACGGTGATCTCGAAACCGGTCGGTCGGGCGGAGTTCATTCTCGGCAAGTTCATCGGGGTAATGGCCGGATTGATCGTCGCCATCTATCTTCTTTCTCTTGCACTCGTCCTCACCGTCAGCGGCGGTGCGCTGGAGGCGGACCTTGAGACGGAGCTCAGCATCTGGATCGTGCTTTCCGTCTTCGGCTGCATGTTCCTGGCTGTTTGCTACGGTCTCTACCACAACTTTTTCCATGACCGGCCGTTCGCGAGCCGCGCGATCGGGGCGGCCATTCCGCTGCTGACGATCTGCTTCATCGTTTTCGGTTTCGTGGACACGCGCGCACTGAAGGATTATTGGGGCGCCTTCGGCAAGGGGATCAACCTGGATGTCGTCCGCGCGTGCATCATGTGCTCCTGGGCGATCCTGCTTATGGCCGCTTTTGCGGTGGCCGTCTCGACGCGCCTCAGCGTCGTGGTCAATGTGGCGGTCTCCTCCGGCATGTTTTTGCTCGGCCTCCTGTCGCAGTATCTTTTCGTGCAACTGGCGAATAAGGCGCCGAAACTGAGCTTCCTGGCGGGCGTTCTATACGCCTTCATACCGAACTTGCAGGTGTTCTGGGTCTCGGACACTCTGAATGCAGGCCTTCCAGTGCCGGTAATACTGGTGATCTATACGGGGGTCTACGCGTTCTTTTTCATCAGCGCTTTTCTGTTCCTCGGGATGCTGTTATTCCAGGAGCGGCAGGTGGCATAGCAGGCGCTCGGCGGGCCGTGTCGAAGGGCGGATCGCCGAGGGTTGTCGGTTGAACAGCGCAGTTACGCGGACGGGCAGAAGAGGAGGAGCGCACAGTGGCAAGGCTCGATCGGAAGCCGGCTGAACAGGTGGCTGTCGCCGGCCTGATTGTCCAGGTGGTCGGCATGGCCTTCTGCTTCATCATTTGTTTGCGCACCGGATGCTCATGCACCTGGGTTCTGAGCTGGCAGCTTTTCGTCGGCGCCCTGGTGTGGGCGATCTCCCTGATCCGGATGCGTCAGGTCGGACTGGCGGAAGAGGAACAGGTCGAATGGGAGCGGATGGAGGCCGAGCGGGCAGCCGGGGGGGCGCGCGGGCGCCTGTTCGATCAGGACGAGATTCAGGCGTTCACCGCGCGAAACCGGCTGCGGATCCTGAACAAGTACATCACGCCGATCTTCTCGCTGGGCATCGGCCTGGGGCTGGTGGCCATTGTCGCGTTGACGCTGTATTTCAACATCGTAGTCGTGCTGGTGGACAAGACCGGCCTCGACATGGTGTGGATGATGTGCATCTTTGCGGTGGCGACGTTCGTCTTTTTCCTGTTCGCCAAGTACGCCGCGGGGATGTCGCGACAGCCCGAATGGCGTCCGTTGCGGGCCGCCGCCAGTTTCATGATGTTGAACACGCTGTTCTCCGCGGTGACCGTCGTATCGCATGGCGTGGCGCGGTTCGGGATCGGGGACAGTTTCGATGACCCGTGCGCCTATGCGATGTTGGGCGTGATGGGCGTTGTCGGAATTGAGATCCTCGTCAACTTCGTCCTCGACTTCTATCGGCCGCGCGTCGAAGGCGTCGAAGAGCGGCCCGCCTACGACAGCCGCCTGCTGGGCATTTTGGTGATGCCGACCAGCCTGCTCAAGACGGTCTCTTCGACGCTCGACTACCAGTTCGGTTTCCGGGTGTCGCAGACCTGGCTCTATCGCTTCACGGAGCAGTGGATCGCGCCGCTGATCCTTTTCGATCTCGTGACGCTCTACCTGCTGACCAGCTTCGTCGTAGTCGGGGCCGAGCAGCAGGGTGTCCTGGAGCGGCGCGGCGTGTTCCAGCGCGTGCTGCCGCCCGGCATCCACTTCACGTTGCCCTGGCCGGTCGACCGCGTCTATCGCTTCCCGGCCAACGAGGTCAAGACCATTTCCCTCGGGCACGCGGGCAGGGAGGCGCAGACTGGCACGCTCCTCTGGACGAACCAGCACTACGAGAAAGAGTTCAACGTCATGGTGGCCCGGCGGGAAAGCGATAAAAATATCAGCGAGAAAGAGCTGCCGGTCAACCTGCTCGTGGCCACCACGACGATCCGCTACAGGATCGGCGACGTGAGGAAGTGGTACTACGCCAGCCCCGAGCCGGAGGAACTGCTCGGGGCGCTCTGTGAGCGCGAGCAGATCAAGTACCTCGCCGGCGTGGACCTCTTCGAAGTGATGTCCATCGGCCGGGAGCAAGCCGCGAAAGACCTGCGGACGAACATGCAGCAGGCGGCCGATCAAGTCGCGACCCGGCAGGGCGCCGGCCTGGGGGTGGAGATTATTGCCGTCGGCGTCGAAGGCATGCATCCGCCGGTCGTGCCGAGTCTTCCGGAGGCGTTCCACGCGGTCATTGACGCGCAGACCCAGGTGGAGACGACCCGGCTGCAAGCGGAACAGGTGAAAGAGAGCACCCTCGCCAGCGCCAGGAGCGAGACGGCGATCGTCAAGCTGAACGCGCAGAGTTACTATACGACCCGCGTGGCCGTGGCGGAGGCCGAGGCCGAGCGCTTTGGCGCGCAGAACACCGCTTATGGCGCTTCGGCGGAGGTCTTCAAGGCTCGCGAGTACTTCAGCGCCATCGAGAAGGGACTTCAGGATCCCACCGCCTCCACCGCCGATCAGAAGGAGCAGGTTCCGCGGAAAATCGTGGTCGGCGTGAAAGACATGGACCAGCGCATCCGCATTAACCTCGAGGACCCCGTCGCCAGCGACATCGAACAGATCCAGTTCGGCAATCAATAGGCCCGAAGAGAGGATTCACATGAGAAAGCACGTCCTGACGGTCATCGTGGGCGTCGTGGTCGGCGTGAGCCTGCTGCTCTACATGTTTGCGTTCCAGGTGCGGGAAAGCGAGGTCGCCGTGTTGCTGCGGTTCGGCAAAGCCTCGACCGATCTGCCGAAGCCGGGCTATCACTTCAAATTGCCCTGGCCGATCGAGGAAGTCCGCAAGTTTGACTCGCGGATCAACGTGAGCGAGGGCCGTTTCGAAGAGACGCCCACCAAAGACAAGCGCAACATCACCATCTCGCTCTGCCTCGGCTGGAGGGTTTCCGATCCTTTGGCGTTCAACCAAAACTTCGGGCGCCTGGCCGAGGAAGACCGGATGAAAGAGGCGTGGAGCCGCGTCGAGGGATACGTGCGCGACAGCGCCCTGGCGGTCATGGGCCAGCACGACCTGAGCGAACTGGTCTCCGTGGACCGGGACAAGCTCCAGTACGACGCGATCGAGAACTCCATCCTGCAGGCGGCCAACGAAAAGGCGACCAAGACCTATGGAATCACGTTCGCCCTGCTCAAGTTGCGCCGGCTCGAACTGCCCGAGAGCGCCACGCAGAACGTTTACAAGCGAATGATCGAGGAGCGGAACCTGGAGGCGACCAAGATCACAGGGGCGGGCAATGCGAACGCCGCCGTCATCAGAGCCAATGCGACGACCGAAAAGGAACAGCTCCTCGCGCGCGCCCGGAGCGAAGCCGAAGTGCTCAAAGGCAAGGGCGACGCCGAGGCGGCAAAGTACTTTGACGTCTTTGCCCAGAACCCCGCGTTGGCTATCTATCTCCGCAAGATCCGCGCTCTGGAGGACACCTTGAAGACGAAGACGACTATCATCGTGGACCCGAGCATCCCGCCGTTCGATCTGTTCTCCCAGGGATTCTCCGGGACCATCGCTCAGCCGGGCGCGACCGAGGCGCCGGCGGTTTCCCCGGAACCGGCAACCACGAACTAAGGACCCCAAGAGACGGAGGAGCAAGCCGTGGCAGAAGAACCCAAGAATCCCGTCCCAGGCCGGCCGGCGGGCGAAGCGACCGACGTCCAGCCGGCGTTCGACGAGGCCAGCGCCTCCCTTGCGGATGCGTTACGGACGAGCTTCAGCGTCCTCACGTTCATCATCGTCCTGCTGCTCGTCGTGTTCCTGTTGCAAGGCCTCTTCACGGTCCAGTCCGACCAGAAGGCGATCATCCTTCGGTTCGGCGCATACGAGGAAGGCCGCGTCAAGGACCAGGGCATCCATTATGCATTTCCATATCCGATTGACCGGGTGGTGCCCATCTGGGTCAGGACCCGCGAGCTCGGGGTCAACACATTCTGGAACATGGTCACCGAGCAGGCGAAGAACGAAAAGATGGAGAAGGGCGTGGAGCTGCCCAAGTCGGTGGAAGGCGCCGAGAATGCGGTCATGCTGACCGGCGACCTGAACATGCTGCAGGCCCAGTGGGACGTCACCTACCGCATTCGAGGCGATAACAAAGCCGTCGTGGATTACTACCGGACGATCGGCGAGGGAGACGCCGGAATGCTCAACGAAACACGGCTCGTCCGCGGCGCCCTCCAGAGCGCCGCGATTCGCGAGACCGCCGCCATGAAGGTCTTCGACATTTACCCCCGAAACAAGGAGGTGCTCGTCGAAGCGGTCAAGAAGTCCCTCGACGAGACCTTGCGCAAGCTCGACTGCGGACTGGAAGTGGACCGGGTCACGCTTCGGGAGCTTCGGCCGCCCGAGCAGGTCAAACGGGCGTTCGATAACGTGCTGGCCCAGACGCAGGCGATGGCCGAGTTGCGCGTCAGCGCCACGCGCGAGCGCGAGAGGATGCTGATCGAAACCGCGGGCGAAGCCGGCATTCTACTCGGAGATGATCTCGAGAAGTGGTGGGCCGCCAAGGACGCCGGTCAAACCGAAGAGATGAAGAATATCGAAGAGGAAATGTCGAAAACCTTCCAATCCGCCGGCGGACAGTCTCGGACCATCCTCGCCGAGGCGGAGACATACAGGAGTCAGGTTGTCGGATCGGCCAAAGGCGATCGCTCGACCATGGAGAGCCTGTTGAAGAATCCGGCCCAGATCAAGGTCTTCCTCGATCACGCGCGCGTGGACGCTCTCCAGGCAGTGCTCAACGCCTGCTACGAGAAGTATTACTACAATGGAGCCTCGGACAAGGGCCACAGGCTGCTCGAACTCTGGCTCAACCGCAGGCCGGAACTGATCCGTGCGGCGACGAAACCGATAGAAACTCGCTGAACTCAACCGCAGGAAAGGGCTTTCATGAGCACCACAGCAAGCGGGCACGTCTTGCACGAGGAGCACCACCTGAGTTCCGAGCAGGAACAGCGCCTGGTGGCGCTCTCGCTGATCGGATCGTTTCTCGGCGCCGCGCTGATCATCAACTCGTTCATCGCCGACAAGATATTCGCCGACGCGCGCGCAGTCGCGGACCTCTCGGCCCTCCTCGGCGCGCTGCTCCTGGCCGCGCCGATCGTGGTCCGGGCGATCAGCGACCTCATCCGCGGCGAGCGCCACATGATCGAACTCGTCGCCATCGCCGTGATTGCCTGCATCGCCACCAACAAGTATCAGGAGGCCGGCGTGATCAGCTTCCTGATGTTGTTCGCCGACCTGATTCAGCATCGCACCGCCCTCGGCGCCCGGCAGGCGATCGAGGGTTTGATCCGCATGACCCCGACCCGCGCCCACCTGCTCGAGGACGGTCAGACGCGCGAAGTGGAGGCTGCTTCGCTCAAAGCGGGCCAGCACGTCCGCATCCGGCCGGGCGAAGTCGTCCCGACCGACGGTGAAATCGTCCTCGGCGCGACGACCATGAACGAGGCGAGCATCACCGGCGAATCCGTCCCTGTGGACAAAGGGCCCGGCGCGCAGGTTTTTGCGGGCGCCGTCAACCTCACCGGCTCCATTGAGGTCGCCATCACCCGCGTCGGCGCCGACACGACCCTCGGCCAGGTCCGCAGCCTCATCCTCGACGCCGAGAAGACCAAGATCCCGCTGATGCGGATCATTGACCAGTATATCCGCTGGTACACACCGGTCGTCATCATGGTCGCCTTCGTCACTCTGTTCTTCACGGAGAAGATGGACCGCGCCATCACCGTGCTGCTGGTCACCTGCCCGTGCGCCTTCGTCCTCGCGACGCCGACTGCCATGGTCGCCGCGTTGAGCGCCTCGGCGCGGTTGGGCATCCTCGTCAAAGACGTCGGCGACCTCGAGGCCGCCGGCCGCCTGAACGCCATCGCCTTCGACAAGACCGGCACGCTGACCACCGGGCAACTCTCGGTCACCCGGCTGGCGCCGGCCGCCTCCGTGGATCCGCTGCGGATGCTGACGCTCGCCGCAGCCGCCGAGACCCACAGCAACCATCCCGTGGCCCAGGCCGTGGTCCGCGTAGCCAGGGAAGCTAAGATCGCCGTCCCCGAAGCGGCGGAGATCCGCGAGGAAGCCGGCAAAGGCGTCAGCTGCCGTGTCAACGGCTCCCTGGTCCTGATCGGCCGCGAAACCTGGCTGAAGGAGGAAGGCGTGGACTTCGCCGGTTTCAACGTGGACCCGCAAGAGATGGAAGGCTACAGCGTGCTGTTCATCTCCGAGAATCGGCGCGTGATCGGCTGGCTCGGCCTCGAGGACAAGGCCCGCCCCGAGGCCCGCAGGGCCACGGCCGACTTGCGGAAACTGGGCATCCGCCGCCTGACGATGTTCACCGGCGATCGCTGGTCCGTTGCGCGGCGCGTGGCCCTGGAACTCGGTTGCACCGAGGTCGAGGCCGAATGCCTCCCGAACCGCAAACTCAGCATCGTGCACAAAATGAAGGGCTCCGGGCTGCACGTGGCGGTCGTCGGCGACGGCGTCAACGACGCTCCGGCCCTGGCGGCCGGCGATATCGGCATCGCCATGGGCGCCGCCGGCAGCGACATCGCCATCCATTCTGCCTCGATCGCGCTGATGTCCAACGACCTGTCGCGTCTGCCGTTCCTGATCCGGCTCTCGCGGCGGACCCGCGCCATCGTCAACCAGAACTTGCTCTTCGCGCTGCTCTTCATCGTCGTCGGGTTGACGCTGGCCATTACGGGGGTCATCCCGCCGATCGCCGCCGCCTGCATGCACGTTATCGGCTCGTTCATCGTCATCTTCAACAGCGCGCGGCTGGTCCGATTCGGCGAGGAATTGACGCCCTACACGGTGCCGCAGCAGGCCGAGTAAGCGGCTCGCTTTAAGGAGGACGCGCTTGGCAGACGAACGCCAGGTTGTGGTGGAAACGGTCCAGCTCACCAAGGTGTTCCGCGATTTCTGGATGCGGCCCAAGGTCAAAGCGCTCGACCGGGTCGAGTTCCAGGTCTTCCGCGGGGAGATCTTCGGGCTCCTCGGCCCGAACGGCTCGGGGAAGTCCACGCTCTTGAAAATCCTGCTCGGCCTGCTCTTTCCAACGCAGGGCCGCGCCGCGGTTTTCGGCCGCGATCCGCGCAATATCGCGATCAAGGACCGCATCGGCTTCATGCCGGAGGAGTCTTACCTTTACCGGTATCTGAATGCGGAGGAGACGCTCGACTTCTACGGGCGGCTCTTCAACCTCCCGCCCGCCGAGCGCCGCCACCGCGTCGAACTGCTCCTGGAGATGGTCGGACTCACCCATCAGCGCAAGCGCCCGATCGTCGAATACTCCAAGGGCATGGCGCGCCGCATCGGCCTGGCCCAGGCCTTGATCAACGATCCGGACCTGGTCTTCCTGGATGAGCCGACGACCGGGCTGGATCCCACCGGCACGCGCGAGATCAAGGACCTCATCCTGGAGCTCCGGCGGCGGGGAAAGACCGTGCTTCTGTGCAGCCACCTGCTCGCGGACGTCGAAGATGTGTGCGATCGCGTCGCCATTCTCTACGGCGGCCGGCTTCGCCGCCTCGGGAGCGTGGAGGAGTTGCTCAGCCTCCGCGCGAAGACGCAGATTACCACGGACCGGTTAAACCCGGCCACGATTGACCAGGTGGTAAACCGGATTCACGAACTCGAAGGGCCGGACATGGAAGTCTCCGTCCAGGCGCCCCGCGACCGGTTGGAGAACTTCTTCCTTCATGTGGTCGAGGAAGCCCGCGCGGCGCGCCTCGAGACCTCCGGCGTGACCGTCGGCGCCAAAGCCTCCACCTTTTTCGCCGGCATCGAGCGCGAGCAGAAGGCCGATGTGATCCTGCAGGAACTCCTCAAGACGACGGCCGAAAGAGCCGTTGAGCAGAAAGAGACCTCGGAGACGGAGGGACAAGCGGTCGTTGTCGTGCCGTTGCAGCAGGAGCCGAAGGCTGACGAGCAGCTCATCAGCGGGCTGCTCAAGGAGTCCATCCCGGCCGCCGCAGCCAGTCCCGGCGGCGCGAGCGGACAGCGCACCGCCGCGGAGCAGCAGGTGGTGTTGCCCGTCAGCGGAGGCAGCGGGGACGACAGTAAAACGACTCAGGACGTGCTCAAGGATCTCCTCAATACCCGGAAGCCCGTATCGGACGAGGAGAATACCGAAGAGCCTCGAACCCGCAAGACGGAGCAGTAGAGATGGATCTCAGACGCGCATTGCACCAGGTCTGGACGATAACCCGGCAATCGCTCGTTCAGGCGTTCCGCATGAAGGTCGCGGTCGTCCTGGTCGTGTTCATGCTGATCATGATCCTATGCCTGCCATTCCTGTTGCAATACGGCAATACCCACGTAGAACTGCTGCAGATGGTGATCACCTATTCGGTCCATCTGATCAGCTTCTTGCTGGGCGTCCTCACCCTCTTCCTCTCCGCGATCACGCTGAATACCGAGATCAAGAACCAGCACATCTTCCTCCTCGATCCGAAGCCGCTCTCCCGGGGCACCCTCCTGCTCGGCAAGTGGTGCGGCGTGATGCTGCTCAACCTGATCCTTCTGGCGGTCATGCTGGGCGTCACGTACGGATTCGTCAGGTACCTGGGCCGGAAGTCGAAGGGAGAGTCGCAGGAGAGCTACGACCTCGTCCAGTGGTCGGTCCTCGCGGCTCGCCAAGTCGCGCAACCGCCTCTGCCACCGCTCGATGACTGGGTGCATAAAGAGGTGAAGGACATCGTAGCGAACGGCCAAGTGCCCGTGGGCAAGAGCATTCCGTGGGTTGAGAGGCAGGTCCGCGAGCGCCTGTCCAAGGCCGCATGGGTCGTCCCGCCCGGCGGCACGATGAAATGGACCGTCTCGGGCATCCCGAAATACAAGGGCGCGCTGGTCATTCGTTTCCGCCACTATGCGGACGGCGTGTTGAATGACCCGGTTCTGCCGGGCAAGTTTACCATCAACGAGGGCGGGCAGCCGTTCACGACGATCGAGGATGCGTTCTCCGTTGGAAAACAGCATACTTTCGGCGTCCCCTCCGATGAAGTCAAGCCCGATGGAACCGTGGAGATCAGCTACCAGAACCTGTATACGCCCCCGAACCCGACTCAGCCTGCCGCAGTCCGCGCCGAGTTCCCGTTCGAGGACGGGATACAGGTGCTTTTCCCGGCCGCGACGTTCGGAGAGAACCTCATCCGGGCGGGCGTCGTCATTTTCCTACGTCTCGCTTTCATTGCCATCGTCGGGATCTGGGCCTCCACCTTCCTGTCCTTCCCGGTCGCCGTGCTGTTGACCCTCCTGGTCTTCATGGTCGGTTATGCGGCTGACTTCATCTTCAGAGGTCTGATCGGACAACTGGTGATCTTCGGCAGCACCATGGTGCCGCCGTGGACGCCTGTGAATCCCCTGGACAATCTGATCCGCAATATCCTGAGCTACATCTTCATGCTGTTCCCCAACTTCAGCGAATTCGACGTGGTGCCCAATCTCTCCGACGGCATGATCATCAGCCTGAGGACAGTCTTCTCCTGTTTCCTCTGGCTGATCGTCATACGAGGCGGCGTCCTGGCGCTGACCGGATGGCTTATTTTCAAACGGCGCGAGTTGGCCGCGACGACCGCCGCGACATGAAAAATTCCTGCGCGCGGTGTCCAGCGGGCCTGAAAGGCCGCCGGCGGGCGCGCGGAGCGTGGAGACGGCTGCTCGAATGTCCATACGTCAGATCATCCTGCTCGTCATGATCCTCGCCTGCCTCCTCGGCGCGGCCTACGTCCTGCCCGCCTGCGACTTCGGCCAGACGCAACTCCGCAGCCAGGCGCCGATTGGACCGGACCCGCATAACCCCAAGGACGTTCTTCTGACGCACCTGCTCGGCGGCTTCAAGAGTCTCCTGGTGGATGCCCTCTGGCTGCACGCCGGCACCCTGCAGGAGGAAGGCAAATACTGGGAGCTCTACCAGCTCTACACCTGGATGGGCAACCTGGAACCGGGCATCGAGGAGATCTGGGACTTCAACGCCTGGAACATGGCCTACAACCTCGTCGCGGAACTCGATGACAGCGAAGCGCGTTGGCAATGGATCGATCGGGCCATCATGTGGTTGACCACCGAGGGGCTTAAGGCCAATCCCCGCTCCGCCAAGATCATGGAGCGGATCAGTTGGATCTACTGGCACAAGATCGGCCGCGACACGGATATGCATCACTTTTACTACAAGCACCGTCTGGCGCTCATCATGCACCGCATTTTCCTCTCCCGCGAGGAACAGGACATCCCCGCCATCGTGAAGGCGCCGAGGGAATTGAAGGATCTCCTGGCCGACCCGGAGGTGGCGGCGGCGCTGTCGCGTTTCCAGCTCAATCCGCCCGAGAAGACCGTCCTCGCCATTAACAATGCGAGGGACCTGTTCGATTTTTCGCCGGCCATCGTCGAGGTCTTGAAAGACCCGAAGTACGACGCCGCCCGCAAGAAAATCTTCGCTTACACCACCGCCCGCATCCTCCGCGACCGGTATGGGATGCAGAATCTCGAGATCATGGGCAGCATGGAGGAGAGCTTCGGGAAGTTCGATTGGCGCCTTCCCGAGCCTCACGCCATCTATTGGGCCACCCTGGCCAAACTGGTGGAGCCGATCCGAAACGAATCTCGACAGATCAACTATGACCGCCTGCTCATGTACAGCCTCCAGGCCACCTGCCGCCGGGGGCTGATCAGCTATCTCAGTCCCGACCCGAACTCCCCGCTGGTCACCACCTTCGACCTCAGCAAGATCAAGCCGATAGACGCGCTCTTTAGAAGAATGCTCGGGGAAAACCCCATCAACGATCGGGCGAAGCCGCAGGAATTCCGCGGCGCCGAATCCGTACGCGACGGACATGTCCAGTTCCTCCAGGAGAGCGAGCTCAACCTGTACTTCTCCGGTTTCGTGGATGAGGCGCAGAAGTATCACATGGAGCTCTATCACCTCTACGACAAGCCGGAGCCGTACGAAGATCTCGAGCATGTCTGTATCGGCAAGGTGAAGAAGCTCGTTGACGAATACGGCACCCTCGACAAGGTCCGCGCATTCGTGGATGACCTCGTCGTCATGGCCTGCTACGACCTGTGCATGAACAAAGCGATTGAAGCCCACCAGCAGGAAAACCTCGCCCGGCGCGCGTGGGACGCCTTCTGCACTTTCACGGAAGCCCAGCAGGAGGGAAAGATCCGCGTGGCCAACGCCGCGCTTCCGACCTGGAAACAACTGTTGAAAGGCGATATCAGCCAGATCCTTCAAAAGCATCTCGTCGGCTTTCCCCCTTCGCTCATCCCGGTCCTCCGCCACATCCTGAAAGTTCCCCCGGGAGCCGAGATTGACAAGCTCAACGTCGGCGAGGCGATCACGCCCGAGATCCCGCCCTCGTCGCCGCCGCCGCCGTGACCTTGCGCTCCCATGACGGACCCCGGTGATTCGTCCAGACCTTCGAAAAGCCCGATCCTCCCTCCTCGCGGCCACCGGTTGAGCACCGCCGCGAATCTCTATCTTGACGGTGGCTCCATCGGATGCTAAACTTGATAGACATGCGTCGGCACACTCAGCGGAGTTTCGGAAAGAATGAAACTGGCCGTCTCAGGCAAAGGAGGCGTGGGCAAGACCACTCTCGTGGCCATACTCTCCAGGCTGATCGCGGCGGACGGGCATCAGGTCATCGCCATTGACGGCGACCCCGCGAGCAATCTGGCTGCGGCGCTCGGTCTGCCGGCCGCCGTACGGCCGGCGCCGATCCGTGAAATGAAAGAGCTGATTCGGGAGCGGACCGGGGCAAGCCCCGGCAGTTCGGGCCAGTACTTCAAGCTGAACCCCGACGTCGCCGATTTTCCGGAAAAGTTCGCCGTCGCACACAAGGGCGTCCGGCTGATGGTCCTCGGCGGCATCACGAAGGGCGGCGGCGGCTGCGCCTGTCCGGAAAACGCGCTGCTCAAGACACTGCTCGCGCACTTGCTGGTGATCCGTGAAGACGCCGTCATCGTGGACATGGAGGCCGGAATTGAGCACCTGGGCCGCGCAACCGTCGCGGCGGTGGACGCGCTGATTGTGGTCGTGGAGCCCGGCCGGCGCAGCATCGAAGTCGCCTGCGCGATTCGTCGCCTTGCGAAGGAAATCGGAATCCGGAAAACGCTGGCTGTCGGAAACAAAATCGAGACCGCCGAGCACCGCCGGTTCCTCGAAGACGCTCTGGACGGCCTGCCGTTGCTGGGCTGCATTTCGCATCATCCGGAACTGGCGCGCGCCGACCTTGACGGACAGCCGGCTTTCGAAAGCGCCCCGGCGGCCGTGGAGGAGACGCGGCAGATTTATCGCAGCCTGTTGAAGCACATCGGCGAAGGACGCGAAGCTCGCGAAGGACGCAGTTGATTTGTATTGAAACCCTCTCTTCGCGAGACTCGCGGTGAAATCCGGCGTCGCGTCCGTTACGCGGACATTACATAGTTAGGATGATTCCATGCCTGAAGAGCAAAGCAGACCCGTGGACCGCGCCACGCAGAACATGCTGGCGAAGGCGCGGCGCGACGGCGTCGAGACCGCCTGGGACCGGCACGCGACGATGGAGCCCCAATGCAAGTTCGGCTCCAGCGGCCTGTGCTGCCGAAACTGTTTCATGGGGCCGTGCCGCGTCATCGAAGGCGTCCCCGGCCAGGAACGCGGCATCTGCGGCGCCACGGCGAGCACGATCGTGTCGAGGAACTTCGCCCGCATGGTCGCCGCCGGAACCGCCGCCCACAGCGATCACGGCCGAAGCGTCGCCGAGACGCTCCTGATGGCCGCCACCGGCAAGGCGCCCGATTACACCATCCGCGACGTCCAGAAGCTTAACGCCGTCGCCCGCCTTTACGGAATTGACCCCGCAGGAAAATCCACCGCGGCGCTCGCGGAACTCGTCGGGCTCACGGCGCTCTCCGAATTCGGAAAATATGAGGGCGAGCAGCGCTTCCTCCAGCGCGCGCCCGAGGCGCGGCGGAAAATCTGGAAAGAGAACGGCATCGCCCCGCGCGCCGTGGACCGCGAGGTGACCGAAGTGCTTCATCGCACGACCATGGGCGTGGACCAGGACTACCGCACGATCATCGCCCAGGCCAGCCGCTGCGCGCTCGCCGACGGCTGGGGCGGCTCGATGATCGCCACGGAGTTGCAGGACATCCTCTTCGGTACCCCCATCCCGCGCCAGGCGCGCGCCAACCTCGGCGTGCTGCGCGAGGACACCGTGAACATCATCATCCACGGCCACGAGCCGACGCTTTCCGAGATGATCGTCCTGGCCGCCCAGGACCCTCAGCTCATCGCCAAGGCGAAGGCCGCCGGCGCGAAGGGCGGCATCACCGTCGCGGGAATGTGCTGCACGGCGAACGAGACCCTCATGCGCCATGGCGTCCCCATCGCCGGCAACTCGATGCAGCAGGAACTCGCCCTCGCCACCGGCGCGGTCGAGGCGATGGTCGTGGACGTGCAGTGCATCATGCAGTCGGTCGTGCGCGTCGCCCAGTCGTACCACAGCAAGATCATCACCACCTCTGCGAAGGCGCACATCAGCGGCGCCCTGCACATGCAGTTCGACGAACACCGCGCCCTCGAGGTCGCCAAGGAGATCGTCGAACTCGCCATCGGCAACCTTCAAAATCGCGGCAAAATCGAAATACCCTCCGAGGTCGGCGACCTCGTGGTCGGCTTCAGCCACGAGACCATCCGCTACATGCTCGGCGGCCGGTTCCGCGCCTCGTATCGCCCCCTCAACGACAACATCATGAACGGCCGCATCCGCGGCGTCGTCGGCGTCGTCGGGTGCAACTCGCCGAAGTTCGCCTGTGACGCGGCCAATTGGGACCTCGTCACCGAATTGATCTCGAAGGACATCCTCGTCGTCCAGACCGGGTGCATGGCCATCGCCAGCGGCAAGCAGGGGCTGTTGCAGCCGGAGGTCAAGGAAAAGGCCGGTCCGGGCCTGCGCGAGATTTGCGACACGGTCGGCATCCCGCCGGTCCTCCATTCCGGATCGTGCGTGGACAACTCGCGCATCCTGATCGCCTGCTCCGAGATGGTGCGCGAGGGCGGCCTCGGCGCGGACCTGAGCGACCTGCCCGTCGCCGGCTGCGCGCCCGAGTGGATGAGCGAGAAGGCCGTCGCCATCGGGCAGTACTTCGTCGCCTCCGGCGCGCTGGTCGTCTTCGGAGTCGGCCTGCCCATCGAAGGCAGCCGCGAGGTCAAGGACTATCTCACCGGCGGCATCGCCCGGGAGCTCGGCGGCCGCTGGGCCATCGAGCCGGACCCGAAACGCATGGCGCAGGTCATCCGGGAGCATGTCGAGTCCAAGCGCGACGCTCTCGGCATCAACGAGAAGAAGGAACGCAAGCTGTTCGACATGGCCGATCGCCGGGAACTGAAAGTGTAAATCGGGAGAAACTCATGTCCAAGCTGATCTGCTCTGCAGCCATCCGCGGCGCCTACAAGCACGTGGCGCGCGCGCAGAGCAAGCTCGACGAGATGATCGAGGCCAAAGGCGCCGACCAGAAAGTCGAATTGCCGAACACCGGCTATTACCTTCCGATCATCTATTCAATGACCGGGATCGCCGTGAAGACTCTCGGCCAGATGCGCGAAGCGCTGACGCAGGCGAAAGAACTGCTGCCGCCGGTCCCCGAAAAGAAGCTGTGGGTTCCCTATCTCGGCCACGCGCTCGACGCGGGCATGGCCACCCTCTGGGCGGAGGAAGTCCTCGAGGCGTGCAAGTACCTCGACGACCCGATTCCCTACACCATGACCGAGGCGCCGCTGGACGGGCGCATCTGGCTCGGCGCGGCGGACGACAAGATCATGCGCGAGCGCGGCATCGAGTTCGTGGACGGCTCGGCCCCGGGCTTCGCCGCCTGCGTCGGGGCCTGCCGGACCACCGAGCAGGCCGTCAAGCTCGCGCGCCAGCTCCAGGAAAAGCGCCTTTACGTCTTCATGGCCGGCCACACCAACGGCAGGACCATGGCCGAACAACTCGCCGAGGCCGGCGTGCAGATGGGCTGGGACACGCGACTCATCCCCTTCGGCAAGGACATTTCCGCCGCGATCTTCGCCCTCGGCTTCGCCTCGCGCGCCGCGCTCTCCTTCGGCGGCGTTCAGCCGGGCGATTACGCGCGCAACCTGCGCTACAACAAGAACCGCATCTTCGCCTTCGTCCTGGCCCTCGGCGAAGTGGACGACGAGAAGTACGCCACCGCCGCCGGCGCGATCAACTACGGCTTCCCGACCATCGCCGAGACCGAAATCCCCGAAGTGCTCCCCACCGGCATCTGCACCTACGAGCACGTCGTCAGCGCCGTCCCGGTCGAGGAAATGGTCGAGCGCGCCATCAGCGTGCGCGGGCTGAAGATCAAGATCCTCAAAATCCCCATCCCCGTCTCGTACAGCCCCGCATTCGAGGGCGAACGCATCCGCAAGGAGGACATGCACTGCGAGATGGGCGGCCAGCGGACGCCGGCCTTCGAGTTCTGCACCATGCTCGACATGGACCAGGTCAAGGACGGCCGCGTCGAACTCTTCGGCCCGGACCTGGCCGACGTCCCGGAAGGCGGCCGCATGCCGCTGGCGATCTGGGTCGAGGTCGCCGGCCGCAAGATGCAGCCGGACTTCGAACCGATCCTCGAACGCCAGATCCACCGCTTCCTCAACGAGGCGCAGGGCATTTTCCACATGGGCCAGCGCGACACCATCTGGGTCCGCGTGAGCAAACAGGCCAAAGCCGCCGGCCTGAAACTCGAGCACTTTGGCACGATTCTCCACGCCATGCTCCACGAACAGTACAGCGCCATCGTGGACCGCATCCAGGTGAAGATCTACACCGACGAGAAGAAACTCCTCGAACTGCGCGAGACGGCCCGGAAGGTTTTCAAGGAGCGCGACGACCGGCTGGCCGGCATGACCGATGAGTCGGTGGAGACCTTCTACTCCTGCACGCTCTGCCAGTCGTTCGCGCCGAACCACGTCTGCATCATCACGCCCGAGCGCAGCGGCCTCTGCGGCGCCTACAACTGGCTCGACGGCCGCGCCGCCTTCGAGATCAACCCCACCGGCCCCAACCAGCCGATCGAGAAAGGCCGTCCCGTCGAGGAGAAACTCGGGCAGTGGGAGAAAGTCAACGAGTTCGTGCAGACCAAGTCCAACCGCGCGCTCGAACGCTTCAGCGCTTACAGCATGATCAAGGACCCGATGACCTCCTGCGGCTGCTTCGAGTGCATCTCCGCAATCCTCCCGAGCACCAACGGCATCATGATCGTGGACCGCGACTACCCGGAAATGACCCCGTGCGGCATGAAGTTCAGCACGCTCGCCGGCACGGTCGGCGGCGGGCAACAGACGCCCGGCTTCGTCGGACATTCCCGGCAGTACATCGTTTCCCCCAAGTTCATCTCCGGCGACGGCGGCCTTTCCCGCGTGGTCTGGATGCCGAAGAAGCTCAAGGAAACCCTCGGCGACCGCCTCGTCCATCGCGCGAAGGACGCCGGCCTCGGCGAGGACTTCCCCGATAAAATCGCCGACGAGAGCGTCGCCACGTCCGAGGAAGAAGTCCTCGCTTTTCTGACCCAGAAAGGACATCCCGCCCTTTCGATGGAGTCCATGTTCTGAACGAGAGGCTAGTTATGGCATATCGGCCGAGCCGCAATCCGCCGTCGGAGGAGCCGGAAGAGAAGCGTCTCGAAGGCCAGGTCTCCATGCGCCTCTTGAAGCAGCGCACGGTGCTCCTGACCGGGGAGATCAACCGGCGTTCCTCGCAGCGCCTCATCGCGGAGCTGCTGCTCCTGGCGGAGGAGGAGCCGAAGGAGCCGATCAAGCTCTTCATCAATTCCCCCGGCGGCGATGCCGATGCGGGGTTCGCCATTTTCGACGTCATCCGCTTCATCGAATCGCCGGTCAAGGCCGTCTCCGCCGGCCTGACCGCCAGCGCCGCCGTGATCGTCTTCCTGGCCTGCCCGAAGGAGCGCCGCCTGAGCCTGCCCAACGCGCGCTTCCTGATCCACCAGCCCAGCACCGGAATCCGCGGGAGCGCCGCCGACATCCAGATCGAGGCCTCCGAGATCCTCAAGCTGCGCGAGAAGGGCGACAAGCTCATCTCCGACGAGACCGGCCAGCCCATCGAAAAAGTGAAAAAAGACACGCACCGAAACTACTGGATGAGCGCCTCCGAGGCCAAGGAGTACGGCCTGGTGGGCAAGGTGATTTCAAGCTCCGCTGAGATCTGAGCCCCGACCCGCGGAAAGAAAGCAACGGAGCGATAAACGTTATCGTAATCCTAATCGTAATCGTACTCGGCCGTTCGTCCAGCGGTACGGAAAACGGCGATTACGATTATGAGTAAGATTACGATTACGAATCAGAGTGCGATGACGAGCTCATGAAACCTGTTCTGGAAGGGATTTGTCATGGCTCTGTCCGGCCTGGACATCTTCAAGCTGCTGCCGAAGACCAACTGCAAGAAATGCGGTCGGCCGACGTGCATCGCTTTTGCGATGCAGCTCGCTCAGAAGAAGGCGAATATCGAGGAGTGCCCGTTCGTCAGCGAAGAGGCCAAGGCAGCGCTGGCCGGCGCCTCCGCCCCGCCGATCCGCAAGGTGACCCTCGGCGGCGACGGGCGAACGTTCCCCGTCGGCGAGGAGACCGTGCTCTTCCGCCACGAGGGCAAGTTCTTCAATCCCGCCGGGATCGCCGTGACCCTCGACGACACCCTCGATGCGGCCGCGCGAAAAGCCCGCCTCGAGGCGATCGGGAAACTCTCGTTCGTCCGCGTCGGTTTGACGATCCAGGTGGACATGGTCGCCGTCCGCAACCTCTCCGGCAAGGCCGAGCCGTTCGCCGCCGCCGCCCGCGAGGCGGCCGCCGCGACGAAACTGGCGATCGCGCTGGTCTCGGACAGCCCCGAAAACATGAAGGCCGCCGTGGCCGCGTGCGCCTCCCGCGCCCCGCTGATCCACGCCGCCACCCCGGCGAACTTCGCCGCCATGACCGCGATCGCGAAAGAGCATCGGTGCCCGATCGTGGCCAAGGCCGCCGACCTCGAAGCCCTCTCGGCGCTCACCCCGCAGATCAAGGCGGCCGGCGTCGAGGACATCCTCATAGACCTGACCATGGGCGACCTGCGGGCGACTATTGAGGCGCTCACCATCGCCCGCCGCGCCGCCCTGAAGAAGAACTTCAGGCCGTTCGGCTATCCGGCCCTCGTCTTCGCCACGAGCGCGCCGGGTACGGCGCGCGATCTGCGCCCCGATCCGTTCGACGAGATCGCCTTCGCAGGCAGCGCCATCGCGAAATACGCCGGCGTCGTCGTCACCTCGTGCGCCGAGCCCTGGCAGATCCTCCCGCTCCTCACGGTCCGCCAGAACATCTACACCGACCCGCAGAAGCCCATCCAGGTGGAAGCGAAGCTCTACGCCATCCGCGAGCCGGGCAAGGACTCGCCGGTCATGTTCACGACCAACTTCTCGCTGACCTACTATTCGGTCGAAGGCGAGGTCGAAGCGAGCCGCGTCCCGTCGTGGATCATCGCCGTGGATACGGAGGGCACCTCCGTCCTGACCGCCTACTCCGGCGACAAACTCAACGAGAAAGTCGTCGCCAAGGCGCTGAAGGACACGAAGGCCGAGGAGGTCGTGCGCCACCGGAAGCTCATTATCCCCGGCCACATCGCCGTGCTTTCCGGCAAGCTCGAGGAGGCCACCGGATGGGAAGTCCTCGTCGGTCCGAAAGAGGCTTCCATGCTCCCGGCGTTCCTCAAGACCGTCTGGCCGCAGCACGCCCCGAAAAACTGACCGGCATCGGCCATGAACACCCAGGCGACGCCGAAATGCCATATCCGTTTCCTTCCCGACGGTATCGGCGTCTCCGTCCCCCAGGGCACGACGATCCTCGACGCCGCCCGCCTCGCGAACCTCTACCTGAACTCCGTCTGCGGAGGCGACGGCATCTGCGGCAAGTGCAAGGTCATCCTCAAGTCCGGCCGCGTGGACAGCCCGCCGACCACGCTCCTCAGCCGCGACGAGGTGCTCCAGCAGCACCTGCTCGCCTGCTCCGCCCGGGTGCTGACCGACGCCGAAATCCTCGTCCCGGCTGAGACGCGGACCCAGGCGGGTCAAATCCTCGTGGACGAGGACGCCGAGCGGTTCGGCACCCTCATCAGCCGATGGGCGCCCGCCCAGTTCCCGCATGCCCCGCTGGTCCGCAAGCTGTTTCTCGAAATGAAGCCGCCCACCATGGCCGACCCGCTGCCGGACCACGAACGCGTGTACACGGCGATCCGGCGGCTGATGGATGCCGGCGAGCTTCAGACCGGCTTCAGCGTGCTCCAGGCACTCCCCGACGTGCTCGAGCAGGCGAACTATCGCGTCACCGTCACGCTCGGCCGGCGCGGCGCTGTCACCGAGTTGGTGCAGGTTGAGCCGGGCGACACGACCGCCCACGCCTACGGCCTCGCGGTGGACGTGGGCACCACCACGGTCGTCGCCCAGATGGTGGACTTGAACACCGGGCGCACGGTGGATGTCGAGGCGCGCTACAATTCCCAGATGCAATACGGCGAGGACTACATCGCCCGCATCATGTACGCGCGCGAGCACAAGGCG
>Ga0181524_10000394_pt1 | contig 53146 bp, 54 predicted proteins | sample PEATcosm2014_Bin_34_FD_119761 | JGI IMG/M metagenome (GOLD analysis project Ga0181524, IMG submission 119761) | Peatland microbial communities from MTU Mesocosm Facility, Houghton, MI, USA - PEATcosm2014_Bin05_60_metaG | ecosystem: Environmental > Terrestrial > Soil > Wetlands > Peat | place... | reverse complement strand
GCCACCGTCAGCTGGCGCAATTCGAAATTCACGCGCACCTCCTGCGAGCCGCTGATGATGAGATTGCCGTTGGGCAAGACTTCGGTGACCACCGCGGCGACCGACACCTGGATTTGCTCCTCGCGATCGATGTTGCCCTGCCCTTGGGTCGTCGATGTCGACGTGGTGCCCAGCGTGGCGGTCGAAGGCTGGGCCGACGACGAGCCGGTGCTGAAACCCCAGTCGGCGTTGAACCCCGTCGTCGCCGATTTCGAACGATCCGTGGAATTGCCAAACGTGGCCTTGTCGTTGATCGAGATGATGACCGTGACGATGTCGCCGACTTTGGTGATGCGTTGATCCGTGTAGAAATTGATCGGCGGTCCGACGACGCGCTGGGCCCGCCTCTGGTCGAGAGCGGCGGCGTTCGCGTCTTCGTTGGCGCGCTCGTTCGCTGCCGCCAGCCCGCTGCCGACCGGCGAAAGATTGGGCTCGCGCATGAATTCGGCGGGACCGCCGGCGCAGCCGGCCAGATTCGACGCGAGCAGCGCGACGAGGAAGACTCTTCGCTCGGCTCCGCGCATCACGACTTCTTTTCGACGGCGGCGGCCCCGGACATTATGGCGGTCAATCTGCCGGCTTTGGCCGCCTCCATTTCGTTGAGAATCGCGCTCGCCGCGTGCGTGGTGAGCTTGCTGAGAATCGCCACCGCCGTCGCATCGTCCATCGACGCCAATTGCGCCGCGGCGGCTTCCGGCTCCATTTTGCTGTAGATCGCCACCACGCCCTGGCTCGCCGAACTCAGCATGGTCTCGCGTTTGGTCACCCAGTCGCGCGCTTCCGCCTCTTTCTTGTCGAGCTCGGCGATGCGTTGCTTGATCTGCTCTTCCAATTCCGTCAGGCGTCTCGTCTGCCAGGCGATGCGGGCCTCGGCCGCCAGGGGGGCGACATTGGCGCAATAGCGCGCGACGCCGCCGTCGGCGCTCTTGTCCGGCGCGCCTGCGTTGGATTTCTGTTTCGCGTCGTTTTGCGCGAGGGCGTGGCCCGCCAAGGCGGCGGCCAGGACGAACGCGCCGATGGCGACGAAGCGGTTGAAGGCAGTGGACATGGCGGCGGCGCCGACTGAAGGAACTCGATACGCGCAGCTTGCCGCGCGCGGCTTACGCCGGGCTGACCCGGCTATTGCACGACGAGATCGGCCTGCAATGCGCCGGCCGACTTGATCGCTTGGAGAATCGCGATAATGCCGCTCGGCTTGACCCCGATTCGATTGAGCCCGTTCACCAGCGTGCGCAGGCTCGCCCCTCCGACGATCGCCACTTGGCCGCCTTGCTGTTCGACGTCGATCTGCGTGCGCGGCGTGACGACCGTCGTTCCTTTCGAGAAGGGCGCCGGCTGAGACGCCGTCGGGGTCTCGGAGACGCGCACCGAAAGGGTTCCATGCGTCACCGCGACCGTCGAGATTTGGACGTCCTGACCAATCACCACGGTGCCGGTTCGCGCGTCCAGCACGACGCGCGCCACGGTGTCGGGCTCGACGGCCAGTTCGCCGATCTCCGCCATGTAACGCGTGACGCTGATCGTCGGCGGATGAAACAATTCGACGGTCCGGCCATCCACCTCGAACGCCGAGCGGCGGCCGAACCGCTGCTTCGAATACGTGTTGATCTCGTCGACGATCCTCACGGCGGTGTTGTAGTCGGGATTTTTCAATTCGAGAATCAGCCGCAGTTCGTCCGGCGGCGCCGGGACGGATCTCTCGACGATCGCGCCGTTGCTAATCCGCCCGGCCGTCGGCACGCCTTGCGACAAGGTTTCGGCCTGGCCGGCGGCTTCGAAGCCGGTGACCGACACGGCCCCTTGCGCGCTCGCGTAGAGCTGCCCGTCGGCGCCCGACAATTGCGTCAGCAGCAAAGTGCCGCCCATTAGCGAGGGAGCGTCGCCCAGCGCCGACACGGTCACGTCGAGGCGCGAACCGGCGTCCATCCCGACCGGCAGATCCGCGGTCACGATCACCGCGGCCACGTTGCGGTTTCGCAACTGACTTCCGCGCACGTTGAGGCCCATGCGATCTAGCATCGACTGAATCGCCTGCTCCGTGAACGGAACGTTGCGCAAGGTGTCGCCGGTGCCTTGCAGGCCGATGACCAGACCATAGCCGATGAGCTGATTGTCGCGGGCGCCGCGCAATGACGTGATGTCCTTGATGCGCACCGCCGCGAGCCCCTGGCCCGCGAACGCGCAAAGAATCAGCGTGAGGATCAAGCGTCTCATCACCCGCCGCTCACCCGCACCGTGCCGTCCGGTTGGACCGCCCCCGAAACCGTCACGCCGCTGTCGCTGTTGCGCACTTTTATGACGTCGCCGACGGCGCCGTCCTGCAAGGCCGCGCCCGTGGTGACGATCGTCAATCCGCTTTCCGCGTAAACGAGTCTGACTTCGGCGCCGTTGGCGACGAGGCGCGGATTGTCGACCCCGGCGAGCGGAACCGCGGCGCCGGGCAACAGGGTTCGGCGCGCCATTTTGCCAACCAGCTGGGATCGCGTTTCGGCGAACGGGCCGACCCCCCTGGCCGTGTCCGCCGGAAGGTCCGCGAGCATGTCGTCGCGGATGACGTCGCCGGGGTAGATGACGATCTTGGGGGTCGGCAAGGCGGCGTCTTGCGCGAACGCGCCGAGGTTGGGCGCCAGCCACAACCCCAACGACGCCAGCAAGGCGGCGATCCGGTTCACGCGCATGGCGCCGTCTCCTTAGCTCCTCATATTCGATATCGTCCCGGACATTTGATCCGCGGCCTGGATCACTTTCGAGTTCATTTCGTAGGCGCGTTGCGCGCCGATCAGGTTGGTGATTTCCGACACCGGGTCGACGTTCGAGGCTTCCAGATATCCCTGCTGCAGGACTCCGAACGCCGTATCGCCGGGAACGCCGACCTGGGGCTGACCCGACGCCGCCGTCTGCTGAAAGAGATTGTTCCCCAGCGCCTGAAGCCCGGCTTCGTTGATGAAATTGGCGATCGTCAACTGGCCGAGCTGTTGCGGCGCCGTCTGCCCGGGGATCGTCGCGGTGACGACGCCCGTCTGGCTTACCGTCACGCTGGTTGCGGTTTGCGGGATCAGAACCGGCGGGGTCACGGTATAGCCGTCGGCGGTCACCAATTGCCCCGACGCGTTGGTGTTGAAGGCGCCGTCGCGCGTATAAACGGTGTCGCCCGACGGGGTCGTCACTTGGAACCAACCGCGCCCGTTGATCGCGAGATCGAGCGAGTTTCCGGTGTTGGTGAGCGCGCCTTGGATTTGCAAGGTGCGGACCGCCGCCGTGCGCACCCCGAGCCCGACTTGCGCGCCTTCGGGCACGGTGGCGTCGCGACCGCGGCTGCTGACGCCGCTCACGCGTTCGGTCTGATAGATCAGATCGGTGAATTCCGCGCGCGAGCGCTTGAATCCGGTGGTGTTGAGGTTGGCGATGTTGTTGGCGATGACCTCGAGATTTTGCTCTTGGGCGTTCATGCCCGTCGCCGCGATCGCAAGCGCTTTCATGTTTCGAACTTTCTGTTGTGCGGACGCTTCAGATCGTCATCCGCGAGATTTCCTGATATGCGGAAACGGCCTTGTCGCGGATCGCCAGCGCCGATTGCAGCGTGCGCTGCGCGCCCATGACCGCTTCGACGACCTTGAACGGCGCCATATTCCCTTGCAGGCCTTGAATGGCCGCCGCCTCGCCGGATTGCAGCGAGCCGACCGCGTCGTTGACGACCTGCCCCAGCGTCTGCGCGAACGTCGGACCGGAACTCGATGTCGAAGCGGTTGCGGCCGCCCCGCGCGAGGCGCCAATTTCGAGTTGCGTCCCGGTCGCGCCGAGCGCGGATATGCCTTCAATCGCCATTTCGTTCGTGCGCGCCAACCCCGGCGTGGATGCCGAGGACCTGCGCGCCTCCCTTGCTTGAGTAATGGACCCCGTCGATTTCTTGTCGCGGCGCTCCATGCGCCTCGACGCCCCAGCAGGCGGCGCGGCGGCGATCGCCGTCTTGTGCGGCCAAGCCTTGTCGGGGACGATCGCGGAACACCATGGAAACTCCGATAGAGACGATCCGGGCGGAGGTCGCCGCCTCCTTGAATTTGTCCGGCCGGACTTGCGCGTCACGCATCCTTGAGCAAATTGACGGTCATGCCCATCAGATCAGCCGATTGTTTCGCGACCTGCAGATTCGCTTCATAGGTTCGATTCGCCTCGCGCATGTCGGCCAGCTCGGTGAGCACATCCACATTCGGCATTTTGACGAATCCCTTTTCGTCGGCGGCCGGGTTGCCGGGATCGTGTTCGATCTTGAACGCCGCGTCGTCGACGCCGATGCCCTTCACGCGCACCAGGGACAGCCCCGCGGCGCGATCCAACTCATTGTCGAACGACACGGTCTGGCGCGCGTAGGGATCGGAACCCGGCGTGCTCCCGGTCGATTGGGAATTCGCGATGTTTTCCGAGATGACGCGCAGTCGCACCGACTGCGCCTCCAGACCCGCGCCGGCGATGCGCAACGATGATTGCAAGGGATCGGGCATTGTCATTCACTTCAGCGCTGACATCATCATTTGATGGATAGCCCGCTTGATATTCGTGCCCATGGAATAGTCGCGGCTCACGTCGCCGAGCTTGATCATTTCCTGTTCGAGCTGCACGGAGTTGCCGGACACCGTTTCGTCGGTGGGATCGCTTTCCACGACCCGCGCCGCGGTGAAATCGTCCTGGCTCGGCGTCATGTGCGCCGGGTCCGTCGTAACCATCGAGACCTGCGTGCTGTCGAGCACCGCCGAAAACGGTTGAAGGTCGGTCGCCCGGTAGGCCGGCGTGTTGGCGTTGGCGACGTTGCTCGCGATGAGCGTTTGGCGCGCCGACAGCCATTGCGTCCTTTCCGTGGCGAGCTGAAGAACGTAGGGTTGAGACACGCGCAAATCCCATCCATTGGATCGTGTCGCGAGGCTACGCGTCCGGCCTTGCTCCAGGCTTGCGCCGCGTCCGTGTTCGGGCCGGGGCGGTCTCGCGATGGGGGCGCCCGGCCGACTCTCGAAGCGGTCGCAGCCGCGCGCCGGCGATCGCGGCGGAAAGACGCTCGTCCTTTGCGGCTCCATCGAGATCGTCGTCGTCGAACAGCACTTCGACGATGTCGACCGCCGCGCGCTTGCGCCCGATCATCAAACGAAAGAACGCGCAAACCGCCGCATAGCGGAATTCCATGTCCAATCTGATGATCGGCGTCGAATCCCACCGCACGTCGCACCCGGCGGACAGCGCATATCGAAGCGTGCCGCTCTTGAAGAACAGCTCGCTCGACGAGTTGACGAGGTCGGCGATGTTGGCCGCTTGCTCTCCTCGAATCATCAGGATCAATTCGGACGGATCGGCAAGCCGCAATTCCGTCGCGACATCGACCATCGCGTTGGCGATCATCTCCTCGTGGGCAAGGCGTCGAGCTTCGACATGCCGATCATTCATGACCTTATCTATTCCTTGTCAGAGGCCAGAAGCTTTTCTTTTCCTGAATCAAATGCACGATCTCGGCCACAGCTCTATAAAACTCGGGCGGGATCGTGCTGTCGACCGCGACGGCGTCGTAAAGCGCGCGCGCGAGCGGCTTGTCCTCGACGATCGGGATGGAGTTTTCCTCCGCGATCTCGCGGATCTTGAGCGCGATGAGGTCCACGCCTTTGGCGAGCACGATCGGCGCGCCGCCCTCCGCGCGAACGTATCGCATCGCGACGGCGTAATGGGTCGGATTGACGACGACCATCGTCGCTTTCGGCACGGCGGAGAGCATTCGCTTGCGCGACCGATCGAGCCTGAGCGAACGCAGGCGCGCCTTCATCATGCGATCGCCTTCGGTCTGCTTGATCTCTTCCTTGAGTTCGTGCCGGCTCATGCGTTGGTCACGACGCCAGTGAATGCGCGCCCAGGCGATGTCGGCCGACGCGATGACGAGCGTGGCCACCATGACCGCCGCGATGACGTGGACGCAGAGTTTGAGAATGCGCTGGGGCAAGTCGACGACATCGAGAAACATCGCCGCCGTCAGGACGTATCTTTGCCCAACCAGGATCATCGCGACAACGGTGGCGACCGCGAGGATTTTCAGCGTGCTTTTGAAAAACTCCGTCCAGCCCTTCGGCCCGAAAACGCGGGACAGCCCGCCGGTGAGCGAAATTCGTTGGAGATCGGGCATTATGCGGTCAGGCACGAAGCGCGGAGGATTTTGGGCGACCGACGCCACTACGCCAGCGATCATCAGCAGCACCACGATCGGCGCGAGAAAATCCGCCGCGGCGATCACCATGACCTCGCCGAGCGCAACCACGTCGCTGCCGCGCTCGAGCCGCCAACCCGAGGGATCGTCGAGGAAGTGAACGAGGGTTCCCACGAACCGCTCCGCGCGCGGCGGCATCACGAACACCAAAATGATCAAGATCGCGGTCATCGAGGCGAGGATCGAGACTTCGCGAGAAACCGGCACGACGCCACGCTCGACGGCGTCGTGAAGCTTCTTGTCCGTCGCTTCCTCGGTCTTGCTGTCGGAATCCTGATCGTCGCTCATGACTGCGTCCGACTGAGGTTACGCCGCTTCGACGCCTTCGGGAGCGGAGATTTCGATTTCGTTCCTCTGCGCCATCTTGAGGACGAGATCGACGATCTGCTTGCGCGCCTTGGCGATTTCGTGCGGCGGCGCGTTGGAGGCCGTCGCGAGTTCGCCCTCGACCAGGCGGCGCGAGCGCGCGGCCATCGCGGAAAGCACGACGTCGCGAAATTCGGCGTCGGTGCCTCGCAGCGCGAGCACGACGACGTCGGTGGCCAGCTTGTCGAAGAGGGTGGCGCGCGCGCGTTGCGAGAGGCGAGGCAGATCGTCGAACGAGAACAGCATCTTCATGACGATTCGCGCTTCCTTCGGCCGCGCGGCGACGAGCGTCTGCATGACGTCGCGAGCTTCCAGGGGTTCGAGGCTGTTGATGATCTCGGCGATGCGCGTGTGACTGTCGAGGCCGGAGGCGCGCGCCGCGAGAATCTCCAGATCCTTCCGCACCGCGTCTTCGATGACGCGTTGCGCCTCCTCGGAGATCGAAGGCTGGGAAATCATCGCGCATAGAACGTCGTTGCGCATTTCGCGCGGCAAATGCGCGACGATCTGCGCCGCAAGGGCCGAGTCCAATTTGGAAAGAATGAAGGTCGCCGTCAGAGGGTGTTCGTTGCCCAGATGCGCCGAGAGCACGGCTTCGGGAACGGCGCCCAGGGCCTTCCAGACATTTGCTCCGCTGCCGCCGAACACGTCCGACATGATGTCGGCGACCTGTTCGGGCGGCACCGCGTCCGTCAACATTTCCCGCGCCTGTCGACGTCGCCGAGAAGGTTCGCGCCGGCCGAGAACTCCGACGTGAATTCCTCGACCAGCGATTCGAGCGCGGCCATCGATACGGCGCCGAGTTGCGCCGCGGCGCGCGTGACCTCCCGCAACTCGTGCGGCTCGAAATGCTTCAGCAGACGCGTCGCCGGCGGCTTGCCCATCGCGAGCAGGATCGCGGCGGCCTTGTGCGCGCCGGCGAATACGCGGGCGTCGTCGGACGAGTCGGCGGCCGTGTCCGTGTCCATCGCTTTCCGGCTCCTTATGCGGCGCGGTCGTCGCGCGAAGAGGCGACGATCTCGATCAGGGAGACGCCGTACCGAGCGCTCTCTTCATCGACGACCACCACTTCGCCCCGCGCGATCACCCTGCCGTTCACCACGACATTGACGGGGTCGCCGACTTTCTGATCGAGCGAAATGACCGCCCCGCGCCCGAGTTTCATGAGGCTCGCGACAGGCATCGTCGTCGCCCCCAGCACGACTTGCACGGTGACGGGAATCGACAAGATCGCTTCGTATTTCGGCGCGCTCGACGACAAGCCGCCGCTCGCGGCGTCCGATTCTCGCTGCGCGCCTTGCGTTTGAAAATTGTCATCCATGGTGCAAACTTTCTTTCCTCGGTTGCTCGTTGCGTTGGCGAACGCAAGCCGGCTAATGGACGCGCGCCGCTTCCGTGGGATCGCTTTCCGGTTCGATCGAGTCCTCGATTTCCAGGGAGTAACGGCCCTCGCCGTTGCCCAGTTTGCACCAGAACATTTCGCGCCCGGCGCATTCGAGCCGAACGCGGCCCATGCCGGCGCCGTGCAAGTTCAGCACCTTTCCGACCGCGAGGTCGGCGATGTCGCCCAGCGTCATTTCCAACTCGTCCAGCACCGCCGTGACGGCGATCCGCGCCTTCGTCACGCCGACTTCCATTTGCCGCGTCCAGCGCGGGTCGGCCATCGACGTTTCGCTACCGGGATCGAAGGAAAGATTCTTGCGTATCGGCGCGAGCAGCGTCTGCGGCAGGAGAACAATGAGGGGGGTGGAGCCTCCTGGCGTGTCGATGGTCAATCGCGCCGCCACCGCCGGCATGTCGCGGCGTCCAAGAGGATAGACGTCGACGAGCGTTTCCAGACGCTCGAACGTCAGCGCGAGGCTCGCGATCTGGGCGAATCCCTTGTCCAGCGCCTTTCCCAAAGACCGGGCCAGCTCGGCGATAAGGCTGTTCTCGATGCCGGTCCGCGGACGGCTCGGGCGCCCGGGCGTCGCCGCTGCGCGATCCGTCCCCGCTTCCTCGCCGAACACCGCGGCGACAAGCGTGTCGGCGATCCCACGATCGAAAATCAGCAGCATGCGCGCATCGAGTTGCGCGCTGTGCATCACGGCCGAGGTCAGGCCTTCGCATTCGCCGACGAGTCCGAACAGGCTCGTCGGCTTCACTTCGTCGACAGTTCCGGGCGAGGACGCTTTGCAAAGGGGCCCGAGCGCCTCCGCCACGCCCAAGGCGAATTGCTGCAGGGCGAAGACGAGTCCGGGCATGCGCTCGATCGAAAGACCGGGCTGATCGGACTGCGAGGTCTGCAGCCAGGGCGCCGTCGCCGCGCTATCGCGTTCCTCGATCGCCATGGGTCAGGCCGCTTCCTTGATCGCCACGTCGGCGGCGGGCGCGGGCCCGGCGATCGTTTCGTTCTCGACGGTGTCGATCGTCGGGCGCTCCTTGGAGGGAATGGTCTTGCGCCCGAATTCCACGGCCACTTGCGGCATCGCGCCGTTCATGAACGCCAGCAGACTTTGCTTGACCAGCGTGAAGAGGCGAAGCTGCTTCTGGCGAACCGTCTTTATTTTCAGCGCGACCGGGGCGACGATCGCGTAAGAGAGAAAAATGCCGGCGAACGTGCCCACGAGCGCGGCGCCGATGAGCCCGCCGAGCACCTCCGGCGCCTGGTCCAGAGCGCTCATCGCATGGATGATGCCGAGCACCGCCGCGACGATGCCCAGCGCGGGAAGACCGTCCGCGACCGCCTGGAGCGCGTGAACCGGCTTGAACCGATCATGGGAGAGCGTCTCGATCTCCTCATCCATCAGCGATTCGATCTCGTGGGTCTTGGCGTTGCCGATGATGATGAGCCGGCCGTAGTCGCAGATGAACGTGAGAAGATCCTTGTTGGCGAGCAGCCGCGGAAATCCCACGAAGATCTCCGACTCGGTCGGGTTGTCGAAATGCCCCTCGACCTCGCCGCGGGACTTGCCGCGCAATTCGCGCATCAGCGCGTGCATCGCGCTGAGGACGTCGAGGAAGTCGCGCGGCCTGGGCACTTTGTCGGTCACCGCCTCGCTGATGGCCTTGCCGGTGTCCTTGATCGTCGCCAATGGGTTGGCGACGACGAAAATGCCGAGCGCGGCGCCGCCGATGATGAGGAACTCGAACGGCTGCATCAGCACTTCGAGATGGCCGCCGAGGGCCGCGTATCCGCCGAGGACGCTGCCTAGGGCGATCAAGATTCCAATTGCGAAATTCAATGCGTTCTCCCTCGCTCGGCCCATCGACCGTGCAGCCACAAACTTACGCCAGGCTGTCTCTGCGAGGTCAGCCTCATGCAAGGCGCGGGGCCAATCTTCTCGGGCGGGCCGGCCACGACGCGGCGGGCGCCCGCTATGGGTCTCGGCATGCAGAATGGTCTTTACGTCGCCTTGTCGGCGCAGGTGGCTTTGGAACGGCGATTGGAGACGATCGCCAACAATGTCGCGAACATGAACACGGCCGGCTATCGCGCGGAGGGCGTGTCCTTCGAGACCGAGGTCGCCAGAGCGGGCGAAAGTCAGCTCTCCTATGTTTCGTCCGGGTCGAACTTCATATCCCGGCAGACCGGCGCTTCGGTCAAGACAGGCAATCCGTTCGACGTCGCCGTGCAGGGCCAAGGCTGGATCGCGATCAACACCGCCGACGGGGTCGCCTATACGCGCGACGGCCGCATGCGCATTTCCGAGACCGGCGCCCTTGAGACTCTCAACGGCAATGCCGTTCTCGACGCGGGCGGGGCGCCGATCATTCTCAACCCGGCCGCCAGCGCGCCGACGATTTCGGGCGACGGCATGATCGGTCAAGACGGCAAGCAGGTCGGCGCGATCGGCCTCTTCGCGATCGACGACGACGCCAAGCTGACGCGCACCGGGAATTCCGGCGTCATTCCCGACAAGCCGGCGACGCCCATTCTCGACTTCACGCAAAACGGCATCGTGCAGGGGTTCGTCGAAGGCGCCAACGTCAATCCGATCCAGGAAATGACGAAACTGATCGCCGTGACGCGGGAGTTCGACGGCGTCACCTCCCAATTGACGCAAACCGAAGCGTCGCTGCAAGACGCCATCAAGACGCTGGGCGCTTCCGCCTAAGCGACGCGTGCAACCGAATTCGACATGGGGATTGGCGCATGACCGGGAATAAAGGAGCTTTTCGCCGGCTGCCCAACGCGCTCGATCGGCTCGAGAGCGAGCTGGCATGGGGCGCCAAGGCCTTGTCGCGAACCCGGGTCAGCGGCGTCGTGACGGAAATCGCGATGTCGCATTATCGGGTGGCCGGCCTGTCGCGATTCCTCAGACTCGGAGAATGTGTGAGCGTCGACGTGGGCGATCGCGTCCAACTCGGCGAGGTCGTCAAGATCGAGGACGCCGCCGTCACCCTAAAGCCGTTCGACGCGCGTTGCGACGCCGCGATCGGCGCGCACGCCTATCGGGCCGAAAGTCTTTCGCTGAGGCCGCACACCGAATGGAAGGGGCGGGTGATCGATGCGCTCGGGCGCCCGATCGACGGGGCCGGAGAACTCAAGCCGGGGGACCGCGCGATGCCGCTCGACGGCGAGCCGCCGCCCGCCATGCAGCGCTCGCGCGTCAACAAGCCGATCAAGTCGGGAATTCGCGTGATCGACTTTTTCACGCCGCTTTGCGCCGGCCAGCGCATCGGCGTTTTCGCCGGCTCAGGGGTCGGCAAATCGACGCTTCTGTCGATGCTCGCGCGCGCGCCCGACTTCGATACGGTGGTGATCGGGCTCGTCGGCGAACGAGGCCGCGAAGTGCGCGAATTTCTCGACGACACGCTCGCCGCGAACCGCCAATCGGCGATCGCCATCGTCTCCACGGGCGACGAGAGCCCGATGATGCGGCGCCTCGCGCCAAGGACGGCGATGGCCGTCGCCGAATATTTCCGCGATCGCGGCGACTCGGTGCTGCTGATCGTCGATTCGGTGACGCGCTTCGCGCACGCGGCAAGAGACGTCGCGTTGGCCGCCGGCGAGCCGGCGGTCGCGCGCGGTTACGCGCCGAGCGTGTTCAGCGATCTGCCGCGGTTGCTCGAACGCGCCGGCCCCGGGGTCGAGGGCGCCGGGTCGATCACCGGGGTGTTTTCGGTTCTGGTGGACGGCGACGACCACAACGACCCGGTCGCGGACTGCATTCGCGGCACGCTCGACGGCCACATCGTGCTCGATCGCGCGATCGCCGACCAGGGGCGATTTCCCGCGGTCAATATTCTCTCGTCGGTTTCGCGCCTCGCCAATCCCAGCTGGACGCCCGAGCAGCGCAAGCTGGTCTCGAAACTGCGCGCGCTGATCGCCCGCTACGAGGAAACACGGGATCTTCGGCTGATGGGCGGCTTCACGCCGGGCGCCGACCCGCTGCTCGATCAAGCCGTGAAGTCCGTGCCGCGCATTTATGATGCGATGACCCAGACGCTGTCCTCGCCGCCCTGCGAGGATCCGTTCATCGAGCTCGCCGCGGCCCTCCGAAGCGACGCCAAACCCGAAGAGCCGCCCAATCAGCCTGCAGGCTGACGGCCGCTTGGGCGGGCTCACGAAAGCAGGTCGCATGAAATTGCTGGATTTCTCCGCCATTCGCCACATCGCCTCGACCGCGTCCGGCGTCTCGCGGCACATCATATTGACCTCGCTCGGCGATTTCGCGCTCGTCGGCGCCGGCGTGGCGATGGCGGTCGGTTCGATCGCCTTCGCCGGCTACATGCTTCTCCAGGACAATCACGAACCCCGTGTCAATGGACTGCAATATCTCGCGATTTTCGCCAAGCCACGGGGACCGTCGCCGCCGACGCTCGCCGAGTCGCCGCCCGTCGCGGCGGCGAACCGCCGCGTCGCCGACGATTCTCTCGACATGGCGCCGACCGGGTCGATCGCCCACGGCGCGGTCGGCGGATCGACCGGCGCCGAAGGCTATCGGATCGTCGCGGTCGAGCCGGGAATGGCTTGGCTGAGCAACGGCTCGGAAATAAGGGTCGTCAAGCCCGGCGAAGTCGCGCCGGGTCTTGGACGCGTCGCGTCGATCGTCAAACGCGACGGGCGTTGGGCGCTGGTCGACGAGTCGGGCGCAACGCTGTTGACGAACGACAAGCCGGAGACGAAAGGCCTCGACAATGGGAATGGACCGTTCGCGCGACGGATGATCTTCGGCGCCGGCGATTGACCTTTGGCGATCCCCGCGCGCCGCGCGAGCGATCGTCACGGCGGAGGCCGTCGGCCCGTGAGCGCGCTTTGCGCGCGGTCGACGAGCATATTGGCGATCGCCACGCGTCGATTGGCGAGTTCGCGCGGCACGTCGGGACGCCGATCCGGGTGGTTGTTCCACATGAATTGGCGCCGCGCCCGGTTGAGTTCGTCATGCGTGAGCGCGCCCGTCAAACCGAGCTCCGCGGCGATCAAGGCGGCGTTGTCGCTCGGCGCGCCCGCCATGTCGGGCGCGCTCGCGGCGTCTTGCGGCTCTGCGATCCAATCGAGCGCTTGATCCCAACGCTCGCTCGGCCCGCACTCCCTGCTTGCGTCGGACTGCACCGGAGGGGCGAGGGTCGCGAACGGATAGCCGTGAGGCATGCCTGCTCGTCCGAACCGTCGCTCCGAATCGTCGGAGCGCACGACCTCGTCCAACACCCGGCTAAAGGTCGAGTCGTTCCTCTGCGCCATGGATTCCGGTCCGGCGAAGTCGCCTTTCACACTTCGACCTCACGTTCGGTCTCGCCCGCGGTGTCGACCAAGACCCGATTCCTTCCACTTGATTTTGCTTCATAGAGCTTGGCGTCGGCGCGCCGGATCAGGTCCTCCGCGGACTCGCCGGCCTGCAGTCTTGCGACGCCAAACGAAGCGGTAACGGCGCCGATGCGCTCGCCGCTCGCGGCGACCGCCCATTGTTTGCTTTCGAGCTGCTTGTGAATTTGGTTGACCGCCACGGTCGCCTCGCTGAGCTGGGAATCCGGAAAAAGGATTGCGAACTCCTCGCCGCCGAATCGCGCCGCCTTGTCTTGGCCCTTGACGTTCATCATCAGGAGTTCAGCGAACAGTTTCAGCACCATGTCGCCGGCGACATGCCCGAATTTATCGTTGATCTTCTTGAAATGATCGATGTCCGCGAGCGCGATGCACAACTCGCCGCCAAATTCGCGCGCCCTTGCGATTTCCTCCGCCAGCGCGTTGTCGAAGAAGCGGCGATTGCCGAGCGCCGTCAGCCCATCGCGATTGCCGATCTCTTCGGCCCTGGTGAGGCTCGAGCGCAGGCGCGTGATTTGGAATCGCGAGTGCTCGAGTTTTTCGGATAAGGCGTTCACCTTGTTCTGCATCGCGCGATTGTCGTTGATCAGCGTGAGGACGATCTCGTGTATCGTGTCGTAGGAATCGCTTCGCGAAAGCTTGCGATCGGCGCCGCTCAAAGAGTCCTGGAACTTGGCGCCCTCCGCGACCTGATCGTGGATCAGCTTGAGAACATACGCGAGCGTCGCATCGACATTCTGTTCGAAGTCTCGGCGCTCCATCGCGGTCGCGCGAGCCTCGCTGCGATCGGATTGCGAGTTTCGCGCATAGGTCGCTCCGCCGACGACGAGGCCGATGGTGCTGACGCAGATCAACGCGAGCACATAAGCCTCCGCCACGGGATTGCTTCGCGACTGCGCTGCGCTCAGCGCGCCGAGGACGATGAAGGCGAGCGCGCCGCCGAACTGAAGCGACCGCTTGACATTGAAGGCGAGCGTCATTTCGCGCTCGCGACGAAACGGCGCGTCGGGTTCGGCCGCCGAAGCGGCGGGACTCGAAGCGAACGCGCGGACCCGCGGGTGGCCAATGCCGGCATGAGGACGCGACCCTTCGCTGTTGCGCCTAGGCGGCCGTCATGGCTGCGAGGATGCATCGCGCCGCGATTGCGCCCTGGCGCGACTGAAAGCGTCCGACTCATTCAGACCGAAGGAAATTAGCGGAGATTGCTTACTTTTTTGTTATTCAACATTTGGACGATATACAATTCCGCATTTCCCCGCGCGCGATCGTTCGGGCGTCGAAGCGCGGGGAGCCCAACGGGGCGCTTCCTCATTTGCAAAATTCGCGCGCGTTCGGCGTCCAACGTCCCAATCCGCTCGCGACCATGTTTCCGATGACCGTGCAGACATAGGTCTTCTGAGCTCTGGGGTTGTCGGGGCCGGCGTTGTAACGCGCGACCGCGAGAGTCCAGTTGCCCTCCTGCGCCTTGAGCTCCTTCAAGTAATTCGCCGCGTAATCGACGTTGCGGGCGGGATCGAACATTTCGCTGAGGGAATTGAAATGCGCGGCGTGCCAATGGTGGTTGATCTGCATACAGCCGACATCGATGAGCTTGGCGCCCCGCGCCCGCTCGAATGCAAACCGCGCCAGAGCCTCGCTCAGGCTCGCCGAGTGAACCGCGCGCCCATCCACGTTCATGTCGTAAGGATTCAGCGTTCCTCTCTGCCCGGTTTCCGTGAGACCAACGGAATAGAGAATGTTCAGGGGTATCCCGTTCAGTTGGGCGGCTCGCGCCATCTCCTGCTCGCAGAGCTCCGTCGTCGCGCCCCGCGCGAGGGCGACGCTAGACAAGCAGATCGCCAAACCCGCTGCGAGGCGCAGGCTGTCGCGCCATGGCTTGAGGGTTCCGCTGACCCGCCGCCTGTTCGCGGCGAGAGGACTGCTGCCCATTCCCTTGAGCATCCTGGCTCGAATCGTTCTGCCCATTCTCCTGGCTTCCGGGTTTTCGATCTCACGCATTGTCGCTCTCGGCGTTGGTTTGGCTCGTCGCGCTCGCCTTGATGACCAGAGTTTCGAGCGGCTGGGCGGTCGTGCCCAGCCGCTCGGCGATCGCGCCACGCTCGCTTTCTATGGATTTCAGAGTGCTCGGCGTCGCGACTTCCATCACGACCGAAAGCTTCCCTTGGACCAATCGCATCTTCACCGACACGGCGCCGAGATCGGCGGGATCGAGATCGATCTGGAGTTCCTTGACCGCTTGGGCGCTTCCCACGCCTGTCGCGGGCGCTGAGTTGGACGCAGGCGCCCGCGACGTCAGGGCGCTCGCTGCTGTAGCGAGGCGCTCGGCCAGTTGGCCGAGGGGGATCGGACCGACGCCCGTCGTGACGGGATTGACCCCGAGATTGACGGCGCCGGGCGAAGCGCTGGGGTCGATCGCGGCCGGCTCGCGGCCGGCGGATGGGTCGGGAACCGAGACGCTTTGCGATCCGTTGCCGCCCGAAGTCGACCGCTTGTCGGGCGGCGTCTCGTTGCGGGTCGACGCCACCGCGGCGTTGTCGGCCGCAGGAGTCCCCGTCGCGCCGGACCGCGCCGGCGCGGTCGCTTGCGCGGCCGAACGCGCCTGCGAGCGCCAGATCGGACTTCTGGCTTCGCTTTGCGCGGCGCTGTCGACCCCGAGATAAGTGCGGGATCGCATAGCGGCGATGCCAAGAGAGGAGTCGCCGCTCGCCGCCAATTGAACCGTCTGCGGCCCATCGACGACGCCCGCAAGCGCCGCGGCGTCGAGACTGCCGGTCGCCTGATCGGAACTCACGCCCATGCCGCGTCCCTCTAAAGCGCGCCACAGCGCGCCGCCGACGGCTGGCGACCCATTCGCGGCGGCTGAGTTCAAACCGGAGGCGCCTTGCTGCGCGACGTTCTTCCCGCCGGCGGCCGGCGGAACGAATTGATTGAGCGTCATGCCAACGGGCGCGGCGAGCGCGCCATAGACGAGCCCCGCAAGTCCCGCGTCGATCGCGCTCGATTCTTGCGGTTTCGGCGCGTTTTCGCTCGGCGGAGCGCGATCTTGCGCGTTGGCGGCTCCTTTGGCGCCGGCGGCGCGCGCGTTCGGTTGAGGATCTTCGCCGGCAAGCGCGCTCATGATCGCGGCAAACTCCGAACCGCCGGCCGATTTGCCGCCGAGGTCGCGGGGATGCTCGGCGAGCGGCGGCGCGCCGCCGATTGAAGCTTTCAACGCGAGAAGGCTCATAGATTCCCTTTCTCGGCGACGTTCGCCAGGGCGGCGGTGCGGCTGATCGCCGCCTCCGCGAGGGCGATCGTCGCCGCCGCTTCGTCGTTCCCGCCCTGCGGCGGCGGCGACGCCGGCTCGTGTCCCGGGTCGACGTCGCCCGGCGGTTCGCGCAGATAAGCGGCGACGCCGCGAACGGCCCCCAACAGAGCTTGATCGCGCTTGTCCAATTTCGACGGCGCGACGCTTTGCAATTCCGCGACGCCGTCGTCGTATTCGGGAGTCAGAATTCGCGCGGCCGCCTCGTAGAGCCTGCCGCGCGCCTCGTCGGCGCTGTCGCTCGGCGCCGCGCGCAGCGCTTCGCCCGAGGCGATTGCGGCGACGGCGAATTTGCCGTTCAGCGCCTCGGCGCGCGCGATCGTCAGTAAGAAGCCGCGCCGGATATCGGGCGTCAGCGAAGAAACGACAATGCTAAATTTCTGAAAGCTCGGGAGGTCCTCGATCAGGGCCGCTTGCAAGACGGCCGCCGCCAAGCCTTGCAGAAAATTGTCGGCGTAGACGGAGCGCCCGAAACGTGTCGCATATTGTCGGGCAAGCGAAGCGAAGCGATCGATGTCGCGCTGATCGCCGGCGAGCATGACCTCGCGTCTCAAGGCTGCTTCCTCGACCAGGCCGCCAGGGGCCAACAAACGCGCGAGATCGAGCAGAGCGATCGCTTTCTTCTCATCCCGCGAGGTCTCGAGGACGGATTGCGCGAAGGCGACCTGGCCGGCGAGCCTGAGATCGAGATTGCGCGGATCGACGTCTCCCAGAAGCGCATTCGCCTCGGCTTCGTTGCCCACGATATAGGCGATCGCGCCGCGCATGAACGACACTTCGCTCTTCGGCACGGCGCCGCTCTGCAGCAACTGCACGATATCGCGAGGCTGACCGCCGCTCAGTAGATAAATGATCGCGGCGTCGGTCTCGCTCTTGGATTGCCAAACCTCCGGCTTCGCGGCCGCGATCGCCGCGCCGATCGCCTTCAGACGCTCTGGTTGAGCCGCATAGGCCGATTTATCGCCGGACGCGATTTGGGCCTGAAGCGCCTGCAGGTCGGCCGCCAGCGCCGAAATCGATTGCGCGCTCGCCGGCGCGGAGGCGCCGATCCCCAGCGTCAGAAGCACGAGCGCGTTGACGAGGGGCCGGGCCTTCATGGTTTCGGTTCCCGCAGCAGGATTTCGATGCGTCGATTTTCGGCGGCGAAGGGATGGCTGGGATCCCTCAGGCGGCGGTCGGCGTAGCCTTCGATCCGCTCGAAGCGGCTCTCCGGAAGGCCGGCTCGCGCAAGCATGTAATAGGTCAGCTGGGCTCGCGCCGAAGAGAGGCGCCAGTTGTCATAGGTCGCCGACTTGTAGGGGTGACCGTCAGTGTGTCCGCGCACGACGATCACGCCTGGGCGATCTTTCAAGATGTGGGCGACCGCCTCCATCGCCTGCACCACCTGGCGCTGAGGCTCCGCCGAGCCGATGGCGAACATGCTGAAGTTCAGGCGGTCGGTCAGGCTGATGAGCAACCCCTCATCGGTCGCTTTCACGTCGATGGCGGGGCCGAGATGCGACGTCCCGAGCGCGCCGACCTGCAGCTCCAACTCCTTCTGCAAGCGGGCGGCCGTCGCCGCGAGAGGCTGCTGCGCCGCGGGCGCAGCCGCGCCGCTCGAAGGCGGCGCGGCCGTTGCTGGTTTGGCGTCCTCGCCCGGCGGCGGCGAAGCGGCGCTCGGGGTCCGCGGGGGTTCGCTCGCGCCCGCGTCGAGCGCGTCCGTCGCGACGTCGCGTCCAATCGGACGGAAGGGATCGCGAAGAGCGTCCGGATTCGCCGATGCCGTCTCGATCGCGTTTTTCGCGCCTTCGCTCCGCGCGATGGCGGGCGCGTCCGGCGACGAAGCGCCGGCGATGGCGTCGAGGCTGCGATAGGGGTCGGCGAACAGCACGCCCTCGGACATTGTGGGCTTTGGGTTCGCCGGGTCCGCCCTTTCGGCCAAAGCGCTGTTTCCGCGCCGCTCGGGCGTGTCGGCGCCCTGGCTCTCCGCCACGCCGCCGCTTTTGCCCGCAGCCGCCTCGTCGCCGCTCGTATTGTTGGCGTCCGTCGCCCCTGCGGCGCCGGACGAGCCTCGATTGCTGGCGCCCGCAACGTCGACGGCGGCCGAGGCCTCGTCGCCATGAATGCTCTTGGGCGACCTCGCGGCGTCCTCCAATTTCACCGGATTGAAATAATGCGCGATCATCGTCTTCGTCTTCTTGTCGGTCGCATTGATGATCCAAAGCACGAGGAAGAACGCCATCATCGCCGTCATGAAATCGGCGAACGCGATCTTCCAGGCGCCGCCGTGGTGCTCTTCCTCGTGGTTCGAGCGGCGCTTGACGATGATGATTTCGGGATGATGATGATCGTCCATCGCCCCGCCTCAGACGACGAGCGAAGCGATGAGGTCGGCCCACGGCTGCAACTCCGACCTGATCGTCGTGTGCTGCGCCTCGATCGTCGCCTCGACCCCGTCTTCGACGACGAATTCGACATCGACGGGAAGGAAGGAAGCGCGATCGCGCAATGCCCCGAGCAGACGCTCCGGCCCGCGGATCTTTATCAGCCCCGACGATCCGCCGGCGCGAAGACGCGCAATATTGTCGCACAATTCGTCGATCACCTGCTTGGACACCTCATTCGTGAGGAAGGGCGCGAGAATGCGCGCAACGCTCGAGGCGATTCGTTGCTCGATCTCGACGAGCCCCGTCGCGATGACGTCGGCGAGCTGGGCGTATTCGTTCAGTTGGAAGTCGAGCCGCTCCATTAACGCTCGTTCTTGTTGATTGGCCCGTTCTTGCGCCAGCGTTTCGGCGTCTTCGGCGCGCGCGGCGGCCGAGCCCTCGCGCAGGCCGCGATCAAACGCTTCGGCGATTCGCGCCTCGACGTCGGGATCGCTCGGCGCTCCGCGCAGCGGCGACGGCGCGGCCTCGCGGCTCGATGATCGCCGATCCGAGGCGTCGCGATCTTGCCCGTCCTCGAGCGCCCGCTCGCGCGCGGCTGTCGCCGCCTCGCGCAGCACCCGACTGAAGGCGAGCGGAAGGAGGGGCTCGGGGTCCTGAACCACGCGGACGGCGCGCGGTTTGAACGGCGAGGTTTCCCGGCGCGGCGATTGCGGGTCGGCTTGCGCCGCCCGGCCAATGTGATCCAAATATTGCGAAATCGGCACCGGTTTCATGTGTTCGCTCCCTGGCGAATCCACTGTCGCAGAATCGCCGCAGCCACTTCTTCGTCGAACTCAACCAACTTCTGAAGATGACGTTGCGGACTCTTGTCCTTGCGCGCGAGCAGGGTTTCGAGAAATTCGTCGCGCTCGTCTTTCGCCTCGATCAAGAAATTCTGATCGGACGGGCTCGCGCCGCCGAGCGCGGTAAGCGGGGCCGGCAACTCGGCCAGCGGCATCCCCATGGCTTCTTGCGACGGCTCGGACGGCAGCGCGAGAAGCGCCTTGGTGGCCGGCCGGAGACCGAACCAAAGCAACATCAGCGCGACCAGGACGATGGCGCCGGCGCTGACGAAGGAGCCGGATTGGCGAAGCAGGAGCTCCACGAAAGACGGCGGCTCGACCGGCGCGAGGTCGCGGCCGCCGTCGGCGAAGTCGACGACGGATATTTTCACCGTGTCGCCCCGCTCCTTGCGCAACCCCGCCGCTGTGGCGACGAGCTGTTCGATTTCTTTGACTTGCTTGTCCATGGCGTCGGGCGCCGCCTTGTCGCCGAGCGAAGCGGCGAGCGCCGAACGGTTGACGAGAACCGCCACCGAAAGCCCGTCGACCACGAAGCCGGCGCTCGTCGTCGTGATCGACTTCGAGGAAACCTCGTAGTTCGTCAGCTCCTCGCGCTTGTCGGTCGCGTCGTTCGACTGCTTTGTTTCCGTCGAGGTGTTTTTCGCCTTCGGCAGATTCGCGTCGACGCCGGCGGGCGGCTGACCGGCGGCGTTCTGGGAATTCTGACGCTCCTTGACCACGCGCACGGAGCGCTCGGCGCGCGAATCCGGGTTGTAGATCGTTTCGTTCGTTTGCGTCTTGTCGGCGTTGAGCCGCGCCGCGACGCTGACCTGGAAGTTGTGCAGGCTCAAATACGGCGCCAGCGTCGTGATGATTTTTTCGCGGATCTCCTGCGAAACGTCCTTTTCCAACCCGAGCAAGTTGTCCGGGGACTTTTCTAGCGAATCGGAGCCGCTGGCGAGCAGTCGGCCGTCGACGTTGAGCACCGTCACTTCATCGGTTTTCATGTTGGGGATCGCGGCCGCCACGAGATGGCGGATGGCTTGACCGGCCATGCGATCGTCCGCGCCGTCGGTGCGAATGATCACGGAGGCCGAGGGGGCCTGCCGCTCGCGACGGAACGAGCCTTCGTCGCTCATGACGATATGAACGCGCGCGGCCTTGATGCCGCGCATCATCTGGATGGTGCGCGCCAATTCGCCTTCCATAGCGCGCACGCGCGTGACTTCCTGCATGAACGAGGTGAGGCCGAGCGAGCCGAGCTTGTCGTAGAGCTCGTTGCCGACGCTGCCGCTGTGCGGCAGCCCCTTCTCCGCCAAGGTCATGCGCGCGAGCGCCGCCTGACCGACCGGGACCATGACAGTGGCGCCGTCGGCGGAAACGTCGAAGGCGATCCCCGCTTGTTGGAGCGTCGACCCGATGCCGACCACGTCGTCGCGATCCAGCCCGGAATAGAGCGTTTCCATGCTCGGGCGGCTGAGATAATAGCCGCTGAATCCAGTCGCCGCGAATACGGTCACGCCGATCATGGCGAGCGCCGCCAGGCGCTTCCCGCCCAGCGCGAGAATATTCGCCCAAAGTCGCTCGGCTTGCGCCAATGCGTTGTTCATTTCACCCGCGCCCGCGCTCCGCCAGAAATCTCGGAGCCGATCCCGGCTCACGTTCGAGGGATCCGCTCTGATCTGTCGCGCCACTGTTTACGTCGGAGCTTGCGCGGACATTGCGTTCGCGCGCCGTTGATTTGGTCGGGAGCGGGTCGGGGCCTCGGCCGGCGCCTTCGCCGGCCTTTTCGCGGCGCGGTCAGCCGAACTTTACCCATTCTTAAGAGGTCTGGGGCAAGCTTCGGCCAGCTGAGCAGTTCCCGGCCGCGTTTCACGGCCCCGGTCTTGGCGTCACACGACGATTAGGCTCGGCGAGTCGAGCTTAAAGGCATAAGGCCGCTTCGTCGTCTCGGTGCAAATCCGAAATGTCACAAGTTTTCGTGATTTAACGGATTAGGAGCACCCTTATGAGTTATCTTCTGACGAATCCCTCGGCGCTCAGCGCGCTGCAGTCCTTGCAGCAGACGCAGAGCGAATTGGCGACGACCCAGAGGCAGGTTTCGAGCGGTCTCTCGGTCGCGACCGCGTCCGACAATGCGGCCTATTGGTCGATCGCGACGCAGCTGAATTCCGACAGCGGCGTCGTCACCGCCGCCAATTCGTCGCTGACGCAGAGCCAGGCCGTCCTTAGCACCGCCTCGTCGGCGATCAGCTCGGTCATCACCACGATCAACTCGATCGAGTCCGCGCTCACCGAAGCGACCAACCCGGGCGCCGACCTCGGCAACATCAACACGACGCTCGCATCGCTCAGCCAGCAATTGACCGAAGCGGTCAGCGGCGCTTCGTTCAACGGCCTCAATGTCCTCGACGGTTCGACGGCGACGGCGGCGGCGGAGGCGGCGACGCCGCCGACGGCGACGGCGGGGGTGGCGGGGACGCCGACGACGTCGGGGACTCCGGCGACGTCGACGTTGAGTTTCGTTTCCGGCTTCAACGCGACCTCCTCCGGCGGCACTTTCACCACCATCGCTTTATCCACGCAGGCGCTGACCGGGACAGGCGGCATACTGACGAGCCAGGGCGTCGCCGGGTCCACCCTCGCCGCCCCCGTCGACCTGACCAAACTGGGGTCGGGGGCGGAGACGGTGACGGCGGCCAATGTCACCACTCTGATGGCCGGCGTCGAGCAGGCGATGAGCTCGTTGACGAATTACGCCGCGACCATCGGCTCGACTCAGGACCAAATGACCGCCGCCGCGACGTTCAACTCCGCGCTGACGACCAACTACGCCGAGGGCGTCAGCGGCCTCGTCGACGCGAACATGAATACGGCTTCGACGCAATTGCAGGCCTTGCAGACGCAGGAACAGCTCGGCATTCAATCGCTGTCGATCGCCAACCAGAACTCCCAGCTCATTCTGAAGCTGTTCTCTTGAGCTGAGAAGCGAGCAGCGTCGTCGGCGAAAATCCGGCGGCGCCGGGCTGCAAGCAAAGGAGCGCGCCGGCGGCGCGCTCCTCCTCAGCTCCGCAGCGTCTGCGTGAGAGTTCCCGTTGCGAAGCGGGCGGCCTGGCCGATATCGACGAACCAGGGCGACCATCGATTCGTCGCCCTCGCGCCGACGACGGGCGCGTGCTGAATGCGCGCCTCGACAGGGTCGTGAGCGGGTCTCACGCTTATCGATTTCACGAAGGCGTGACGACGCGACAAATTCGCGACCTTGCCGAACGACCCGGCTCGGCCGACCGGGATCGGATCAGCGCTTTTCGATGCAATAGCCGAGATATCGCTTCGAATCGATCGGATCGAAGCCGAGACGGTGTTTCAGCTTCTTGCGCAGCTTGCTGATGTGGCTTTCGACCACGTTCTCGTCGACGTTCTCGTCGAACAGGCCATAGACCGCGTTGAAGATTTGCGTCTTCGTCACGCGCCGGCCGCGATTTCGCACCAGATATTCCAAAATGCGGCATTCGCGCCGCGGCAGGGGCAGAGGCACGCCCTTCACCTCGGGTTCGCGCCCATCGAGATAAACGCAGAGTTCGCCGATCGTCGCCTGGCCCTTCTCCCCCAGCGAGCGCCGATGGATGGCGCCGACGCGGGCGAGAATTTCCCGGACGTGAACCGGCTTGCGAAGCACGTCGTCGACGCCCGCCGCAAAAAGCTCCAAGGTCTCGTCGAGCGATTGGCGATCGTTGAGGCAGAGGACCGGCGCGCTGGAACGTTCTCGGATGAGTTTGGGGAACAGTTCGCGATTGGTGCAGTCGCCGATGAGGAAAGCCTCGACGGCGTGGACGTCGATGTCGCTCACTTTACCGATCCATTCTCGGAATTCCGTTGGATCGATGCCTGCGGTGGAGACCCCCTCCCGATCAAATCCGGACGCGTAACCACCCGCAACGATATTGCGCTCATCCACAATTATGTACATGATTATGCCCCGATCGATAATTAGTGTTTTGCGCGCCGACTTCATTATACGCATGTCGTTCGACGCATACGCTGGTGCAAACTTACAGCGCGCCACCTAAAGTTGACAAATACAAGTCACATAGAACACGCACGGCACTTGTATTTCTGACGATAGTACTTGTGGTACGCACTTGTCGATTGCTTACTATGACTGGATTAGCTCCGAATCATGACTATGAACCCCAGTTCTTGTTTCAAAAAGGTACACAGACGATGGTTAACAAGCTCTTAATCCGCTTCAAGAAATGTTAGCGTCATATTAACCACTATTGAAATGGTAATTGACGTAGGGTTAGCCGGACGGCGTGCGGTTGGTTTCGTTCCGCCGGGCGGCCGGAAACTAGCGCGGCAACGGTTTGGCAACCCCCGTCGGCTTATGTTCCCCTGCGCGATCCAGCCGGTCGGTCGGCTGCGCATTTGGGCGACGCCCGCGAGAGCCATGACGCGACGGACCTATGACAGACACGCTTGACGGCGTCCGCAGCCCGGATCGGCCCGACGATCGCGAAAGCGCGCGCGTCCTGGCGCGAAACGGCCAAGTCGCCTATTCCATCGTCGAATCGGGCCGGCAGGAAAAGCCTAGGGATGAAGGCCGTCGCGACCATCGCGCCGCCGGACGGCGGCGCACGCGGCTTCGCTCGGCGAAGATCCTCGACTCGGCCAACAAGTTCGTGTGCGACTGCCTCATCCATGACCGCTCGGCCAGCGGCCTTCGCCTGACGCTGGCGCGAAACCAGGGGCTGCCCGCCCATTTTCGGGTGCATGACGACGAGACAGGCAAAGTGGACGCCGTCGTGACGGTGTGGCGGCGCGGCGCCGTGCTCGGCGTGCGCTATAGCCAAGCCGGACCCGTGTCGGTCGAGCCCAGCGCCAGATCGGCGCTCCGCGGGCGTTTCTATGCAATTCCCGACTGATCGCGCGCCGTCCGCCCGCGATCAAGCGTAACACTTTTCCTCGACGATCGCCGAATTGAACAAGCGGTTGATGTCGCGCTTTATCGCCGCGCGCCGATCGTTGGTCGTGTAGACGGAGCGTGCGAGCGCGACGAATCGCTCGCCGAATTCGTCGTTCTTTTCGCACACGCGGATTTCGTCCTCGACGACCCAAAGCCGCTCGTTGACCGCGGCCAGATCGGCCTTCAGGGCGCCGAGAAGAGGATGATCGAGCCCGGCGCCGCTCAGGCTTTGTTCGAGCGACTCGAGTTCCCTGCGCACGTTGCGCAATTTGTCGCCGTCCGAAATGCGGCGCGATTTGATTTCCAGGATGGTCATCTTGTCGATCAACTCGCCGACGGCGCCGGGAATGGCGATCAGCCGTTCCGCGCCCCGATCTCGAGCCGGCGAGGCGAGGCGTCCGGCCATCTCGGAGAAAACGCTGTTCCAGTCGCCGCGTTGCTTCTGACGAAAGAGCCGCATCGTCGGATACCACGGCGAATCGTCGCGATCGCGCAGCCACCGCCATTCCGCGTCCTTCTTCAGGGCGACCCAGACGGGCCGGCCGAGCGCCCCCGCCAAATGGGCGATCGAGGTGTCGCAGGTGACGACGAGATCGAGATGCGCGATCGCTGCCGCCGCGTCGATAAAGGCGTCGGGGCCGGCGTCGAAGTCTTCGCCCAGCGTTTCGACCCGCATGCCCGGCGGCAGGTCGGCGAGTTGCTCGACGCCGAAGCCTTTTTGCAGGGATATGAGACGCGCATCGGGCGTCGCGGCGAGCGGCGCGAAGGCGGCGAGCGGCATCGAGCGGGCCATGTCGGCTTCCGGATTGGAATTGCCCTGCCAGACGATCCCGATCTTGGCGCCGGCCGGGCCGATGCGCGCGGCCCATTTTTCCGCCAGTTCCGCTTCGGCGCGCAAATAGGGAACAGGCGCCGGCACGCTGTCGAGGCGCGTCGCGAAAGCGCGCGGCAAGCTGCTGACGGCGATCTGCGCGTCGAACGATTCGCCTTCGGGCGCCTGTCCGACCAGCGTGACGCCGGGCAGCGAGGACAGCAGCCGATGCATCTTCGGGGGGCACAGAAGAGTCGGGGCGATCCCAGCGCCAGTCATCATCGGGAGATAGCGGGCGAACTGAATCGTGTCGCCGAGGCCGTGATCGTTCAACACCAGCACGCGTTCGCCCGTTCGGCCCGGCCCGCGCCATTTGGGAAAGCGAACGCCGAGCGCCTCGTCGAGCGACTTTCCCGCGATCCAGCGCGCTTCGTAGCCTTCCCAACCGCGTTCGAAGTCGCCGAGCGTGAGATCGAGGCACCCCTTGCCGCTGATCGCCTCGACGCTGCCGAGCCGCTCGGCGTTTTCGAACGCCTCGCGCGCTTCCTCAAGGCGGTCCAACGCGCGCAGCGCCAGCGCTTGGCCGCAGAGCGCGGCGGAAAAATCGGACTTGATCGAACTCGTTAGCCGATAGGCCTCGAGCGCCTCGACGACCCGGTCGCGTTTCAGGTGGGCATTGCCGAGATTGAGCGCCGCTTCGGCGAAATCCGGCCGCAGACGAAGCGCTTCGCGGGCCGCCGCGGCCGATTCGTCCAGCCGGCCAAGCTTGCGAAGCGCGCCCGCGCGGCTGTTCCAGAGATCGGGGTCCCCGGGCCGCAGGGCGAGCGCCGCTTCGAAGCCGTCGAGCGCCTCGGCATACCGTCCGAGTTCGAAAAGCAGCTTTCCCGCGTTCGACCAGGCGGCCGGCAAATCGAGCTTGAGGCTGATGGCGCGCCGATAGAACTCGAGAGCCGGGCCGCTCTTGCCCGACTCGCCGAGGATGTAGCCGCCCATGCACAAAGCCTCGGGAAAGTCGGGGTTCTCGCGCAAAGCCGCGTCCAGCAGAGCGATCGCCTCCTTCCGGCGCCCGTCGCGCCACAACGCGACGCCGCGCGCGTAGAGCGCTTCCGCCGTCGCGCCGAGCGCATCCCCATCAAGAGCCGAGTCGCGCGGCTGAGCCGTCGCCGGGCGCGCGCGAGACAAGGGAACAGGTCCAGCCACCGTTTTTTGTTTCAAGGCGTTGCGTCCCGGCGCGGCGGCCCGTTCCGCGGCGCGTCCCGCCTGGCAAGTAAGCGCGCGACGCTTGCCCGAGACTTGCCGCCCCTCGGGGGAAGCGCCGGTTCGCATCGCGATCCGAGGCCGCCCTACCCGCCCAGAGTGAAACCTTGCAGGCTCGCCATCGTCTCGCTGCTGAACGCGGCGGCGGCGGAGGAGAGGCCGCCGCCGCTGCTGTTCGAACTGATGACGCCGCTCAGAATCGTCGTCGCCGCCGAAACGGGCGTCGCCGAGGACGAATCCGAGACAACGGTGAGCGGCGTCGCCGTGGAGCCGGGTCCATAGGTCGAGTCGTACATCGCGGTGAAGCGTTCGGTCAGCTGCTGCAGCTTGGTCGGATCCTGAAGCGTGGACGTCGGCACGAGCTTGGAGATGACCGACGCCTCGGCGGCGATGTCGGTGCCGGCCGTCTCGGGAGGGAGGCCGAATATGGTCTGGACGACGTCGAGAAGGTTCTCGTCGCCCATTATGCCGTAGCCGGTGCTCACCGTGGGCGCCACGCGCTGGAAATAGAGCGCGAGCTGAACGCCGGGATTTTGTTGGCCCTCGTCGCTTTCCAGTTTCTGCTCGACGTAATCGCTGGTCGTAGTTTGGATCGCGCTCGACGTCGAAACCGAAGAGGCCCCCTGGCCGACGAAATTGAACGCCGCGGCGAACTTTGCCCAGTTCGGGTTGCTCAGGGTGTTGGCGAGGCTCTTGGAACTGCTCACGCCCCCTTCCAGCACTTGCGTGACCAGCGCCTTGGAGTTGACTTGGTCGCCGAGCCCGTAAGCGTCCAACGCGTAGGAGAGCAGGCGGTAATTGCTGACGAAATCCTGGATCGAGGTGACCTTGCCGATATTGGCGGCGTAATAGGCGCTCGCCGTTTTGACCGCCGGCTGGTCCGCGGTCATCGTCTGATATCGGGTCAGATTTTGCGTGACCGCCAGATAGGTTGAGGTTGTCGTCGACACCAGAGAGCCTCGTCACGCCCATTCGTTCGCGCTGGAGTCGCGGCGACCGCCAACCTCCCGGCGCATTTCAAGACAGCCCATGTGATGGATGGCTCGAATTGGTTACGAATCTGTTAACGCGCCGAACCGGCGCGACCGGCGTGATTCGCCGGCGGCGCGCCCAGGGCTCAAACGCAGGCGCCGCGGTCCCGTGGGACGGCCGGGCGGCTAGCGAAGGAATGCCCCGACGCACGGTTTTTAGTGGCTGATCATCCACGGCCGGGCGGTGGGGAAGCCCTTCGCGCCGCTTTTGGTCTTCGTGACCAGACGCGACGATTTCCCCGAACAGCAGCCACATCCCGGTCCATGCGCGGCCCTGTATTGATCGAGCGTCTTGGGGGCGTGGGAACTGCGCTCGTTGATGGCGTGGGCTTTGCGTTTGCCCGCGGGCATGCAGGCGAAATGCGGGGCGGTCAGAATCACCCGCGGCGCTTCAACGGAACATTGCGGGCAATCGTGCGGCTCGTCGCATTCCGACATCGGCCGCATTTGGGTGAATGGGCCGCAGTCATCGCAAAGGTATTCATAGACCGGCATTGTTAGGTTCCTCCAACAGCCTTTTGCCGTCGTTCCCGAGAAACGACGGATGCTGGACGGCGGAGAGACGCCGTCCAGCATCCCGCTGCGCTCACTTATCCGGAGATAGCGGCAGGTCGACGCCGCCCTTGATGAATCTTGTCGGACCGGCCGCGTTTGGCATGATGTCGAAATCGAAGATCTCCGTCGGCAGATAGAGCGTCGCGCATGCGTTCGGAATATCGACGACGCCGCTGATATGGCCCTCGACGGGCGCGACGCCCAAGATCGAATAGGACTGTGCGCCGGAGTAGCCGAACTTCCTGAGGTATTCGATCGCATTCAAGCAGGCTTGACGGTAGGCGACGTGAACGTCGAGATAGTGCTGTTTCCCCCGCTCATCGACGGAAATGCCTTCGAAGATCAGATAGTCCTTGTAATTCGGCGTGATCGGCGACGGCCTGAAGATCGGGTTTCTGATCCCGTATTTGGCGACCCCATCCTTGATCAGACCGACCTTGATGTGCAGCCAGCCCGCCATTTCGATGGCGCCGCAGAAGGTGATCTCGCCGTCGCCCTGGCTGAAGTGCAGATCGCCCATCGAGAGACCGGCGCCCTTCACGTAGACCGAGAAATAGATCTTCGACCCGCGCGACAGATCCTTGATGTCGCAATTGCCGCCATGCTCGCGCGGCGGCACGGTGCGGGCGCCCTCGCTGGCGACCTTCGCCTTGGCGTCGCCCTTGGCGCGCCCGACATGGGCGGTTCCCGGGAATGGCGCGTTCGCCAGAGGGGGACGCGCGTCGGATTGGTCGCGATGAAATCGACCTCGCGCTTATTCCACGCATCCAGGAGCTTTTGATCGGGCAGGCAGCCGATGAGGCCGGGATGGATCAACCCCGCGAACTGGACGCCAGGCACATGGCGGGAATGCGTATAGAGTCTCGAGATGTCCCAGATCGATTTCTGGGCCTGAGGGAAATGATCGGTTAGGAAGCCGCCGCCATTCTGCTTCGAGAAAAATCCGTTGAAGCCCCACAGGCTCTCCTTCACCGGACCGACGTCGAGGAGATCGACAACCAGCAGATCCCCGGGTTCGGCGCCTTCGACTTCGATCGGCCCGCTAAGAAAATGCACCGTCGTCAGATCGATATCGCGCACGTCGTCGGCCGAATCGTTGTTCTTGATGAAGCCGCCGGTCCAGTCGTAGGTTTCAATGATGAAATCGTCGCCGGGTTTGACCTTGGCGACCATCGGCACGTCGGGATGCCAACGATTGTGGATCATGTCGTTTTCATAGGCCGACTTCGTGAGGTCGATCTTAATCAGCGTCTCCGGCATCTACAGCTCCTCTTGCTACAAGTGAGATCGTGGCTAAACCGACAGATATTTCGCGACCTGGGCTTCATCGACGCCGGCGCGGGCGTCGTCGCGAACGATCTCGCCGTTCTCGATGACCAGCACGCGGTCGGCGACGTCGAGCGCGAAGCTCAGCACCTGCTCCGAGACGATGATGGACAGGCCACGCTCGTCGCGAATTCGCTTGAGGGTGCGCGCCATCTCTCGAATAATCGACGGCTGGATGCCTTCGGTCGGCTCGTCGAGCAGCAGCACCTTCGGCTTGGTGGCGAGCGCCCTCGCGATCGCGAGCCGCTGCTGCTGGCCGCCGGACAGATTGCCGCCGCGACGCCCCTTCATTTCGAGCAGCACCGGAAACAATTCGTAGATGTCGCCGGGCACGCTCTTGGCCCCCGACGCGACGAGGCCGGTTTCGATATTCTCCTGCACGGTCATGGTGGAAAAGATCATCCGGCCCTGAGGCACATAGGCGAGGCCATGGGCCACCCGTTCGTAGCTTTTGAGCGCCGTCAGCTCAGCCCCGTCCATGCTGACCGAGCCGCGCCTCGTCGGCACGATGCCCATCAGCGACTTCATCAGCGTGGTCTTGCCCATGCCGTTCCGGCCCATGATGGCGACGATCTCGTTGGGCGCGACCGACACATTGAGGCCGTGGAGCACTTCGCTCTGGCCATAGGCGACGTGGAGATCCGAAATTGCCAGCATGATTTTGTCCCTCAGTGTCCAAGATAGACTTCGATCACCTTCGGATTGTTCGTCACCGCGTTCATCGACCCCTCGGCGAGGACTTGCCCCTGATGCAGAACCGTCACTCTGTGGGCGATGTCCTCGACGAATTTCATGTCGTGCTCGATCACGAGCGCTGAGCGGTCTTTGATGATGCGATTGAGCAGTTCGGCGGTCTTGACGCGTTCATTGACGCTCATTCCAGCGACGGGCTCGTCGAGCATCAGCAGGTCGTGGTCCTGGATCAGCAGCATGCCAATTTCGAGCCATTGCTTCTGTCCGTGGCTGAGCAAATCCGCGCTCATATCCAGCCTGTCCTTCCGGAAGATCGTCTCAGCCACTTCCTCCACGCGTTCGCGCACCGCGGCGTCGCGCTTGAAGGCCAGGGCGCCGAACACCGTGCGACCCCGCGGGAACGAAATCTCGAGATTTTCAAACACCGTGAGATCGTCATAGATCGAAGGCGTCTGGAATTTCCGCCCCACGCCCGCCTGGACAATCTGGTTTTCCCTAAGCTTCGTCAGTTCCTTACCGCGAAACCGGATCGAGCCGGAGGTCGCCTGGGTCTTGCCGCAGATCAGGTGCAGCTGTTGATCGCGACTCGCTCCGCTGGTAGGCCTTGGCTCAGTGGAGATGGCGTTCCTGCTTTAACCGCCCTCGGGCGTATGGGCTGAAGACGCCTGCATTTGGGCCCCGGTCAGGCCGCATAGACGCGCCGCCTGTCCCTTGCGTGAGAGAGACCCTGACAGGATGATCTGGAGCCCCGTCCTCGCTATTTCATTTGGCGCGGCGGCCGGCGCGCTTTTGCGTTGGCAGCTCGGAGCCCGACTGAACAGCTTTTTTCCCGCCGTGCCGCCCGGAACTTTGGCCGCCAACATGATCGGCGGCTACATTATCGGCGTTGCCATTGCTTATCTCGCCCAGGCGCCGAATCTCGCGCCGGAATGGCGGCTGTTCATCGTCACTGGCTTCTGCGGCGGGCTCACGACGTTTTCGACATTCTCGGCCGAAGTTGTCACCCTGCTCCAGGAAGGTCAGCTAGTCTGGGCCATGGGCGCAATCGCAATCCACGTCACCGGATCGCTAATGATGACCCTGGCCGGGCTCGCGACTTGGCAAATGCTGAAATCCTTGTGAGGAGCAAGCCATGAACGGCTACCAGATCACCTTCTTCACTCACCAGGATCGCCGCCACAAAGGCAAGCAGATCGGCGACTGGCTGATGCATCTGGTTCAAGAATTGGGACTGCGCGGCGCGAGTTTGCATGCAGGCGGCGAGAGTTTCGCCCGCGGCCGCCGCGTCCATTCGGCGCATTTTTTCGAGCTTTCCGACCAGCCGGTCGAAGTGCTGATCGCCGTCACGACGGAGGAGGCGACCCGGTTGTTCGACAGGCTCAAAGCGGAGGACGTACACCTCTTTTACGTCAAGACTCCTGTCGAATTTGGCGTCCTAGGTCATGAACAGTGATTTGCACGGAGCTCGGGCTGGGGCTGGGGCTGGCCGAATTTTTGAACGCGGCGTCTTCAAAATGGCGCGCGAAATGCGATCGCGCATGGTGGTGGGCCGGACCGTTTCCCCGCGATGATCCGCGTCCGAAAGCCCGACCTCCCGCACGGTTGGATCGCCGCAGCGCGTAAGAGCGCCAAGGCTTCGTTCGTCAGCGGCGTCACCGTTGACAATGCCGCCGTACGCGCCGCGATCGCCGAGCCATGGTCAAATAGACAGGTCGAAGGTCAGATTGCCAAACTCAAACTCGTCAGGCGCCGGATGTACGGCCGCGCCAAGCTCGATTTGCTCCGAGAAAGACTGGTTGGCGACGCATGAACCGCGATGCGCCGAAATTGCGCGAGACCCAAAATTCGACTCCGATTGACATTCATCGGCCGCTGTCTCAGCACGGTTGAGTTCGACGGAACGGCCGCATTAGCCAAACCGCCGGTCCACGAAACCGGCGGAGGGCCAGAGCGCCCGCCGCACGCCAAGGCCGAATTCCATAACGGTAGGGAGGAAGAAGTGACGGATCGAATTTTGCAGAGAAATCTGATTTCACGCGTCAATGTTGGCGATCTATTGGTTCGCAGCGCCGCGCGGGCGCCGAGAAGTTTGGCCATTGTGGATGGCGAGCGGCGCTTCACCTACCAAGCTGTCAATGAGTGGGTGAATCGAATAGCGAACGGGCTCGCCGCGCTCGGCTATCGCCGCGGCGACGCCTTGGCTCTCATGTCGGGCAACAACGCAGAATTCCTCGCGGTCTATTTTGCTTGCGCCAAGCTCGGCTTGGTGTGCGTGCCGATAAACCTGTTCTGGCGTCATAAAGAGCTCGCCTATGTTCTCACCCACGCCGCCGTCAAAGGCGTCGTCATCGAGAATTCTCTGCTCGAGCAATTGTACGGCGGATTGTCGGAGGCCAGTTGCGTAGAAGACGTCATCGTGATCGGAGCCTCCGAGGCGCCGGGCGCGCAAGGCCGCCGGATCGTCGCCATCGACGCGTTGCAGAAGGAGGCGCGGAGCGACGAGCCCGAGGTCCTCGTGGAGGATCGCGACCCGATCTCCTACCTCTACACGAGCGGCACCACCTCGGCTCCCAAGGGAGTCGTCAGCAGCCATCTGGCGATCTATCTCGAGTCGTTGGGCGCGGCCCTCGACACGCGAATGACGTCCGCGGATCGCGTAACCGCTCTTATGCCGCTCTTCCATACTGCGCAGCTCAACGCGTTCGTAACGCCCGCCATTGCCGTCGGAGCGTCCATATTCATACAACCCGGATTCGATGCGGCGCGCTTGCTTGACCTTATCGAGTCCGAGCGCCTCTCCGTGACCTTTGCGCTGCCGATGATGTATCGCGCGATGCTGGAACATCTCGATCAACGCAAGCGCGATGTCGCGAGCTTACGTCTCGCTGTTTACGCCATGGCGCCGATGCCGACCCATGAGCTTCGCAAGGCGATCGAGACCTTCGGTTGCGAGTTTTCGCTCATGTTTGGGCAGACGGAGATGAACCCGCTTGCGGTCTATTTCAGACCGGAACACCAGTTGACCCATCCCGGCGCGGTCGGCACGCCCTCGCCTAACGTACAGGTCGCCATCATGGATGCGTCCGGGCATTTTCTGCCGCAGGGGCAATCGGGGGAGATCGTGTATCGCAGCCCGCAAGCGCTGTCGGGATACCTTCATGATCCCGAGGCCACGAACGCCGCCTTCGCGCACGGATGGTTCCATTCCGGCGATTGCGGCCATTTCGACAGCGACGGCGTCCTGTGGTTCGAGGACCGATTCAAGGATGTGATCAAAACCGGCGGCGAGAATGTCGCCTCGATCGAAGTGGAAAAGGCGCTCTATGCCGCGGACCCGCGGGTCCAGGAAGTCGCGGTGGTGGGCCTGCCGCACGATCGCTGGGGCGAGGCCGTGACCGCCGTCGTGATCGCCAAGTCCGGGCAGTCGATCGACGAGGCGGAACTCATAACCAAAGTGCGCGCGCACCTCAGCCCATTCAAGTGTCCGAAGCGAATTATCTTCACGGACGCCATGCCGAAGACGGCGACGGGCAAAATTCAAAAGGCAAAGCTGCGACACCAGCTTGCGGGAACCTATCGAACGTAAGCCGCGGATCGCGGCGATCCGCAATCCATAGACCTGAACGAGGCGCCAAATGAACGACACTCGCCACGCGGCGCTAAAGGCGACGCCCTACATCGACGCCGATACGCCATCCCTAATGGAATTCGCCAAGGCGCATGCCGGGGAGGGCGAGCCCCGGGATCGAGCGATCCGATTGTATTACGCCGTACGCGACGCCGTTCGATACGACATGTTTTCGTTCGGCCTCGATCCGCAACAGTTCGTAGCCTCACAATGTTTGAGGACGCCGTCGGCGTTCTGCGTTCCCAAAGCGATAGCGCTCGCCGCTGTCGCGCGGGCGGCGGGAATTCCAGCCCGGCTGGGTTTCGCCGATGTTCGCAATCACCTCGCTCCGCCCAGAATCAGCGAAATGATGGATGACGACATCTTCCATTGGCACGCCTACACCTCGCTCTTTCTCGACGGCAAATGGGTCAAGGCGACCCCAGCCTTCGATCTCGCCTTGTGCGATCGGCACAAAGTCAAACCGCTGGAATTCGACGGCCGGAACGACTCGATTTTTCACCCTTTCGACGAACGCGGGCGCAAGCACATGGAATACGTGCGCTTCATCGGCGAGTTCGACGATTTCCCTTTTGATGTCTTCGCTTCGCAAATGCGAACCTATTACCCGCGCATGCTCGACTTTCTGGAGCGCGAGCGCGCCTCGCGAAGCGGCTCCGGCGCAGACAGCCGCTGAAAGTCCGCGCCGTTTCGGCGTCGATTGGCGGAAGACGAAAATGGGAGCCGACGTCGTGTCGCCCGCAGCGGCGAGCATCGCGATCGGAACGTCCGGCGGCGCGCTCGCCAGCGAAGAACCCGCGAAGCTCGGCCCGATCGTGGCGGGCGAGGCCATCGTCAGAACCGGAAGACCCCATATCCCGCTTCGCCCGGCGGCGCGTTGAGCGAAGCAGAAATGGCGATGCCGAGCGCGTTGCGCGTATCGACGGGATCGATGATCCCGTCGTCCCAGAGTTCGGAAGTGGAATAATAGGCCGAGAGCTGCTCTTGATAGGCCTTGCGGGTCTCCTCCCAGACCCGGTCAAGCTCCCCCTGGTCGATCTCCGCGCCGATCCGTTTCATTTGATTCAACTTCACCTCGGTCAGCGTGTTGGCGGCCTGGTCGCCGCCCATTACGCCGATCTGGTGATTTGGCCAGGTGAGCAGCAGCCGGCCGTCGAAGGCGCGACCGCACATGCCGTAGTTGCCTGCGCCGAACGAGCCGTTGCACATGATCGTGAATTTGGGCACGTGAGAACAGCTCTGCGCCATGATCATCTTCGCCCCGTCCTTGGTGATGCCCCTTCGTTCGTATTCGCGGCCGATCATGTAGCCCGTAATGTTCTGCAGGAATACGAGCGGCGTATTGTTCTGGTTGCACAGCTCGATGAAGTGCGCGCCCTTGAGCGAGGAATCGTTGAACAACACGCCGTTGTTGGCGAGGACGCCGACCTTGAAGCCCCAGATATTGGCGAATCCGCAGACCAGCGTGCCGCCATAATTCGGCTGGTATTCGTGGAAGCGGCTGCCGTCGACAATCCGGGCGATGATCTCGCGCATGTCGAACTGCTTCTTGATGTCGTCGGGCAGAATCCCGTAAATCTCCTGCGGATCGTAGGCCGGGTCCTCGGGAGCCTCGCGCTGGCAGTCCCACTTGCGCGGCCGGTCCCACTGGGCGACGATTTCGCGCCCGATGTGGATCGCTTCGTCCTCGCTCGAGGCAGGGTAGTCGCAGGTGCCGGAGACGCTCGTGTGCATGTCAGCGCCGCCGAGTTCCTCGACAGTGACGTCTTCGCCAGTCGCGGCTCGCACCAGCGGCGGGCCGCCAAGGAATACGGCGCCCGTACCGCGCACGATGACGTTGTAATCGGAAAGGCCAGGAATATACGCGCCTCCGGCCGTGCAGTGGCCGAACACCAGGGCAAGCTGCTTGACGCCCATTTTGGATAGGATCGATTGGTTGCGAAAAATGCGGCCGGCCATGTGCCTGTCGGGGAAAACGTCCGACTGCAGCGGCAGGAATCCGCCCGCGGAATCGCAGAGATGGACCACCGGGAGCCGGTTCTCCATGGCGATGTCGAGCGCTCGCACGATCTTTTTCGCCGTCAGCGGATACCAGGCGCCGCCCTTGATCGTCGGATCGTCGGCGCGAACAATAACCTCGCGTCCTGAAACGACTCCGATGCCGACGATCGAACTCGCGGACGGCGACTCGCCGCCATAGGCCATGTTCGCCGCAAGCGACGACAATTCGAGGAAGGGCGTTCCGGGATCGAGCAATTTCTCGATCCGTTCTCGCGGCCGCATCTTCCCCTGTTTCGCCAGCCGCTCGAGATCGCGTTGCGGGCGCAGGTGTCGCGCGGCTTCCTGTTTCTCGCGGAAGGCTCTGGCAAGCGCGCGGTTGTGAGCCTCATTGCAGCGAAAGTCCGCGCTCGATGTGCTGACCATGGACTGAATTCTGCGCATGGACTTCAGTCCCCATCCATCGCCGCTTCGAGTCGAACGATGACCTCGTCCTTCTCGAAATTCTCGCCTGTCTGGCGCAGCAATTCTGCAATCCGTCCGTCGCGCGGAGCCAGCAGCGCGGTCTGCAGCTTCATGCTCTCGATCGTCACGAGGGTCTCGCCGCGGGCGACCTGGTCTCCAGGCCGCTTGTGAACGCAGACCACGCAACCCGGCATCGGCGCCCTCACGTGATCGAGCCCGCCGCCGGCGCCCGCCGCCTGCGAGCGTGGGTCCAAGATCCCGGTCTCAAATGTTCGACCGTTGAGCCGGACGATTTGTCGGTCGCCGGCATGGGCCCGCGTGAAATGCAACAGCGCCCCCGAGATCTCGATTGTCTGCCGGCCGTCGTCGAGCGTGCCGGCGGCGGAGACCTCATGGTCTCGCCCCTCGATCCGGACTATCAGGTGCGGCCGCCGACTCACGATCTCAATATCGTGACTACGGCCGTCGACGCTGACTTTGAAGCCCATCGTCAGTTTCTCCAGCGGCCGATGGTGGCGTGGGGCTCGGGGACGCCGAAGGCGACGTCGCGAAATTCGCGAAAGCCGAGCGCTGCGGCGATGAGCACGGCGTCGCGAGTGGCCGCGTCGGCCTCGCCTGGCGCCAGCGCCGCGGAATGCTCGTCGACGAAACCGGTGTGAAGCTCGCCTTGCCGAAACGCGACGTAGTCCAACGCCTTGGCGAGATAGTCGATGTTGGTCCTCACGCCGAGCACGGCGAGTTCGTGAAGCGCGGCGATCGAGCGCGAGATCGCTTCGAGACGATCGGCGCCATGGACGACGAGTTTGCCCAACATGGAATCAAAGTCGGCAGTGATCTTTTGGCCAGTGTCGAGCGCGTTTTCAAAGCGGATGAAGGACGCCTCGGGGATGCCGAGATAGCGGATCTTGCCTGTCTCCGGCATGAAGTCGCGCGCCGGATCCTCCGCACAGATGCGGCATTCGATGGCATGGCCGAAGGCGGCGACTTCCTCTTGCTTCAACGGCAGGCCGTGGCCCGCGGCGATCTCGATCTGGATGCGAACGAGGTCGAGGCCGGTAATCATCTCAGTCACGGGGTGCTCGACTTGCAGGCGGGTGTTCATTTCGAGGAAGAAGTAGCGGCCATCGGCGCCGAGGATGAACTCGACGGTTCCTGCGTTCCTGTAGCGCGCCGCCGCGGCGAGCCGCACCGCCGATTGGCAGATGCGGTCGCGAAGATCCGAGGACAGGTTCGCCGCCGGCGCTTCCTCGATGATCTTCTGAAAACGGCGTTGCACCGAGCATTCGCGTTCGAACAGATGGATCGCGGCGCCTTCGCCGTCGCCAAGGATCTGCACTTCGACGTGGCGGGGACGCTCGACATAGAGCTCGGCATAGACGCGCCCGTCGCCGAAATAGCGCTGAGCCTCGCTCGAGGCGATGCGCGCGGCCTCGGCGAGCTCGCTTGCCGAGCGAACAATGCTCATTCCCTTGCCGCCGCCGCCCGCCGCCGCCTTGATGAGGATGGGGAAGCCGATCGTCTCGGCGGCGGCTATGAAGGCCGCCATGTCGCCCGTTGGCATGACCGAAGGCGCCACCGGCACGCCATGCGCCTGGGCGAAATTTCGCGCGGAAATCTTGTCGCCCATCAATTCGATCGTCCGGGCGTCGGGGCCGATGAAAGTCAATCCAGCCGCGGCGACCGCCGCGGCGAAGCGGGCGTTCTCGGAGAGGAATCCATAGCCGGGATGGATTGCGTCAGCGCCGCTTTTCCGCGCCGCCTCGATGATCTGCTCGCCATCGAGATGCGCCGCGACAGGCGTATCGCCAAATATCTCCACGGCCTCGTCCGCCATTCGCGCGTGTCGCGCCCGAACCTCGGCCAGATGGTGGATCGCCACCGAGGCGATGCCGAGTTCCCGCAACGTGCGTATGATGCGGCACGCGATTTCGCCGCGATTGGCGACAAGCACCTTCCGGAACGGAATAGCCAAGGGCGATTTCGCAGCTTTGTTTGGATCGACGCGCGTCGTCATTGCGGCTTGCCCGCCAATTTGCCGTCCGGCGTGAGCGTTTCGGTCCATCCATCGAGCAGACCGCCGGCCTCCAGCCACTTGGCGGGAACCGCAATGGGAAAGTCCATGAGAACCTGCGCGAGGGCCTTGCCCTGCGGATCGTGGCGCAGCGAGACCACGCCGCCGCCGCCCAGCCCCTGGTGGAGCAGGAAGTTCAGGCCGTCGAGGCCGGGCCAATCAAACCGCTCGACGGCCCCGGCGGCATAATGCGCGAAGTAAGAACGAACCGCATTCGGCGTCAAGCCGCGGCGCAAGACAGGAACGAATTCCGGCTTCCTCGCGAGCACGCCGATATTGGCGATGTCGCCCTTGTCGCCGCTGCGACCCCGGGCGATGGCGATCAGGGGAACGTGCGCGACGGGCTCGATTTCGGGCAACGCCGCCGCCGGGGGAGCCGTAGCGGCGGTGGAGGGCGCGCTCGTCTGGTCAGGCGCATACGCTGGCGCGTCGCTGACCTCGTCGTTGAATGAGACGCTGACCGGAATAACGGCCTTGTCGGCGAGGAATGAGAACAGTCGAACCACCGCTTGAGGCTCCGGCCGACCGCCTGAGAAGCCGGTGAGGCCTTGCGCCATCGCTGTCGCGGCGGGATAGATCTCGCGCGCAAATATCTGCAACGCCTCTTTGGACGCGTGGCGCGCCGCTATTTTCAAGATCACTTCCCGCGCGTGGCCGGCCCGGCTGGACTTCCCGTAGCTCGTTTCGGCGCCGAGAACTTCCGTCGACGTCTCCAAGAAGTCCGAAAACCCCGCCTCTTGGATGAGTCGACGCGTACGGGAAAGGATCGCGCGGCCGACGGCTTCGGCCTTTTCCGCGGCTTCGCGCCCCGCGATCATGAGCGTGACGGAAGCTCGGTAACCATCGGCGTAGGTCGCGCTGACTTTATACGTGGCGGTCGCAGCGCTCCCCTTGGCGCCGGTGACGCGTACGCGATTGTCGCCAACCTGCTCGAGGCGGACCTGCGACCAATCGCAAACGACGTCGGGCAGGATATAGGCGGAAGGGTTTCCGACTTCGTAGACGATCTGCTCGGCGACCGTGGCCGTTGTGACCAGCCCGCCGACGCCGTCCGGCTTCGTTATGACAAAGGCGCCGTCCGCCCGGCATTCGGCGATCGGGAAGCCCATATTGTCCCAACCATCGGCCGACTGGCGCCAGTCGGTGAAGATTCCGCCCGTCGCCTGAGCGCCGCACTCGATCACATGGCCGGCGAGACTGCCGGCAGAGAGGCGATCGTGATCCCTAGCGCTCCATTTGAATTCGTGGATCAGGGGTCCAAGAACGATTGCGGAATCGACACAACGTCCTGTAATCACAATGTCAGCGCCCAAATCCAGCGCGGCGGCGATTGGGAACGCGCCGAGATAAGCGTTCATGCTGGCTGGGCGGTCCGGCAGCGATGCGCCGCTGAACATTTCGCGCACGCCGCGCCGCTTATAGTCGTCGATCCTGCTCATGAGATCGTCGCCGCGGACGACGGCGATCTTGAGATCGACGCCGGACTCCTTGAACGCCGCCTCGAGCGCGGCCCTACAGGCCTGCGGGTTGATTCCGCCGGCGTTGGTGATCACTTTGATGCGCCTTTCGGCGATCTCGCGCGCCAGGGGCTTCATGACCATCGTCACGAAATCCGTGGCGTAGCCGAGGTCCGGGTTCTTGGCCTTCATACGGGCCAGAATCGACATCGTGATTTCGGCGAGATAGTCGAGGACGAGATAGTCGATCCCGCCGCTCCGGACGAGCTGCCGCGGGCCTTCCGGGCTGTCGCCCCAGAAGCCCGCCCCGCAGCCGATGCGCACGCGTTCCTTCATCCCCGCTCACTCCCCGGTCCAGCCAGGGGCGCGCCTTTCGTTAAATGCGGCGAATCCCTCCCGGGCGTCTTTGGTTCGCGCCATGTTGGCCAACATGAATTGCGCATATTCGAGCGCGCTGTCGGTCGCCATCTCTCGAATCTTGGAAAGCGCCTGCTTTCCCAAGCGAATGCCGGTCGGCGATTTGGTGGTTATCCGCTCGAGCAGCCACGACGTCTTGGCGTCGAGTTCGGCGCCGGGCACGGCATAGTTCACGATGCGATCATGCACGGCGTCGGCGGCTGCGATCGGCTCGCCGGTCAGGCACATGTCCATCATCGCGCGATAGGGAACAACACGCAGCAGGTAGGGCAGAATCATCATGGGGAAGAGACCGACCTTCACCTCGGGCACCCCAAGCAGAGCATCTTCTCGGGCGACGACGAGATCGCAGGCGCACATGAGGCCGAAACCGCCGGCCAGAGCATGACCGTTGACGCGAGCGATAAGAGGAAGTCGGCAGGAGTCCATGCGCCGCAGCAACTGGGCGACGTAATGGCGCGGGTCGGCGGCGTCGATCGTGAACGGCGCGCCGTCGGCGGCCGGTTGGAGATCGCCGCCTGCGCAGAACGCCTTGTCGCCGGCGCCGGTAAGAACCACCGCGCGCACGGAACGGTCCGCCTCCGCTGCATCCAGGCCGGCGCTGATCTGCCGCGCCACAGCTTCGTTGAGCGCGTTGCGCCTCTCCTCGCGATCGATCACGATGGTCAGGACGACGTCCTCTCGCTGTACGCGTACGAGACCGGCCACGCTTCCATCCCCGAATTCTTTTGAGGCGCCGGCCGTCCCGGCGACTGACGGTCTAAATGATTTCAATTCATCAATGATGTCAACCCCCGTTTTGCTGCGACCCGGGACGCTGCGGCGCGCCGTCTGATAATGTTCGTCAACAGCGGCGGACTCACGGACGTTGAGCGGAAAAGTGGTTGACATCGCGTCGGCGATCGTTGATGAAATATGTTCATTACAGGCCGGATCAACGGTGGCGACCCCGTTGCTCGAACCGGCGAATGTCTGCGCGCCCGAGGGCGCGTCAGGCCGGAGGAGGAAAGTTTGCCATCCGATAACGGCGGTCTGATCAGCGATAACCGACCTCTCGCGTTCGAACTCGACGCGGATCAGCGCATGATTCTCGATCAGGCGGATCGCTTCGGCCGAAACGAGCTTTATGGGCTCGCCGAGCGGATGGACGCGGACGAATGGTGGCCTGAAGAGGTCTTTGCGAAGATTGGAGACAACGGCCTGTTCGGAGTCACCGTGCCGCAGGAATATGGCGGCGCCGGCCTAGACCTGCTTGCCGCCGGTCTCGTCCTGCAAGGGTTCGGCCGGTGGAACCACGCCATGGCGCTCGCCTGGGTGGCGCATGACAATCTTTGCCTGAACAACATCTACCGCAATGGCGACGAGCGCCAACGTCGCAAATACCTGCCCGGTCTGTGTTCGGGCCGCAAAATCGGCGCCTTGGGTCTGACCGAACCGGGGGCTGGATCGGACGCGCTGGGGTCGATGCGCACGAGCGCGCGCCGCGACGGGAACCATTACATCCTGAACGGCGGCAAGATTTACATCACCAACGGGCCCGTGGCCGACGTGCTGCTCGTCTACGCCAAAACCGAACGGGAAAAGGGGGCCCACGGCATTTCGGCCTTCATCATCGAGAAGGATTTTCCCGGATTCAAGGTCGCCCAGAAGCTCGAAAAGATGGGCTATCGGGGCAGTCAAACAGGCGAGCTTGTTTTCGAGGATTGCCGCGTGCCGGCGGAGAACCTCCTCGGCGCGGAGAATCGCGGCGTCGCCGTCATCATGAGCGGTCTCGATCTGGAGCGCGCGATGATCTCGCCGCTCTGTCTCGGCATCGCCGAACGCGCGCTGGATCTGTCGCTCGAATACGCCAAGACGCGCGAGCAGTTCGGCAAGCCGATCGGCTCGTTCCAGATGGTGCAATCGATGCTGGCGGAGATGTACGTCCTCGTCGAGACGATGCGCGCTTTCACCTACCGGACGCTCGCGGCCGCGGCGCCGCTCGAAGCGGGCGAAGGCGGCCGGGGCGACATTCACAAGCTTACCGCGGCTTCGGTGATGTACGCGGCCGATTCCTGCCATGCCGTGCTGGACAAGGCCATGCAGATCCATGGCGGATCCGGGTACATCTGGGGATCCGAGATCAACCGGCTTTACCGCTCGATCAAGCTGATGGAAATCGGGGCGGGCACAACCGAGGTGCGTAAGATGATCATCGCGGGGGAGCTTCTTAAGGACATGAAGCGTCGTGACTGATGCGGACAAAGGAAGCATCGGAACTTTCGGTCTCGACGACGCCGCGCTCGCCGCCCATCCGACCATTTATGCGTCGGACGCGTTTCGCGGACAGGTCGTCTTGGTGTCTGGAGGAGCTGGCGGGATAGGTCGCGCCGCGGCCTGGCTGTTCGCGCGCCTCGGCGCGCATGTCGTCATATCCGGCCGAAGCGGGGGAAAGCTCGACGGCGTCGTGTCGGCGATGACGGCGCATGGCCTGGAGGCGTCGCGTGTCCTCGTCGACATCCGCGAACCGGAGTCGGTCGCGGCTTTGTATGATCAAGTCTGGTCGGCGCACGGCCGGTTGGACGTCCTAGTCAACAGCGCCGGTGGGCAATTCCCCCAGGCGGCGATCGATTTCTCCGCCAAGGGCTGGAACGCGGTCGTCGACACCAACCTCAACGGCACCTGGCACATGATGCAGGCGGCCGCGCGGCGTTGGCGCGACGCCGGCATGCCCGGCAGCATCGTGAATATCGTAGTGGTCACGACCCACGGCCTTTACGGCGTGGCGCATACGATCGCGGCGCGGGCGGGCGTCATCGCTCTCAGCCGCAGCGTCGCCGTCGAATGGGCCCCGCTCGGCGTCCGGATCAACTGCATCGCGCCGGGCGCTATCGAGACCGAAGGCTGGAAGGTCTATACAGCGGAAGCGCGCGCCGCCTATCCCCGCTCGAATCCGATGATGCGCGCGGGAACAGCCTGGGACATCGCGGAAGCTTGCGTCTTTCTTGGCGGGCCCGCGGCCAAGTTTGTCACCGGCGAGCTCCTGACGGTCGACGGCGGCGGCCAGCTCTGGGGCGAGACCTGGACCACCGGCAAACCCGATTACTTCAAGGCGTGACGGAATGGTCCCGCATGACCCAATTTCGCTCGTTCGGACCGGTGACGCGCGGAGCGCCGCTTTCAAGCTCGTAGCGCATCGCGCGACGGAAGCTTCTTCTTGGTCGCGCGAAGCGCGCGCCGAACTCGCCAAGCATGCGTAAGGATCGGCGGCAGGGAGCAGAGCGGATGGCTGGCGGACCGTTACGGATTGGCGAGACTCTGGTGACGCCGGGTTGGTCGGCGACTTCACGCCGATGCATGTCGACGAGGTCTTCGCAAAGTCGACGCCGTTCGGCGCGCGTAGCTGGCGCGACTATCCCTGGCGACCGCGATGCCGGCTGGCTAGCCGCCTTGGCCCTTCGAAGCGGCAAGACTTTCGAGGCGATCCGCCACGCTTTCGAGGCGGGTCACGGTCTGGGAGAGGGGATCTTGGGCGGGCTGTACGGAAAGACCGCGATAGACGACCTCCGTAATGCTGTCGGCGGTTTCGTCGATCTCGAAATCGCCTTCGTTGCGCAGGAAAGCCCAGGTTCGGTGCTCGATCGAGCCATAGATCATGTCGCGGATTAGCGACGGCGAGACGCCGGCGCGGAATTCGCCCGCGGCTACGGCCGCTTTTACGATATCGATGATGCGATGGGTGTAGGTCTGGTTCAACTGGAACAGGCGCGTCTTGCGATAGTCGGGATCGGGACGCAGTTCCTGAAAGACGAGACGACTCAGAGCCGGTTCCCGCCGTATCGAAGCAAGATGGTGGTGGACGACAAAGCGAATCCTGTTCCAGGTTCCTCGGACGCCGGCAAACTGCTCATCGTCGCGGGCCAACATCTCCTCGTACCAATGCTCGACCATCTTGACGAGGAGGTCTCGCTTGTTGGTGAAGAAGCGGTAGATGCTGCCTTCGACAACGCCAGCCCGCTCCGCGATGTCCGACATCAGGGCTTCGTTGTAGCCCTTTTCCGTAAATACGATCCGCGCGGCGAGCATGATGTCGGAGACCCTTCGTTCCGGGGGCAGACGATTCACCGGTCGCCGCGTGCCGGCTTGACGCATCGGGTTTCTCCTCATTGAGCCGTTTGTCGTCTTCCACGGCTTTCGATTTACCCAAACTATTGAGAGCATCTACAGCACAGAGGAAGCAGCGGCGCCAGCGATACGGGCGCGACATCGAGCGAGCATTCCTTATTTAGCGCTGCGCCGCCATCCCGAATTCGGCGGGATGGAGAGCAAAATTAGAGAATGTCGCGGCAATAATGTCGAACAACCCTATCGTCTCGGATCGCTCAAAGGCCGAGATCCTTCTCGCGCAAGGCGAGCGCATCGCCCCAAGGCAAGCCTCGATGACGAGATCGTTGCGAACGACCTCCGACGGCGGCCCCTCGGCGATCTTGCTTCCTTGATTCGTCACGCGGTCACGGTCGCCGCCAGCGGCCCCGACCGGCGTGAAGGCATGGCGGCTTTCGCCGAAAGGCGGTCTCCCGGCTTTGCGACAGGCGCAGCGGCGGCAGACAACGCGGCGGCGCCTTGAGCCAGCAGTTCATGGTCAAGCGCCGGGTCTTCCGACTTCCCCGCGAGCGCCGCGTCGCCGATATCATCGCGGCCGCGCGCGGAGTTCGAAGAGAAGGATCGCCAGGACGCGCTGCTGTCCGACATCGCGGTGCGAGCCGACGTCGTGGAAGGCGCCATCTATCGCTATTTCGAGAACAAGCGCGATCTTCTGGCGAAGGTGATCGAGCATTGCTGCGAAGCCATGCTGTCGGACTATGACCGCCAGCTCGCCGGCGTCAGCGGCGCGCGAAATCGGTTGCGATTCATGATATGGCGCCATCTCTCGACGATCCGCGACGATCCCGCGCTTTGCCATCTGGCGTTTCGCGTTCTGCGCAAGGGGTCCGGCTACCGAGCCGCGAATGTATTCGAACGGAATCGCCGATACACGCGTCGCACGCTGGCCATCGTCATGGAGGGCGTTTCTGCTGGCGGACTCCGGCCCGACGTTCCCCTGGGGCTGGCGCGCGACATGATCTATGGTTGCGTCGAACAACGCACGTGGGCCTATTTGCGCGGCGAAGAGGATTTCGATCCAAACAAGACCGCCGATGCGATCGTCGATCTCGTCCTTGGCGGCCTTCAGCGGGCGGACAAGCGGCAAGAGGCTATCGCAGGCGAGGGCGTCGCCTCTCGCTTGGAACGCGTCGTCGAGCGGCTTGAAAGCCGGGCGCTCGAGATCGACGGAGTGGCGCAGGGCGGGGTCGCCCGTGCGCAAGGGATGAGAAAACGGCGGGGAGGAAGCGCCTGATGAACGGTCTTGAAAGCGCGGCTTCGGCGGGCAGCCCTGCGGCCGAAATACGAAGGGCGGGTCGGCTGAGCGTCTATGGCTTGTTCGCTTCGCAGGTCGAGCGCGATCCTGAGGCTATTGCGCTTGAACAGGGCGGCGCGACGCGCTCCTATGCCGACTTGAACGGCCGCGTGCTGAGGCTCGCCGCGGCGTTGCGCGCCAAGGGCGTCCGATATGGCGACCGCATCGCGCTGGTGTCGGAAAATCGCTGCGAATATGTCGAGGTCGAACTCGCCGCGGCCTTTCTCGGCGCGATCGTCGCGTGCCAGAATTGGCGTCTGGCCGGCCCCGAGATCCAGCACTGCGTCAATCTCGTCGCGCCGGCGCTCATCATTGCCTCGAGCCGCTTCGCGCAAGCTCTGTCCGGCCTCGATCTTCGCGGCCTCCCGATCCTGGTCATCGAGAACGAATATGAAGGACTGATCGAAAGCGCGCCGCCGACGCTGGAGGCTCCCGACGTCGACCCGGAAGACGGCCTGGTCATCCTTTACACCAGCGGCACGACCGGCCTTCCCAAGGGCGCGCTCATCAGCCATCGCGCCGAGATCGCGCGCATGACGGTGCTGCGCATGGACTTGCGGGCGACCGAGGAGGACGGCTTTCTCGCCTGGGCGCCGATGTTTCACATGGGCTCGACCGACCAGATGCTGGGCGCTCTGATGTCGGGCGCGACGGTGTTCGTCGTCGACGGCTTCGACGCTCCTGCGATGGTCGACATCATGGAGCGCAGCAAACTCGGCTGGACGCTGCTGATGCCCGGCTCGATCGAGCCGATCGTCGAGCTGTTCAAATCGCGCGGCCGCAAGGCCAAGGGCATTCGAGCGATCGGCGCAATGGCGGACCTCGTCCCCACCAAGCTGATCGCCGAGCTTTCCGGTCTGACCGGCGCGCCCTATCTCAACAGTTTTGGAGCGACCGAGACCGGGTTGCCGCCCGCGTCCGCCGCGCTCATCCCGCCGGGCGAAATCCCTCAGTCGCTGTCGAAGCGAAAAAGCTCGCTTTGCGATCTGCGCCTGCTCGATCCCGAGGGAAACGACGTAGCGGATGGAGAGCCCGGCGAGGCGGCGGTGCGCGGACCGACGGTGTTCAGCGGCTATTGGAACGCCGAAGAAACGAACTTGCGGAATTTCCGCGGCGGCTGGTTCCGGATGGGCGACCTGTTCCGCCGCAACGCGGACGGCGGCTATGATTTCGTCGATCGCGCGAAATATATGATCAAATCAGGCGGCGAGAATATCTACCCGGCCGAAATCGAGCGCGTCCTCCTCTCCGACGCGCGCATCAGCGACGCCGTCGTGGTCCGCAAGCGCGACGACAAGTGGGGCGAGGTTCCCGTCGCCTTCGTGGCCCGATCCGACCAGGCGCTCAGCGAAGCCGACGTCGAGGCGCTCTGCCGCAAATCGCTCGCCGGATACAAGCGGCCCAAGGAGGTGCATTTCGTCGGCTTCGACGATTTTCCTCGCAGCACGACCGGGAAAATCCTGCGCCACGCGATGGAAGAGCGGTTGACGAAGCTCGGCGGCTCCGCCGCTTCGGCGCGATCCTAGGGAACGAGCGCGCACGAGATTTGCGGCGAGCGGTCGTCACGCGCAAGCGGGAATCCCAGTCGAGGAAGCCGCCCTGGAGAATGTCGGCTTTCCACGAGGAAGCCAACCATCCGTTTGAGCGCGCAGTGATTTTCGCTGCGCAACAATGCCCATTTTTCGGCTTCGATTCGACAAATTTGCCGCTTCTTGTTGAAGGTGATTTAACGCGCGTCCTCATATGGGATCACTGCAAGCTACTTTAGGTCATATTAAGGATTTAGAGGAAGCGGATCTAGACGAATTCGATACGTTCACATGTAACGACTGAGAGTTTGTCCATGTCGAGTACGCAGGAAACTCCGTCCGAATTCTCGAGCTCTTCACCCTCCTTTCAACAAGCGCCTAGCGAGCCAAACGGCGCGATCACCCTTCCAAAAGCCTCGCTGTTATTTGGGCAAGGATCGGGCGGCGTCGACGACGAAGTCGAGAACGCGCCTGACGAGCCGGACGAGGCGACCGATATTCCCACGGCCTCCGAGTTATATGAGCGGGGATTGGCCATCGTCGGCGACGCGGCCGCGTCCGCCAGTCCTCAGCAACACGACGATTTCGCTTTGCCGCGGCTCGATTTTGCCGCGCCGGCCTCAGAGCAGTCCACGAATTCCGGTTCCCGGCGCGGGAGGCGCTGGTTGGTTGCCGGCTTGGCGGTTGCGGTTGCGATCGCAGTCGCGTTGACGATCGGAGCGACCACCCCGATCCACGACGCGCCCGATCGCCATCTCGCGCTAACGGTGATTCCCGCGGCTCAGGTTTTGTCAGCCGATCAACCGGCGGCGGGGGCCGAGGAAGCGCACGCGACTCCCGCGGATTGGTCAAACCGCGCAGCGCAGTTGCAGTTCGTGACCCCGGCGCTCGCCGCGTCCGCAGACCTGTCGCCGGACTCGGCGAGCGCCGCAGACGCAGCCTCGGTCGTGGCGGTCAACGCTGCTTCGCCGACGCCGGCGCCAGCGCCGCTGGGAACCGTGGACAGCCCCGTTCGCGGATTGAGCGACAAGGAAATCCGCTTCGGGATGGTGGCGCCTTTCACCGGCGCGGCGAGGGAACTCGGCCGCCAAATGAAGATCGGCGTCGAGACCGCGTTCAACCAGATCAACGAAGCCGGGGGCGTGAACGGACGCCAGTTACGACTGGTGGCGGCCGACGACGGCTATGAACCCGCGCGCACGGTCGTCGCCATGCAGCAGCTTTACGATAACGATCAGGCCTTCGGCTTCGTCGGCAATGTGGGAACGCCGACGGCGGCGGTGGCCTTGCCGTTCGCCCTCGATCACCGATTGCTGTTCTTCGGGGCGTTCACCGGCGCCAATATTCTTCGACGCGATCCGCCCGACCGCTACGTCTTCAATTATCGAGCGAGCTATGCCGAGGAAACCGACGCGGTGGTGCGCTATCTCGTGAAAGTGAAGCGGATTCAGCCGAGTCAAATCGTGGTGTTCGCGCAGCAAGACGCGTTCGGCGATTCCGGCTACGCCGGCGTCGCCAAGGCGGTGCGCGCGCTGCCCGGCGACAATCCCGACATCGTTCGCATCGGCTACAAGCGCAACACCGTCGACGTGCAGGACGCCGTCACGCAATTGCGCGCGTTCAAGGGGCAAATCAAGGCGGTGGTCATGGTGGCTTCGTATCGCGCGGCGGCGAAGTTCATCGAAAAGACGCGGGACCTCTATCCCGCGCTGATCTACACCAACGTCTCTTTCGTCGGCAGCACGGCGCTGGCCGACGAGTTGATGCTGTTAGGGCCGCGATACGCCAACGGCGTTGTCGTGACCCAGGTGGTGCCCGCCGTGAACAGCTACGCCTCAATTATACTTAAGTATAAATCGGCGCTTGATAGATATTTCCCCGGCGAATCTCCCGATTATGTCTCGCTCGAGGGCTACGTCGACGCCAGCATTCTGGCGGAAGCCATCAAGCGCGTCGGTCCCCAAATCAGCACCGAAAAACTCGTCGACGAGCTCGAACGGATGCGCGATTTCGACATGGGGCTGGGAACGCAGCTGACATTCAGCCCGAACGACCATCAGGGCTCGCATAAGGTGTGGGGCACTCAACTCGACGACGCCGGGCATTATCAAGCCATCGATCTACAGTAAGGCCGGCCGCCGAGCGCCTGCGGCCCTGCGCCGGCGTCATGGCGAATCGCGCCGTGCGCCCGCCGCTTCCCACAACTCGAATGTCTGATCTGTAGCGGGCGTCTCGACCTGGGTATGCGTGAGCCTGGGGGCGAATCGGCGCCAAGCGGGGCTTTCGTTGCTCGGGATCGGGGTCGCGGCATGTCGTCATGGCCGCTCGACGCCGCGGCGTTGACGCTGGCGGCTTGCCCGGCCCGCCGTTTCTCTGCTTAAGCTATTGAAATAAATGGTGCCGCAAGAGGGATTCGAACCCCCGACCCCCTCATTACGAATGAGGTGCTCTACCAGCTGAGCTATTGCGGCGCGCGCGGCGGTGAAGCGTAACGGGCCTCACGCCGACGGTCGGCAGTCTCTTAGCCAGATCGTCCGGCATTGGCAAGGTTGCGCCGCCGGCGCGCCGAGAAAATCGCGGGAACGGCGACGCCTCGCCGGCCGATGCCTCCCTGCCTGGCGATCATTCGCGCGCGAAGAGCCGAAATCCGGGCTTGTGCTCGCCCTCGTCTTGCGGACCCGGATCGTCCGGCGCGCCGGCGGGCAGCACGACGACCGTTCCGGCGCCGCGGGGCTCCGGCTTGGGCGCGGAGGCGATTTGGGGCGCGGGCGCGAGTGCGGGCGGCGCGGGCGACGAGGCGGCGAGGGCGGGAGGAGGACCGGCGGCCGGCGCAGGCGCTGGAGACGGCTCCGAGGCGCTCAGGCGCTCTTCGGGCGTGCGCCAGACGAAGGCGTCGAGCGCGCCCGAGGGCGACACCGGCGCCCAGCGATCGCTGATGACCCCGTCGGCGATCCAGGCGCGATCGCGCGGCGCGCGCGCGGCGCGGGCGAGCCATTCGCGCACCGCCCCGTCGGCGCCCGCCGCCTCCTCGATGTCGGCCATCAGCAGACAGACGCGCACGGTCGGGCGGCCGGCTGGAGCGCCCGGCGCCAGCAGCGGCGCGACCGCCGCGCGCGCCGCCGCGAGGTCGCGCGCCTCGAGCGCCGCGCGGCCGACGGTGATCTGGCTCTCCGAATCGAATGGCGCGAGGCGCGCCAGCGCGCGCGCGCGCGCCAGCCGGTCCGCCGCCGAATCGCCGCGCCGCAGCCTGACATAGGCGCTCGCGAGGCCGGGATGCGGCGTCTGCCGGTACGCCGCCTCGATAATCTTCGCAGCGCGGTGCGTGTCGCCATTGGCCGCGGTCAGCCGGCCGCAAAGAATGGCCCCCGGAACAAGGCCCGGCGCCAAAGCGCAGGCCTCCTGCGCGAGCGCCAGCGCGGCTTTCGCGTCGCGGTCCGCCAGATCCTGCGCCATCGCCGTCTTGAGGACGGCGCGCCAGCGATTGGCGGTCGGCTTGTCGATCAGCCGCGCGGCGGCGTTGGATTCGACGATTCCCAGGGCGCCGGCCCAGTCGCCGTGCGCGGCGCGATCGTCGAGCACCGCCTGCCCCGCCCAGGGCAGCGCGGCGTGTTTGTGCGCGCGCATCGCGAAGTCGAGCGCGGCCTCGGAGTCGCCGCTGCGCCGCGCCTCGATATGCAGGCCGCGAAGTCCCAGCGCATGGGTCTGCGGATGCTCGAGCATCTCGCGGAACGCGGCGGCCGCGCCGGCGCGATCGCCCGCGAGTTGCGCCGCTTGCGCGCGCAGCAATTTCGCCAGCGGCTCGTCGCCCAAATGCTTGCGCGCTTCGGCGGCGTGGCGGCTCGCCGCGCGCGCGTCGCCCGAGCCGACCGCGACCATGCCGCGCGAAAGAGCGGCGTAGCCCTTTTCCCGTCGGCGCGCCTTGGCCGCGAGCGAAACCAGCGAGGGAAGGCGAAAGACGAAACGGACGACGCCCCAGGCGAGCGCCAGAAGGATCGCCAGCCCCGCCACGACGCCCGCCGCGACCATCAGCGAGGTCTTATATTCGACGCCTTGCCAAGCCAGCGTGACCTCGCCGGGATTCTCGGCGAGCCATGTCAGGCCGTAGGCCGCCAGGGCGAGCGCGGCGAGGAACAGCAACAGGCGAATCATGGCGTCTCCGCTTCGAGCATCCCGGCGCGTCAGCATAATCCCTAACGCGCCGCGCGTGAAAATCCTTTGCCGCGCGGCTAATTCTTGGCCGCGGCGAGCCGCCCGACCGCATCCGCGCGCAGGCCTTGCGCCGCCACGCCCGCGGCCCGGCGCGCCTCAGCCGCCTTGGCCCAGTCCCGGCTCGCCTGACGCGCCGCATCCGGCAGACGGTCATAGGCGTCGAGCGCCGCCGAGAGATCGCCGCGCACGAGCGCCGCCGCAATGCGCGGCGCGAGCGCCTCGACGTCGGCGCCGGCGACCTCGCCGACCTTGTGCACGCGCACGAGCTTGCGCATGTGATCGAGCAGCCGATCGATCACGCCCTCGCCGCTCGGCGGCGTCGCCGCCGCGATGAGGTCGGGAGCGATCTTGGCGAAGGCGGCGCCGAGCGCGGCGACCGTCGGGGCGCCCGCGTCGGCGAAAGGCCTCAGCGCCGACAATTTGCCGTCGTCGGCCCCCAGGCGCGCCAGCGCCGTCAATTCCGGCGCGAACGCCGCCCCGGCGTTCAGACGCTCGTTCAACGAAATGGCGAGGATCGCCTCGGCCGCCCCGTCGCGATTGGGCGCGACCTCCGCCGCGGCGACGCGCGCCTCGCTCTTGGGCGCGGCGAGCGCGCTTTCGATCTTGGCGAGGCGATCGTCGAGCGCGCCGACATCGGTCTCGCGGGACTTAAGCCCCGCCAATTCGCTCTCCAAAGCGCCGATGCGCGCCTCCAGCGCGCTGGCGTCGAACGGGGCGGGCGCGCCGCCCTGGATCGGCGCCGGCGCCGTTTGTCCCGTTCCGGCCGCGAGCGCCAGAGCCTTGGCGGCGTCGGCCCGCGCGGCGCGCGCTTCCTGCAACGCCGCTTGAGCCGCTTCGCCTTTGTCCGCCGCGCCTTCGAGGGCGGCCACGCGCCCGCCGAGCGCCTCGAGAGCCGCGGCCTTCGCGGCGCCGGACTCGCTCGCCTCCAGCGCGACGAGGCGCTTGTCGAAATTGGCGTTGGCCTGCGACTGGCCTTCGGCGCCACGTTCCAGCGCGGCCAGATGCGAGGTCGCCGCGCCGAGCGCGGCGGCGCGCGGATCGACGAGCCAAGCCGCGCCGAGCGCCAGCGCCGCGCCGCAGAGAGCGCCGAGCGCGCCCGCGAAGAAGGGGAAGCCGGACGAGCGCGTCCTCGGCCGGATTTCCGGCGCGTTCGCGTCCGCGGTCGGCTCGGCGGCCGGCTCCTCGCTCGCCGGTTCGGCGGCCGCCGGCTCCGGCGGCGGCGTTTCGTGAAATTCCGTCGCTTCGCCCTCGATCACGCCGGGATCATGGCGCGGCTCGCGGCTCGGCGGAGCGGCGCCGCCGGTCGCGGGCTCGGCGATTTCGGGTTCGGATTCTCGGCTCGCGTCGTCGGCCATGGGTCTTGCTCTCGCTTCGCGGTTTTCTATAGGCGAGCGGCCGCGGGATGAAAACCCGCGCG
>Ga0181524_10000389_pt1 | contig 53338 bp, 46 predicted proteins | sample PEATcosm2014_Bin_34_FD_119761 | JGI IMG/M metagenome (GOLD analysis project Ga0181524, IMG submission 119761) | Peatland microbial communities from MTU Mesocosm Facility, Houghton, MI, USA - PEATcosm2014_Bin05_60_metaG | ecosystem: Environmental > Terrestrial > Soil > Wetlands > Peat | place... | reverse complement strand
CCTGGGAGTTGTGGGAGGCTCATACCTGAATCTATATGGTCCGGCAACCAACTCCGGGTCGATCAACGCGGTCAATGGCGGCATATCGATAGTCAACGAGGGGACGTCCTATTATCAGGGCAGCCTGTTAAATCTGCCCGGCGCCACGATCACTCTGTCCGGCGGAGACGGCATCCAAGGCCAGGGGAGCAACGATCAGTTTATCAACCAAGGCGCAGTGCTCGGCGCCAATTCAGCGATCAATGTGACCTTTTTCACCAATTTCGGCACTCTCACGGCGCAGTCGGGGACGCTAAACCTGAATACGGTGACGTTGGAACCGGCCGGCGCCTTGAGTGTGGACCTGAATGGCGAAAACGATTACGGCCAGTTCTCCATCAGTGGCAAGGCGGTGTTGACCGGCGTCTTCGGCATTGAACCCAGCGCCGGCTTTGTGCCCGCCCCCGGCGAGCAATTCCTGGTCCTTTCCTACGGCTCCTACTCCGGGCAGTTCACCAGCTACAGCGGGCCGCCCACGCCCTGCTGGTCGGGAGCTCCAGGCCCCACCGGGTTCATGGTGACCGTAGTGTCATGCAGCAGTCCCGGGCATTGGTTCGAGGCTCCGGTCCCCGCCCTGACTCGCTCCGGCGATGTCATCATGTTGTCCTGGCCGAGCATGTCCGGCTGGACTCTGGAACACAGCAGCGCGCTCGGTTTAGAAGCTGTCTGGTCGCCCGTAAGCGGCTCCGTCACCGACAACGGAACGAACTACCTGATTGTCACCCCTCGGGAAGGCAACTTGTTTTTCAAGTGGACCAGCCCATGATGATTCCTCAGAATCCAATTGTAAAAAAGTTTGGGTGCCTCCCCCAATGGCTTACCGTCTCCGGTAAAGCCCCAGAAACGTGCCAAGCAGCAACAGGAACAGGACGCTGGCAAAAATAATGAACCGCCTGCGGGCCTTGCGCTTTTCATAGCGCAGCGGCCGCAGGCCCTGAATGCCGCCGGCGGCCAAATAGCTCACCAGTTTGGGATTGGACGCCGAGGGGCCCTGGAACCAACCGCGGATGCGGCGGAGCAAGGCGGGCAAATCATATTTGCGCACGCCCAGTTCGTTGTAGTGGTCGCGCGGGATGACGGATTCGCCGCCGGATTCCAGGCGGCCCTGGTCCACCTCCTCGAAGATCGGCTCGTGCGCCGCCGCAGCCGGGCCAGGAGAGGGCGGCGCTGCGCCGGCGCCAGGATGGCTGACGGTAGTCCCGTGCGGCAGGGCGGTGGAACGCAGGCGCGGATGGACCTGGTCACGCGCCACTTCGGCGCCGAGCTCTCTGATGCGGCCTTCCAGTTGGGCAATCTCCTGGTTCAGGGCGCGGGCGCGGTCTGAAAGCGGGTCCGGTTTTTTCCTAAACCAAGCCATAACTGCGAACCTCTTAGCGGCGCAGCAACAAGACGACCAGCACAATCAGCGCCAGGCCAACCACTGTGGCCAGCGGCCAGGTCAGGGCAAAGCTCAGCCGGCACCAGTCGCCGAAACTGTATGTGGCAAAGAGCGAGCGGACGCCGGCCTGGGGGATGCCCGCGCCCGGGGCCGCCTCCGGGGCCTGGCCGCTGACCACCGGGAACTTCAGCCGCGCCGCATTCCACTCCATCCGGGCATTCTCCAGCGTCGTCAACGCGCGCGTCAGCTCGACGTTGAAACTGTCGTGGGTCCAGCTTTCCTCGTTAATCGCCTGGACCTTGCCCAGGGCGTCGCGCAAATCCCCCAGCGCCTTGGCCATTTGCTCCGCGTCCCGCCGGGCCGTAAACTCCGCCTCCTCGAGCAACCCCAGCCCCCGCGTCAGGTTTTGGACCATCTCCAGCCGGCCGGTCTGGAATTCCCTCTGGCGGCGGCGGGTCTCTTCCAATGCGGCCCGCTCGCGCTCCAGCTCTTCCTGCGCGCGCCTCAACTCCGCCAGCTTCTGCTGCGCCTCGCTCACTTTCGAGTCCACCTCCTCACGCGTGGGCGCCCGCTGCGCGGAACCCGCTCCGGGCGGAACGCCGGGCGTGGCCGGCTTCTGCCCCTGTAAATCGCCGTCGATGAACTCCGTTGCGTCATAATCGGAAGACATGCCCTGAGTGTACCCAGTGGCGACTCCGCTGTAAAGACTCGCATTTCCCCTTGTCAGCCCGCGCGGTTCTTTTAGAATCGGACGAATTGGGCAGCCATAATACAAGCGCTATGATTGACTTGATTCAATTCCCCTGGAGCCCCTTCTGCATCGTTCAGCGCCGTATCCTGGAGTTCTCCGGGGTGCGCTTCAAAATCACCGATGTCCCAAATGGCGACCGCTCCCTGGTCTGGCGCCTCACCAAGCAACGCTACTACGGCGTCCCCATTATCCGCGACGGCAAATCCGTCATCTTCGAAGTCGACGACAACTCCCAGGTTATCGCCAAGTACCTGGATACCCGATTCCGGCTTGGCCTCTTCCCCTGGGAACTGGAGGGGGTGCAGTCGATCCTCTGGCGCTACATCGAAAACGAGGTGGAAGCCGTCGGCTTCAAGCTCAATGACATCTATTGGCGGCAGTTCGTCCCCCCGTCGGACCACTTGCGGTTTCTCCGTCACAAGGAACGCAAGTTCGGCCGCGGTTGCATCGAGGCCTGGAAAACCCGGCAAAAGGCCCTCCTGGCCCAACTCAGGCAACTGTTGGTGCCCTTGGAAGAAATGTTACTTTTCAGGCCGTTCCTGCTCGATGAACGGCCCCGCTTCGTGGATTTCGACCTCTACGGCATCCTCGGCAATTTCCTCTATTCAGGCCATTACCGCCTCCCCCCCGCCCACGATCGCCTCCGCCTATGGCACCGGCGCATGTCGGGCGTCCAACTCAAGTCCCTTGCCGGGGGCGCAATCTCGAGATGACGGTGGTTTTCGGGACCTTCGTCCCTGCCTTTGTCGGAGAGGCTGCTCTCTCGACAAAAAGTTGGCGACGAAGGTTGCGACAAAGGTCGGGAACCTGGGCTTTCCGGACGGGCCCTGAATAACGGCCCCCTTCAAACCACCGTCCTCGCGCTCTTGCGCCCGAAACGGCGGGCGAATCCATATCCCCGTGCAAGATCTCACCCCCGGACCCGTATAGGCCATGGGAAGCGCGCGAGGGATGCGTGAAGGCAAGATGAAGCGCAAGATCAAATACTATTCCCAGGATGAGGATGCGGCGTTGGTGCGGGCGGCGCAACACGGCGACATGGGCGCCTTCGAGGGATTGGTGGCCATGCATCGCGACCGGGTTTACGCCCGCGCCTTCAGCATGGTGCGCAATGAACAAGAGGCCATAGACCTTTCTCAAGGGGCCTGGGTGAAGGGCTGGCAGCGCCTGCCGCAGTTCCTCGGGGAGTCGAGTTTTGGCACCTGGATAACGCGGATTGTAATCAATCTCTGCCTGGACTACTTGCGCCGGCAGAAACGGCAGTGCCTGGAGTCGATTGAGGAACTCGGCGCGGAGTTCGGCGGGGTCGAACGCCAAATGCCGGTCGTGACGGTCAACCCGACCGCCCGGCTCGAACGCGCCGAGTTGCGCCAGCGCATCCACCGGGCCTTGAACCAATTGTCCTACGAGCACCGGACGGCGCTGGTCCTGCACGAGTTCGAGCAGATGGGGTATAAAGACGTGGCCAAGGCCATGGGTTGCTCGATTGGCACCGTGATGTCGCGCCTGTTTTACGCGCGCCGCAAAATGGCCGCCCTGCTGGCGGGCGTGGAGAAGGAAGATTTGAAATGCTGGACTGCGATGGACAATTGATTCAGTCCTTGAAGCAGGGAAGGCTTTGTGGCTAAATCGGGCCGGCGGCCGGGCCGCGGCAACGGTCTGAGCCAGAGCCAGGAACGAATGAAGAAAAACCAGAGCTTCAAGAATTTAACGAGGCGCGATTTTCTGGGACGAACCCTTGCGGCCGGGAGTGCCATAGCGCTGCCTTGTTTTACACCGGCCCGGGCGCTGGGCCGGGCCGGCGCTGCGGCCCCGAGCGAACGGATTGTTTTGGGGGGGATCGGCCTGGGGCCTCGAGGGCAATATGACTTGAGCATGATGCTCCCGGAAAAGGACGTTCAGTTCGTGGCTGTATGCGATGTGCAGCGCAGCCGCCGCCAGCGGGTCAAACAAATGGCCGACGACCATTACGGCAACCGGGATTGCGTCATGTATCGCGACTTATTCGAGTTGCTGGGCCGGCCGGATATCGACGCCGTGCTCATTGCGACCGGGGACCACTGGCACGCGCTGGCCTCGCTGCTGGCGGCCAAGGCGGGAAAGGATGTCTATTGTGAAAAGCCCTGCGGCCTCACTATTGGCGAGGTCCAGGCCCTGGCCGACGGCATTCACCGCTACGGGCGCGTGTTTCAGGCCGGGACACAGCGGCGCAGCATCAGCAACTTCCAGTATGCCGCCCACCTGGCTTGGAGCGGCAAGCTGGGGCGGCTTCGCACCCTGCACGCCTCGGTTTATGTCCCGCAAAAGAGCTACGCCTGGCTGCCGGCGCAGCCGGAACCCGCGCCGGAGGAATGCGACTGGCCCCGGTGGCTGGGCCCGGCGCCGTGGCGGCCCTACAATAGCCAGTATGTGGCCGGCGGGTGGCGAGGCCACCATGATTTCGAGGCGGGCGGCAACTTCCTGGACTGGGGCGCCCACACGGTGGATTTATGCCAGTGGGCCAACCAGACCGACCACACAATGCCGACTGAGTACGAAGCGACCCCGGCCTCCGTCATTGCCCGCTACGCCAACGGCGTTAAACTCGTCTGCGACTTTCTCCCAACCCCCTTCGGAAACCGCGCTCCCCAATACCGCACCTCCACCGGCACCTGTCCCGTCCGCTACGAGGGCGACCAAGGCTGGGTCGAAACCGGCGACGACGCGGAGCTTGCGCTCTCCGAGAATTTGGTGAAGACCCGCAAAAGGCTCTTCGCGGGCACCGGTCTGAGTTCGGCCGGGCACGGGCGCAACTTCTTTGATTGCGTTAAGTCCAGGGCGTTGCCGGTCTGCAACCAGGACATCATGCGCCGTTCGCACATCGCTTGCTTTGCGGCCCAACTCTCCTGGCAATTGGGCCGAAAGCTCACCCTGGACCCCGTTAAGGAGGAGTTTGTCGGGGACCAGGAGGCCAACCGCATGCGCAGCCGCGCGGCACGGGAACCCTGGAGCTTTTATATCTGAGGACCGCCTCTATGAACACCCCCTCGAGTTTCCGGACCATGGCTCGGCCACTTGCTCCTAATCCTAATCCTAATCCCCTGCGCACTTTCCTGATCCTGGCCTGGCGATTTGGTCTCCCGGCAATCCTGGCCGGATGCGCGCTGACTGCCGGCGCCGCTGCCGGCGGCGGCAACCTCGAGAAGACACAAAAACTGGCGGCCGTCTTGCAGTCCCAGGCCCCGCTCTTCGACAAGGCCCGGGCCTGCCAACAGCTCGGAGAAATCGGCTCCAAGGAAGCCGTGCCCGCTTTGGCGGGGTTGCTGGCCGACGAGCAACTTAGCGCCTACGCGCGCAGCGGCCTGGAGGGGATTCCGGACCCCAGCGCAGCCGCGGCCCTTCGGACGGCCCTCGGCACGGTCAAAGGCGGCCTCCTGGCCGGTGTGATCAACTCCCTGGGCGTGCTGCGTGACTCGGAGGCCGTAGGCGCCCTGCGGGCGCTGGCGGAGGACCCCGCCTCCGGCGTGGCCAAAGAAGCCCTGCTGGCCTTGGGCCGAATCGCCACAGGCGACTCAATCCCGATCCTCCGGCAGGCCCTCCTCGCCGGACCCGAGGCAGTCCGCGCCGACGCCGCGGCGGCGTGTCTCCTGGCGGCCGAGAAACAGTTGGCCGACGGCCATGCCGAAACGGCTGTGATGCTCAATGACGCGGTGCGGACTGCGAGCGTGCCGGCAGTTTATCGGGCCGCGGCAACCCGCGGCGCTATCCTCGCCCGTAGATCGGACGGCGTCGCCTTCCTGATAGGGCAATTGAGAGCCGAGGACCCGTTTGTCCGCAAGGCTGCGCTCCTTACCATCCGGGAAATGCCCGGGCCCGCCCTGGCCGGCGCCTTGAATGCGGAGCTCGACAAAGCCGGACCGGAACTTGAGCTTCAACTCCTGGGCGCGCTGGCGGACTGTCACAACGCCCAGTCGCTACAGCTTCTCGAAGCCAGGACCGCCGCTGACAACCCGGAGGTCCGGAGAACTGCACTGAGGGTTTTGGCAAGCATCGCCGGCCCCTCCCAGGCCGGGGTTCTGCTCAAAGTCCTGATGGAGGACCGGACCCCTGCCGAATCCACGGTTGCCAGGAGCAGTCTCGAGCGCATGGAGGGCGCCGCTGTTGACGACTTGGTCCTGGAGGCCCTCCTATCGGCGCAGGATGCCCGCGCGCGCGTTCAACTGACCCGCCTGGTCGAGGCCCGCGGCGCGACCAACGCCCTCGCCCAGTTGCTCAAGCAGGCGGCCGACCCGGACGAGACCGTGAGTCTGGCGGCATTCGGCGCCTTAAGGACCTTGGCGGGGGCCAGAGAAGTGCCGGCGCTAATTGCGCTGACGAAGGCCTGCAAGAACGAGCGCGTGAGGGACGCCGCCGAGAAAGCAATCTGCAGCGCCGCCTCGAGCGCCGGCATTGCTGAGGCGGCAGGCGACGCGGTGTTGGCGGAGTTGGCTCGCTCTGCCGAGCCCGCCGAGAAGAATGCCTGGGTCCGCGTCCTCACATCCCTCGGCTACGCCAAGGCGCTGCCCGCCCTCGAGGCGGCCATGACCGATGCCAATGAAGCGGTGGCAGCCAACGCCATCGAGAATTTGGGCAATTGGCCCGACCCGAGTCCGGTGGAGGCGCTCCTGGCGGTACTCGATACCGGCGCCAGCCCCAGGTCCCGCCAGCGCGCGCTGGCGTCAGTCATTGAGTTGGCCACGGCGGCGGCGGACGAGCACCAACGCCCCGACGCGCTCGTGGTCGGTTGGCTCGAGCGGGCCAGCCCGGCGGCGCATTCCCCGGCCGAGCGGCGCCAGCTCATCTCGGTCCTCGGCCGCTTGAAGCGCCTCGAAAGCCTCCGGTTGTTGCTGCCCTGGCTGGACCAGCCGGACTTGCAGACCGAGGCGGCGCTGGCGGTCGTCCAAATAGCCCCGGCGCTGGTGGATTCCGAGGATTCCGCCGCGCTCAAAGGCGCCCTCGAGAAAATCGGCGCCACCGCAAAGGACCCGGACCTTCGTGGCCGAGCCGTGAAGCTGGCCCAATCCATTGCCGCAAGCGGGGAAGCTCTCTCGCTGCAGCTCCGCCGATTGGTGGAGACTGAGCCGGGCAGCGGCCAGTGGCGCCAGGCGGAGACCGTCGCCCGCTGGGACCCCCGCGGCACGGCCGTGGTCATTTGCGATATGTGGGACAAACATTGGTGCCAGGGCGCGACGGCGCGCGTGGCCGAAATGGCACCGCGCATGAACCAGGTCATCACCGAACTTCGGCGCCGGGGCGCGCTGATCATCCATTGCCCGAGCGAGACGATGGGTTTTTACCGAACCGCGCCGGGCCGCCGGCTGGCGCAGGGCGCGCCCAAGATGGATTTGCAGGCCGTTATGCAGCAATGTCTTTCGCGCCAGCCCCAAATCGAGCCGCCGTTGCCGATCGATGATTCGGACGGCGGCTGCGATGACGTGCCGCGCTGCCAGGAGGGCAAGTGGCCGCCCTACCCCTGGTCGCGTCAAATCGCCACGCTCCAGGTGGAGGACGGCGACGCCATTACTGACAGCGCCGAGGCCTACTACCTCATGCATCAACGCGGCATCACCAACGTGATGGTGATGGGCGTTCACGAGAACATGTGCGTTCTGGGCCGGCCGTTCGCCATCCGCCAAATGGTAAAGCTCGGCCAGAACGTCGTTCTCATGCGCGACCTGACCGACACCATGTACAACTCGCGCCGCCGCCCCTGGGTTGACCACTTCACCGGCACCGACTTGGTCTGCTGGCACATCGAGAAATACTGGTGCCCCACGATCACCAGCGATCAGATCATCGGCGGGCGGCCCTTCCGTTTCGCCGCCGATACCAAGCCGCCGCGCGTCTTTCGAAACGATGCCTCCAAAATCGAGGGGCAAACCCGATAGCGACGAAAAACCTCGTGGAGGAAGGGGCGGCGCGCTGCTTCGGCATCATCGAGCAGGAGCAGGAAGTGACAGACTACTCTCAAGCACCGCTACGCGGCGCGGCGGGATACGGCGCCGCCGCGTGCAGCCGGCAGCACCGCGGGCAAGCGAAAGACCCAATGTGTCGCTCCCATCCAAAAGATGTCGCCGCCATACAAAAGCCGGTTCTTGAGTGCAAAGGGCGCTTGCCGAATAATGGCCCCGCAATGAAAGGGCTCGATCCCATAAGGGGACCGGCCTCGTTAGGAAGCACCTGGTCGTTATGAGACATCTATTGGTCCAGCTTGCGCTTCTTGGGGCCTGTCCGCCGCCGTGAGCCCGCTGCCGGCCCAGAGTTGGGTCGCAACGACGGCGCCGAGCACAAACTGGGGGTCGATTGCCTGTTCAGCCGACGGGAACAATCTGGTCGCCGGCGCCGGTCAGAACAGGGCTGGTCTGAACGCGGCTGGCTTGATCTACGTTTCTCACGACTCCGGCGCGACGTGGGCGGCGGCCGACGTGCCCGCCGGACAATGGCTCTCCGTGGCTTCCTCAGCCGATGGAACCAAGTTGGCAGCACTGGAGCTGGGCAACGACGGTTTAGGCAACGTCTGGACCTCGACCAATTCCGGCGCAGCTTGGCATCTGGCCTTCAGCAACCCCTTTGCGAACTGGGATGTCACGTGCTCGGCAGACGGGACCAAGATGGCGGCGGGGAGCAGCGGCGGCACAATCTTCAGGTCGATGGACTCGGGCAACACCTGGACCACAAACGCCGGGCCTAACTACTCTCTGTATTGGATGTTCCTCGGCTGCTCTGCAGATGGCAGCACACTGGTCATCGATGGCATCGCCGCGTCCCCGGCAGGGGGCTACCCCGCGGGCGTTATTTTCCTCTCGAGCGATTCGGGAGCTTCGTGGGTGCAAGCTCCGGATCAGGGCCTCGTTCCGGCGGACTGGAGCGGCATCGCCATCTCAGCGGACGGCTGCAAGCTGGTCGGCGCGGTGACTGCCTTCTCCTCGTACTCGGTGAGTGCTTCGCCGGGCGGCATTTTCACGCTGCAATTCACGCCCAGCCCCGCCCTGTCTATCGTCCCTTCCGACGGCGGCCTGGTGCTCTCGTGGACCGTCCCGTCGGTGAATTTTGGCTTGCAGCAGAACCCTGACCTGGCAGCGACAAACTGGACGGACGTGCCAGGCACACCGGCGCTGGATTACCCGACTCTGCGGAGCCAAGTCACTCTTTCGGCGCCGCCGGGACCAATGTTCTATCGCCTGATATCGCGATAGCGCAGTTAATGGAGCGCGGACGGGCGCCGGCCGTGGCGGCCATGGGCTTGACTCCCATAGGCAGCCTTCCCGCCACCCAGCGTCTGGACCTTGTCATCGTGCTGCCGCTACGCAACCGGGAGGCGCTGACCAACCTCCTAGAGGATCTATGCGACCTTGGCAGCCCGCACCGCGGCCACTACCTCACGCCGCAGGAGTTTGCCCTGAGATTCGGGCCGACCGAGCAGGACTACGACGCGGTCTCAACCTTCGCGCAGGGGCTCGGCTTGGCCGCTACGGGCACGCACCCCAGTCGCACGCTGCTGGATGTAAGCGGATCGGTGGCGGACATCGAGCAAGCCTTCAACGTGAACATGCTCCACGCTCGACACACCCCCCGCCTCACCGGCGCCACCAACTGGTCTTGCTTTTGGTGCCTTTGGTGGCAGGGGGCTGGGTGGAATGCTGGATGAGCCACTGGCTGCGGGCCAACTCAAAGGCCATGCGAAACTCGTCGTAGCTGAGGAACCGATCTGCGGGATTCTTGGCCAGCACGCGGACCAGGGCGTCGCTGGTAGGCTGGGTGATTTCCGGGACCACCAGATTGGGAGCCGTCAGCGGCGTGTGGACGTGGGCGGCAACGAGTTCCTCAACCGTGGGCGCCTCGAAGGGGACATGGCCCGTCAGGGCGTGATAAAGTGTGCAGCCCAGGCTGTACATGTCGGAGAGGGCCGTCTCGGGTTCGCGCTTGATCTTCTCCGGGGCGACATAGTAGGGGGTGCCCTCGGTGACGGCGGAGGATTCGGGCTGGGCCTCGGGGCTGCGGGCCAGGCCGAAGTCAACGAGTTTGGGCTCGTTGTCGGCGTTGAAGAGGATGTTGCCGGGTTTGATGTCGCGGTGGAGGAGATTGTGTTTGAGCGCCAAGTCGAGGGCCGAAGCGATTTTGATTCCGATGTCGAGCACTTCCAGTTCCCCCAGCCGTTGCTGTTTGTCGATGCGCGTGTCCAGGCTCCCCCGGTCGGCCAGTTCCATCACCAGGTAACGCTGGCCCTCGAACTCATCGAAGGTGTAGATGTGGATGATATTGGTGTGGTTCAACGAGGCGCAGGCCCGCGCCTCCCGGTAGAAGCTCTCGAGGGCGACCGGGTCGTTTTCCAACTCTTTGCGCATGAGTTTGACGGCCACCAGACGCTGGAGAACGATGTCGAAGGCGCGATAGACCTTGCCCTGTCCGCCGGAGGCTATCTTGCTGCGCAACTCGAACTGGCGCAACTGCATCGGCATCATGATCGGATGGCCGCATTTGTTGCACGGAACCGAGGCCAGCGGGGGAAGGTCCCCGGGGATGAATGCCTTGCTCTCGCACCCGGCACAGGTGACCATTTTCAGTTTATCACTGGCGCTCATTTGATCGCAGTCAATGATAGCACTCCCCGCTGCCGCCCGACAAGCCCTCATGCGCGCCCCCGCGAATCTGCTTGCCCTGGCGATGGTTTGCCCCTTAGCTCATCCAACAGAGCCCGTTGCGCAACGTGTGGCATGAAAACCAAGACCCGCATCCTGATGGTGGATGACAATCTGGCCCTGCTCGATGTCATCTCCAAGCTCCTTCGATCCGAAGGCCACGAGGTCTGCACCGCTCCCACAGGTTTGGAGGGCCTCTGGCTCACGCGCCAATGGCTGCCGGACCTGGTGTTGCTGGACGTGCGACTGCCGGACCTGGACGGGTTCGAGGTCTGCCGCCAAATCAAATCAGACCCGGCGCTGGTGGATGTGTTCGTCATCATGCTTTCCGGCGAAGCGACCAGCGCCTCCCAAAAGGCCGGGGGCCTGGACACCGGCGCCGACGAGTACCTCACCAAACCGCTCGATGCGGAGGAACTCTTTGCGCGAATCCGCACCGCCGCCCGTCTGCGGCATACGACGGCCGCCCTCCGGGCCAGCGAACAGCATTACCGGCGCCTGGTGGAAATCCTGCCCGATGCCGTTGGCCAGCTCGATGAGCAAGGCCGTCTGGCAGCGGTCAATCCCCAGGCGGCATCCATGCTGGGCTATGCCGAGGCCGGCCTCTTGCTGGGCAAGAGCGCCTTCGAACTGGCCCCGCCGGAGGAACAGGCGCGGTTCCGCGCCGATCTGGCCCTCGCCCTCCGGACAGGAGTCCTGCACAACGTCCAATACACGCTGCTGCGAAAGAACGGGCGCCGCTTTCCCGCCGAGATAAGCGCCGCCGTCTCCAGCGAAGGCCGTGGCCAGCCTTCGGGGCTGGTCATCGTCGTGCGCGACATCACGGAACGCAAACGGACGGAGGAGGACCTGCGGCAGTTGCCCCGCCGGATCATCGAGGCCCAGGAGGCCGAGCGGCTGCGCGTGGCCCGCGAGCTCCACGACGGCGTCAACCAGATTCTCGCCTCGGCCAAGATGCGCCTTCGCAAAGCGGAGGACAGCCTCGCCGCAATCAATCCTGCAGCGACCCGGATGCTGGCGCGCTGCTATGAACTGATGGTCCAGGCCCTCGAAGAGAACCGGCGCATTGCCCACGCCCTGCGGCCCAGCGAACTCGACGAACTTGGCCTGGCCGACGCCTGCCGCAACTTGTGCAAGGACCTGGAAGCCCGCTCCAATCTCCGGGTTTCCTGCCAAATCACCGCGCCTCCCAAACGCCTGCCCCCGGCCGTGGAACTAAACCTCTTTCGCATCATTCAGGAGACCCTGAGCAACATCGAACAACACGCCCACGCTGCGACCGTGTCCCTCCAAATGACTGTCCAGGACGGCCTCCTGCAGTTGAGCATCCGCGACGACGGACGCGGCTTCGGCCCCAAAGGCCCCCGCCCCTCGAAGGACAAACGACGCGGCATCGGCCTGACCAACGTCCGGGAGCGCGCCGCCGCTCTTGGCGGCGTCTGCGAAATCAAGTCAGCCCCCAAGCAGGGCACGCTCATCCGTGTGCGGGTGCCGGTCTGAATCCCCTTCAGCCAACGCTTTCGACCCAGCAAACGGCGTAACGGATCAGCGCGTTGAAGTTCTTCAAATCGAGTTTCTTTTGGATGCAGGCGCAGGCCCTCGTGACAGCCCGCAGGCTCAGGCCGAGTTGGCGGGCGATCTCGGCGTTGGTCTTGCCTTGCCCGAGCAAGTGCAGGATTTCCAGTTCCCGGTCAGCCATTTCTGCAAGGAGGCGGGCTTGGGCTTGTTCGGCAGACCGGGCTGCCGGCGCCTTGGAGCCGCCGATCATCACCTGCTCGCTCACATAAATTCGTCCAGCCAGGACATCGTGGATGGCGCGCACGATCTCTTCGGGGTCTTCCTGTTTCATGATGTAGCCGTCGCCTCCGGCCCGCAGCACGCGGTCGGCGTAGAGCGCCTCGTCGTGCATCGAAACGACCAGTATCCTCAGGTCGCGGTCCGCTGCCCGCAATTCCTTGATCAGGTCCAACCCGCTTCTCCCGGGCAGCGTGATGTCCACCAACACCAGGTCCGGCTTCCGCCCGGGGATGTCGCGCAGGGCCTGTTCGGCATCGCCTGCCTCCCCGCAGACTCTTAAGCCCGGCTCCATCCCGAGAATCTGCACCAGGCCCTCCCGGAAGACGGGATGATCTTCGACAATGAAAACACTCTTGCGCGATTTCGATTTCCTGGCCATAGCGCACTGGTTATAACCCGCCACGGCCTGGATAATCAACCTTCTTTTTAGACCTGGCCTCCCGCCCAACCGCCCCTGGATCAGTGCAAACGGTTCCTTTTGTCGGCGATGACATCATCCACCAGTTGCTCGATGGAGAACGAGGGTTTCCAGCCGATCAGGGAGCCGATCTTCTTTATGCAGGGGACGCGCCGCTTCATATCCTCAAACCCGCTGCCGTACGCCTGTTGATAAGGGACCAGGCGGATGGGCGAACTGGATTGCGCCCTTTTCACCACCATCTCCGCCAATTGGCGAATCGTGACCTCGTCGGTCCCGCCGACATTGAACACTTCACCGGCCGCTTGGGCAGACTCCATAAGCCCGACCAGGGCGGTGACGACATCCTTGACATGGCAGAAGCAGCGCTGCTGGGAGCCGTCGCCATGGACCAGGACCTCGCGTCCGGCCAACGCGGCGGCCACGAAATTGGGCAGGACCATGCCGTATTGGCCGCTTTGTCTTGGGCCGACGGTGTTAAAGAGCCGCGCGACGATGACCGGCAAGCGCGATTCCTTCCAGTGGGCCAGGGCCAGGAACTCATCGAGGGCCTTGGCGGCGGCGTAGGCCCAGCGATGCTTCTGGGTGGGCCCTTCCAACCGATCTCCCTCTTCCCGGAAGGGCGTGTCCTCCGACTTGCCGTACACCTCGCTGGTGCTGGTCAGAAGAAAGCGTTTGCGGTAGCGCGCCGCCACATTGAGCACGGCATCGGTTCCCTGGAAAATGCTCTCGATGGTTTGGACCGGACGCTCCATGATGAGCTTGACGCCAACGGCGCTGGCCAGATGGAACACCTGGTCGCACTCGCGCACCAGCCTCTCGACGACCTCGGTGTGGAGCACCGTGTCCTTGATGAACCGAAAGCCCGGTTCCTTTTCCAGGCCGGCGATGTTCTCGTAGCGCCCCGTGCTCAGGTCGTCCAGGATCGTCACCTCATGGCCTGCCTCCAGCAGGCGCTGGCTCAAATGGGAGCCGATAAACCCGGCCCCGCCGGTAATCAGTTGTTGCATTGGCTGTTCACTGGAAGTCCATGCGCTTTTCCACCGGCATCGCCAGCCGCCGCCGAATCAAGTTCCACCCGGGCGCGATTAAAGACGATGCCAAGGACTTTGGCCCGGCGTTGGTAAAGCAACTCGAGGGCGCTGCGGACCTGCGCAAGGCGCGAATAGCGGCTGCGCACCACCAGGAGCGTGCCATCCACTTTCGGCGCCACGGCGGCCACGTCGTCCGCCGTGAAAACGGGGCGCGAGTCAATCAGAACGTAATCGAATCGCTTGCGCAACCGGGCCAGGACCTCGTCCAGCGCCGGACTCAGGAGCAAGTCGCCCGGGTTGTCCACATCACCGCCGCGCGCCAGCAAAGAGAGATTGGGCAGCCAGGGGGACGGGATCAATTCCGGCTGCGCAGAGTTTTCGGGGCCGGATGTCTGGTCTGGCTGCGGCCCGCCCCGGCGCCGGGCGGTTGGCGGCTGGATGGCCTTGGCCAGGAGGGTGGGGTGGCAAAGCACTTCGGCCAAACCGGGCAACCGTTCCATGCCCAGTGTCTCATGCAGGCTGCCCCGCCGCAGGTCGGCATCGATGAGCAAGACCCTCGAGCCGTCCATTGCCAGCGTCTGGGCCAGGTTGGCGGCGATAGTCGATTTGCCCTCCTCCTGTGTCGCGCTGGCGATGAGCAGGAGCCTGATGCGCTCTCCTCGTGCCGGCGTAAGAAGCAAAAGGGCCGAACGCAGGTCCCGATAGGATTCGGCATAGGTCTGGCGCGGGTCCTCCATCTCGAGCAAGGGCACATGCCCGTCGCCGCCCGTGTCGCTGACCTCGGGCACCTGCCCGATTACCCGTTCCCGGAGCTGTCCTTTGACTTCCTGGACCGAGTAGAACCGGTCGTCCCTGATCGCGACCACGAACACAATGCCCAGGCCCGCCGCCAGCCCGGCCATGGCTGCCAGACCCAAGGCCAGAACCTCTCGGCGCCAGGAGTGAATGGCCGGGCCGGCGTGCTCCAGAATCTGCAAAGTTTCCTGCTTGCCGTTGCCGCCAGTCCCGGCTCCGGTCAGCGCTGAACGGGCTTGGTCGTAAACCTTGCGCGCTGTTTCGGCCTCCTGCCTGAGCCTTTCAGCCTCGGCCAGCCGGCTCCCGGCCAGAGTGACCCTGGCTTCGCATTCCTTGATCGAAGCCTCGACGTCATCGATTTTCATCTGGATCGACTTTTGGAGGGCGGCCATCTGCTCCTCGTTTTGGCGGCGGAAAACCGCGGCCAGTTTGTCCAATCTCTCGATTTGCGCGTTGAGATTGACCATCTTGGGGTGCTTGGGCCGCAAGTTGCGGCCCAACCGCTCGCGTTCTGCCTTGAGCATCTCCAGGTCGTGACTGGCAGTAAGGCCTTCCGCGGGCATGACCGACGGGTCCCCGGCCATGATGCCGTTCACGTAGTCTGAAAGCCCCATCGCCTGGTTGGTGAACGCCGCCTCACTGACGCTTCGCTCCAGCACGGTCGCCTCGAGGCTCTTGCGTTCCAACTCGTATTCCAAAAGCCGGTTCTTCAACGTCGCCAGGAGGCTGCCTGCCCCCCTGGCCTCCTCCTCGAGCACGACCGGGTCGTTGGCGCGCTTGAACAGGCCGAGGGCCCTTTCTTTGCCTTGCATCTCAGCTTCAGAGCCGTTGACCTGGCGGCTGATCGATGCCTGGGCGCCGCCGGCAATTCCATTGCGAACGTTGCCCGTGGAGGCGACGCACTCGTTCATGAGGGCCTCCAGGAACGCCTGCGTGCAGGCCGGCTCCGGGCCGGCGGCCGCCACTTCGACGAGCGCGGTCCTGGAAACCCGGGTCACCCGGACGTTCACTCTGAAGGCAGGGGCGGCGCTGGCGGCCACGGGACCATTGGCGCCGGCAAACCTCAGAATCTCACGGGCCTTGGCCAGCATTGCGGGGCTCTTGAGCAACTCCGTGTCGGCGCCGAGGAAGCTCCGCCCTTCCCGCCCGGAAGCCATATCCGCCCTCCCCAACTGCCCGGTTTCCGACATCACGCCCGTCGAAACATAGGTTGACGGCCCTGGCCAAACGCAGGTCCCTGCCGCGACCAGGGCCAGCGCCAGCGTCCCCAGCGGCACCCACCAGTACCGCAGCACGAACCTCAGGAATCGTCGGATGGGAATCGAGGACAGCGGGGCCGTTTCCTGGCCGGCGTTGGCCGGCGATTCCAACTCCGGCTCCGCAGGCGGCGTCACTGACAGATGATTCCTCATGGCATTTCCCCTCTCTCAGAATGGCGGCAAACGAAGGTGAAGTCCCCTCTCAGGGACCAATATGACGTCCCCCGGCTCGAGGGGCAGATCGCGGTCTGCCTTTCCCTTTTCCACGATCTCGGCCCCATTGAGAAAGTAAGTGCGTTCTTGACCGCCGGGCTGGGCCGCCTTCCGTGTGACTTTGATCTGCTTCCTGTTGGCAGACTCGGTGAAACCGCCCGCCCTGGAGAGCGCCTTGCCGACCGTCAGCACTCCATCCCTCGGGATGTCCTGGGGACCAGGACGGCGCACAGCCCCGCTGAGATACACCTTCCCACGGCTCTCGGCCATGGCTTCCACAGCCACAATCACGGTGGCATGGTAGAAATACTCCTTTTCCAACTCGGCCTTGATTGCCTGGGCCAGTTCCTTGCAGGTCCGACCCACGGCGGGAAACGGGCCAAGGCAGGGAAGCTCCAATTCACCGGAATCGGTCACCCGCAGCGGCTTGGAATCCTCCTCGTCTTCGGGGATTCGGAGACTCAAACGATCACCGATGGCGAGCCTGTGTTTGTCATCAAGGGCCTCCATGCTGTTGATAAAGGAGGCATTCAAGGCCTTCGGGGACGCGGCGAATTTGCTCGACGGCCCCGCCGGCGACGCCTTGGCCGCCCCTGGGGCCGGGCCCGGCGTCTCGCTCTGCTGGGCGCCACAGCCCCAAGCCGCCAGCATCAGCCAAACCGCCAGGCCGCCTCCAAATCGCATGCCTGTATGTTTCCGCGCCATCGGCTAACGCCTTGCCCTTGGCCTCTCCGAGGCAGTGGTTTCCGTCCCCCTCCCCACGAAGGGCCAGCCGACCTGCGGGCAGAGCCCCGCAAACCGCAACGGGCAACCCAGGTCCGCTTTCCCTGGGCCGCCACGCTGGCCGCCGGGCGGCCCGAGCGGCTTGCGCCATTGGCCCGGGCTGGCCCCAAACCGCCGCTTGAAGCAAGTGTTGAACAGACCCAAATGGCCGAAGCCGCACTCCACAGCCACATGGCTCGCCTTGGCATCCGGGTTCCGCAACAGGCACACCGCTTTCAAGAGCCGCAACTCCATTCTCAAGGCCGTCATGGAAATCCCAAAATACTGGTGAAACAAGCGATTGAGACGGCGGCGGCTGCAACCGAACTTTTCCGCCAGTTCGCCCACGGAGGAACTGAGAATCTCGCTGGTCGAGAGCCGCTCGAAGACCCGCAGCACGGGCTTCTCTACCCGCGCATAGCCGCTGGACTGGCGGCGGGCCTGCTTGAATTCAACCGAGAGAATGACTGCCCCAACCCGCAGCAACTGGCTGCGGTGACCCAAATCGTACCGCGCGGGGATACCCTCGGCCAACCGATGACATTCCCGCGCCGGGTCGCTCTCAGCCGGATAGACCCTCGCGTCTTTGAAGCGGTCCGTTACCTTCTCTAAAAGAGAGACCTCCTTGCCGTCACACATAGGAAGCAGGTGATCGAGGTCAAGGGCAAAACTCCCAAAAAAGAACTCCCCTCCTTTCTGGGCTGCCAATCTGCCCCCGCAAGCCCGGTCGAACACCAGCACGTCCCCCGGCCCCACCGGCCGCGTTGTCCTCCCCAGGATGTGCTTGGCCCGGCCCGTCTTGGCAAGCACGAACGCCAAGCCCCGCCCTTTGCTGCTCCACCCTTCCAAGGGCCTCAAGCGGACCGTGCGCAGCATCAAGTGATCTTGCGTAACCATGTTCTCACCGATAGCAAGCCATGGCCCCAAGGTCCCCTTCTAGCCGTGCATCGATGCATATCCCTCACCCGCCATCCCCGGCAAGACCGGCAAATGCCCCGTACACTGGGCCATTGGTGGCGCCATTTTAATCCAGTTGCCGCCAACGTCAACGAGAATTCATCGCCCACTGAGCGCAGCATTCTACCGCGTGGGTAAGGTTTTCCCGTGAGTCAACGCGCGCAGGGCCCGGGGAGTCATTCTGTTCAGGATGGCTTTTGACCGGGCATTGAATTGGCCCTTGACAAGCGACAGGACAGGGGTGAACTGATTAACACCAGAAACAACCAAAAACTATGGAAGAACAAACACAAGCAAGCAGCAATGACATGGGCACGCTCGCCGAAGAGGCGCGCGCCTTGATGGCCGCCACCGCCAACGTGGCCGAAGAAAAAGTGAGCCAAGCCCGCAAGCGTCTTGCGGCCGCACTCGAGCGTGGCAAGGAACTCTGCGGCCAAGTTCGCGAGAAGGCCGTCCAAGGCGCAAAAGCAGCCGACCAGGCCGTGCATGAGCATCCTTATCAAGCCATCTGCATCGCCTTTGGGGTGGGGGCGCTCATCGGCTATCTGGCCGGGCGCCGATGCACCTGCCGTCGCGACTGATCACCCCATGGAACCGCACCTCAGCAACGCCCGGCGATTCGCCGAGACGGCGAAGAGTTTCGCGCTCCGGCTATTGACCATCGGTGAGAACCGCCTCGAGTTGTTGACGGTGGAATTGCAGGAGGAGCGCGAGCGCCTCCTGCGCGCCATCCTGCTGGCCCTTGGCGTAGGGACCTTTGGTCTGCTCGCGGCGGCGGCGCTCTCCGGCGCCGTCGTGGTCTTGTTCTGGGAAGTCTCCCCGTTGGCGGCGTTGCTGGTGCTGGCCGGTCTCTACGGGGCGACGGCCGTTTGTCTTTACCGGCGGCTCATGCGGCTGCTCTGCGGCTGGCGGAATTTTCCGGCCACCCTCGATCAACTCCGAAAGGACCGCGCATGTCTGGAAAAACATCTCATGTAAGCCCCCTCCAATTGCGCAAGCAACTATTGATCGCGGAGAGTGAACTCAACCGCGCCCAGTTGTCCGAGGAATGGCAGACCCTCAGACACGGGGCTCTCGACCTGGCTCACCGGGCCAAAACCATTGCCGCGTGGGCCTCCTCGGCTGCGTTGCTGGCAGCCGGCGTTGCGGCCTTGCGCCGCCGTCCGCCCGCGCCTGGGGCTGCGAAGCCTTCCCGGCTCCAAACGCTTTTGAACGCCGCGCGCCTGGCCTCGAACATCTGGTTCGCCTTTCGCGCCCGCGCCAAGAAGGAAGAACCCAACTAGCACTGCAGCGACAATCGTTGTAGTCTTGACACTTTCCAAGGCTTGTGCATTATCTGGGCGGCGTGTTGTCATAACTCATCATTCAATTCCAATATGGAAAAGCGAGTGTCTCAGGGGCGGTCCCCGGATTTGCCGGGGTGTTTGCGCTTTTTCTGGGCGGGCCTGGCAAAGAACTTGCAAACCGGCGGGATTGTGCCGTCGCAGCGGTTCCTGATCTCGAAGATGATTGAGCCGGTGCCGCCTGAATACCAGGGCCGGATCATCGAGTTGGGATGCGGGACGGGCGCGCTTACGCTGCAGTTGGCGGCGCGGTGTCCGAGCGCGCGCATCCTGGCCTGTGAACTGAATCCGGCCTTGGCGGAGCATAGCCGGCGCCGCATTGACATGGCGGGCCTGCACCGCCGAGTGGCCGTGATCTTCGATTCCGCGGAGCACCTGTTGGAAACCGTAGATCGCAGGGGCTGGAGCAAGCCGGATTTCATTATCTCGGGCATTCCGTTGGGCAACATTCCCGCCAAGCAGGTGGCGGCGCTCATCACCGCCATTCGCCAGGCCCTGGCCGAGGAGGGCATGTATATCCAGTTCCAGCATTCGCTTCTGGACCGCAAGAAGGTTCGGGCCTGTTTTCCGAACTTGCAAACGGTCCCGGTCTTTCTGAACTTTCCGCCGGCCTTTGTTTATTATGCAAGGTGCTGACTTTGAACCTCCTGTGTTTGCGCCTACCCACCGCGGATAATGGAGCCTTTGGCGTTGAGAATTGACGCCGCTACACGCTATTGCGCGGTGTTGGGTTGCCCGGTGCGGCATTCGGCATCCCCCGCCATGCAGAATGCCGCCCTTGCCGCGCTAGGCTTGAATTGGCGTTACCTGGCTTTGGAAGTGCGCCCGGATGATTTGGCCGCGGCCCTGACAGGAGCCAAGGCCATGGGCTTGATCGGGCTGAACCTGACCGTCCCGCACAAGTTGCCGGCCCTGGAGATGATGGATGCGCTGGATGAATCCGCGCGCGAGTGGGGCGCAGTAAATACCGTTCGGTTCGAGGGCCGGGAAGCCGGCGGCCCCTGGCGCCCGCTGGGAGAATGGACCGGCACACCGCTGGAGGTCCGGGCGCACGGGTTCAATACCGACGCCGGGGCGATGGCCCGGGCGTTGCAGGAAGAGCTGGGGCTGAGTTTGGCCGGGGCGAGCATCCTCCTGTTCGGGGCGGGGGGCGCAGGGCGGACGGCGGCCCTCAAGCTGGCTTCCGAAGGGGCGGCTCGGCTCTTCCTGGTCAATCGCACCCGCAGCAAGGCGGAGGCCCTTGCCCGGGAAATCCAGGCGCGGTATCCCAAGGTGCAGGCGGCCCTCGGCTACCCATCCGGGGCGGTCGAGTTAGTCCTCAACGCCACTTCGCTGGGGTTGAACCCGGGAGAACCGTCGCCGTTGGATGAACGGGAGTTTTGCCTGCGCCGGACGGCTGCGGTGTACGATATGATTTACCGCCCGGCGGAAACCGACCTGCTCAGGTCGGCGCGGGCGGCCGGCTGCCGCGCCGCCAATGGCCTGGGCATGTTGCTCTGTCAAGGCGCCATGGCCCTGGAACTATGGACCGGCAGGGCCGCCCCGGCGGCCATAATGCGCCAGGCCCTGCAAGAAAGCGTGTATGGCGCCCGTCGCGCCGGATATTAAACTCCTGTTCAAAAGCACCTATGTCCTGGCGCCTGTTTGATGCTGCTGTGTGGTCCGCCGTGCCGTTCGGCTTCTGGTGCGTCGTCTTCTTCGTCTTCGGCACGGTGGTCGGCAGCTTCCTCAACGTCTGCATCCACCGTCTGCCCTTGGGCCAGAGCATCGTTCACCCGCCCTCGCATTGTCCGCACTGTCACTACTCCATCCCCTGGTATCTGAATATCCCGGTGATTACCTGGGTTTACCTGCGGGCCAAGTGCCGGAACTGCGGTGCGCGGATTTCGGCCCGCTATTTCATAGTCGAGTTGCTGACGGGCTTGTTGTTCCTGGCCTGCTGGGTTGGCCCGGGCCGGCAATCGCTGGCGCTGGCCCTGATCTACGCGGGTTTCCTGGCGGGCCTGGTGGCCGCCGCCTTCATCGATTTCGAGCATCTCATCGTTCCCGACGAGATTACCCTTGGCGGGATGGCCGCCGGCTTCCTCTGCTCGGGGCTGGCGCCGCCCCTCCAAGACGCCCAGTCGTTGAGCCAGGGGATGAAGCAGAGCCTGGTAGGCATGGTCGCCGGCGCCGGCATCGTCTATTGCATCCTGCGCCTGGGCAAATGGCTTTTCGGCCGTCACAAGATCGCGTTGCCCGCCGATACGTTGATTGTCTTCACTGAAACCGGGGTGCAGTGGGAGGGCCGGCAAATCCCCTACGAGGACCTGTTCTATCGCCCGTCCGATGTGATCGCCCTTCAGGCGCGCAGAGTCGAGATGGTGGACCGTTGCTACAAAGACGTGCCGGTGCGGCTGGGTGTGTCCCGGCTTTCGGTGGGCAGCGACGAGTTCAGCCCGGAGAGCGTGCCGCACCTCGAGGCCGTCTGCTCGGAGGTCGTTCTGCCGCGCGAGGCCATGGGCATGGGCGATGTCAAGTTCGTGGGCGCCATCGGCGCCTTTCTCGGCTGGAAGGCCGTCCTGTTCTGCTTGTTCCTCAGCTCGGTGATTGGCTCGATTGTGGGACTCACGCTCATCGGCCTGAGAAAACAATCCACCACCCGCCTGCCCTTCATCCCCTATCTCGCCCTGGCAGCCGCCCTTTGGGTCTTTGGCGGCCATCAGTTCGTCGCCCACTGGTGGAAATGGCGCCAATCACAGACACTGGGCCTTGTGGCGCAGGGCGTGGTCGATCAGGACCAGCGCGGTCATCGCCTCGACAATCGGAACGGCGCGGGGCAGCACGCAGGGGTCGTGCCGGCCCCGGCCTTTGAGGGTTGTGTTCTTGAAGTTCACGTCAACCGTGTCCTGCGCCTGCATGAGGGTGGCGACCGGTTTGAAGGCGACACGGAAATAAATCGTTTGGCCGTTGGAAATGCCTCCCTGAATGCCGCCCGAACGATTGGTGGTGGTATAGACCCTGCCGCGTTTGGCCCGGAACGGGTCGTTGTGCTGCGCGCCCGTGAGCAGAATCCCGCCGAAGCCGGAGCCAAAATCGAAGCCTTTGGAAGCCGGCAGACTGAGCATCGCCTTGGCCAGGTCCGCCTCCAGGCGGTCAAAGACCGGCTCGCCCCAGCCTGCTGGGACGCCGCGGGCAACCCCTTCCACGATGCCGCCGACCGTGTCGCCCGCCTTGCGCGTCTTTTCGATTAGGCGAATCATCTTCTCTGCCGCCGCGGCATCCGGACAGCGCACGATATTCGATTCAATTGCGGCGGCCTTGACTTTCTCGGGGTCCACCGAGGCGGCGATTCGCCGGACCTGCTTGACGTATGCGAGAATCTCGACGCCGTAGCGCTGGCGAAGGAGCTTCTTTGCAATCGCCCCCGCGGCGACGCGTCCGACGGTCTCGCGGGCGCTGCTGCGTCCGCCACCGGGCCAACTGCGAATGCCGTACTTGGCCTGGTAGGTGTAATCGGCCTGCGAGGGCCGAAACTTCACGGCCATCTCGCTATAGGCCTCGGGGCGCGCGTCTTCGTTCTTGACCCACAGGCAGATCGGCGTGCCCAGGGTCTTGCCGTCAAATGTGCCCGAGAGGATTTGGACGGCATCGGACTCCTTGCGGGGCGTGACGATCTTCGACTGGCCGGGCCGGCGGCGATCCAGCTCGGGTTGAATGTCCGCCTCGCTCAATTCGAGCCTGGGCGGGCATCCATCTACCACCACTCCCACGCCAGTGCCGTGGGATTCACCCCAGGTAGTGATGCGGAAAAGGCGGCCGAAAGTGTTTGCCATGCCCTCAAAATGGGCGAAAACGTCCCGCCGGTCAATCCGCACCTGGCTGGATGACAACATTTGGGTTTCGTTCGGGTTCCGGATATGGCACAGTAAGCCTTATGCAAAGGCCGCTGCGGATCTTGCATCTGGAAGACGACCCGGATTATCCGGAGCTCGTCCGGTCCTTGCTTGAGGCCGAGGGTGTGCAAGCGGCGCTGGTGCCGGTGGCCAATGGACCTGACTTTGAAGCGGCCCTCCAGCGCGAGCCCTTTGACATGATCCTGGCCGATTACTCGCTGACAGAGGGGTATGACGGGATTCAAGCCCTCCGGTGGGCGCAGGACAAATGCCAGGACACTCCTTTTCTGATCGTCTCGGGCACGATTGGCGAACAGGCTGCTATCGAGAGCCTTAAGTCCGGGGCTACCGATTACGTGCTCAAGCAATGGCCGGAGCGGCTCGTGCCGGCAGTGCGCCGAGCGGCGCAGGAGGCCGAAGAGCGTCGCCGTCGCCGGCAGGCGGAAATGGGTTTGCGGCAGAGCGAGGACCAATACCGGATGATCTTCGACAACAACCCTGTGCCCATGTGGGTGTTTGACCACGAAACCCTCGCCTTTGTCGAGGTCAACGATGCGGCCGTCCAGCAGTATGGCTATTCGCGCGAGGAATTCTTGAGGATGACCCTCAAGGACATCGGCGGCCCGGATGGGACGCCCGCGCTCATCGAGTACCTGCATGAGCTTGCAGCCGCTGAGCGCCCGGCCCGGCTTGCTTCAGAGAGAGTCTGCTCTCACCGCAAGAAGGATGGAACGGTGATCGAGGTCGAGGTCAAGTGGAGCCCGATTTGCTTTAAAGGCCGGGCAGCGTCCCTGACGATGGCCAACGACATCACCACGCAGAAGCGGCTGGAAGACCAGTTGCGCCAGGCGCAGAAGATGGAGGCCATCGGCCAACTCGCGGGGGGCGTAGCCCATGATTTCAACAATATCCTGACAGTCATCCACGGCCACGCGGAGCTGCTGCTGGCCGAACTCCGGCTCAGTGAGAGTGCCTCTCATTCGGTCCGGCAGATCGGTCAGGCTGCCGAGCGCGGGGCGGCTCTGACCCGCCAGTTGCTGGCCTTTGGCCGCCGGCAGGTGATACAGCCCCGCCTGCTCGACATGAATGAAACGGTCGGCAACATGACCAAAATGCTCAGCCGTATCGTAGGTGAAGACATTGCCCTGCAACTGCATTACTGCCCTCAACCGGCGCCGGTCCAGGCCGATGCCGGCATGATCGAACAAGTGCTCCTGAACCTGGTGGTCAACTCCCGCGACGCGATGCCCCAGGGCGGCCGGGTGGTCATCAGGGTCACGGTGACGGAGGTGGACGCCACGCACCTGGACCAGCACCCGGAAGGACGCCTGGGCCGATTCGTTTGCCTCAGCGTGCGCGACACGGGCTGCGGCATTGCCCCGGACAATCTCCGCCGTATCTTCGAGCCGTTCTTTACCACCAAGGAAGTCGGCAAGGGGACCGGGTTGGGTCTGGCCACCGTCTATGGCATCCTCAAGCAGCACCACGGGTGGGTCGAGGTGGAAAGCGAGCTTGGCAAGGGCGCCGTCTTCAAGGTGTTTTTGCCCTGGAACGACTCTGTCGCGGCCGGGCCCGACAAAGGCCCGTTCGGCGGGTCGCCGCCGCGCGGCGGCAGCGAAACGATCCTGGTGGTGGAAGATGAAGCTGCCCTGCGCGACCTGGTCTGCCAGTGCCTGGCCCGCTGCGGCTACCGCATCCTGCAAGCCGACACCGGAGCCAAGGCGCTGGAACTCTGGGCTGCCCGCCGGAACGAAATCGATTTGGTCCTGACCGACCTGGTCATGCCCGACCGCATGAACGGGCGCCAACTGGCCGAGCGGCTCCAGGCCGATCGGCCCGAGGTAAAGGTCATCTTCACCAGCGGCTACAGCGCCGAGATTGTCGGAAAGGACTTTGTTCTGCGCCCCGGCCTGAATTACCTGCAAAAACCCTTCCAGCCCCAAAAACTCGCCACCATGGTGCGCGCCTGTCTGGATGCGAAACCGCCCCGAGGTTGAGTGGTATGGGCAGCCTGGATGGCAAGCAAGAAAAATCGCCCGAGAGCCATATTCGTGCCAAGATCTGCTTGTGTTTGAACCTTAGACGCTTAGAATAGTGCTATGGCTCAAGGCTTACAGCTATCACAGCGCTTGACGCAATCGCTGGTGCTCGCCCCGCAATTGCAGCAATCGCTGGCGCTCTTGCAGGCGCCAACCCTTGAACTGAAGGCCCTGGTCGAGCAGGAACTGCAGCAGAACCCGGTGCTGGAAGAAGAACCGGCGGGGGAAGCGGAGTCGGCGGAACGGGACGACCGAGAAACCCCAAAAGGGGCCGAAGCGACGGACCTGAGCGAACCGCCTGCGGACATGACCACGGACCCGGCCTCCGAGAAGAGCGCCCCGGAGCCGGCGGACGATTTTGAGGCGGAGTTCGAGCACCTGGTGCAGATCGACCAGGAATGGCGCGAGCATTTTGCCCAAACCAATCTGCCCTTCCGCACCTCGGCCGAGGACGAAGAGAAGCGGCAATTCATGTTTGATTCCCTGGTGGCGGGCACTTCGCTCCAGGAAGTCCTGCTCGAGCAAGTCCGCGAGTCTGCGTTGCCTGAGGAGAAATGGCCCGTTGCCGAGTTCATCATCGGCAACATAGACGAGAACGGCCGCCTGGCCGCTACGGATGAGGAACTCATCCAGGGCAGCGGGTTGCCGCTCGAAGCGGCCCTCCAGGTGCTCAAGGTCATCCAGGGCTTCGATCCCCCTGGCGTCGGGGCGCGCAACCTTCGGGAATGCCTGTTGCTGCAGCTCGAGAGAATCGGGCAGCAGAACACCCTCGACTACCGCATTATCAATGAGTTCATGGAGGCCCTGGGCAAACGGCGCATCCCGGAAATCGCCCGCGGCACCGGGGCCTCGATCGACGAAGTCCAGGACGCCCTCAAGCGCATCGGCCGCCTCGAACCCCACCCGGGCCGCGCCTTCCTTCCCGACAATGACCAGTACATCCTGCCCGAGGTCTTCATCCTCAAAAGCGGCGGCGACTTCGTTGTCACTACCAACAACGAGCACATCCCCCACTTGCGCATCAGCAACACCTACAAGGACCTGATGGCCCGCGGCAACAACTCCGCCGAGGTCCGAAACTATATCCGCGAGAAAATCCGCGCCGGCAATTTTCTCATCAAGAGCCTCCGCCAGCGCCAGCAGACCATCCTGAACATCGCCAAGGAAATCGTCAATCGCCAGCGCGAGTTCATGGAAAAGGGCGTCGCCTGCCTCAAACCCCTGACCATGGTCCAGGTGGCCCAGGTTGTCGGCGTCCATGAAACGACCGTCAGCCGCGCCGTTTCCGGCAAATACATGCAAACGCCCCAGGGCGTCTTCGAGATGAAGTACTTCTTCACCGCCGGCATTCAAACTGCCGCCGGCGACGGCCTGTCCAACACCAGCGTCAAGGACATGATTGCCGACATCTTCAAGAAGGAAGACCCGACCAAACCCCTCTCCGATCAGGAGGTGGTCGGCATGCTCCAGGCCAAGGGCATTGCCATCGCCCGCCGCACCGTCGCCAAATACCGGACCGAACTCAACATCCTGCCTTCCAACCTCCGCAAGGTGTACTGAAGCGGGTCACTACTGATTGAGTTCCCTCTTTGTCTCCGCCTGAAGCGCTTCGAGTTCGGGGCGGAGTTCTTCCTTGGCCTCTTTGGGCATCCGATCGATGAATAGGATGCCCCGCAGGTGATCGATCTCGTGCTGGATAACCCGGGCGAGCAGGCCGCCGCAGCGGAACTGTATCGGCTCTCCCTCCGCATCGAGGGCCATCACGTCCGCCGCCTCGGACCGCGCGACGTCGATGAATATCTCCGGGAAACTCAGGCAGCCCTCGGGGCCGACGACCGGTTCGCCGACGGGCGTGACGCGGGGATTAATAAGCACCAGAGGCATGGATTGGGCAACGTCTGCGGGCTGCCCGTTGACCTCGAGAGACGAGGGGCGGTCCGTAGCCCCGCGCACATCGATCACCGTGAGCTGGACGGGCACCCCGACCTGCTGCGCCGCCAAGCCGATCCCCTTGCTGGCGTACATCGTCTCGAGCATGTCGGCGATGAGCGTGCGAATAGCCGGGGTGACGCTCTCGATGGGCGCCCCTTTCTGGCGCAGCACAGGCGTTCCATATTTGACAACCGTTAAAACCATTTCGCTGTCGCTCACATCAATTCAATCTGCCGGCCCCGCACGGCCCTCGGGCGTTCTGTTTCAATTTCCCTCATCCGGGCGCGCTCCGCAACCCCTGCTTAGCCCGCATGTTTCTCGCTCACTCGATCTTGACCCCCAGGATTTCGAGCAATCGCTCGAGCTCGGCGTCGCTGAAGAAAGAGATTTCCAGGGCGCCTTTGCCCTGGAGATAGCGGAGACGGACCTTGGTGCCCAGGCGCTGGCGCAGGCGGTCCTCGAGGTTTGCCGTGTGGGCGTCCTGGGGCGATTGAGCGGGGGGAAGAGGCTTGCGAACGGTCCCTGACTGGCGGGCCTGGAGGCGCGCCGCCAGTGCCTCGGTCTGGCGGACGTTGAGTCCGTCTCTAAGAATGCGAGCTGCGGCGAGCTCTTGCAGGGAGCCGGCGGCCAGGCCCAGAACGACTTTGGCATGGCCGACCGAGAGGCGGCCCTGCCGGATGCAGTCCTGGATGGGCGGGGCCAGTTTGAGGAGCCGCAAGGCGTTGGCCACGACGGCGCGGCTCTTGCCCACCTTCGTGGCGACCTCTTCCTGGGTGAGGCGGAATTGCTCGATGAGTTGGGCGTAGCCATGGGCCTCCTCGATGGCATTGAGGTTCTCGCGCTGGAGGTTTTCGATGAGCGCCAGCTCGAGCACGGCGCGGTCGTCGGCCTGGCGGACGATGACCGGCACCTCCGCCAGCCCAAGCAGTTGTGCCGCCCGCCAGCGGCGCTCGCCGGCAATCAACTCCAGGCGGCCGTCCCGCTCGCGGACAATCAAAGGCTGAACGATTCCCTGCTCCTTGATCGAATCGGCCAGCTCGCGAAGGGTCTCGGGCGAGAACTCCTTGCGGGGCTGAAAAGGACAGGGATCGATGCGCTGGAGGGACGCCTGTTGCACCCGCTCGCGCAGGTCCGGGGCGGCTGCCAGGGCGGCGGTCGAGGGGGAGGCCGGCGAGGGCGGCTGGGCGATCGAATCGCCGCCTAACAACGCGCTCAAGCCCCGGCCCAAAGCTGGCTTTGCCATGCCCTCAGAGTGTCGCACGCAACCGGACTTGTCAATGCGGCTGTCAATGCGGCTTGACCTTTTGCCGGAAAAAGGCACATTGCACCGATCGAGTTCTAACTCAATGCAGCATATACGAAACATTGCGATTATCGCCCACGTGGACCACGGCAAGACGACGTTGGTGGACTGCCTGCTCAAGCAGTCCGGCACGTTCCGCGCCAACCAGGCCATCAACGCCGAGGAGCGCATCATGGATTCCATGGACCTGGAACGTGAGAAGGGCATCACCATCAAGGCCAAGAACGCCTCCTTCAAATACAAGGACTACCACATCAACATCGTGGATACCCCCGGCCACGCCGATTTCGGCGGCGAAGTCGAGCGTATCATGAACATGATTGACGGCGTCCTGCTGGTGGTGGACGCCGGCGAGGGTCCCCAGGCCCAGACCCGGTTCGTCCTGCGCAAGGCCCTGGAGGCCGGCGCCAAACCCATTGTCGTCATCAACAAAATCGACCGGGAAAACGCCAATCCAAGCAAGGTCCTGGATGAGGTCTGGGACCTCTTCGTTTCACTCCACGCCACCGACGAGCAGATGGATTTCCCGACAGTCTATGCCAGCGCCAAGGAGGGTTTTGCCACGACCGGCCTCAAGCAGGCCAGCCGCACCATGGAGCCGCTCTTTGACGCCATCATCAAGCACATTCCTCCGCCGCGCGCGCACGCGGGCGAGGGCTTCAAGCTCCTGGTGGCCAACCTCGACTATTCCGACTACCTGGGCCGCATCGCCTTTGGCAAGATCTACAGCGGCAAGGTCAACGTGGGCGACAACTATGTGTGCATCCATGGCGACGGCCGAAAGACCACCGCCAAGATCACTGCTGTTTTCCATTTCGAGGGCCTCAAACGCATTGAAATCTCCGAGGCCCATGCCGGGGACGTCGTCGGCCTGACCGGTTTCGATGACGTGTTTATCGGGGAGACGATTACCGATGCCGAAGACCGGTTTCCGCTCCCTTTCGTGCCCATCGACCCGCCCACCATCCAGATGCAATTCGCCGTCAATGACGGGCCCCTGGCCGGCGTCGACGGCCAGCTCGTCACCGCGCGTCATATTTGGGAACGGCTGGTCAAGGAGGTTCGCACCAACGTGGCCTTGCGCATCGAGCAGACCGACGCTCCCAACGTCTTCAACGTCAGCGGGCGCGGCGAGATGCAAATCGCCATCCTGGTCGAGCAGATGCGCCGGGAGGGCCACGAAGTCCTGGTCTCGAGGCCCGAGGTCATCTACCGCAAGGACAAGAACGGCAAGCTGCTCGAGCCGATCGAGCGCCTGTTTCTGGAAATCCCCAAGGACTATATGGGTGCGGTGATGGAGAACCTGGCGGGCCGCAAGGCGGAGATCGAGAGTATGAACCACCACGCCGACCAGGTCAGCATCGAGGCCCTGATCCCGATGCGCGGGCTCATCGGCCTGGAAACCGACCTGGTCAACCAAACTCGAGGCCTGGGCGTCATGAGCCACCTCTTTCACGAATACGGTCCGGACCGCGGCGAGATCGTCGCCCGCAAGAACGGTTCGCTGGTGAGCATGGAAGCCGGCGAAGCCACCGCTTACGCCCTGAACATGATTCAGGAGCGCGGGCGCCTCATGATCGAGCCGGGAGAGAAGATCTACAAAGGCATGATTGTCGGCGAAAACGCCCGCGAGAACGACATCCCCGTCAATCCCTGCAAGGCCAAGCACCTCACCAACATGCGCTCGGTGGGTGACGGCAAGGGCATCCAGTTGGAGCCCCCATTCAGGCTCTCGCTGGAGCGCGCCCTCGAGTACATCGGCCAGGATGAGTACGTCGAGGCCACTCCGAAGAACCTGCGGCTGCGCAAGAAAATCCTGGACGAAACCAAGCGCAAACGCGCGGCGCAGAGCCGGGGGATCAAAGTAGTGGCGGAGTAGGGCGCCGCGCCCTCCATTATGGGGCAATCCCGGTTCCGTTGCAGACGGGGCAGGGCGGCGACGCGTGGCGAATCAGGTGATAAATGTAATCCTTGAGCTTTGCGCGGCGCATCTTGAGCTCCTCGATCTCCTGATCTATGGCAAAGTCGATTTCCTCCTCGATCCGGTAGATTTCGTCATCCAACCGGTGATACTCCTCGAAAAGACTCCGGAAATGGTCATCAGACCCCTTCAGACGCTTGATAGTCTCACGATGTTCCGGAAACTCTCGCAAGATGGGATGATGAAGGTCCATGGGTGCAGTTCTCCTCTTTCAATTCGGTGGCCCGGATGTTTGCGGTGAGTTGAACGTGTCTGCCTTTGCCATCGGCTTGCCACTCACCGGATATTCGTGTCGCTTCAAATCCATTCGCGGTTCCGTCCCGCAGGGCGGTACGCGCTAATCCTATTCGAGAGCGGCGCACAGTAAAGTTTTTCTTTTCATTAACCGGCGTTTTTTTACAAGGCCGCTGACAAAGTCGCCGAAACGGGCCCCATTCCCTGACTGTAGGAGAAGACGTGAGGAGTCTTTGATCAATGGCGTCCGACGGGAGCAGGCTCTCGCCGCGGCTAAGAATCAGTCAGAGACTCCTCACGTCGTCTCCTACAGTGATTTGGCGGCTCAATTCTGCGGAAAAATCCTGTAGAGCAGCAGATAAATCAACACGCCGGTCACTGACACATACATCCACAGCGGCCAGGTCCAGCGGGCGATTCTCCGGTGCAGGTCGAAACGGCGCCGCAGGGCGCGGGCGAGCGTGATGATGGCCAGGGGCACAATCGCTACGGCCAGGACGGTGTGAGTCAGGAGGATGGCCAAATAGACGGGGCGGAACCAGGCGGGGTTTTTGAAGACGGTTGGCCCGCGGTGCAGGTGGAAGGCCAAGTAGCTGTGGTAAGCAATGTAACAGGCCAGGAACAGGACCGAAGCGCCGAAGGCGGCGACCATGCAGTTGCGATGCGCAGGCTGGTTTTTTCGCCGGATGAACCGGTAGCCGGCCCCTAAAAACACCGCGCTCAGGCCGTTGAGGCAGGCATTGACGGCGGGCAGGCCGGCCAGGTTCATGGCTCACGCTCGAGTTGCCTGGCCGCGCGGACAACTCGCGCGATGACCTGCCCGGAATCGACCCCGTCGCCGCCGGTCTCGAAGAAGCCCCGCAGCCGCGCCTGCCGGTCCACCAGCACCAGCAGGGTGCTGTGAACGAACAGGTCCTCGGGCGACTGGCGGTCCGCCGTGGCCTTTTCGATGGCCGTCAGCTTGAGGGAATCGACCGCCAGGTTGGCGATTTGTTTTTTCGTGCCGGTCAGGAACATCCAGCGGCGCGGGTCGGCCCCGAACCGTTGTGCGTAGGCCTTCAAGACCGGGGGATGGTCGAAATCGGGGTCGGTGGTCAGGGAGAGGAGCCGCGCCTGGCTGGCGTCGGGCAGGGCCTGCTGGAGTTCCTTCATTTGCCGCGACATTCTGAGGCAGGGCCCTGGGCAACGGGTGAAGATGAGGTCCGCCACCCAGACGTGTCCCCGGAGATCGCCCAGGGAGACGGCAGCGCCGTCCTGGTTGGTGAGCGTGAAATTGCCGACGGGGCCATAGACGGGCAGCGGGGCGCGGGCCACGCCCCGGCTTTGCACGCCCGCGAAGAGCAGGATGCCCGTCAGGAGGGCCAGCAGGAGCCCCAGCCCGGCCCAAAGCAACGACCGGGGCGGGCAGGGGGGCGTGTTGGATTCATCTCTTGAGGGCGTTTTCATACCTCGACCGCTTCGCCGGATTTGGGCTGAAGTATCTTGATCTTGGGATGGCGGGCATGGATTTGGTGTTGGAACCAGTTGCGGGAGTCCTCGTCGCCATGGGCGAGCAGCACCACCCGGGGTTCGACTTGGCCGACGAAGCCGAGCATGTCCCTGCGATTGGCGTGGGCAGTGAGGTCGAAATCCTCGATGCGGCAAAGCCGGGTCAGTTTGCCGGCGACGGAGCTGAAGTGAAAGGTCTGGCCGTGTTTGGCGGCGCGGAGGCGGCCGCCGGGCGTGTCGGGGTCGGCGTAGCCGACAAAGAAGATGGCTTGCTTTTTGTCGCCGGCCATGCGCAAGGCCAGGTCGTGGGCGGCCGTGTTCTCGCTCATCATGCCGGCGGTCGTGACGAAGATGCGTCCGCCCGTGAGCTTCATTTTTTGGGCCTGGCCCTGTTCCAGGACGACGAGGTTGAGGGCCTCGCGCAACTGGAGGTTTGGATACTGGCGGTGGGTGCGATGGGATTCCAGATCGTAGATCTCGGTGAACACCCGGCCGAGGCCGCCGATGAAGATGGGCTGGGGTTTGAGTTCGCCTTCGCCGAGCATAATGGCCAGCAGGGCCAGGATTTCCTGGGTGCGGCCCAGGGCGAAGGCGGGGATGAGGATGGAGCGTTTCTCCTCAACGGCGCTGCGGATGGCCTGGCGCAGGCGCGCGATCTCGGCCTCGCGCGAGAACCCCGGGGACAGGCTGCGATTGCCCCGCGTCGTCTCCATCAGGAGCACGTCCGCACGCACGTCCTCGAACCGGGCGCTCTTGAGAATGGTCTGGTCGTGGAAACAGACGTCCCCGGTGTAGAAAAGCGTCTCGCGCTGACCGCGCACCATCAGGCCGGCGGAGCCCAGCGCGTGGCCCGCGTCGTAGAATTCCAGCGTCGGTGAGAGGAACCCGGCCCGAGTCTTGTGAAGGGCGGCCCAGTCGATTTCGCGGTTGTATTTGAATCCCTCGAAGCGCGGCGAGATGTCGTCCACCTCGTCATGGCTGAAAAGGGGGTATTCTCGGATGCCCAACTCCTCGCGCTGGCGTTTCATGACATTGACGGAGTTATGGAGCACGCGTTCGACCAGGAAGTAGCTCAACTCGCTCATGAGCACGTCGGCCTGGGGCGCATAACGGAGCGCGACCGGGAGCGAGCCGACGTGGTCATGATGGCAATGCGAAATCGCGATTGCGTCCAGGTCCTCGTTCCGGATGAGGCCATAGAGCGGCAGGGCCTCCCGCCCCTCGCGTTTGGGATGGATGCCGGCGTCCATCAGGAGCCGGTGGCCTTCCATTTCGACGAACCATGCCGAGGCCCCGATGCCGGCATCGGGGTTGAGATTGATAATCCGCATAAGAAACCCGGCACAAGGTAGCAAACCTCCGGCCCTCGCGCAATGGGCGTTGCGCAAACGGGGTTGACAGGCTGCACTTGAGTGTCAAGGGCAGACTCACGGTTTGGCGGGCTGGGTGGAAAGCCGGCGGATTTGATCGGCAAACTGGGCGCGTTCCTGGTCGGAGAGTTTGTGGTTTTGGGCGGCCCGGAGATAGATTGACAGGGCCTTGTCGGGCTGGCGTTGTTGTTCGTAAATCCGGCCCAGGAGGGCGTAGGCCTCGGCGGCGGGAGGGGCTTGATCCAGGAGTTTTTCCAGGGTGCGGGCCGCCTCGGCGGCCTTGCCCTGGCGGTGTTGATAGAAGGCGAGGGTATAGACGTACTTCGTTTCCTGCGGACGCAGCTCGGCGGCGCGGCGGCACCAGGCCAGGGCTTCCTCGGGGCGGGCGTCGGCCAGCAGCACGCCCAAATTGAACGCGGCGGGCGCGGAGCGCGGATCGCAGTTGAAGGCGGCGCGGAAGGCGGCCTCTGCTTCGGGCGGGCGTTCCATTTCGGCCAGGAGCATCCCGAGGTTGAGGTGGATTACGGCGTTGGTGGGGTCCAGGCGGAGGGCTTGCCGGAGGCTGGATTCGGCTTTCGGGTTCTGGCCGGTAAGGTTATAGGCTATGGAGATGTTCACCAGGGGGGCAATGTCGCGCGGTTGGAGCCTGCTGGCTGTCGCAAAGGCCTCAATGGCCGCGTTGTATTCGTGGCGTTCGAAACGGAAATTGCCGAGGTTGTAATAGGAGGAGGCGGCGTCGGGGCGGGCCAGGAAGGAGGCCAGGAGCTCCTCGGTGGCCTTGGTGACGGCCGGTTGGCCCGCGCCGGCGATCATTTCCTGCGGCGCGCCGGCCAAGGCAGCAGCCGCGCGCAGACGCACGAGGCGAAAATCATCTCCGGCGGCGGCCACCAGCAGCGGGATGAACTCCGGGCGCAACCCCTGGCCCAGGACCTGGGCGGCGGCGGCCCGCACCAGGGGCGACGGGTCTTTGAGGCAAGGCTTGACGCCATCCCATTTGGCCTCCTCTTCACACCCGGCCAGCAATTCGAGCAGGGAAGCGGCCCAGACCTCCTCGCGCCCGGGACTGGCAAGGTAACGGACAATGTCGGGCAGCCTGGACCAGTCGTGTCTCCGGGCGGCCGCAATCCAGCCGGCGCGCAGCAGGGTCGGGGCCTGGTAATCGGGCGGATGCCACTGGCGGACCTGGCGGTCGGCCCAGGCGGCAGTCTGGTTGGTGTGGCAGAGATTGCAGGCATTGGGCGAACCGAAGGCCAGGGTGGCGGCAGGCATGGGAGGCCGGAACGAGTGATCGGAGCGCCGCATGCGGGCGAACTCCGTCGTCGGTATATGGCAGGCAACGCATCGGGCGCCCTCGGTTCCCGCCTTATGACGGGAGTGGGCGGCGGCGTTGTTCACCTTCTCCTGGTGGCAGGGCAGGCACGCGGCATCGGCTTGCTCGCCCGGGAAACGGTTGCGCCCGCTGGCGGTGTGGCATTTCACGCAGTCGAGTTGGCCCGACTTGAGGCAGGGGTTCAGCCGCCAGGAGGTGAGGGTGAAGTTCTCGCCAAGGTCGCGCCCATCCGGGTAGAAATCGGCCTGCTCGAGGGTCGCCAGGCCGAAGTGGTCAAAAAAACGGTCGCCGGGCGCGAATGAGCTGGTCAGCGGCTCAATCCTGGCATGGCAGGCCCCGCACAACGAATTCATCGCCCCAGGCGGGGTCTTTCTCAGCCCTGCCAGCCTGAGGTCCTGCAGTGGCCGGCCCTTGGGCGTTTGCCGGGCAACCCGAATGTGCTCGGCCGCCGGCCCGTGGCACGTCTCGCAATTGATGCCCGGCTCCGCCCAAGAGGTCTGATAGGTGTCAGTTTCGACCTGATAATGGTTGGTGAGTTGGCTCACATGGCAACTGAAACAGGCGGTGTTGAACGTGAAGGGCGATTCGGTCCAATGCAGGGCTTCATCGGGCTGCCTGCCGAAATGGCGCATGGCGCTGCCGGCTACGTCGAACCATTCCTTACGCCGCAGGTCGTATCCCGCCGGCAGCACCTGCAAGCGGCCCCGCTCGAGCGGGGTCAGGAAATAATAGACGTTCTTGCCGCCCATGGCCTGTTCGATGGCAAAACGCCTTTCGCCGCCCGGGCCCCGTTCGAGCACGACTCCTTTGGCAACGTCGGCCAGGTAGCTGTTTGTGCCGATCTGCAGCGGGGCTTTTTGCTCGAGCAGGTTCGCGCGGGCCATCGCGTAGGGCTGCATGGCCAGCCCGTGATGCGACGGCGCCCACATCCGGTAGAACTCCCTATGGCATTCCTGGCAACTGGAGGAGCCGGCGTAACCCTTGCCCTCTGCCGCCGCCGGGGGACCGGCGGCCGGCGCGGCCGCCCGCGCCATCAGACCAAAGCAAATCCCGACGATGAAGAGCGTTTTCGACAACACAGTTTCTCTTGGCCTTTATCCAAGCCCAATGAAACGCGGCCTCAGAGCAACCCTCCCAAGCGCCGGAGCACGTCCCCGGTGCCGCTGAACCACCAGCCGAAGGCGGTCAGGACACCCACGCGGGTCGTCAGCGCCGGAACACCGGCCAGCAGGACCACCATGTTTCCCAGGAATATGATTACCGCCGAGAACAGATAGCCGTGTTCGGCCAGATCGGATTGGCCAAGCTTCAGGATATGCGCGGTGAGGGTCACGTGGAAACAATAAGCGGCGCCGAGCAAGAGATGAAACCAGACAACGTAAGGACGCCAGTTCCAAATCAAATGGCCGGCGACAAAAACCAACACGACCAGGATGGCGTAAAACGGGCAGAAATAGGGGGCCAGGGAAACCACGAAATTGCTTTTTGTTACCACGACGCTCCCTCCCTTGCCCGAGGCCGCGAATTTCTTGACTTTCCCTCCCATCAGCCAGGTGGAGAGGGCGTGCGTCAATTCGTGGCCGAAGACATAAACCAACATCGGTTTGGGCAACAGCAGGTAGAGGACGACCCAGCAAGCCGCGCCGGCCAGGAAGGCCACCCACATCGTGTCGGCGTTGCCGCTGGCCCGCAGCACCCGCCACAAAGCGGCGACCGCTCCCGCGCAAGCCGGCAGCAGCAGGACCCCGATGAACAGTTTGACCCATCTGGACACCCGAGCATTATTCCCCGGCGAGCCGGGGCCGCAACCAAAAACGGGCGGTGTCGAGCGTGGGGAGCGTGTCGAGCGCGGGGCCTGGCCATGCATCGTCCTTGTCGCCGCCTATGTCGCCGCCTTTGTCGCGAATGTGAGCGGTTTTTCCCTTGCCCCGGCCGTTTCAGGCGGCAATCCTCCGGTCCGGCATGAACAAACCAACTTCTACTCCCGAGCCGAGTCGGGGACCAAACGGCCAGATGAAACGGAGGCTTCTCGTCGGTTTCATCCTCTTGTGCAGCGCCGCTCCGAGCCTGGCGCAATTAACCAATCGCCTGGGCGTCGAGGACCTCCGGCGGGTGCGCCTGCCGGATGTCGTCCTGGAGTCGGCAAGGCCGGTGACGCCCGATCTCCAGAAGAACCCGCGAGCCGCGGCGCATGTCGAGGTGAAGGGCGTGATCGGCGGCAGCATCCGGTTTGAGTTGCTGTTGCCTGAGGCGTGGAACGGACGGTTCGTGATGGGCGGGGGCGGCGGATTCGTGGGGACGGTGCAGAACGCGGCGCGCGATTCGGTCGATCGCGGATATGCAACGGTTGGCACCGACACCGGGCACCAGTGGCAATCCGGCCATACGGCTGGTTGGGCGCGCGACAACCTCGAGGCGCAGTTGAACTTCGGCTACCTGGCCGTGCATCGGACCGCGGAAGTGGCCAAGGCCCTGATCCGCCTTTATTACGGCGGGGATGCCGCGTATTGCTATTTTGTCGGCTGTTCGCGGGGAGGCGGCCAGGCGATGATGGAGGCGCAGCGGTATCCGAAGGACTTCGATGGCATCGTCGCGGGCGCCCCGGCGTTTAATTGGACCGGCTTTGCCGCGACCATGGTGGCAATCGCCCAGGCGCTTTACCCCAATCCTGAACATCTCGACAGCACGGTGCTCACCAGGGAAGCGCTCCAGAAGCTTCAGGCGGCCATTCTCGAGCAATGCGATGCCCAGGACGGCCTGAAAGACGGGATCATCGAAGACCCCACTTCGGCGCATTTCGACCTGGGCAAGGTGCCGGGACTCACGGACGAACAGCGCAAGGCCATCGAGGCAATCTATCAGGGGGCGCATGGCGGCAACGGAACGATCTGCCCCGGATACACTCGAGGCGCCGAATGCGACCCGGACCAATGGATAGCCTGGCTGGTAGGCCCGGCGCCTGCGCTCCTGAGCCAAGACCATGTCCCGGACCTGACGTTTGCTTTCGGCACGCAGGTTTTCAAGTACCTCATCTTCAACAACCCCGACTGGGATTATTCGAGGTACGATTTCTCCAAATTTGAAAGTGACTCCCGGCTGGCCGGCTCCTTTCTTAACGCAACCAACCCCGATTTGGACGCATTCAAGGCGCGAAAGGGCAGACTCATCGTGTGGCACGGATGGGCCGACCCGGCGCTCCCGGCCCTGGCCACCGTGGATTACTATCGTCAGGTGCTGACTCGCGACCCCCGCGCCGCCGATTACTGCCGTCTCTTCCTGGTCCCCGGCTGTCTCCACTGCGGTGGCGGGCCCGGCGCCAGCGATGTGGATTGGCTCTCAGCCATCGTGGATTGGGTCGAACGCGGCAAGGCGCCCGACCGGCTCATCGCCTCCAAGCGCGAGAATGGAAAAACCGTGATGACCCGCCCGCTCTTCCCCTATCCCCAGTGCGCCGTCTATAGCGGGAGCGGCGACCCCAACAGCGCCGAGAGCTTCACGGCGAAACCACTTTCGGCGGCGCATTGATTCGATCGATCACGACCTCGGCCTGAAACTCGAACGTGCCGCCCCCGCCTACCAAGCCGGGCTGGTCGGGCGTATAGACTGCCGGTCCGTTGGTGAGAACCGAATCGCCGGTGACGTTCGTCAGCACCCAGTTGGAGCCCGTGCTTGGATTCCCCCGCAGATCGACCTCAATCGCCTGCCCAACGGCTGCATTCACGCTGGCCCCGTTAAGGGCCTGGGTAATGACCAGGGCGCCCGTCTGGGCCTCGCCCGTTGCCCGCGAAAGCAGCAGCCCAACCGCGAACAGGGCCGCGACCAAACAACGCCGGGGGCGCATCTTCATAATATCGGGAGAGAAGATACTGCCTTGTTGGTTTGCCGACGCAAGCAAATCCTCTGCAAATCCTCTGCAAATTGTAAGCAGGCGCAGGTGGGGGCGTCATCTTTGTGCTCTTTGTGCTCTTTGCGGTTCATGTGCTGTCAAGCCGGCTGCTCGTTTTTGACCGGTTCGAAATCGATGCCGTCCTCGCGCAGTTCGATCCGCTCGCGCGGACCCTGCGTCCGGCCCAGCGCGGCCTGCTCGGCCGAGTCCCACACCAATTCTTCAAACAGCCGCTTCCTCGGCGCACAGTAGAACTCGAATCGCCCCGCCCGGCCGTTTGACGGGCCATCACGCTCGTCCGAGAGCATTACGCACGCGTCAACGCCGCCGCAGCGATACCGCCAATCGCACTGTTTGCACTCGTCCGGCAGCAGCGCATTCGAGAATGCCTCGGCCATGACATCCAGCCGTTCCCAGCGGATGTTGGCCGCGTCCTCCAGAACGTTTCCCAGCCGCCAGCGCTCCAGGCCGACGGCCTCTTCCCCGGCGCAGAGGTCGCCGTTTGGCAGCACCGCCGCCTCGGCCCCCACGGAGGCCGCCGAGCTGACCAGCGCGCCCTGGGAGCCGACCCGGGCCGCCACCCACGAGAGCGGCGACACCAGCCGCAGCGGTATGCGCGGATTCCGGTAAATCTCCATCAACGCCCCGACGTAGTCCTCGACGGAAGCCGGGTTTGTATCGTCCCTGTTCAGCCCACTCAGCCGTTGCCGCTCCCTCTCCCCAGGGGAGAGGGTTGGGGTGAGGGGGAACGCACCACCCCCGTCCCCGCGATCCGGAACATCCCCTCGACTCAGCCGCCTCGGCATGAGGCCAGCCGGCCTCACCTCGATGCTGCCGCCGCGCGTGGCCTCCAATAGCGCCAGGACCAGGTCCGGCAACACCTTCACGTTGGCCCCGGTCACAGGCAGCACAACGTGCGGCCACAGTCCCGCATTGCCGATCTTCTCGAGGTTTGCGAGTGCCGCGCTCCCCTGCCTCCAGAGCTCCAGCTCGGCCCGGTCCCGGCAGCCGCCCAACTCTTCCGCCAGCCAGGCAATGCGCACCCGGGGCCGTTCATAGATAAACTCCCACAAGTCTGCGGGCGCCTGGTGCAGCTCCGAAAACACCAGGAGGTCCGAGCCGCGCTGCCGGGTCTGGTACAGGTAGTTGCAGACATCGCAGATGCGGTCCCGTCCCGCCGGGCAGTCCGCCAGCGCGTCCCAGCCCGTGAACTTGGCGTCCACCCTCGCGCCGCCCCCCGCCCCCCCGCATACGGCCTCCAGCGCGCCCAGCGCGACCGCCCTCGGGACCGCCCCCAGGAAGACCACCGAGAACCGCCCCTGCCGGAAGGCCTCGCGCGCCCGTACATGCTCGGGCGGCGATCCGAAGCCAATCTGGGCCGGCCGGAAGGCCCTATCCATTGCCCCGGCCAGCCCGGTCAGGAAACGCGCCTGCGCCTCGAGGGCCCCCGGAGTGATAGAGGAGGCATTTTTTGCGCCGCTCGCGCTGCACCCCCTGGCCGGCGCTCAGGGCAAGTGTGACCGCCAGTACGAGGTATTCTCGTTAGTCGCATGCGGCTGGTGGTCGCGATACCAGCGCCGTAGGACCGCGTCCGAACGGGGGTCAAGGAAGGCCTTGGTGCTCAAGGCGCCCTCGACGTGGCCATCGCAGAACAACACGTTCCACCGGTCGCCGTGGCGCTGCCTCTGGAGGGTAAGGCCCGGATATTGAGCAGAGAGAGAGAGAGGGCCGCCCCGAAGGTCGCCTATCCAGTTCATGAACCAGCATGGGAACAACAGCGCCGCCCCGGCACCCACGCCCTGCGTGAGCGCGTCTCCTACCGCGATCATGTCGCTCGGGCAGAGCACATCGCCCTCACGGACAGGCGGGCCATCACCACTAGGGCCGAAGATGGCGGGGAAGTTCGGGAAGTACACGCTCTGCGCGCCCAAGCCAAGCGCGGGTGTCTTGCCATGGCCGTCAAAGTCGTAGCCGAAGGAATTGTATCCGTAACTGCCGGCGTCGTAACACGCCTGACCACCGCAAATGAAAGGGCCCCCCAGCCTGCCGTAGTCGGGGCAAACCTGGATGCCGGGCGGCTCCGGGTGCGTGGGCCGCCCGTTCGTATTGATGTTGCTCGTCCAGGTGTCCTTTGTGTAGGGCTGCAGGAGCTGGAACCATGCCACGAAATTGGTCTGGTTGACGGTGGTATCAAGCGGGTAGGCCTTGCAATCGTCGACGTACATGCGCAGCCCAAGCCCATACTGGTGCAGGTTGCCCTTGCATGCCGCGATTCGCGCCTGTACCTTGGCCCGGCTAAGGGCCGGGAGCAACCAGGCGGCCAGAATCGCAATGACCGCGATGACCACCAGCAGTTCGATCAGGGTAAACGCCAGGCGGCTCGCCGGCCTGGTTGAGGTCCGCTGCCCCCCGTCCCGTACTGATCCTGTCCATAGGCATTTCATATAGCCTCCGATAGCCCAAGAGTGCCGCTGCACGAACCGGGCATTCTTTGGCTCTTTTATCACAACTGCCCATCCGACGTCAAGATCGATTTTTGTAACGCCCATGAAACGGCAACCATGGCCGAGTGTAGCACAAACTGCAAAGCCGGCGGGGGGGGGGAAAATGCCCACCCCCACGATGGCAGAGCTTATGCCGCAACAAGGGTTGAAGAAACAGATGCGGGTCACCCACCTGGCGCCCATGCAAAGACAAGCTCCATGAGCCGGGGCGGATTCAAGAAGACGCTAACTCGCTGGGCGACAATAACGGAGCGCCGATTTCCAATCGGCTTAGAGCGTAGCCAGGTCGTTGCGTTTAAGCCGGTTACAAAACCGGCGCTCCGCCTTCTTGAATCCGCCCTGCTCCAAGACCCGGGCGCCATCCTAACATCCTGACATCATCGCTGCCGCTTGGAGGGCCGGCCCTCGCCCCTGTTCTCCCCCGCGCATGAGGATGGACTGATCCACCGCGGCCGGGGTCATGAGGAAAATGTAGAGGCCGGGCCGGAGCAACCGAAGGTTCCCGACGCACTGGATGCCGCAAAGGTCCGGAAGGGAAAGACCGACAAACACAATATGCACGGGCAGCCTGGGAAGCGCCTCGAGGGCCGCCGCCGCTGCGGAGAAGCAGCCGCAACAGAGGAACGTATTCGACGCGTGGACCACGCCCAGGACGACCCTGCGAACCTGGTCGTCATCATCAACCACCGCCACGCCCACCCGCTTGGCTTCGCCTGGCCCCGCGCCCCCGCTTGGCGGTGCGCCGGCGGGCCCGGCGGCCACTCCGTGCGCGCCGGCTGGTTTCAGGGCGTCGCGTCGGTTGCGCTCGCACTTTCTATGTCAGGGGCGTGGGTACGGGTAGCAGAGGTAAAACACAAGGGACAGAGCTGCCAGGGCCCATTGCGCGGGGGCAACCTGGCGGGGGCGTCCGGCCAGCGTCTTGATTACCGGATGGGTGATCAGGCCGGCGGTGACGCCGACGCCGATGTTGAAGGTGAAGCAGGTCAGCACAATGGTCAGAAACGACGGGATCAATTCCGTGTAGTCCTGGAAATCGATCTGGCTCACGGGGGCTATCATGAAGATGCCGATCCCCACCAGGGCGGCGCCGTAAGCGTGGGGCGGGACGACGGTCAACAGGGGCACGCAGAACAACGACACGGCGAAGAGGCCCGCGACCACCAGCGCCGTGAAGCCGGTCCGGCCGCCTTCCTCGATGCCGGCGGCTGACTCGATATAGACGCCGGAGGTCGTCGTGCCCAGCAGCGGGGCGGCCAGGTTGGACAACGCATCGGCGAGCATCGGTTTCTCGATCTCGGGCAGGTCGCCGTGTTCGTTCAACAGCCCGGCGCGGGAGGACAGGCCGATCAATGTCCCCACCGTGTCCACAAAGGCCATGACGAAAATGATGGCGGCCACGGGCAGGCCCTTTGGGGAAAGAGCGCCGGCGATGTCGAGCTGCCCAAAGAGCGGCGCGGGACTCGGCGGCAAGGCCAGCCAGTTGCGCGGGGCCGGCGTGACCCCCAGCAGGATGGAGGCGGCCGTAATGGCGAGGATGCCGATGAGGATGGCGCCGCGCACCCGCCGCACCAGCAGCCAGGCGATGAGAAAGAACCCGGCGATTGCCAGCAGGGTTTGGGGGCTGGACAACGCCCCCAGGGCAACCGGCGCGCCCTTGACCCCCAGCGTCACAATCCCCGTGTCGTTCAGGCCGATGAACGTCAGGAACAGCCCGATGCCGGCGGCAAAGCTGCATTTGAGCGAGAGCGGAATGGCGTTGGCCATCCAGGCCCGCACCTTGATCAAGGTCAGCACAGTGAACAGGGCCCCGGCCAGGAAGATTGCCCCAAGGGCGATCTGCCATGACAGACCCATCCCCTTGACAACGGTATAGGCGATAAAGGCGTTTTCGCCCATGTAAGGAGCGATGGCGAACGGTCGCCGGGCGTACACCCCAACCAGGGCGGTCCCGAACACCGCCGTGAGGATCGTGACGGTCGTCGAAGGGCCCTTGGGAATGCCCGCCGCCTCGAGGATGGCGGGGTTCACGACCATGATATACGCCATGGTGAGAAAGGTGGCGCAACCGGCCACAATTTCCCTGCCGTAATTGGTTCGGCAACCTTCAAAGTCAAAGAACCGCTTCATGCCGGAAATCAAGGCGGAGGCGGAAGCTGGCTTTCATCCAGGGCGCGCAAGTAGCTCAGGACCACGGTCGCCGAATTCTCGGCCGCCAGTCCGAAAAAGGCGGCCACTTCGTTCTTCGCGCCGCCGCCCGCCAGGTCGGATAGGGAACGGAAAGCAATAAAAGGCACCCGGTTCACATAAGCCACCGTGGCCACCGCGGCCGTCTCCATGTCCAGGGCGTCCGCATGGAACGTCTTCCAGACCCACTCACGATAGGCGGCGTTATCCACGAAGGTGGGGCCGCTCACCCCTCGGCCCCCCACCACCACGCGCGGCGCCCCGGCCAGGCTCCGGCCCTCCCCGGCGCCGCGACTCAGCGCCAGGCTGTAGGTAAGCCCTTGCGCCACCCGCAAGCTCGCCGCATCGGCCGGGAACCAGAACCGCCTCTCCGCTGCGTCCGGCGTCCCGCCCGCCCGCGTCACCTTCACACTCTGCGGGTGCATCATGCCGTAATTCGGGAAATCGGTCGGCCAATCTCCGGTTTCCCACCCGCCGGGAACCTCGCGGGCAAACAACTGTTCCTGGTACTGGCCCCATTCCGCCGGGACCGTCACGTCGCCAATCCTCAGGTTCGGATTCACCCCTCCGGCGATGCCGGAAACGACGATCTCACGGATGGCGAAATGGTCTAGCAGGGCCTGCGCCGTCAAGGCTGCGTTGACCATGCTCACCCCGCTCAAGACCAGGACCACCCGGTGCCCGGCCAGCCGTCCCAGGTAGTGGCTGCGACCATGAATGACCTTGACCTCGGTGATTTCGGTCTGTTCCCGCAGTTTCTCGAGCTCGGGCTGGAAGGCCGAAAGAACCGCCAGCCGGGGCGTCGGGTCGTAGCCGGCCTCGCTGAGCGCGGGCTGCCGGGCGGTCCGGCATCCAACGCCAAGGAGCAGGCCGGCAACCAGCCCAAAGGCCGCCAGCCACAGCCGCGCCAAGCGGACGCCATGCAATCTCTTCCTGGCTTGCGTAGTCATAGCGAGCCTTTGTTGCATCAGGTCAATCACGCCCGGAGCCTACCACAAATACGCTGCACCGCGCAACGCAGTGGTGTCGGCAACCTCTTGCATCGTCCAACAAAACGCCACCCTGCGGGGCTTGGGATCGCTCCTTTTGAGGCCGTGTGCTATAAACATGGCGCTCCTACGGAGCTTGCCCTCCGGCATGCCCTTGGGCTGGATCCGCTCCTTATAGTGAGCAAGAGTCTAGAGCTTCTCCGCTTTCTCATAGACCACCAACTCGTCCGAACCGTCGAGGTCGCCGGGGTGGTAGCGGGGGATCGGCATCTCGAGCTGTTTGAAGCGGACGGGGGCGGTTTTCTTGTCTGCCAGGCCGAGGGCGACGGCTACGCCGTAGATGATGGCCTCGGGCCGAGGGGGACAACCCGGGATGTAGAAGTTAACGGGAAGGACCTTCTCCACCGGGCCGAGGACCGGATAGGAATCGAACCAGATGCCGCCGCCGCAGGCGCAGGAGCCGATGGCGAAGACGAGCTTGGGGGCGGGCATGGCCTCGTAGGCGCGGCGGAGGGCCTGGGCGGTGGCGCGCATCGCGGGGCCCTGGCACAACATGACGTCGGCGTGGCGCGGGGAGCCGACGAGCTTGATGCCGAACCGCTCGACATCGTAATAGGGGGTCAGGACGTTGAGGACCTCGATATCGCAGCCGTTGCAGCCGCCGCTGTTGGCGTGGTAAACCCATAAGGACCGGCCGAACATTTTCTGACAAAGGCTCTTAAGCATGGGCGTGGTTCGCGGGATTGGCTCAAGGTCCATCCAGGTCGATCTTCAGGTCGTCCACTGCCGGTTCGGATTCCAGGCAGGCCCGAGAGCGGAGGACCCAGCGTTCGTTTTGAACGTCGTCGAAGCGGTAGCCTTTGAGTTTCAACTGGTCGAGCCAGGACGTTTCTTTGAAGCAGCGGCCGCACCGCTGGCAGGTGCTCATGAAAAGGTCCAGGCGCTGCCGGAGGTCGCCGATGCGCTCGGTTGCCGTTTCGAAGTCCAGGCTCAGGGTAATGGCCTTTTCAGGGCAGACATCGGCGCACCGCCCGCAATAGGTGCAGCGCCGGCCCAGGTATTGCAGCACGCGTATCTCCTGGCAAAGGTCGCAGACGAGGATCTCGCGCGCCGGACAGTTGTTGGCGCAGCCGGCGCAGCCGATGCATTTGGCCGCGTCGAAGACGGGCCGCCCTCGGAAACGCGCGGGCGCCGGGCGGCCCCGCGCGGGGTAGGGCAAAGTCACGCGGCCCGCCTTAAGGCAGAGCCAGGCTTCCTTGAGTTTGCTTAGTGAAAGCATAGTTGGTTGGTTAGTGTCCATAACTGGCCAGGAGCAGGGCGCCCAGGGCGGCGGCCAGCAGGCCGGCGAAGAAACGGATGGCTTGGTCGATACGGTAGCGGGCGTGCGTCGCGGCGACGACGGTGACCAAGAGCACCACTCCCAGCACCTTCGCCCAAAACAGCAGCCAGCCGATTGGAAACGCCAGCCCGGAACCCCAGGGGACAAACAGGCTGACGAAGAGCGCGCTATAGACTACCAGCCTGATCATCTGCGCGTAGCGGAACAGGGCAAGCTTCGGACCCGAGTACTCGAGGAGCGGCCCGTCCATCAACTCGGTTTCCGCTTCCGCAATGTCGAAGGGCGCGCGCTGGACGAATGCCTGGAACGAGGCCAGGATGACTCCAAAGAGAACCAGCCCCGACCAGGGAAAGCCGGCCGTGGCGTAAACCGAGCCGTCCAACACCTGGTTCACGCGCAACGAACCGGTGTGCACGGCGCCGGCCAGGATCGTCACGGTGAACAATGGCTCGAGGGCAATCATGGTCATCATCTCGCGGCTGATGCCCACCAGGGAATAGGTGGACCCGGCGGCCAGACCGCCCAGCAAGGTCCCGATGCCGGAGAGCGTCAGGAGATAGATCAGGAGAATCGCGTCCCCCACCCCGTTCAGCGGCGCCGGAAATCCCATAGGCACCAGGCAGGCCACCGTCAGCGCGGTCGCCGGGGAAAGGCAGGCGGCAAAGCGCTGGACCCAGGGCGTCTGGCCGGACTCGAGGTCCTCCTTGCCGAGCAGCTTGAGCAAATCGAAATAGGCCTGGCGGAGCGGCGGCCCCTGGCGGGATTGTATCAAGGCCGTCACTTTCCGCAGCAGCCCCTCGCACGCGGGGGCGAAAATCATCACCAGCCCGAGGTTGGCCAATCCGCCGAGAAGTATTCGTGGGAGATTCATGGCCGCAGGTTCCGAATCAACTCCTCCTGCGTCCAGATTCTGGTCTCTCCGGATTTGAGGTCAATGGTCTCGATGCGGTCGGTGCAGGAGAAGCAGGGGTCGATGCTGCCCAGGGAAATCGTCATGTCGGCGATTTGTTGATCCTTGATCATCGCCGGCACGGCCTGGAGATTCTGGTAGGTTGGCGCCCGCACACGCCAGCGGCGCGGCCGGTTGTTCTCGCCGGTGATGACGAAATGGTGGCTCTCGCCTCGGGGCGCCTCGACGGAGGACAGGCCGAGCCGGCCCACGGGCAATTCCGCGGCCACGGGAGACTGCAACGGTCCCGGCTCCATTTTCTCGAGGCATTGGCGGAGGATGCGGACGGACTCGAAGACCTCGTTCATCCTCACGACCACGCGCGACCAGACATCGCAGCCGTCGGCCGTGATCACGTTGAACTCGACGCGGTCGTAGGCCGCGTACGGATGGTCGCGGCGGCAATCAATCTCCACGCCCGCCGCGCGGGCCACCGGACCAATCAAGCCGGCGCTCTTCACCAGGGCCGGGCCGGCGACACCGACGCCGCGGGTGCGCTTCTGGAGGTTCTTGTCCCGGCTGACCGCCGCCGCCACGGCGCGCCATTCGGTTTCCAACCGATCGAGCACCTGGCGCAGTTCGAGGGCCAGCTCAGGGGTGATTTCCCACCGGACACCCCCGATGAGACAGAGGGCGTAGGTCTTGCGGTTGCCGCTGATCTTCTCGGCCGCCCACATAAGCGGCTCGCGGATGCGCCAGCTCTGCATGAACAGGGTGTCGAATCCGACGATGTGGCAGGCGAGGCCGACCCAAAGCAAGTGGCTGTGGAGGCGCTCGACTTCGAGCATGATGGTGCGTATGTACTCGGCGCGGGGCGGAATCGTCACGCCCGCCGCGCTCTCGACGGCCTGCGCATAAGCGACGTTGTGCACACAGCCGCAAATGCCGCAAATCCTCTCGGCCATCATCGGGATGTCATTGTAGGTCAGGACCGATTCCGCCAGCTTCTCGATCCCCCGATGCACCATGAAACCCCGGTACTCGCAGCCGCGCACCCGTTCTCCCTCGATAAAGAGCCGGAAATGGGCGGGCTCGTCGAGCGTGGGGTGGAAGGGGCCGAAGGGCACCACAATGCACCCCTCCGGCGGGTCGTCGAACTGAAACTCGCGCTCGGGGTCGAAGCCGGCCGGCAGCTCGTTCCAAGGCGCATCTTTGCGGAGCGGGTGGGCATTCTCCGGCCAACCGTCGGGCAGGACCAACCGCTTGGGGTAAGGATGGCCCACCGGCTCGATGCCGACGAGGTCGCGGATTTCGCGCTCGGCCCAGTTGGCGGCAGGCACCACGCCGGAGATGCTGTCCGCCTTGGGATTCTCGGCCGGCAAGTGGGTCAGCACACTGCACAGCAGGTGGTCCGCGTCGAACGCGAAATCATGGGCCAGGAGGAACCCGCCGGAGTAGGGCCGGTCGTCGGCGCCGATGCTGACGACATAGCGCGCATCCAGGTCGAGGAACAGGTACCGGCAGACGGCCTTCAGGGCGCAGGACTCGACATACACGAAGAGCCGGTGGTCGCCGGGGACGTCGGCCCGCCGGATGGCGGAGCCAAACTTCGTTCGCAACTGGCCGAGTCGTTCGCGGGCGGTCATGGGTCTTTGGAGGGTTCCTCGCGGCGGGGAGGCGGGGCGCCGCCGAGCCAGCGGAAGCACCGCTTGACCTCGCCGTAGAACTGGTGGGCGCAGTAGCGATGGCAATCCGCCTCGAGGGCGTAACCGCAGAGCCACGGGGCGACGGCGCGCCGCTTGGCAAAACCCAGCTTCGAGAGCCAGCGGGCCGCAAGGAACAGCGACCCCAGCACCGCGCCGAGCGCCAGCGGAGCGAAAACGGCCGTGGCGGAGGCGTTCTCCAATCGCAGCCAGGCCCCGGCGCGCATCGTGGTGGTGTCGGCCAGGACGCTTCCGTAGCCTTGGCGGCTGGCGTCCAGGGCCGATTCCAGGAGGCGGAAGCCGAGGGCGGGCAACACCCCGAGCAGGACGCACAGCAACGCCAGTATCACCTGGGGCAATTGCATCAGCCAGGGGACTTCGAGCCGTCCCTGGGCCGAGGCGCGCGCAACCACCCTGGCGCTGGCGCGGGACAAAAAGCTGCCGCCAAAGAACTTCACGAACGAAGCCAGCGTCAGCACGCTGGTCAGGATGGCAATGGCCGCGCATACGGCCAGGTATTTCACCATCGCGGTCCCCTGCACCGTCGCGGCGTAGATGCTCCATTTGCTGACGAACCCGTTGAAAAGCGGGACACCGGAGATGGAGAACGAAGCAACCAGGGCGGTGGCCGCCGTGAGCGGCATGAATTTCATCAAGCCCCCCATCTGGTTCAAGTCCTGGGTGCCCGTGGCGTGCAGCATGGACCCGGCATTGAGGAAGAGCAGGGCTTTGAAGATACCGTGATTGAGCACGTGGAACAGCGCCCCGCACAACGCCAGGGCGGCAAGGCTTGCCGCCAGAGGCCCCGCCGCCGGCAGCAAGCTCATGCACGCGCCGGCGCCCAACAGGATGTAGCCGACCTGGCCGATACTGTGGAAGGCCAACAGGCGCTTGGCCTGCTCCTGCTTCAGGGCCTGGGCGGTGCCCGTGAACAGCGTAACGACCCCGAGCAGGGCCACGACCATGCCCCAGCGCGCCAGCGGAAAATCGGCTTGCGCGGCGGGCGGCACCAGCCACAGGAAATAGCGAATCAGACCATACACCCCTGTCTTAATCATCACTCCGGAGAGCATGGCGCTGACGGGAGACGGGGCGGCAGGATGCGCGTCCGGCAGCCAGACCTGGCCAAACGGCCACATGCCCATCTTGATGCCGAAGCCGATGAGGAACAAGGTGAAGGCCCAGGCCGTCGTGGCGGGCCGGGTTGCCAACATAAGGGGCAGGTTGCGGCTGACGGTGTCGAAATCGTATTTCAGGCCTTGGCTGCCGCCGGCGGCGGCGCCGGTGACCGCCAGCAACTCGGCGCCCACCATCGTCGCCGCGCAAGCCAACTGCATCATGATCAAGAACTTGTTGGCCGCCCGGACGTGGCCGGCCCGCCGGTGCTCGAAGCGGATGAGCGCGTAACCGGGCAGGGTCATCAACTGCCAGAAGATGAAGAAAAACCACATCATGTCGGTCGTGCTGACCAGGCCGTACATGGCCGCCAGGAAGAGCAGGAAATAGGCGTAGTAACGTCCCGCGCTGTAGCCTTCGTAATGGCGCATGTAAAGGATCGAATAGAGCGCGGCAGGCAGGGCTATCCCCGCGGCCAACAGCAGGAAGAGGGCAGTCAGGCCGTCCACGGAAAAGCGGAGCACCAGGCCGATCTGCGGAATCACGTCGAACCGGGCTTGGGGACCCGCCCCGGCCCTCAGCACGTGTCCCACGGCTCCGAAGATGAGCGCCGCGCTCGCCGCCGTGGTCCCGAACGCCAGCCAACCCGCAGCGGTGCGGTGGCGCCAAACCACGAGGGTCAGCACGGCTCCGGTTACGCAAACCAGGATGGCAGCCAGGACTGATTGTTCGGGGGTTAGCATAGGAGAGGGCACTCGGCCCGGAACACCTCGAGCAGCCGTCCCAGGGTTTCCTGGACCGGCCCCGAGAGCGGTGAGCCGGGCTGGACGGAGGCCGGTTCAACGCCCAGCAGCCAGGCCTTGGCAACCCCGTTCCCCTCGACCCACCTCGCCAGCAACCCGAGCGAGAGAGCATGGGTCGAGACCTGGGGAAACCGGGCCTGCATCTGGTCCGAGTTGAGCAGGACCACCGAGCCGGGCGGGCCGCCAAACTCAACCGCATCCAGGAAGACGAGGTGATCGAACCCCCGCGCGGCTAACCGGCCAACGAACCGCTCGGGCTCAGTGCCGGCGATCAGGCAGTAGAGGCTCGAGCTGAGGGTTTGAAGTTCGCCGCGCGCGAAGGGTCCGGGGGCTCCGCAACGGATGAGGGCTTCGGCCAGGCGCACGCCGAAACCGTCATCGCCGGAATCGACATTGCCAAGGCCCAGGAGGCAGATGCGGCCGGGGAGGCAGAGTTTGAATTGCTCGAGAAAATCAGCCATCAGATGTCCTCGCCCAGTCTCTTGATTTGTTCGTAGGTGAAAACGGGGCCGTCCACGCACACATAAGCCACCCCGATACAGCAATGCCCGCATTTGCCGACGCCGCACTTCATGTAGCGTTCGAGGGTGGAGACGATCTGGCGTTCCTGGAAGCCCATTGCCAGGAGGTCCCGGATGACGAAGCGGAACATGATGGGCGGCCCGCAGACGAAGGCGGTCGTGTTCTCGACCGGCACCTGCACTCCGGCCTGCTTGAAGAGGCTGCCGACGACGCCGACATGACCGGTCCAGCCATCGGCCGCCCGGTCGGCCGTCAGGTGGCATTCGACGCCGGGCGTCTGCCCCCACTGGCGCAGGTTGGCCAAGTACATGAGTTCCTTGGGCGTTTTGGCGCCGCAGAATATCTGGATGCGCCGATACTGGTCCCGATGCCGGAGCGCATATACGATGCACGAGCGCAGCGGGATCAACCCGATTCCGCCCGCCACGAACACCAGGTTCTGGCCCGCGTAGGTGTCCATGGGAAAACCGTTGCCGTAAGGGCCGCGCACGGCCAAAGGGTCGCCCGGTCCAAGCCGGTGCAGGGCGGCAGTGCAACTGCCCACCCGGCGGACGGTGAAGAAGGTCTCGTCTTCGGTGGGGCTGGGAGGCAATGAAGCGGGGAATTCCCCCACTCCAAAAAGGGACACCTGCGCAAATTGGCCCGGCCGGAACCGCTTGAACTTGCGTCGCTCTTCCTCGTCCTGGAAGTGCCAGTAGAAGGTCTTGACCTCCGGAATATCGTCCGTCACCCGGTCGATGATCGCGAGTTTGGGGAGGTAGATGTTCTCGGTCTCAGGCGTCATTATGGGCTTGGTATTGGCTCGAGGCGGTCCTTCTCGGCGGTTGCCCGGCGAATCATCTCGACCACGCTGGGCATCCCCACGTCACCGTGGCACACCGCCGCGCAACGTCCGCACCCGACGCAGGCCATCGACAACTCGCGTTGGACAAAGTAGTGGGCGAGTTTGCGGAAGAAGCGCCGGTTGCGCCGGTCGTGTACCGCCCGGCGAGGATTGAAGCCGCCGGCCATGCGGGTGAAGCCTCGCAGGGCGCAGGAATCCCAGATGCGAACGCGCTCGATTTCGTCGGGGCCGGCCGGGCGGTCCGTCACGGTGAAGCAGGTGCAGGCCGGGCAGACATAAGTGCAGCCGCCGCACTCGAGGCAGCGGTTGCCGATTTCCTCCCAGGTCTTCTCCAGGACGGCGTCTTGAGACACGTAGCGCACCGTCGCGGAGAACCAACTGGTGGTCGTCTTGAAGCGCCCACGGACGTCAGCCAAAATGGCGCGCCGCCGCTCGACGTGGCTCTGCGCGCACGGCTTGAAAAGCGCGTCACCCAAGAGCGATTCGCCGGATGCGGAACCGGCCACGGCCATGAACTCCTCGCCCAGGTCCATCAACTGCAAGTCGAAGTGGTCGTGCGCGGCCGGACCGGTGTCGGCGCAGGGACAGAAACAGTCCTCGCCTATGTCCAGCTCGGGGTCAGTGCAGGCGAAGTTCACCAGGAACAAGCCCCGGCGGCGTTTCTCGTAGTAAAGGTCGCGAAACTCCCGTCCCAGATAAAACCGATCCAGGTGATAGATGCCGGCCACGTCACAGGAGCGGATGCCAAACAGAGCGCGTTTGGGCTCCTCGTAGGTCGGTTCGACCCGGAACGTTCCGTCCTCACGCCGGACTTTGAGCAGACGTTCTATATGCGGCAGCACAAATCGCTTTGGCGGGTAGTAGGGGTTGGGCAGGTGGAGTTGGATTTCTCCCCGGTTCTGGTCGGTTACGGTGTCGAACCAGGTATCCCGCTTATGCCCGCGGAAGGGAGCGAGGACCTCGTATCCCCCGGCGCGCAGGAGGTCGACAATCTTGAGCACGTCGCCACGGGCGACCACGCGGGCCTTCATGCCACCTCCTTTTCGACACAGACCGCGACCGAGCGAACGCCGTTGCCCGCCGAACGCCGCAACTTCTGTTGCACCTGGCGCACGAAATAGGGCACAAACACCATCCCGCTCCGCACCTCGGAGGTGACGCGGGCGACCGTGGCCGCCGAGCCGGCGGCGGAGCGCAAGCGGATGCGCTGGCCGTCCTGGAGACCGAGTTGCTTGGCATCTTCGGTATTGAGCTCCACGAACCCCTCCGGGTAATCCAGGAGCAGGATGCGGTACTCGCGCTTGAGTGTTTCGCTATGCTGGATCAAGACGTTGCGGTGCCAATAATAGAGCGAGTGGCCGAACACGAGCGTCAAGGGATATTTCTGTGGGGCCGGGGCCTCGGGGCCGGCCTGCGATTCGGCGGCCAGGGCGGGTTGTGGCGGGCGACCCGCCCCGCCCGGGGAGCCGAACTCCCGCGGCAGGGGTGCGAATTGGAATCGGCGGGTCGGGGCGCTATCCGCAAAGAGAAACCGGGTCCCCAGCGGACGCTCGAGGGTGCAGGGCCACTGCCGGCCATAGTCGCGCTCCAGATTGGCGTGGCTG